>Ga0209048_10003797_pt1 | contig 14597 bp, 10 predicted proteins | sample FrelakmetCRP12CR_FD_187146 | JGI IMG/M metagenome (GOLD analysis project Ga0209048, IMG submission 187146) | Freshwater lake sediment microbial communities from the University of Notre Dame, USA, for methane emissions studies - CRP12 CR (SPAdes)... | ecosystem: Environmental > Aquatic >... | reverse complement strand
GACCGGGCAGGCAAGAGAGGCAGGAGTTCCGAGAGCATTGGGGAATTCGTGGTGAAGACACTCATGGAGGACTTGCAGACCGGAGCAACCACTGACCGCCATCTCGCCGATCAGCTCATCCTCTTTGCGGCACTTGCCGCCGGCCAGACGGAATATCTCATTCCTCAGGTCACCGAACATGTACAATCAAACCTCTGGTTGGTTGAAGAAATCCTTGGCGCCAAGACAGACTTGCAGGGCAACCACCTCAAGATTAATGGAATTGGGTTGAGCCCCCACAGCACATGATCGATTGGGAAAGGTTTCTGCTATGAGTACCGGCATAAAGATCCGCGGCATTTACTCCACAGCTCTGACCAAGCTCATGCTGGAGGGGGGGTATTACATCATTGACCCTTCCAGCAAAATCCGAAATCTTTTCGGATTGGAAGAAACCGGCGCAGAGTATGAACTCCTGATCCAGGACCGGACTGATTTACAGGGGGTAGATCTTTTAGGCCCTCCCGAGCGCGTTACCCAATGCTTGACGTTCCTCCAGGAGCAGCTCCTGGATACAGTTTTGCTTGAGTTGATTGCCGTTGAAGAAGAGGATGCTCTGGTGCGGGCTACCATGGAGTTTCCCGGTTCATCCAAGAACACTCTGGACGAAATCCGTCGCACCGTTGTACCCACACTCGTGAAACACCATCGGCTCCGGATCATTGCCAGTAAGTCTCTGGAACAGGCTGAACAGGCTTTGCAAATGCACCCGGAAAAGAAACAAATCCTTGAGGATCAGCTTTTCCGGGAGGAAATCCTCTTCCCTCTTGAGACTGTGGGGCTGGTCCGGTTGGAGCATATGCGGCCATCTGGTAGAGCCATGAGGCCGCGAGAGGGTATCCTCACCAATGTCGACGTACATGGAATTGCGTTTAAGCGTTCCTTCTCAAAAGGCCGCTACGATGGGCTGGATGTACAGATTCAGGAAGGCGACTACGGCGTAACGGAGATCCAGGATGGAGCCTGGTTTGTGAAGCATTCATATTACACCAAAGATGGCAGGCTGATAGGGGAGTACTTCAACATCAACACCCCCGTTGAACTCTATCCCTTTGGCGCCCGATATCTGGACCTTGAAGTGGATGTGGTCCATCGAGCCGGCCAGAAGCCGTTCCTCATCGACCGGGAGAAACTCTCCCTTTTGTGCCGAAATGGCTGCATTTCCTGTGATCTTGAAAGGAAGGCCATGGCGGTCGCTGAAGATCTCCTGCAAACCTTGCACTCCATTACTCCAGGTGCAGACTCATAGCTAGTCCGAGCCGGATTCTTCCATGAATGTGACGCGCACATTTTTCATCTATAAGCTATGCGCGTTAAGCTTGAAATCATTCTTTTTTACTGCAGAGATCACGGAGATGAAGAAGGTTTAATTCTCTGCGTCCTCGGCGGCCTCTGCGGTTAAATTTAGTTTTTCAAAAACGAAGATTCTTAACCTCAACGAGTATATTGTGCGGGTCATGCAATCTGAGGAGTTAAGCATGCAATCCAAAAAATCCCGGGGCATTCAGTCTTTGTTTTCATGTCTGGTTGTGAATTCCATTCTGCTCACATTGCTTTTCTTTATGGCAAGACAGATTCTCACGGTGCTTCGCCAGTGGGTGACCCCGTTTTTAGTGGCCGAAAATTCGAGCGTGACGGCAGAGGCTCGTTCAGCCTTCGCAGGTCTGAGCCAGCTCATTGTCGAGACCGATCAATATCTTGCGCCTGTGGTTTTCGGACTTGGAATAATCTTCACTCTCGTTCTGTGGCTGGTGCTTCGGTATCAGGGTCGTCGCCTGCTTTTACAGAGCGAGCAAGAAAAGGCTTCGACCATCTCAACTGTCTCTCGATGTGCTCCTGAAGAAACAACGGGAGCGCGCCCTTCGCAAACGTCTTCCCCTCAAGCGCAGCAACCTCCACAAGCATCTCCCCAAAGCGCTGTGCAGATGCTTGCCATTCTGCAACGGGAAGGCCGATTGATAGATTTTCTTCGAGAGGACCTCCATCCGTACAGCGATGACCAGATTGGAGCAGCGGTGCGAAGCATCCATCAGGGCTGCCAGGCAGCCTTGCAGGAACACCTTGATCTCAGGCCGATCTTTGAAGAAGCTGAGGGCGCTGACGTGCCCGTCCCGGCCAATTTTGACCCCAAAGCCATCCGGCTCACCGGCAATGTATCCGGAAACCCCCCGTTCAAGGGGACCCTCAGACATCATGGATGGCGCGTCGTGCGTATTGACCTTCCCCAGCTAACCACCCTCCAGGAAAAGGAATGGATTCTGGCTCCGGCGGAAGTGGAGATTGCTGAATAACACTGCTTGCTTGCCCTTTTCCATTTCAGGAGTACCATATTGAGCGACCCGAAATTCATCATTGGCATCGACCTGGGCACAACCCATTCGGTGCTCGCGTACACGGAAGCACGGATAACAGAAGAAGCTGAACCGGCCATCCGCATTCTCAACGTTCCTCAGGTTCTGAGCCCCGGTGAATTGAAGACTCAACCGCTGCTCCCTTCGTTTATCCTTCTGCCAGGCCCACACGATATTCCCCAGGGAAGTCTTGCCTTGCCCTGGGATTCTCAGATTGATTTTGCAGTGGGAGAGTTCGCCCGTAAGCGTGGTGCTGAACTTCCAAACCGCCTGGTTTCCTCTTCCAAATCCTGGCTCTGCCACAGCGGCGTGGATCGCATGGACAAAATCCTCCCCTGGGACAGTCCATCCGACTCCAGACGGTTATCTCCGGTTGAAGCCTCTGCTCTGTTCCTGCAGCATCTGCGGGACGCCTGGAATCATGAGATGGCAGCGCAGGACCCCGATGCACGCTTTGAAACGCAGGATATCTATCTTACTGTTCCCGCTTCCTTTGACGCAGTTGCCAGAGAGTTGACTGTAAAAGCAGCGCAATCTGCAGGGCTGGAAAACATCACTCTGCTCGAAGAACCGCAGGCGGCCTTTTACGCCTGGGTAGAGGCACAAAAGGAACGCTGGCGGAAGGCAGTGCACATTGGGGAATCCATTCTTGTATTTGATGTGGGTGGAGGCACGACCGATTTTAGCCTGATTCAGGTCACCGAAGAAAATGGGGAATTGACCCTGCGCCGTGTGGCAGTGGGTAACCACCTCTTGCTGGGTGGGGATAACATGGATTTGACGCTCGCCTATGCGGTGCAGGCCCGGCTGGCGGAAAAGAACGTAAAGCTCGACACCTGGCAGTTTCGAGGCCTTTGGCATAGCGCTCGGGCTGCCAAAGAACGGCTTCTTGCAGATCCGGAATTGCAGGGAGAACCGGTGGTGATCCTTGGACGCGGGTCATCATTGATTGGCGGTACCATTCGGTCGGAGTTAACGAGGGCCGAGGTTGAACGGATTCTGCTCGACGGTTTCTTCCCCATGGGAGAAAGCTCGGAATACCCGGAAGAGAAACCGAAGGTCGGTGTGCGAGAGATGGGCCTTCCCTATGAATCTGACCCTGCAGTAACGAGGCATCTTGCGCGATTCCTGGGGCGGCAGGCTCAGGGTGGCCTGAGCCAGTTGGGAGTACCGGTGGCCTACCCTGCTGCGATTCTGTTTAACGGTGGAGTCATGAAATCTGAACTGCTGCGGAAGCGGGTCCTTTCTGTCCTGAATCGCTGGCACGGACCGGGGGAAATCCGTGAGTTGGCCTCTGTGGACCTTGACCTTGCAGTGGCCCGTGGGGCCGCCTATTATGGATTGGCACGCCATGGCCGCGGCATTCGCATCCGCGGTGGTACTGCCCGGTCTTACTATATCGGCATCGAGAGTTCCATGCCCTCTGTTCCCGGTATACCGACGCCTATGAAAGCCCTCTGCGTCGTCCCGTTCGGCATGGAGGAAGGGAGCGACGCCGAGATTCGCCAGCGGGAGTTCGGTCTCGTGGTTGGAGAACCAGCAGTTTTCCACCTGTTCGATTCCACTATCCGTAAGCAGGACCAATCCGGCGAAATTGTTGAAGACTGGCAGGGTGATATTGAACAAGTCACCACCATGGAAGCCATTCTTCCGGCAACAGAGGAGGAAGAAGGAGGAAAGGTCATTCCGGTCTGGTTGCAAAGTAAGGTGACCGAGGTCGGGACCCTGGAACTCTGGTGTGTAGCTAGAGATGAAGATCGCCGGTGGAAACTCGAATTCAATCTTCGAGAACGAGAACATGATTAGAACAGAATAAATATGACACTCCTCGCGGGATATGTTTTTCGATTATGGATACTCCATTTGATTCTGCGGATGTTTCTTATCGATATATTGTCGGGATCGATCTGGGCACGACCAATTCGGCGCTAGCTTATGTCGATCTGAGAGCGGATGATTCGGCATCCCGGCAAATTCGTTTCCTCGATGTCCCCCAACTCACGGCGCCGGGAGAACTGAACCGACGCTCGATTCTCCCTTCCTTTCTTTATATCCCCGGTCCCTATGAACTTCCCCCGGAAAGCACGAATCTCCCCTGGGACTCCAAGAGGGATTATGCGGTCGGGGAATTTGCGCGGGAACAGGGAGCCCTCGTTCCAGGACGACTGGTGGCTTCGGCCAAATCCTGGCTGTGCCATGGGGGGGTGGATCGCACTGCCGCCATCTTGCCGTGGGCAGTGGGAGCCGATGTCAAGAAGGTCTCTCCTGTTGATGCCAGCGCCCGCTACCTTCAACACCTCAAGGAAGCCTGGAATGAGGTTATTGCCAGGGGGCGCGACGGATACCGCCTGGAAGAACAACTGATTATTCTCACCGTTCCCGCCTCCTTTGATGAAGTGGCTCGGGAGCTCACTGTGACCGCCGCGCGCGACGCCGGCCTCCCTCGGGTCATTCTTGTGGAAGAGCCGCTTGCCGCATTCTACGCCTGGTTGTCAAGGCATGAAGCCGACTGGGAAACCTCGATGCACGAAGGTCAGGTGATTTTGGTCTGCGACGTTGGTGGCGGCACCACAGATTTCACGATCATCGCTATCAGAAAAAGTGATAAAGGATCGCTGCGCTTCGATCGTCTAGCCGTGGGTGAGCATCTGATGCTCGGCGGCGACAACATGGATCTCTCCCTGGCACGCTACATTGAAGCTCAGGTCTTCGGCAAGCCCGGTCAACTCGACTCTCGCAGGTGGCATCAGCTCTGGCATCGGTGTCGGAAGGCGAAAGAGGTCCTTCTGGGGCAGACAGTAGAAGAAGCCTCGCCCGGGATGGGTCCGCCGGATACCGTCACGGTTACGATCATGGGATCTGGAAGTAAGCTTATTTCGGACACACTGAAGGGAACCGTTACCTTATCTCTGGTGGAGGAGCTGATTCTTGACGGTTTTTTTCCGCCCGCTGCCGTTGCCGACGTTCCCCAAACCAGCCGGCGCACCGGGCTTACCGAGTGGGGCCTTCCGTATGTTCAGGACCCGGCGGTAACCCGCCATCTTGCCGCCTTCTGGCAGCGCTACCGAACACTGCTTCAAAACGAAACCGGAAGGGCCTCTCTCTATCCCGACTTCATCCTCTTTAATGGTGGCGCCTTGACTCCCGGTTCCGTGCGCGACCGGATTCTCAGTGTAGTACGCAGTTGGTTTCAAGACGAAGCGGGTGCAGACTGGGCTCCTGTTGAGCTGGAAAATCCCCGTCCCGAACTCGCCGTAGCCATTGGGGCCGCCTACTATGGGCTGGTGAGACTTGGAGCGGGAGTACGGGTGGGGGCAGGCAGTCCGCGCGCCTATTATGTGGAAGTTGCCACTACTGCCGACCAGGTAGCCGGCTCCGGGGAACTTGAAGCAGTCTGCCTTGTTCCGCGGGGCGCCGAGGAGGGTTTCGACGCTCGGCTGCAGCAGCCGGCCTTTGAAGTGCTCACCAACCAACCCGCAAGCTTCCAGCTATTTACCTCCTTCACCCGTTTGGGAGACCATCTCGGAGACCTCGCTAGCCTCTCCGAGGACCAGATCACCCGTCTTCCACCCATCCGCACCGTCCTTCGCTACGGGAAAAGAAGCAGCGCTCAGAGACTCCCTGTGCAACTGGCAATTCGTCTCACGGAAGTCGGCACGCTTGAACTCTGGTGCCAGTCACTTCAAAGTCCACACCGCTGGCAGTTGCAGTTTGATGTTCGGGAGCAGGGATTACCCCAGGGGACACACCCTGCAACCGATGACGAAACCTTTGATGCTAACGTGATCGAACGTGCCGAGGAGATCAGTAGCAAGGCCTTCTCTAGAGGAAATAACGGGATTAAGAACCTCCCGGAGAGGCTCACCAGAGACCTGGTCTCGATCCTTGAACTCGGTAAAGATAAATGGCCCACATCGTTCATCCGGAAACTCGCCGACACTCTGTACGAATGCAGGCAGGGTCGAGCGATCACCCCGCAGCATGAATCCAGGTGGCTGAATTTGCTCGGCTTTTGCATGAGACCCGGATTTGGCGCACCGCTTGATGACTGGCGCATGAAAGAGATCTGGAAAATCTACCCGTCTGGCCTCCAATTCCCGAGGCAGATACAGTGCCGGTCAGAATGGTGGATCTTCTGGAGACGTGTGGCCGGGGGATTGACCGCCGGTCAGCAATGGCACATCTATCAGAACCTCTTGCCTCTTTTGCAGGCAGCGGACAAGAGAAAAAGGAAACCATCCGCGAAAGGTTCGATCAGCCGGAGCGACCAGGAAGAGCTTGAAATCTGGATGGCCCTGGCCAACTTCGAATACCTCCCCGTAACAACCAAGATTGAGCTGGGAAGGCGGGTTCTGGAAAGGATAAGGAAAGGCAGGCCAAGGGCTCAGGAACTCTGGGCACTGGGCAGACTGGGGGCGAGAATCCCGTTTTATGGGCCGCTGGACCAGGTTATCCCGAGTGAGGAGGCTTCCTTGTGGGTTCGCAGTATCCTGTCTTGGGACCTCGAAACTACTGATTCACTCGCCCGGACTCTGGTGCACCTGGCACGAAAGACCGGCGACCGGGCACGAGATCTCCCGCTGAAGGACATCGAGCTCCTCTCCGAGTGGTTGCAGGACATACCCCAGAGTGGGAGATACCGGGAACTCCTCACGAATCCTGAAGCCGTTTTGTTTTCTCAGGAGAGGGAATGGGTTTTCGGTGAGGCCCTGCCGACCGGACTTAAGTTAGTGGGTAGTGTTTGATATTGAAGCCAATCCTCCTTTGTATTAGATAGTAGTAGTAAGAAACCCCCGCAGCTGATGAAAGCTGGGGGGGGCATTTTGGACAGTCAGATGGACTCTTTGCCGGCATGAGGCTCGGCCAAAGAGTGATGTGAGGATTCCGGCTATGTGTGAAGCGAATGCATATCTCTTGAAAGACGGCAAGGAAGAACTCATCCTGGAAGCCGTAGACATTCTCGAAAACGAAGGCAATCAGGTACGGATAGCCAACATTTTCGGGGAACAAAAGGTCGTCCGGGCCAAGATTCGAAGCATGTCACTGGTCAACCATAAGATACTTCTGGAGGAGCAATAGCCGGAAGGATTCATGCTGAAGGGGCAGGGGGCTGGCCGGGTGGTGAATCGGGTGTGATCAACGATTCATGAAGTCAGCCAAGTGCGGGCTGTGCAACGCAGCGTGTTTCAGCTCGCTGATGTCAGCGGCTGCCAGGCGATCCAACATGCTCTCCCATCGTGCCCGAACGGAGCGCGGCTCAGACGATCGAGCGTCAAGAAGTGAACTGAGAGCCGCAGACCTGGTGCTCAGCAATGATTGCATTCGCTCAATCTCTGCCGTCAGGGCTTCCGTGAAAGCCCCGACGGCGCTTTTTAGATCCTCACGTGAAATACCTTTCTCGCGTGCTTTTTCCAGATGAACTGCAAGCCGCACCAGGCACTGAGGCAGAAGCTCCACCATTGGAGTGGTCCAATCCGTGAATGATCCGGTTGTCTCGCAAATAACCAGCCGCTCGGGAAGTCCCTCTGCATCCAGCTGAACTACTTCATCGCCATCATCAAAGAAAAGCTCGCCCGTGCGAAAGCTGGCTCTTCCCGAAACCATGCTGGCTGCCGCAGCTGTGCCAAGCAGACGCGCCAGACGGACAACAAATCCTTTCTTTGCATAATGGGCAAGACGGATTTTGTCAGTTACAATACCTGGCACATAACTCCTGTCAAAAAAGAAAACGGGAATTTCACCTATCGCCGGAAGCTCTTCGGTGAACTGAATGGCAGTATAGGAAAGAATCGGTATCTCAAGGGCAGTGGCAGCGTTCAGGCGGTCACAGATATAGTCATAGTAACTGATAGTGTCGGTAATCGCCTGGGCAAGCGGGAAACCTTGCTTCAGCCGATGGACGGCATCCCACTTCATCATGCGTAGCAGTCGAATTTCCTCGCCCCCATGAGGCAGGCCCAAAACCACCAGATAGACCTCCCGCTCCTCTCCTGTCCGGTCTCTTGTCGATAGAGGAGATTCAACCCGGCCGACGTTAATCGAGACAATACCAGGCCATTCCCGCAGGAAGTGGGTGATCAGATTACGAACCCTTGGCTCTGAATTACTTTCGAAGATAAGGTCCTTTTCTCTCAGCCGAGCGCCAGGAAGCCATCTCACGTTGAGATGAAACTCCGCACTAAGTCCCAGCGCCAATTCTTCAACAACCTCCTCGTTAAGGTCATACAATCGGCAAAACATGGTGGTTTGCCACGCGGTGTGTTTCTCGCCATCCGCAACAAGCTCTTCACCGGCCGCTTCTGCGTAGGACAGTGCAAAATAGTGGAAGAGATCTTCGGCTCGCTCCAGATCCTGGCGTGAGGTGGCGGTCTCCAAGGCAACAATTAGATCTTCCAGAAGTTTTGTTCTTAACTTTCTTTGTGCAGGAAGAAAGAAGCTCAATTCGGGCACACCCAAGTCATTGACCAGATGACTCAACTGGTTAATCTCCTTTAGTCTGGCGAGGGCTTCCTGAGGGGCTGTGCGCAACAAGGGGCGGATGCGCAGGAATTCCTCGTAAGTGAGAAAGCGTTCCCCGGTTTGTGCACTCTGATAGTAGGTCGTGCCGGTGTTGACCTGCACCCGGCTGGCACTGATATGTTGGCTGATTTCATTGATGGATGTTGGTGGTGAAGAAATCCTCCAACTCTCACCACGCCTTCGCATCCGTTCCCGAACTCCCCTGATGTGGATACCCGTAAACTGTATGCATTCCTTCGGGAGAAGCCGCTGGAGGACCTCGTCTGCTGCAAAGACCCGATCCATGTCCTCAGGATACGAACGGATCAGAACAGTCGAATCCCTTTCCAGCAGGGAAACCGCATTCTTATAGTGCTCCTGCTCTTCCTCCGCCGTCAGGTCCCTTCGCTCGGTTCGGAGTCGCCTGGCGCGCAGAAACTCAATTCCCATCGCTATCAGCTCGGCATGGATGCCACGCCCGGTTACCAAAACAGACTCGTTCGGAAAAATGGAAGCTATGGGGCTTAGCGATTTGCCGGCTGGATCCTTTGCCAGGATATCAGGCCCTAAGATGGTAATGCCATTGATTATACGCGGCTGAAAAGTATCCTTGGGAGACATGGGAGCACACCACCCCTTGCTGAGGTTTCCGCGATTATGGTCGCATATTCCTTAAATCATTTCAACTTTCATTCAGCTTTGGATTGTTGTTCCTGAAAATACCAATCGAGCTGTCGGCAGATCCCACGAATGAGCTTAACCTCGCGGGCTCGAAGGCCGATGCGGCTAACAAAGCGCCGGACACTCATCATCCAGTATTCCGGGTTTTCAGGATTGACGAATTTAATTTTGGTGAGGGTTCCCTTGAGATGATCATACATGCCCTCGAGTTCATCCCGGTTTGCAAGTCGGGGAACAAAGGTTTTTGGTTCATCGGTGCTGGCAAGAAAGATTTCATAGGCCAGAATCATTACTGCCTGGGCAAGATTAAGAGAGGAAAAACCCGCCGAGGGAATGGTCACCAACCCATCGCAGTATTGCAGCTCTTTGTTTCTGAGGCCCCGGTCTTCCGGCCCAAAGACAATCGCCACCTGATTATTCTGGCTGATGTTTACCAGGTCTTCAGCCAATCGCCGTGGATGCCGCACCGTTTGACGATGGGAACCGGTTCGCGCCGTACTACCCACAACATATTGAAATGATTCCAGAGCCTTCTTCAGATCATCGAAGACTTCCATTTCCGTAACAACATCTTCGGCATTGTGAGTCGCCATTTTCAGAATTCTGGTGAGATCGCAGTCCCGGGGATCTACGACGACTAAGCGTCTGATTCCCATGTTCTTGGCTACTCGAGCTGCAGCTCCAATGTTCTCAGGGAAATGAGGTCTATGGAGAACGATTGCGATATTGGCCAAATTTACCTTCATAAACTCTGCTCTGTAGGGTTGAATTACAAAATATTTGCCGGAATCTTCTAACCGGCTTAAACGATTCAGTTAATGCCTAAAGGCTAATCGCCGGTTAGGGAATGAATAAGCACGTTCATTATAGAAGTTGTTTGCACCAAATCAAGCCAGTCTGTAGCACAGGACCTCCCGGATCGCAGAGCTTTCAAGACCAGGTCTGATGCCCGTTGACACGGCCGCTGTGTGATGTTCTAATTTGTGGAAGCACTAATGGGTTTTGTTCCTCCTAGGTTTGAGGGTTCCGGAAGGGCCGGATTCTGGAAAGGGATTGGAAGTCGAGGAACCCCCTTCGCATCGCTGATTGCGCTACGGATTTAATGATGGATGGTTTCTTATGACTGAAGAAAAGATCCGAGAATCGGTAATCGCGGGGAGTTGGTATCCAGGCCATATCGAGACCCTGAAAACACAAATCGGAAAATACCTTGATCAGGCCCCGCTTGTCCCCCTCAAAGGTACACCGGTTGGTCTCGTCGTGCCCCATGCCGGCTACATGTACTCTGGTGGTGTCGCAGCGCATGCCTACAAGGTCTTACTTCAGCAACCTTTTGACCGGGTGCTGATCATTGCTCCCAGTCATCGGGCCTATTTTCAAGGCGCCAGTGTCTATCGATTCGGCGGATACCGAACACCTCTGGGGATCGTTCCTCTTGACCACGAACTCATAGAGTCGCTCTTGCAGCAGTCTTCGCTTTTCGATTACGTTCCAAAAGCGGAAGCTCAGGAACATTCGCTGGAGATTCAGTTGCCATTTTTACAGGTAGTGCTTGGCGAATTCCGACTCATCCCCATCCTCATGGGGGATCAGTCCTTCGAATCCTGCCGGAAACTGGCTGAGGCCATTGTGCAGGTGTGTGAAGGGAAAAAGGTGCTGCTGATCGCCAGTACCGACCTTTCCCATTTCCATCCATACCAGGAAGCCAAACGCCTGGATCAGGTCGTTCTCGACCGGGTGTCTGCATTTGATGCCGCAGGTCTTGCTCAAGATATCGAGAAGGGAATCTGCGAAGCCTGCGGAGGCGGACCTATGGTGGCGCTCATGCTTGCTGCTCAAAAGCTGGGTGCAACCAAATCAAGAGTTCTGCAATATGCCAATTCCGGTGACGTCACGGGAGACACGCAGGGTGTAGTCGGGTATATGGCCGCCGTACTTCTGGACAATCCTGGAAAGAGCAAAAAGCAGGATTCGTTAGAGAGACGGAAAGCAGGAATTGACCTCGGGCTTTCTCCCGAAGAAAAACAAACCCTTCGCAAAATTGCTCTTCAGGCCATCCGCAGCAAGTGCCTGAAACAGCCTATGCCCGAGGTTCCTGTCCATTCTTCGAAGTTGAAAGAATCCATGGGAGCATTCGTTTCCCTGCACAAGGGAAGTGACCTCAGAGGATGCATCGGGATGATCGAGGGTTGCGGCCCGCTTTTTCAGACCGTGAAGGAAATGGCGATTCAGGCAGCTTTTGCCGACCCTCGGTTCTGCCCACTAAACGTCGACGAATTGGATGATCTCGACCTTGAGATATCGGTGCTGACCCCCTTAACACGCATCGAAGACCCTTCGCAGATTGAAATCGGCAAGCATGGACTGCTGATCCGCACAAAATTCCACTCGGGCCTGCTCCTTCCTCAAGTGGCAACCCAATGCTGCCTGGACCGTTACCAATTTCTCGAATGGACGTGCCGGAAGGCCAGTTTGCCTCTCGATGCCTGGAAAGACGCAGACACGAAAATTTATGTATTTTCAGCGGACATTTTTTAGTATGGGAGATCAAAGGCGGCTCTTTGGGAGCTTGGTATGTGGCCTCGTTGAACACTCCCCCGCAAGAACTGAAGGGCGTTGAGGAGATTTTATGGGGGTGATTTTGGAATTTCAGCAGGAACGGCGGCGCCTCACCGCCAAGCGGGGGTTCGCAGGCTGGGCGAAGCGTTTCCCGGACTCACTCAATGAACGCACCTGTCTGGCAGACCTCAGTGACACCATGCTTCGAACCCTGAGTCAAACCGGAGAGGGTTCTTCAATGCTTATCCACGACCTGGTCATCCAACTCATGGGACTTGGCAAGGGAGCCAGATTCCATGACCTGGAGAGACAGGCCAGACTGACGGTAATGGATGTCTCATTGTTTTTGCTCGATCAGATGCGTTTTGAGATTATGAGACGCCTCGGCTGGATTGAAAACTCTCCCGTTTTTCGTCTCCCCATTCTGGATCTGGTTGAACGCTTTCCATCTGTCTATTCATCCATGAAGGATCAGACCCCTGGCCTGCTTCGCTCTCATCCGCGGTATCATGAATACCAGGAAGCCTTCGAAGGAGATCGATCGGTCTTCGTCAGGAGGCTCATTCCCAACGCCCTGGAGGCATTTCAGGAGGAAGATAATGGCGCTTGACGCCGGCTAGGTATTAACCCAGTATGCCCAAAGAGCGGTTTCATCTTCTTCTGGCAGATCAGAGTCTGCAAATCCTGTCATCCTCCGGTGACTTATCAACTCTCAACGAGGCACAAAGATTCGCTTATTTTTTCGGGGCTATCTCTCCCGACGCCCTTTTCTACGACTTGCCATCCTTTCGTCGTTCCTCGTTGGGCAACGCTTTACATCGGCTGGAAGGCCGGCGCTGCATAGCTTTCCTGGAATCCATCTTCAAAGAGCGATCCAAGAACCTGACTCCGGAAACGGCGGCATGGCTTCTTGGTGTGGCAAGTCACTTCTGGGTAGATGGTTACTGGCACCCGTTCATCGGAAAGATGAGTGATCCTGACTCATCCTTGTGCAGGGAGTTCGAACTCTCCGGGCGTCAGTGCCATCACTGGCTGGAAAGCGAACTCGAGGGATACTGGCTGGCTCGGATAGGCCCTTTGGACGGCTACCTGCCCCTCCTGAGACAATTTGCCGGAAAGAACACCACACGCGAAAACTGCATCAAAGCTTTCAGGATGATCCTGATGCGGATGGGTCTCGACCAAATCCCCAGTGAAAACGCGATAAGTCGATGTCTCTTCTGGCAGGCGATGCTGCTTCACCAGTTCTCCTTGCCGGGTTGGGCGAAGTGGCGAAACGTGCTTCTCAAGAACGGCGCAACTCGGCTGCTTGGAGCTCTGATCGTTCCGGTGAGTCCAGGCTCATTCGACCTGGCAGCAGCCAAACGCCACCAGAACAAAGGACTCGAGAACCTCTGCAACGATGAATTTCTGGCTCATTCGGTCATCTCTCTGACCACCCAATTGCGTTCCCTTGCCCTGAGGCTTTGACTGCATCGGGAGTCGGAAGTCAGAAGCCAGAAATTGGAAATCCGATCTCTGACCTCCGATATCCGGTATTCCGCTTCAGTGAAGAGTTTTGGCTTCGGGCGCCACCATCCGGGTGGATACTTTCAGCCTCCTGAGAATCGACTCGGCAAACTCCTGCACCGCTTGTTTAAAGGCAGAATCGCCCTCCTCTTCCAGAACCGGGCGACCGAGGTCTCCGCCTTCTACAACGGCTGGATCAAACGGAAGGGCGCCGAGAAATGGCACTTTCATCCGCTCGGCTGTTTTCTTGCCGCCGCCGGTGCTGAAGATGGGGATGAATCCCTGGCAGTGAGGGCAGAATAGGCCGGACATGTTTTCCACAAGACCGGCCATCTCGAGATTCACTTTACGACAGAAGTTGATGGATTTTCTCACATCGGCCAGTGCCACTTCCTGCGGAGTGGTCACGATGATGGCTTTGGCATCAGGAATGAGCCGCGCAACACTCAGAGGTTCATCGCCTGTTCCGGGCGGGCTGTCAATAATCAGAAAATCGAGGTCGTCCCACTTGCAGTCTGCAAGGAATTGCTGGATGACTCCATGTTTCAACGGACCACGCCAGATGACCGCGGTATCCGTGTCCTCGAGCATTGACTCAATGGAGACGACTTTGAGGTTGGAGCTGTATTCCTGTGGCTTGATTTGATGGTCGGGAGCAATATCGAGAGCACCATGAAGCCCGAGCATCTTGGGAATACTGGGACCGTGAAGATCCACGTCCAGGAGTCCGACCTTATAGCCCTGCTTGGCCAGGGACAACGACAGGTAGGCTGCCACACTGCTTTTTCCCACTCCTCCCTTGCCGCTCATCACCATCAGCTTGTGCTTTATCCGCATCAATTTACAGTGAATCAGCTGCTCTTTGGATTGTTTATCTTTGGTCGAGCAGCCTTCACACGATTTGGCTTCACATGATTTCATCAGGTACTCCTTTTCAATATGCAGGTCCCTACCCCCTAC
>Ga0209048_10003796_pt1 | contig 14597 bp, 5 predicted proteins | sample FrelakmetCRP12CR_FD_187146 | JGI IMG/M metagenome (GOLD analysis project Ga0209048, IMG submission 187146) | Freshwater lake sediment microbial communities from the University of Notre Dame, USA, for methane emissions studies - CRP12 CR (SPAdes)... | ecosystem: Environmental > Aquatic >... | reverse complement strand
CTTGAGACCATCAAATTACACATCATGTTTATAACTTTTCTACCATTATTTTATGGTCTTGAGACCATCAAATTACACATCATGTTTATAACTTTTCTATCAGTTTTAAAGTATGTTGGATGGATTTGTCAACCGTCGTATTAACATCTTCGAATATGGTAGAGTCTTGGTTGTAAAGTATTTTATTCCACAAAGGCTGTATAACTAGAAAATCGACTATGCTTTTACGGTCGTTTAATTTTTGTTCAACGAATTGTCTAGCGTGATCAAGATCTCTGTACGAAATTCCAGAACATCTGAAATACAGCATGTCATCGACGTCTATTGGTATATTAAAATCTGCTTTTAAAGAAATTGGATATCCCAAATAAACTTCAATCTCATCGATAACTCCAGTAGATGCTTTTATCTTTTCTCGAGCCACTGTCATCAACAAAGATAATATGTAAGACCCTCGTATTAACAAGTCGTAACATTTTTTAACATCCGTAATATCAAGCGATGCTTGAAACAGCTTGTATTGCAGGCCTAAATACAGAATTGATAATATCATTCGATCGCCGCAAGACGCAGTCGCCCCCTCTACGATATCACATGCCTCGTTTTTAAATTCTTCATTCGTGCTCATTAAGATGACATAGTCTATGATGCGAGGTAGCAGTTTCAAAATCACTTGGACGTTGTCTTGAGCCAGCGTCAATATTCTCAACAGCCACAGTCTAAACGAAGACCTGCAAGAGTCTTCGTGTAAGTTTAGTGTCTGTGGTGGTTTGCCTGCTTTAGTAAACAGCGTTTTTATAGCCTCTGACATTGACAACTGTAATGCTCTTTGTGGAGGTTCTTCAAAAATATCAACATTGATTGTTGGTCTTACAGACTGATTCATCTGTTGAACCCGTTCCATGAATTGAGAGACGTTAGAATAAGACAATTGGCATTGTTCAAACGTAGCCGACAGCTTACGTCCGGCTGTAAGCAGCGAAGGGTGTAAACTTGTAATATTGCAGTTGTGAAAGTAAATATGTAACTTCCCAGTTAACCATTCAAAAGTGTCTGGAAAGTTGACGTGAATCATGTTTCTAAATTTAACTGTTCGCGTTCCAGATGTTTCTGTAGAAGTAAAATATGATCTCAACAAGTTTAAGTCGATCTCCCATGGACCTATTAAACTCAGGTCTTTGACGTCAGTATTACATAGAACAATATCTTCAAACGTGTTGTTGCCAAATTCCACCGAGAGAGCCTGTGATTTTAATCGCAGTTCTTTAAGATTAGTTATATTGCATGATTTAAAAGATATCATTTTTTCAACATCTATCTTTTTAAATAATGACTGGTCCAGGTCGGTAGATATATTTTGAAAATTTAAATTATCACATACGCTCAGGTTAACGGAATCTGTAACTTTATATGGACCATTGAAAATAGCTGGAGATATGGTGAAGGTATTCACATCAAACCCTCCATTTACATACCTGAAAGGTATTGGCTTTTTTATAGTTTGCCACAAGTACTTGTATTGTGAGGTCTGGTTAATATTACCATCGCCATATATAATTGTGTTTTTGTCGGACAATATTTTATTTATAGCATTCTTATCTCTAGCATTTGGTTTATATTTTAACTCGTTGAACAATATATTGTCGCCAACAACTAAAGGAACAAAGAATTCATTCTTTACATGGATATCCTTTGGTTTTAAGTTATAATATTTTAAGGTGGCTTCTAATGTAAACTGTTTAAAAATATTAGAAGATGAATTAAATGTGATTTTTTCCCCATCTTTTACAAATATTGCTCTTTTTCTTATAAAAGTGGTAACCATATGTTTTGTAATTTTCCTGTAAAATTTTATACCATCAATTTGAAACATGTTAAATTGGCCATCATCTACTTCTCCAACGTCCATCAAATCAAACAACTCCAAATTGTTTTGCTGTACATCAACTTTCTCGCGATTGAACAATATAAGATTTCGGGGTCTGATAGAATTTACTACACATTTGATAAGTGTAATATCAAATTGGATTTCTCTATCTTTTATTATGTCTTCAAGTTTTGTTGTAGAGTTGGTAGTTTCTACAAACCCGTTGCTAAATATGTAATTTATATTTGGAATGAATTGTAAAAATAAATTTTTGTACACTGTACTCATTTCGTTCAACGGAGACACGAGGACACCTGGTGCTGGTTGTGTCGGTAACAGTTTGAACAGTTTACCCCATATTTTTACAACCTTGTTTCTTCCGTAGTTCTTTACGTGCGTTAAATCTGAAGCGTCTAAATAATGTCTTTCATTTATGCTTGGTAAATCTAAAGCGTCTAAATAATGGTTGATTTTCATTCTTATCGAGTGATTGCTATCTACAGGGATATTTCGTTCTTCTGGTGTTGTGTCTAAGTTTATGGTAGTCGGAAGATTGCGTATTTTATATTCGTCTATAAAATAACATGTGTGTTGAGGCCCGCACCGTTTATATAAAGCAACAGCCAGTTTTTGGTTGGTTAATTTAGATTTAATTGTGAACGGATCGAGGTTTGGGTTTGAGTGCCAACCTTTACATAAATCTTTTTCTCTACCGCAAACTCGTGTAATTTCTTCGTTTCTAGACGAGTTTGGATTGTAGGATCTGCTATAAAAATAGTTACGGCACGTTTGTGGCATGCCACAATCAAATAGAAGGTCTACATTTTTAGCAGAATCTTTATGCTTCAAAGGGCTGTTTAACCAACTTTTACATTTTAACGCCGTCTCAGGATCATCCTCGTCCATATCCATATCTGTCTCAATATCCTCGTCTGCCTCAGTTTGCCTATCTGGCCGAGAAGTTATTGGAGCATGTCTAGAAATAACACGTGCTGTCGGGTCTTCACCAAAGACCATCGGACTACGTGATTGCTCTTCGTCGTATCTATTATAGTTTATACGAATCTGTCTGGCATTCATCTTTATTTTAACAAAAACGGCGTGGGTTTTGAACTTCTATATTTTAAAAGAATTGTCTTCTTTTTATGAAAACCGTGGCGAAATCACATGGAAAACATCTTTCCGTAAAAATAAGGATATTTTGTGGTTCCTTCTAGCTTAATTTTATATTAAGTAAATGGTCATATACTCAAGACACTTACCAAGATCAATTAGGGAATTGGTCCTTTATTACGACCTTAATTAATGCTTTAACTTAACCTCTCATGAAATTGACCATCTGTATAAGAAAACTTTATGATCCCATCCGCTAAGCTCAATTTGAACCGTAGATTGTGGAATTATTCCTTGGATGGCTTTATTTTAATAAAAACGGTGTGGGTTTCTAAATATTATATTTATATTGGTGTTTATCATCCTTTCAAACAACGTATCATTATATTTATATTGCCTTTTAAACAACGTATCATTTCGAACCATTATATAAATATAAATATAAATATAATGTTTCATAATAATAATAAAAATATAAAAATCTTACCAGAACTAGATGAAAACACTTTTGGCATTAATGCCAACCACAACCAATTGAAGTTTTTGCCAGACACTATAGGAAATCTGTCAAAGTTGTTATTTATTAATTTATATGACAACTGTTTGTGTAAAATCCCCGACACTATAGGAAATTTAAAACTTTTGACAACTCTCAATGTTTCTAACAACCGACTGTCATGTTTACCGGATACGATAGGAAATCTGGTAAACATGACAGATTTAATTTGTTCTGCAAACATGATGACTTGTTTACCAAACACAATAGCTAGTTTAAAAAAGCTAAGCTATATAAGCTGTAGTAGTAATAGTTTAACTTGTTTACCTCCAGATATTGGGAGTGCAACATCCTTGTGGCGAGCTACTTTTAGCCACAATCAAATCGGGCAGATTCCGTCGTCAATAGGGAGTTTGTCTAGGTTGGTGCATTTAGATTTAAACAATAACAAGCTCACATATCTTCCCGAAACAATAGGAAAGTTGGCATCGTTGACAAATATTAGCATCAGCAACAATCAATTAAGATGTTTACCTGATAGTATCGGAAATCTGGCATCGTTGAAATATATTTGCATCAGTAACAATGAATTGACATGTTTGCCTGATAGTATAGGAAATCTGACCTGTTTAGAATCTATTAATGTGTCTTTTAATAATCTGACTTGCCTTCCGGAATCGATAGGACGTCTGTCATCGTTGAAGAGAATTAACATAAACAATAACCAATTAAGATGTTTACCAGACACAATTTGCAATTTAGATATTTTAAATGAAATTACAACGTGTTATAATATTATAACTCATTTACCGGATGGAATTGGAACCATGAATTTAAATCGTCTCAATGCAAGTTTTAACCAGCTTACAGCCCTTCCAAACACAATGACGTGTTTACCATCAACGTGTGTATTGGATATCCAATATAATAATTTTTCAACCTTGGTTCTTGAACGTATCAGGGAGACTTTACACTGTAGAGTCTTTGTCTCAGTCAGAGAAGCAGAGAACAATGTCAAAAACATATTTACAAACGCATCTTGTGATATTAAAAACTTTGTTATGTGGTCAAACCGTTTATCATACATTAAAGATTTTAATTCTTCAAACCAAGACGTTAAGGATATGATAGTTGAGCTTGTTGATAAGTTTGTTCGACTTGCAAAAGAAAATCCATCCTTTAAACAGGAGATGGAGATCGTCATCGAGCATGCCGCCGAGACATGCGGCGACAGAATGGCGTTATCACTGCTGCACTTGGACATCTTGTATCAGCTGGTAGAAACCACAGACGCGACCCAACGAGAACATCTTTTAGTCCATGGCGTCTGGACATTGAGCATCTTGGAGGACATTGCAAGGCAAAAAGTGAAGACGCTCAACTTTGTCGACGAGATCGAAGTTTATCTGTCCTACCCGATAAAACTGAAGCAACGGTTAAACATCCCGATAACACTATCAAATATGTTATATTATAACCTAAGCAGTGTAACCGAATTAGATCTGTGCTTAGCCGAAGAGATTGTAAAATCTAGTCTTGGTAACTTGGATGAAAGAAGAAAGTTTTTAGACCAAAATCTTTCTTGTAATTTGTAAAAGTAGTGAAAATGATTTTTAATCTTCACGTGGAGATTAAAATATAAATGGAAGAAATAACAAATGAAATTGCACAGATTGAATTTGGTATACTATCGCCAGAAGAAATTTTAAAAAACTCGTCGTGTTTTGTGACATGTGTCAAGGTATGTGATGGTGGTGAAAATATCAATTCAAAATATATGGGAACGATTGAAAACAACCAGTTGTGCAAAACATGCGAAAAAGATGTCTGGACTTGCCAAGGCCATATGGGACATATAAAGTTGGAATATCCTGTGGTTAATCCAAGTTATGTTAACCATGTAGCCAATGTGCTCCGGTGTTTGTGTTTTACTTGTTATAAATTTGTGGTTTCGTTTGACCATTTAAAATTAGAAAAAAATATAAAAAAATTTGTAGATATTTTATTATGGATTAAAACTGTTAAAACATGTTATTGGTGTCAATCTATAAAAGAACCTATTTATGTGGTTAATGAGACTATTATCGACGAGGATAAAAATAAACTTGATGTTTATAAGATCCTTCGAGTGTTGGAAAATATGGATAATGAAACGGTTCGGTTTTTAGGGTTTAATCCAATTATGTCGCATCCTAAAAATTTTATATTTACAATTTTTCCGGTAATACCACCGTGCTGCAGACCATTTGTAATGTCGGATGAAAATGTATGCGATGACGATTTAACATATCAGTTTACAGAAATTATTAAAAATAACCAATGTTTAAGCGATAACTACCTTGCAAAAATAGATTCTAGGCGTAAAAAAACAGTTCTACAAACATCTATTCTTTCTAATAAGGAAATTTATGAAAAACACTTGGGAAATTTAGAATTTAGAATATCGACTCTTTTTAACAATACAAAGAAAAAAGCCAAGCACGCTGCAACAGCGCGCCCAATTACAACACTATGGGAACGAATATCTGGTAAGGATGGTATTATAAGAAACAATTTATTGGGTAAACGAACTGACCAAAGCGGGAGAACTGTTATAACAGCCGATCCAACTCTTAAAATGGACGAGTTGGGAGTTCCATATGAAATGGCTCAAATTTTAACTATACCAGTGTATGTAACATCTTTTAATATTGCATATTTAAATAAACTGGTGAGAGAGGGGAAAGTTAACTTTTTAATTCGTTCATCCGAACCCAAGAGGAATATTAACCTTCGCGCCGCGATAAACTACCGTGGAACTCTTTTACAATTTGGAGATGTAATTGAAAGAAATGGAATGATGATCACAATAACGGACACTAAATTTCAATTAAAACACGGAGATGTTATTCGTAGAAATTCAATTGTTTTAAAAGATGTAAAATATCCAGAACCTAAAAATATAGTTCTTAATATAGGCGATTTAGTCAGACGGCAGTTATTAGATGGAGATTGGGTCATTTTAAATCGCCAGCCAACACTTCACAAAGCGTCGATGATGGCAATGAAAGTCGTAGTTAAACCGGTGAAAACCCTAAGTATAAATTTGGCTATAACGAAACCTTTCAATTGCGATTTTGATGGAGATGAAATGAATATACACGTTCCCCAGTCGTACGAAGCGGTTGCCGAGTTGCAGGAATTAAGTTCGTCTACGAAATGTATCATGTCGCATCAAAATAGCAAACCTTATATGGCAATCGTACAAGACGCGTTAATTGGCATGTTTTTGTTGTCGCAAGACAAATGGGAAGAACAAACTATTACTCGCTCACAATTTTTTGATCTGTTGATGGTAATCGGTGTTTATTCATACAAGGCAAAAGCAAGACAAATTCATGAAATAATACCGAATTCGTCGTTGTATAATGGAAAGAGTATGCTTTCATTTCTATTTCCAAACGACTTTACTTTTAAAACTGACACTTTGACCATTCAAGATGGTGTCTTTGTAGATGGCGTTTTCGAAAAAAATATGGTAAATTTATGTATTAAAATTTTATATAAAGATTATGGCGAAAAAATAGTATCTGCTTTTATTGACAATGTTCAGTTCATGTCAAACAGATGGCTGTTGGAAAGAGGGTTTACTATTCATGCTGAAGATTGCCTCAAGTTTGAAAAAGAGTCGCCAGATATTATGAAAAACTCGTTCATAAAGGCACAAACACTCGGAAAAATTATTAAAACGCCTTCGATCAAAGAAGCAAAAACGATCAGTATATTGACCGCGTGCACAGACCAATGTATGAAAAAGAGTAAGGACGCGTTGGCGCCTTCAAACAACTTCAAGGTAACAGAGGAATCTGGGGCAAAAGGAAGCATTTTTAACATTTGTCAGATTACTAGTTTATTGGGGCAGCAAACTATCGACGGCAGAAGAGTGTCTGGTTTGGTCCATCCTCAAGATAACGATTTTAAAAATCGAGGGTTTATCGAAAGAAGTTTTGTAGAAGGTTTATCGCCTCGTGAGTTTTTTCATCACGCGATGGCAGGCCGTAAAGGAGTTATTGACACTGCATTGTCAACTGGAATCTCTGGATATGGACAAAGACAAGGAGTTAAACTTAACGAAGATATCAAAATATGTTCAGACTACACGGTCAGAGATACAACTGGTCGGTTGTATCAGTATATTTTTGGAGAGGCGGGATACGACCCGGCTCAAATAATTCATGTAGATGGACATCCTACATTCGTAAATATTTACAGACTTGTTCAAAGACTGCTCGCCCCTTATAAACACAAGAAAACACGATTGTTGACAGAAATGGAAATTGCGTACATGACCGATTATATTTGTCCACGCCCACATATTCCAATTTCGATCGAAAACAGAATCTGCGAAATGCGGCGAGGTCCCGTCGCCTCCCAACTAAAAAGCATTCATATTAACGACGATATAATACCTGCGTTGAAATATGAACTTGAAACGCGATTTTACCAAAGTTTAATGTCTCCGGGAGAATGTGTTGGAATCATTGGAGCCCAAAGTTTAGGCGAGTTTAGCACACAGGCCACTTTGAATACATTTCATACTGCCGGGTCTAATACAACAGGTCTTGTTACAAATTGCCTTACTCGATTTCAAGAAATTAACAATGCAAGTAAAAATCCTAAAATGGTAAGTTGTAAAATTTATTTTACAACTGGAAATTTAACAATTGAACAAATACGACATACAGCTGGATACAATATTAAATATATGGTTTTTAATGACTTTATACACGAAAATTACACCGTATCGCATTCTTATACAGATGAATGGTGGTATAAACCAAACAGACTTATATATGGATCCCCATACCCAATTGCTTTCAAAACAAGAATCAGATTTGCTTTGAAAAAACAAATCTTGTATGAATATAAGATCTACCCTGCAATAATTAAAACAGCTTTAGAAATAGACGAAGACATTCACTGCGTGTTTTCTCCGTTTAGCACGGGATTCATATTTGACGTCCTTTGCAACGCCGAAACAGATTCTATCCATCTTTTCTTAAAATGTTTAAAAACACGTTATGTATGCGGACTGGAAGGGGTGAGAAATATATATTTCGCAAAAGATGACGCGTTAAACGTGTGGTATGTACAAACAGACGGTGGGATTTTAAAGAATTTTTATACTCTGCCCAACATTGATATTTACAACACTACAACTAGTAATATTTGGGATATTTATAACACTTTGGGTATAGAAGCTGCCAGAGAGCAAAGAATCAAAGAGTTTTTGGAAATTGTTGGTACCGGAGTGGACATTAGCCATATTAAATTACGTGTGGACAGAATGGTGTTTAGCGGAACAATACAGTCGTTGACACGATATACCATGCGAGGAGAGAAACCTTTTAGCAAAGTTGGATTTGAAGAAAGCATGGAAAATTTTTACAAGATTGCAAAGGACGCAGAAGTAGATGATATCTCGGGAATTTCAGCATCCATAATGTGCGGTAAACGAGTTAAAGCAGGTACAAATATGTTTGGGTTGAAAATGGATTGGGACAGATTTGATTCAAACGATCAATACGTTGATTATGAATATAACGATTAAACCAGTACCCGATCCCAAAGGGATCGGTCGCACAATCCCGCGAAGCGGGATTGTGGTACCGCTTTGCGGAGCCCTTATCAGGTTACCCCTTCGGGCTCCGCAAAGCGGTACCCTTCGGGCTCCGCAAAGCGGTACCCTTCGGGCTCCGCAAAGCGGTACCGGTTCGTCGCGGAGCGACGAACGGCGACCGATCCCAAAGGGATCGGGTACCCTTCGGGCTCCGCAAAGCGCACAATCCCTGGTATGAAAAATGATTTTTAAATGAGAAATCTATTACACTACAAATACAACAATGAGTTTAACAAAAATCAATTCAAAAGGAGAATATCAACCAATTTATGGATATACAGTTATATCAATGATGAACGATTTAAATGTTGCGACAAGAATTGAACAGTTTATAAAAAAATCATCACTACATACCTTTTTTTCCCCATTACCCGCACACACCTATCATATGACTGTATTTAATATTTATGTTGTTGGAGGCGATCTCATCCAACCTGTGTTGGACTGGGTAAATAAAGGGAATATTGTCAAACGTAATTCTTGGCTGTCAGATGAAGTATTGGCTGTAGAGAACATGTCCACATTTAACTGTTTGAAATCCGAAAAGGAACTCGAGATAATCAAGAGCAAACTTTACGTCTCTAAAAAAAATTTGGGAGTTGTGGTTCAATTGGGCAAAGATGTGTATAGCAAAGTACAAACTATCCAATCTAGGTTATCGAATGTCTATAGACATTCAGGATCTCCTCGAGAATTACATATAACATTTGCATATGGATACAATTGCTATGAAAAATTCACTCCCCAAAACATGACAGATTTATTTACATTGGAAAAATTAGTAAACGACATATTTACAGATTTGGTATTAGCTCCACCAGAATTATATCTGTTCAATAGCATGGATAATTACATTCCGTTTAAAAGGTTTTGTACTTTTTAGTTTTAAGATCTGAAGATCTTAAAACTAGATGCCTTTTACAAAAAATAAAGGATGTCTATCTCATATAAAAAAATTGATACTGCTCCAAAGTTGTTGGAAAACTTATGGTCCATTTTTCCTAACGTTATTGCTATAAATAGCAATACACAAGACCCAGCTATTGGTGTTAAATTATTAAACGATGCTATAATACCAGTTGTGCAAAATTCGGTTGAAATGTGCCAGCTTGTCGAAAACGGTATTATAAGCATCAAACCGTTCGCTAAAGGAGGCTTTGGGCAGGTTGGAGATGTAACGATCAGCGAAGACGAACCAAGCCAGCCATTACAAGCGATCATTGTTTCTATAAAAAGGTATGGCGGGTTTGAACCGTTTTATGTTCCGGTAATTATGAAATTGTACTTTAATTCAGAATCTCCAAAATGGTACATTTCTCCAGTAACGTCTTTGACTAGTTTATCTAAGATTCACAATACCATTTTTCTTTCGGATCCGTTAAGCGAAATGGTATTTGGTAGTATGTTGGGGCACTTGTACGATGTGGGACTTTGTCCATTTTTCACCAAGTATTTTGGTGCGTATGTATGTAAAGAAACTAAACAGACGAGTATAATCACAGAGAAAGCCCATTTTGAACTTAAACAATTGATTTCGAGAAATAGCACTACCCCCGTGATAACACAACATCCAATAGCTATACTTAACCTTTTATTTCAATATATTTACGCGTTGTATATAATGAAAGTTTATTATGGAATGGTACATTTTGATACTCAGCATCGTAATATAATGGTAAGTTATATCAACGACAGTATTTTTAAATTTAAACAAAACGTTCCAACTACTTATATTTATCAAGGAGAAAATATATCAAAAAAAAATCTAATATTATTTGAAACACATAAAATGACAGGAGGACTTCCGATATACATATGCATCCATAACACAGGCTTGCTTCTCAAAATGATTGACTACGGAATATGTACAGCTAATTTGAATCGGTCATTGGTCAAAAAATATAATGTAGATATGAGCATTTCATCTGTATATGCAGATTTGAAAAAAATCGCGGCCAATAAAGCATATGAAAATACAGTTAAACATCAAACTGGAACATCTCCAGACGCAACGTTTGCATATTCTAACACTGTGGATTTACAATATACTCTGAATAATATATATGAACATATTACTAAAGGGTTAGATACCAACATGTATGAGAGAAGCCCAGACAAGACAGCTTTAACTGAAAACTCCAACCTTATCAAACTGATGGATATTTTTACACAAAGATTTTTTGGAACTAGTATAAAAGATCATTTAACGCAACACCCAGACCAACAAGTACAATACGATAACCATGGACGCTTGGGGTGGGTATCTCACAACCACGATGTCGGATTGACAGATTCCAAATGGGCTTCCCCGTTAAGTTTATTGGAAGGATTAATAAATGTCTGCGATAGCGGCAAACAACACGCTTTGAATTTTAAAACATTAAACGTCGAAAAAGCACATATTGTATACTTTGAACCAGCTGTTGCAACTATACTTTCCGATGAAATGTTCAAAATAAACGATCAAAATACTATGCTTTTAACTACATCTGGATCTGATTATCAACACAGTATGGTCCAATTCTCAAAATGGATAGATACAAGCAAAGAATATCACTCGAAATGTAAACCAAACATGGTTAATGTAGAATGCAAACAGTTAAAAACAGAGACGCTAAAGTATAGTTTGACCTCCACAACACCTAAAAAATTATTATCCCCCACTTTGTTTAATTTGAAATCGCCCCAAAATCTCATCAAGAACAATACGTTGTTCGAGTATTACCAATATCAATTTAACCCGAAAGCAGTTAAAATAAACCGAAATTCGTCTGGAGGGCTGGTGTATCAAACGTTTCAGTCGTGGTTTGATTTTAACAATATTCCAGAGTCTAAAGCAGGCCTCTATATTGAAACTATCTTTCTGCATGTATTTAAACTAAAAAAGATAACCGATATAACGCTTCAAAATGGCATTGATTTGTGGAATGGCTCCCTCACATCTCTAATACATACAAATGGTTTAAGTATTAATTGTGGATATTTTATAGTAAAAGGTAACCTTAACAGTTTGTATCCACATTTGGACGAATCCAGTCTTTTTTCGCCTATCGGGTACTCTTATATTTCTGGCGCATCTAAAAACGGAACTCTTCTCCCGTTTCCAGACGTTTATGACGCAGATCTTGGAGTGGTGTATGGAACAAAAGACGGCGTTCTAAACGTGACATCATGGCCGCTTTTTAGAGACAAACATGTCCTAATAAACGATGTCGTTAAATATGAAAGTATTGATGGCAAAGTCATAGAACAACCAATAAAATCAATATCAATGGATAACGGCTCTTTAATAGGTAAAAATGTCACAGGGGTTGTTGATTTCAAATACGACTTTGCTTTTGTGACTGGGCCTATTTTAATTTCCGAAAACGAAGTGGTCTTTACAGCCGAAAAAATGAACAACCAAATTATGACCGTGAACAATCAGATAGTGCATACTGTCCCTGGGGCGAAAAATCCATACAAATATAGATCTGCTCCAAATGAAACAAATCAATATTACGGAATGAGGCATTCCCATAGATATACCGTGCATAATGTTTTAGGCATTGACAACGATGGTAACCGCCATATTTTTTTATGTGAAGGAAGAGGTTTTAATGCTCCTGGCTTGGACCGTGTTCAACTCAGTTATCTGCTTCGTAATTTGGGTATACGCTCGGCTGTCTCGTTCGACGGCGGATTCAGCGCCAATGCGATATATAAAGATTGCGATTCTGGCATGTGCAAACCGGTTTTCGCTTTGGAAGATCCCGAAAAGAGAAGGCTAGGAATAAGCATGCATTTCTCTTAATATTACTTCAGAAAAATGACACGCACATAAATAACTCGTGTAAGTAAAATGTCTTTAAAATCTAAAACTATTAATCGTCATTATGACGTAAAAAAAAAAAGCTTAACTTTATCTGGAAACGAACGATTTTCAGACCCAAACTTTCTGGAAATTTTAAAGCTTACAAAACTATCTAGGTTGGAGTTGGTATTTTTCCATTCTTTTACTAACCTTCCAAGCGACATTGGAGCTTTAACATGTCTAACAACTCTAGATCTACGCTTTAACAATCTGACTTGCCTTCCTGAGGCCATAGGGAATCTAACCAACTTGACATATTTGAATCTTGCAACTAACGACTTATCTCTATTACCCGAGGCCATAGGGAATCTAACCAACTTGACATATTTAAACATCGATTGCAATAATAGATTGTCCGAGTTGCCTACTCGTGTTGGAAATTTAACTGCGCTAATTGTTTTAAGCATTGAAAAATGTAATCTAACCTATCTCCCAGAAGAGATTGGAAATTTAAAATGTTTGCAAACATTTAATTTAAACTACAACAACCTAATTTATTTACCAGATAGCATTGGAAGGCTGACATCTTTGACGCTTTTCAAAATAAACAAGAACAACCTGGAAAGCGTTCCTGTCAGCATTGGGAATTTAACAAAGTTAAAAGGCCTCATGTTAAACAAGAACAACCTGGAAAGTCTCCCTGACAGTATTGGAAATTTAAAATCTTTACAAGTTCTTGATTTGGCCATCAACTATTTGACTTCGCTTCCCGCTACTATTACAAAATTAACGTCTTTGAAAAAACTCGATTTGTATAACAATAACCTTTTGATGCTTCCAGACAACATTGGTAATCTAATGCAATTACGTTGGTTAAATATCACGCATAATGAGTTAACCAGTCTTCCAGACAGTATTGGGAACTTGGCTTGCTTACTTGATTTAGATTTGTCCGTTAATCTACTGACTCGTTTGCCAGACACAATTGGAAATTTGACATCTTTAATGTCGTTAAATTTGAACGTTAACAAACTGACTAGTTTACCACCGACATTTGAAAATTTACATCTAAACTTTTTAGATGTTTCTCGTAACAATTTAACTTCTTTTCCAAATGTTGACATTTTACATAGCTTGTCATTAGTATTTAACTCATTTTCACACAACGTTATTCAACGTATCATTTCGAATTTTCCAAATGTATATTTAGAAATTTCAATACGTGAAACACAAACATCTAACCAGAAATCAATCGAACAGATTTTAAACATCTTTTCAAACGGCGAAGACACCCCACAGTTTCAAAACATACAAAATCAAAATAATCTGTCACTATGGCTAAACCGCATCTCTTACATTAAAGATTACAACAGTTCCACCCAAACACAAAAAGTACTAGTGTCTTCCGTTTTAAAATATGTTGCAATGGCAAATTCCAACTCCGCTTTCAGAGAGTCGTTTGAGCTGGTCATTTTGGACGCCGCCGAGACTTGCGGAGACCGGATGGCGCTGTCCATCATAAGATTAGATTTACTTTCCCAACTCGAGAATGACGACTCCGACTCTGTCCACAGAGAACATATTTTGATCAACGGGGTTTTGACTCTTTCCATCCTGGAACTTGCTGCAAGACAGAAAGTAGCTTCTATGAAGAAAGGCTGTATTGACG
>Ga0209048_10003795_pt1 | contig 14603 bp, 9 predicted proteins | sample FrelakmetCRP12CR_FD_187146 | JGI IMG/M metagenome (GOLD analysis project Ga0209048, IMG submission 187146) | Freshwater lake sediment microbial communities from the University of Notre Dame, USA, for methane emissions studies - CRP12 CR (SPAdes)... | ecosystem: Environmental > Aquatic >... | reverse complement strand
TTCTTCCGCGGACATTTGGGAAAGTTCTTCTTCGATTTTAATATCGATTACCACAGTCGGATATTTTTCTTGCAGAGATGAAAAGTCTTCAGTTTCTTTTTCACTCGTATTTAAAACAAAAAGCATCGGTTTCCAGGTGAGGAGCTGCAAATCACTGACAAGTTCAAAATCTTCGTCTGATATTGCGAGCTTCCGTGCCAACTTTCCTTCGTCCAAAATATTCTTGATATTTTTGATAATCTCGAGAGTCCGGATCGCCTCTTTGTTTTGGCCGCGGGCTTCTTTTTCTAGTTTCGCGATACGCTTAGTCACTGTTTCAAGATCGGCAAGGATTAGTTCGGTGTTGATTACTTCGATATCGTTTTGCGGGTCTATTTTTTCGTGTACATGGGTTATATTTTTATCTTCAAAAACTCTCACGACCTGCGCAATTGCATCCACTTCCCGAATATGAGCCAGAAATTTGTTTCCCAGCCCTTCACCCTCGGCGGCGCCGGCCACGAGTCCCGCGATATCGACAAACTCAATAACCGTCGACACAATTTTGGCCGAATTCGACATTTTTGCCAATTTTTCCAAGCGCTCATCCGGCACTTTCACAATCCCGACATTCGGCTCGATCGTGCAGAAGGGATAATTGGCGATATCCACTGGATTTTTGGTGAGGGCTTTGAACAGTGTCGATTTCCCGACATTAGGCAGCCCGACGATTCCGATGGTGTGTGAACAATTGGACATTTAGAGGTATATAACCAATTACTTGTAATTGAGATTGAGTGCTGATAACTCTTTCAATAGTATTCAAAATTATTGCACGCTTGGTTTCAAATTTCAAGTCCTGCAGGGTCTCCTTGGCTTTTTCGGCAAACACTGCCATCTCCTGCTTGCTTGGCGTTTCCAGCCGTGTTTGGCTGGCTTCGTTCGCGGCGTTCGCAATTTGCGTCTCAAGCTGGCTGATTTTCTCTCGAAGCGGTTCGGTATATCCTTTGAGCTGTTCAAGAGTGAATACGCCTGCCCCGTAGCCCTTATTATACCGCTCAAGCTGTTCGTTCAGTTTGCCGACTTCTTTTTTCAGGGCTTCGGTATCAACCAAAGCCGATGTTGCTTTGGTTTGCCTGCTATTGAACCAGCGATTTACTTGTTCGGCCAGCAGCTCCGGCGAACTCATCAATCCAGCGACCTTTTTCCAAACAAGATCATCGGCCACTCTGGCATTGATGCCTTTCTCTTCACACTTTGGCGGCAGAGGGAAACTCAATACTCTGTCGCTGCAGCGATAATACAAGTTTGGCTTGTTGTAATATCCCTCGCCAGCCCGTTTCCTGCCGCACACGCATTCAATTTTTCCGGACAAAAGATATTCGTTTTTCTTGTTGCGTTGGCATAAGGCAAAATTTGCTTTTAGCTGCCTGCCAGCTTTCTCAAATAAATCCGGTTCTATAATTGCGGGAACGGGTATTATTATCCATTCGTCTCTCGGTCTTATTTTGCGGCTCGTTTTCTTTATCTTTTTATATCTCTCATTTTTGAGTGGCTTTTCGGGAACAACGGCATACGAACTGCCCCAGTGAGCCTCGCCGATATAGGCTCTGTGCCGGAGCATTGTGCTCAAAGTGCTCGTGCTCCATACGCCCCTTTTGCTTTCGCGTGGCCTGATGCCCAGTTGCTGCAACTTTTTCACGATGCCTCTCAAAGTCATTCCGTCATTGGCTACCCAAGAAAATATCATCCTGACAACTCGTGCTTCTTCCGGGTTGATTTCATAATAGCCGTGTTTCTTGTCCTGTTTTGGAATATAGTTGTAGCCATATAGAGGCTTGGTTGTGAGAATATGGCCGTCCTTGGCTTTGCGAAGTTTGCCCAGCCGAAATCTCTCGGTTATTTTTGCCCGTTCGTATTCAGCGAACAAGCCTCTCACGCCGTGCAAGATTTTGTCCTCGCTGTTCTTGGGAGCAGAAACGGTGATAAACATTATCTCAATTCCGGCTTCACGCAATTCGTCCATTACCAATTCCTGATATGAATAGCGGCGAGCCAAGCGGTCGGGGTCGTAAATAAGGACAGCTTCCCAGATTTTGTTTTTGGCATCTTGCCGCAGTTTATCAAGCGAGGGTCTTGCCAAGACATCGCCGCTCCAGCCGTCGTCAATATAATTCTCGACTATCGTGTAATTGTTTTTCTTTGCAAATTCCTGCAAAGTGTTCAATTGGATTTGAACAGTTTGCTGTTCCTCTTGGTTGGAAGTGGATACGCGGGAATAGGTGGCGATTAGTTTTATTGGTTTTTCGGTTGCATCGGTCATTTGATTTTGTGTTTATCCAAAAATTTTTTGACTTCGGTTTTGGGAATACGCAGAAGAGCCGTTCTGCCCTTGCCCAGCTTGTAGCCCTTGAGACTGCCTTGTTTGAGCCAACGCATCACGGTGCGGGGATGAACCCCGAAGTATTTTGCCACTTGCTCGAGTGTGAGAAATTCCGTCTCCATAATCTTATTATACGGAGTTGTCATTAGTTGTCAAGTCGCCGTATTTCTTTAGTGTTTCCTCGAATAAAATATCAAAAGCATTATCAATTGACCCGTCATTGTTTTCGGCGAGTTGGTAGTCCACTGAAGGCTGACTTCTTTTTTTATTCTTGCGTGAAGTCATACCTTTCAAATTTTTCTAGTGCCGTTTGAATGTCGCTTATGGCGAGTGCAGGTGGCAATCCTCGAAGGGTAGTGGCCGAGATTTTTATTTTGTCGGACAAGCGTGCCCAGCTTTTGCTCGTCCAGTTTTTCTCAATTTTGTCCCTGGTTTTTCTGACACCATATTGGTTGATGAGCGTGTATAAGCCGAGGCTGGCCAGTGCGGTGTTTAGCGAATGAGCCCGTTTTTTCTTTTTTGAGCTCGAGCCCGCAATCATCGCGTCAAAAACTTCCTCAAGCGGTCTTTCCAGCTTGAAAGCGAGCTGGCTGGCTGGCGACTTTATTATTTCCGACCAACTGAAAAGCAAGGCTTTTTTCCAAAGCTCTGCATTAAACAGGGCTTCAAAGGAAATGCCTTTGATTTTCTCGCCCATTATTTTTGAGAGGAAGGCATCAAGGCTCTGCTGTTTTGCGAGTCTGATTTCATACCGCAATATTTCCGGTTTTTGCTCATTGCTCAAGCTGCCAACTAAAACCTTTTCCTGCTTTAGCTTGTCCTTGTCGACAGCCTTTGCCTTTGGAGTTTGGATGTCCTTGAGCTTGTCGTAAAAAATAGTGTTGGCCGAAGAAGCATAAAAATACAGGGCTTGGCCATTATTTCCGTAATGTCGGATATTCACATCTTTGCTCCGGCCAACATCGGCTTTGTAGAGAGTGGAAATCGCGTCCTGCACAGTCAGGGGTTGGGGAAGCACAATATTTTTGCCGAAATGGGCTTTGGCGACGACGGCTTGGCGAAGCACGGCCTCAAAAATCCTGACTTGCATTCGGTCAAGCCGAGACTTTAGCAAGCTGATAACTTGGTCAAAATCCGTGTCATTGTATTCCTGGACGCTATTGCCAAATAAGAGTTTGGGAACGGAAAATTCGATGTTTAGGTTATAAGTCGGCCTGAAGCCGTCGAAACGCTGGTAGACGGTTAGCCGGGGCAGGTAGATGCCAGCCTGCTTGTCTTCGTGAGTGGCGTTTTGTCTGAATTTTTGGTAGTTGTTTCGACCATAATTGAAATCAATTTTTTCTTGAATTATCAACGCAGGGGTAAAAAGATTGGGGTTTCCAACTATAAAGTTCGGGTATGCAATTCTGATAGCAATTGTATCGAGCATAATCCTGCGTTTTGCTTGTCTTTCGAGTATTCATATTTGGTTTGCTTTCCAACTTTTGTTGTCCCGAAATTTCTAGGAATACTCCAAGCAAAAAATTAGGTCATTCACTGAAAATCCTATTTTTGAGCATTTTGAGGTTATCGAAAAATGCCCGGGCTTTCACTTCAAGCCGGTCAGACCAGTATTCGTCGACGACCTTTTCAATTCCGGCTTCACGACGAAAAACGAACCGGACTTTCTTCGGGTTTGTTTTGTCGAGCGAAACAAGCTCGAAGCCCGCTGTTGCCAGCGAAGCAGCCGCTCCCAAATCAAAAGTGAAAAGGAAGTCGGCGTAATTTTCGGAAGAAATTGGACTGGTTTCTTCCGTGCTCCTTTTCTTGGGATTTTTGGTCATTGTCATTTTGTTAGGCTAATTATTTTTGACCCCTCATTCCATATGCTGAAAAATCAGCCAAACAAAAAATCCCACTAAAAAATGGGAATATTTTCTTGAAACCAAGCAAAAAGCCCCCTGAATTTTCAGAAGGCTTCTTCTTCGTTATTTTCGGGCGAGCGGTTTTCGTTTAGCCTGCCGCCTTGCCCCCAGACTTCTTCCTGCCTCAAATCTGGCTCTGGCAAAATAGAAAACATTGGATGGTAGTATTCACGATTATCATAGAATGGATTTGCATCGGTTCTGAATATTTCTCTTAATCTTTTTACAAGTGTTCTCTTTATTTGGTAGACATTGCCATTGGAGAGCGTTGTTTTTGAATTTGCCGCAATCATTGAACGCATTTTTTCAGGGGTTGCTTGCCGAATATCTGTAGCGGACAAAACGGAGAGAGCACATAAAAATCCCCATTGGCGATTTTGTTTTTGCTGTTTTTTCCCCGTACAAAATCCAAGCTGTCCATAGTCAGCTGTTTCAATGTGTTCATTATTGTAAAAAATTTCGACTTCTCTCATTCCCTCTTTCATTTTAAGCATAACCTTTTCCCAGCAAACCTTCTCCGGAAAAATTAAATCAACGGAGTGATGCACACGTTTTGGTCTTTGCATACCGAATAAAGTGGCCGGGGAAGCGACCGGCAAAAGATTATCTCCAGAGACCAAATAATAATTCCCAGGATTAACTTGCTGTGTTGTCTCAATAACTCTTTCTTTTTTTGCCCGCCCTTTATTGAGAATGTATGAAGAAAAAATGCCATCAACATCATCAATCTTGATTTGAGGATTACTTTGTTGAAGATAACATCCAATGAGGTTTAGCTCGTGAGAATTTTCATTGAGAGCTTTTTCGATACAGCTGCGAACTGTTGGCATCCTCGCATCCTTAAAGGCGTCGCGAAGAAAAAAAGAGTATAGGGATTTTTCTGTATTATTTTTACTCTCCTGTATGAACTGATTAACCAAGGAAACTTCAATTTTTCTCCCTTTCATTGCTTCGTAATACAGGCCGACGACTTTGAATATGGTAGTTTCCTGTGAAGCAAGAATTTTTTTGATTTCGCGGTTAATGCTGCTTACCATCAAGCCCTCGTTTGATACAATCAATTTTAATATCCAAAATCTTGACCATTCCGATACCTCGCCATTGTAATATATATTTTCGACGACGCCGTCTAGAAACATAATGTCGAGCGAGTCCCCAAAAATCCTCGTAAAATCCAGAGCCTCGGTTATATATTGGACAATTGGCACAACAAGGGATGGCCGCAAAGGTATGATTTCGATAAGACTGAAAAGAAACATAACGTCATAACGTGTTGCAATTTTGAGATAATATTTTAGGTCTCTCAACTCTAACTTATCAATACTTTCCCCATTCGATATTTTTTCAATAGTTGTTGGCACATTTGCCTCGATACGAGCAAATTCGTCTTCCGGTATCTCTGTGGAAATATCATCGTATTCAGAAAAAATACGCATTGCTTTTATCGTACTTGTATCTTCAAGCTCCTTGACACGAGTTTTCTCATTAAGGTTCAAATTATAATCCCGAAGGAAACGAACAATCTTTTCGGTTGCTTTCAGAACGCTTTCTTTTTTCTTGCCCATTATTACAATATCATCGACATATCTGAAATAACGGATTCCTTTTCTGGCCAATTCATTCTCTGCAAATTTGTCCAGCGATGAAAGGTAGATATTTCCGAGCAATGCGGATGCGTTCGACCCTTGCGGGATGCCCTTTGGTAAATCTGAATATTCAATCCAAGCAGAGAGTTGTTTTTTGAGAAGTTCCAGTATCTTTTCATCTTTAACACCGAAGTCTGCTTTTAGATGTTTAATCAATTTTCCAATGGGTATATTTTCATAGTATTGCTGAACATCAAACTCGGTTTTCCAAATATATCCACTGCGGAATGCTTTTTCTTGTGATTTATGAAAAGAATTCCAGCCGTTGAAATAATGAGACAAAAAATCATCGGAATTTGTATCGTCGTTGACGCGATGTGCAAAGCAGGACTTATCCGATAGCTGACCATCCAACTTAAAGCCCAAAATATCTTGGTTGAAAATAGCTTGATAGACAATGCGGTCAATCATTGACAGCACGCATACTGGGCGAAGGCCAAGATTATCTTTAGCTATATATACGAAAAATCCCCGTTCTGGGGTATATTTTCCGTCGCGTATATATTTTTCAAGAGCAACAAAAAATTGTTCGCCGATAGCATCAATCGCGGTTAGGGCAGGATGATTTATAGGGCTTATTGATAAGGAAGAATGCTGGAGCTCGTTCTTGATGTATTTGAACGCCTGCTTCAGGTTTTCCCTTGAAGAAAATTTATCGAATAAACTCATCGGAATTGTAATTGTAATGTAGGTTAATTTCCCTTATATTACGCCTGAAATCTCAAAAAAACAAGCCTTTTTGAATAAATAAAAAACCCTTGCAGGGCTTTGAAATTCGAATAATCAAAAGAGCAATTTATAGTTGAAAAAGCTCATCAAGGCTAACTTCGAGAGCTTTGGCTATCTTTTCTATATTTTTTAAACCAATATTTCTCTCTCCTCGCTCAACGCCGCCTATATAGGTGCGGTCTAGGCCAGTTTTATGTGCTAATGCCATCTGCGAATGAAAGCCCTTTTTGAGCCTAATTTTTTGCACTTGTTTGCCGAATTTTATTAAAATGTCATTTTTTGTAGCCATACCATAATGGTAGGCTTGTGAGGACTATAAGGCGACGGACTATGAGTATCACAATTTTTATGATATTCTGGTTGTATAGAGATACTTATAGTCATCTGATATGCCAAAAGAATTACAATTACAATCTAAACTTTTAAGGGAAATTGAAGGCCTTAAAAAGGAAGTAAAACAACTTAAATCGAGGAAAAGATACGGCCTGGTTTGGGAAGATAAACCCGAACAGGTTGTTAATTTATGCAAGGAAAAATTGCCGGTTCTTGTAGAAATTAAAACTAAAGACATCACGACTGATAAAAACAAACCAATCAATATCCTGATTGAGGGCGACAATTATCATTCTCTTTCCGTTCTGAATTATACGCATAAGGGCAAGGTTGATGTTATTTACGCCGACCCTCCGTATAACACAGGAAATAAAAGCTGGAAATATAATAATAATTTTATTGATAAAGAAGACGCTTTTAGGCACAGCAAATGGATTTCTTTTGTTGTTAAAAGAATTAAATTAGCAAAAGAATTACTGAAAAATGACGGCGTATTTATTATGACGATTGATGATTATGAAGTAGGAGCCTTAAGGCTCTTGCTTGATGAAATTTTTGGAGAGCAGAACAGATTGGGTCTTATAACTATAATGCATAATCCTCGGGGCAGAAGCGATGATAAAAATTTTGCCACATCGCACGAATACGCTTTATTTTACGGTAAAAATTTTCATTTAGTTAAAACAGATAAATTACCCCTGACAGAAGAGCAGATTAAACTGTTTAATTCAGAGGATGACATTTCTTTTTATAGGCTTTTACCACTTAAAAGAACTGGCTCAAATTCTACTCCGAAAGAAAGAGCCAATCTTTATTTCCCAATTCATTACAATGAAGCTACAAAAGAAATTTCTCTTGAAAATATAAAAGGCAAAGACTGGAAAGAGATTTTACCATTTGACGGTGGCGGGAATAAAAGAGTTTGGCGTTGGGGTAAGGAAAAAATAAATAAGGAATGGAAGACAGAGATTGTCATAAAAAAGGTTAAGGATAACTGGCAGGCTTTTGGTAAAGACAGGATTAAAGAAGGCAGGAAACCAAAAACTGTTTGGGTTGACTCAAGATATGATGCATCAAGCCACGGAACTATGTTGCTTCAACAACTTTTGGGAAAAAGAAAGATGTTTGATTATCCCAAGTCAATCTGGGCTGTTTTAGATGCTGTAAGTATTGCGTGCAATAATAAAAAAAATGCTACTGTGTTAGACTTTTTCGCAGGCTCTGGGACTACTGGCCACGCCGTGATGCTCTTGAATAAAAGGGATAACGGCAATAGAAATTTTATATTATGCACCGATAATGAAAATAATATTTCTGAAAAAGTTTGCTACCCAAGAATTAAAAAGGTTATTGAGGGTCATAAAGATTTCCCAGAAATTACTGGTTTAGATGCAAACTTAAAATACTATAAAACTGATTTCGTTGATGCAAATCCGACTGACCAGAACAAGAAAAAGCTGGTCGATAAGTCAACGGAAATGCTCTGCTTAAAAGAGGACTGTTTCGATGAGGTTAAGAAAGCCAAGAATTTCAAAATTTTCAAAAACATCCAGAATAAATATCTGGGCATAATTTATGATGACGACGGCATTAATTATTTCAAAAAAGAAGCAAAAAAACTGAATAAAAAACTTATCGTCTATATATTCTCGCTTGATGAAAGTGCTAGAGAGGAAGAATTTGAGGATATTAAAAACTTGGTTGAGTTAAAACCAATTCCAGCCGTTATTCTTAATGTCTATAAACGCATATTCAAATGAAATTAAAAGATTATCAAAAGCAAGCAGTGGAGAACCTCAATAGGAAAGTGGAAAATTCTTTGCGGTCTTCTGAAAACGAGATAGTCATATTTCAAGCCCCCACTGGTTCAGGAAAAACGGTTATGATTTCTGAATTATTAAAAGAGCTTGTGAAAAAAAGAGAGGATGATAGAAGATTCTCTTTTGTCTGGGTTTCCGTTAGAATGTTGCACGAACAAAGCAAAGAAAAACTGGAAAATTATTATGAAGACGACAGGGTCTTGAAGTGCTCATATTTTGAAGATTTGGAAGATAAAAAAATAGGCGAAAATGAAATTTTATTTATAAACTGGCACAGCATAAACAAAAAAGATATAAATATATTTGTTCGAGAGAACGAGCAGGACAATAATTTGGGCAGTGTAGTGAGAAATACCGAGGAAGACGGCAGAATAATTATTTTGGTTATAGACGAAAGTCACCATACGGCCAATTCGGAAAAATCCAAAGAGCTTATTGAAATCATAAGTCCCAAGGTAACGTTAGAGGTATCAGCCACGCCTCACTTAACTGAAAATATTGCTGAAATAGAGAGGGTTCGTCTATCAGATGTAAAAGCGGAAGAGATGATTAAATCTGAAATTGCTGTAAATCCGGAATTTCTTGATATTAAAATTGGAACAAAAAGCTCCGATGAAATAGTGATAGAGCAAGCCCTAAAGAAAAGAGTGGAATTGGTCAAAATGTATAAAAAAGAGGGTTCAAAAATAAATCCCTTAATGCTCATTCAGCTCCCAGATAAAAAGAGCAATTTGATAAGTAAAAAAGAGGATGTCGTTAAGATACTAGATAAAAAAGGAATTACGGAAAAAAACGGAAAACTTGCTATATGGTTATCCGAGGATAAATCCGAAACCTTGCCCGACATAGAAAAAAATGATAGCGAAGTGGAAGTTTTAATTTTCAAACAGGCAATCGCTCTGGGTTGGGATTGTCCCAGGGCTTCAATTCTGGTAATTTTCAGGGAATCGAAAAGTTTCTCCTTCACAATCCAAACAATCGGCCGAATAATGAGAATGCCAGAATTAAAATATTATTCCAAAGAGCCCGAATTGAATAGAGGTTTTGTTTTCACTAATTTGCCGAATATAGAAGTTACGGAGGACTATGCGAAAGATTATGTTACTATTTATGAAGCAAAAAGAGATAGCAAGCTTTATGAAAATATTTCCCTGTCATCAATTTATCTAAAAAGACAAAGAGAAAGAACTCGTTTGTCAGGAGATTTCCCGAAACTCTTTATGAGTATTGCGGAAAAGAATGATTTGCGAAAAAAGATAAATATCAAGCCGTCAAAAATAATAAATCCAATAATAGCCGACGGTAGAATCGTTGATATTGATAAGTCAGGCGAAATAGAGCATAAAGGCACTATAAAGGTAACTTTGGGCGAAAAAGAACTACAAGAAAAATTTGATATATTTATAATTCAAAACTGCACTCCTTATGCTCCAGCTGATTCCAGCGACAGAATGAAAACAGCACTCTATCAATTCTTTAACAAAAAGTTCCGATTTCCCAAATATGACCCAGGGGTTCAAAAAATTGTTTTAGGCCAAGAAAATGTTCAGTTATTTGTGGATGCTATAAATCTAACTAAAGAAAAATATAAAAAAGAGGTCGTCGAAAAACTAAGTGAAAAAAGAGAGCTACAGGAAAATTCGGATTGGGAAGTGCCTGTAATCATTAGCTATAACAGTAGATACAAAAGCGAAGTGCAACCCCTTTCTGCTATGAAGCCTTTTTATACCGCGAAGCCAAGTGAACCAGAAAGATTATTTGTGGAACTTTTGAATAATTCTAAAAAGGTTAGATGGTGGTATAAAAATGGAGAAGGGGAAATGAAATATTTTGCCGTGTTAAGACAGGATGACCAGGCCTTTTATCCCGATTTTATAGTTCATTTTAGGGATGCTATCGGTATATTTGATACAAAAAGCGGAATGACTGCCAAGGATGCAAAGGAAAGAGCTGAAGCGTTGCAAAAATACATCAAAGGACAAAATAAAAAAGGGAAAAAGCTAATGGGAGGCATAGCTATTTATATTAATGGAACTTGGAGATACAATGATAGCGAAAAATATGAATATAATCCGAATGATTTGTCGAGCTGGAAAGTTTTGAATTTTTAGGTTACAAAAAATATAGTGAGTTGTTGAATGAAATAAATAAAAATCCGCCAGTCTGCGTGTTGCTGCAAACTGGCGGCTTTCTTTCCAGTTATTATCGAAGACTATGGTGATAGCATTATTTTTTAGCCAAATACGAAAAAAACGAGCGAGCTTTTTGATTTCTTTAACAGGACAAAAAAGTGCTTACGCCGAGGCTTCAGTCGCTCAACCAAATCCAAAATTGATTAAGCAATTCTTCTTTTAGTTTATGTGTGTCGGCGTGTGAAAGAACGCCGAGATAGGATTGCAAAGATTGGTTTAGGGATTTCTCATCAATTTCACCTGCTTTGTGCTGGGCAATCCGCATTTTCAATTTCCTGAATATCCGCTTTTTTGTTTTGTTTCGAACAGCCCTATAGTGAGGAAGGGCGACATAGCCGAGAAAATCAACACCTTGGCGGTATTTTCTGATTTGAATTTTCTTGGGATGCAATTTCAAAGCAAGCTTTTCTTTGAGAAAAGAGTTTATAGATTTCAAAATATCCAGCAAATAATCTTTATCATCTTCGACAATCACAAAATCATCGGTATAGCGTGCATATCTTTTTATTTTCAGCTTGTGCTTTACAAACTGGTCAAGCTCATTGAGATATACATTGGCAAAAAGCTGGGAGGTTAGATTTCCAATCGGCAAGCCTCTTGTATAAAAAATATCTGAATGTTCGGAGGAAAAACTATCAATAATTTCCTTCAAAAGCCAGTAGGCATTTTCATCTTTTATTCTTCTTTTCAAAATGATTTTCAGTATTGCGTGGTCAACCGACCCGAAGAATTGTTTGATGTCGCACTTCAAAACAAAACAGGATTTGGAATAATTTTTCGTTTCTTTTCTTATCATACTTTCCAGGGCTGAAACTCCTTTATGCGTCCCTTTTCCTATTCGGCACGAATATGAATTGAAAATAAAAGTTTCTTCAAAGATGGGATTGAGCACCGAAAAAACGGCGTGATGTAGAACTCTGTCCCTGACATCGGCTTTATGGATATGCCTTTGTTTGGGGTCTTGGATAAAAAATGAAGAATAACCGCCGTGCCTATACGTGCCCCTCCTCAATTCCCGATGAAGCTGGAAAATGTTTTGCTCTAATTCCCATTCAAACCTCTGAACATCTGCTTTTTTTCTCTTGTTGCTTTTGAAGCAGTCCCAAGCTGAAAACAGGTTTTCGGGCGAAATTATTTTCTCAAAGATATTATTATAATTTTTCATTTTATTGCTATGGAAGAATTTGACATACCAATCTTCAAAAAAATCTACGAAATGTATCGCAATTTCTACGGCTTCCGAAATTCCGTCCCCAAACAAGACCGCTATACGCTTTGGCAAAAGTGCGAAAACATTTTGCTGGAAACGCTGGAAAACATATTGCTCGCCAGCCAAATGTCCAAGGAGAAAAAATTGCCAATCCTTGAAAGAGCCAGTCTCAAGCTAAACTTGTTCAGGATTTTCGTCCGTCTCGCCAAAGAAGTGAAAGCGATTGACGGAAAAAAGTATATTCTGCTTCAAGAGAATACAGATGAAATCGGAAGAATGCTTGGCGGTTGGATAAAATCTGTCCGTCCCAATTGAAGCAAAAGACATCCGTCAGGATGTCCTTTGTGCTCATGAGGAGAGACTTCGGAGGAAACCCGAGGCCGAACCGAACTGCTTGTTGGTATTGTTCGTCCAGTTGGTGTTGAAGTGAAGCTTGCCGTCGTTCCAGTTGAAGTTGGGAGCGTTCACGAACTCACCATTGCCGTCAGGATTTTGCTTCTATCCGTCCACAAGCACCAGAAGTTGAGATTTACCGCCTGAAAAAAATCAAGCCTATATTCTCTCCCTCTTGAATTTTATTTGAGAGCAGTTCTTTTTATTGAACATCTCCGCTAGACAAAAGCAAGCAGTATCCCCTCAAGATAACACGCTTCTGCAAGCCGTAGCCGACAGAACTCTGGTTATATTCCTTGAGGAAAGAGAGGGCGACAGCAATCCGTGGACGGCTGTGCATTAGCCCGCTCATTGAAAGTATATCAAAATATCTTTTTATGGCAAATGAAAAGGGGCTATCCGTAAAGTGGATAACCCCAATTTTGAACCGACCGCCTTCGGCGGAAGTTTCAAGTAAAAAAGAGGAACAAGCTTTCAAACTTTCAAGGTTCAGTTCTGGCGGAGGAAACCCGAGGCCGAACCGAACTGCTTGTAGGTAGGGCTAGTCCAGCGGGTGCTGAAGTGAAGCAAGCCGTCGACCCAGCGGAAGCTGGGAGCGTTCACGAACTCACCATCGCCGTCAGGAGCGAACTCATCGCCACCGCAGTCAATGTGCAACTGCTCCCAGACCTGTTCCCGTTCGGGATGAGTGAGGAGCATACACCCGATGGCGAAAGAGCCGAGGCCGAACTCGTTATCGGCGAAGACCTCACGGGCTCTGCGAACGGAGCGTCCGCGGTGCAGGAGACCAAACTGGGCGGGAATGATAATAATGTCGCCTTCCTGCTGTTCGCAGAATTTGGCGAACATCTGCTCGGTTCTCTCCGATTGGCGGAGATACTTTTCGCCGAGCTTTCCTTCCCGCCAATTCGTGAGCTTCCTGCTCTTGCCGATGAGGGCAAGCACTTTCTCCACAGCCTTGCCGTAAGTCTCGGCGACCGCCTGCCACTTCGGGATGGCGAAATAGCCATCCGCTCCCTCGGGAAGCTCGGGCAGGTTTTTGGCATAAGCCAACGCCTTCTTGCCGTCCAGACCGAAGAGCTTGGAAAGCACCGCAACCTGTTCGGCAATGGGCTTCACGGCATAGTTGTCAGGGTAGGTATAGGTGGATTTCACTTCTTCGTCGGCATACTTGTTCCGCAGAAACTTGTTGCCTGCTTCCACCATAGCCTTGGCGACATCATTGTTGCCTCTGACAAGCCTGAACAATTCCTCTGTCCCCCCGGCGATTTCAAACGCTTCAATAGTAGCAAACGCTTGATAGCCAGACATTACTGACAAAACTCTCTTTTCCTTTCCTTGCTCTTGGCTAGTATCCATATACCTGCCTCCTTTTCGTCTTGCCCCTGTCTTTGCGACTTTGGGCGGGTTTTTCCCGAACCTCGGGTCAGGGCTTCTCTTGTTGAATGAGACGAGCATTTTAAGAGCCAAAAATGACGTCCAAAAAGCCCGCCTCATTGGAAATATAGATTATAATGAACTAACAAGACATATTAGCACTTTTTCAGCAACCTGTCAATATCGCTGTTTTTCGTTGCTTTTCGTTTCCTCTAGGTGTCAATACTTGTATTAAACTGGGACGGACTGAATAATTTTCCCTTGCGGATTACGAGCCGTAATTACTCGCTCATATTGAGGCGGGGGCAGCTTTATCGTAAAGGCAAAAGGGATTGATTTGGTATTTTCTTGGCTATCCTGATGTCCGATTGTGTTCGCTCCGTGCCGACTTTTAGTGACATAAAATTATAAATTCTTTATTTTTCCTTCACTCTCGAGTTTTTTGACAACATCGGAGACGAGTTGGGATTTGTTTCTATCGCAAATTAAAATTGCATCATTTGTGTCAACAATAATCAAATCTTTAACACCAATCGTGGTGATGAGCTTGTCTGATCCGTAGACTAAAAGATTCTCGCTGTCAAAATTGATATGCTCCCCGCGGACGAAGTTTTCACTGCTCTTTGAAATCAAAGTG
>Ga0209048_10003794_pt1 | contig 14606 bp, 18 predicted proteins | sample FrelakmetCRP12CR_FD_187146 | JGI IMG/M metagenome (GOLD analysis project Ga0209048, IMG submission 187146) | Freshwater lake sediment microbial communities from the University of Notre Dame, USA, for methane emissions studies - CRP12 CR (SPAdes)... | ecosystem: Environmental > Aquatic >... | reverse complement strand
CGCAATTTGCTTCTTTTCGCGCCGCTTCACAAGCAAGGGATCAGCGGGCGATCCAGCCCCCGTCGACCACGAGCAGACCCCAATCCTCGGGCAGCGCCAGTGACAAGCGCGACCTTTCAAACGTTCCCATAGGAGAAATCCTTAGGTTGAAAGCCTCGCCGCGCGACCAAAATCTTTGCAAACAAAAAAGCGCGCCGGAGACGGCGCGCTTGATTCAATCCGCATTTCAGCAGACTCACAAGCCCAATGCGGCCTTCACTTCCTGAAGCTGGGCAAGTTTTTCGCTGGCCGCGCGGCGCGCTTCGTCGGATTTGGCGTCCGCGACGTCTTCCTTGGCGTCTCTAATGTCGGCGTCGATCTTCGCTGCGTCGAGTTCGGCGACCGGGATCGCCTGTTCCGCGAGGATTGTGAAGCCGCTGGCGTTCACATCGGCGAAGCCGCCTCGAACGAACAGCTTCTCGACCTTGCCGCCGCCATCCGCGATGGTGACGACACCGGGTTTCAGCGTCGTCATGACCGGCGCATGACCCTTGAGCACCGTGAATTGTCCGGCCGCGCCCGGCGCGATGACGGATTCGACCTCGCCCGAAAACAGCAGTTTCTCGGGCGAGACGAGTTCAAAGTGGAATGCGGCCATCTCGGTCCCCACACTGCGTTATCGAGGCGAGCGGCTTACGCCGCTTCCTTGGCGAGCTTCGCGGCTTTCTCGACCGCTTCCTCGATGGTGCCGACCATATAGAAGGCGGCCTCTGGAAGATGGTCGTATTGGCCTTCCACCAGACCCTTGAAACCCTTGATCGTATCGGCGAGCGCGACGAGCTTGCCCGGCGAGCCGGTGAAGACCTCGGCGACATGGAAGGGCTGCGACAGGAAGCGCTCGATCTTGCGCGCGCGCGCCACAGTGAGCTTGTCCTCTTCCGACAGCTCGTCCATTCCGAGAATGGCGATGATGTCCTGCAGCGACTTGTAGCGCTGCAAGGTCGACTGCACCTTACGCGCCACGTCGTAATGCTCTTCGCCGACGATCGCCGGCGACAGCATGCGCGAGGTGGAGTCGAGCGGGTCCACCGCCGGATAAATGCCCTTTTCCGCGATGGAGCGCGACAGCACGGTCGTGGCGTCCAGATGCGCGAAGGAGGTCGCGGGCGCGGGATCGGTCAAGTCGTCGGCCGGCACGTAAATCGCCTGCACGGAGGTGATCGAACCTTTGTTCGTCGTGGTGATGCGCTCCTGCAGCGCGCCCATGTCGGTCGCGAGCGTCGGCTGATAGCCCACGGCCGAAGGAATGCGGCCGAGAAGCGCCGAGACTTCCGAGCCCGCCTGCGTGAAGCGGAAGATGTTGTCGACGAAGAAGAGCACGTCCATGCCGCGGTCGCGGAAGTCTTCGGCGACGGTCAGGCCCGACAGAGCGACGCGCATGCGCGCGCCCGGCGGCTCGTTCATCTGTCCATAGACGAGCGCGCATTTGGAGCCTTCGCCGCCGCCCTTCTTGTTGACGCCGCCCTCGATCATCTCGTGATAGAGGTCGTTGCCCTCGCGCGTGCGCTCGCCGACGCCCGCGAAGACGGAATAGCCGCCATGCGCCTTGGCGATATTGTTGATGAGCTCCATGATCAGCACGGTCTTGCCGACGCCCGCGCCGCCGAACAGGCCGATCTTGCCGCCCTTGGCGTAAGGCGCGAGCAGATCGACGACCTTGATGCCGGTCTCGAGAATCTGCGCTTCCGTCGCCTGCTCCGAATAGGAGGGCGCCGGCTGATGGATGGCGCGCCGCGACTTCGTCTTCATCGGCCCCGCTTCGTCGACCGGCTCGCCGATGACGTTGATGATGCGGCCCAGGGTCTCGTCGCCGACCGGCACCGAGATCGGGGCGCCCGTGTCGATCACCTCCTGGCCGCGGACGAGGCCTTCGGAACTGTCCATGGCGATCGTGCGCACGGAATTTTCGCCGAGATGCTGAGCGACTTCGAGCACGAGGCGCTGGCCCTGGTTCGTGGTTTCCAGAGCGTTCAGAATCTCCGGCAGATGGCCGTCGAACTTAACGTCGACGACGGCGCCGATCACCTGCGTGATGCGGCCGGTGGAATTGGCGCTAGTTTCCATGCTCTCGTCCTCTCGACTAACCTATCTTGCAATCGCGTCGTCTTTTCCCACGGTAAGCGACGCTTAGAGCGCCTCTGCGCCCGAGATGATTTCGATCAGTTCCTTGGTGATCATCGCCTGACGCGATCTGTTGTAGAGCGTCGTCTGCTTGCGGATCATGTCGCCGGCGTTGCGGGTGGCGTTGTCCATCGCGCTCATGCGCGCGCCTTGCTCCGACGCGGCGTTTTCGAGCAATGCTCGGAAAACCTGCACCGAAACGTTGCGCGGCAGAAGCGTCGAAAGGATTTCATCCTGCTCCGGCTCATATTCGTAGGACGCCTGCGCGCCGGTGACGGCGGGCTCGTTCTCATTGGCCGGAATCTGTGCGGGAATGATTTGCTGTGCGGTCGGAATCTGCGCGATCACCGATTTGAAGCGGGAGAAGAACAGCGTCGCGACGTCGAAAGCGCCCGCATCGAACATTTCGATGATCTTCTTGCCGATTTCGTCGGCGTTCTCGAAGCCGATCTGGCGCAGGCCGCGCAATTCGATCAGCTCGATGATATCTTTCTCATATGCGCGGCGAAGCTGGTCGTATCCCTTCTTGCCGATGCAGACGATCTTGACGATTTTGCCCTGGCCCTGAAGGCGAATGATATGTTCCCGAGCGAGGCGCACGATCGCGGAATTGAACGCGCCGCACAGGCCGCGTTCCGCCGTGGCGACGATAAGCAGATGCGTATCGTCCCTGCCTGTTCCCGCGAGAAGCTGCGGCGCGCCGGAGGACACTCCGCCCGCGAGATTGGCAAGGACCGCTTCCATGCGCACGGCGTAAGGACGCGCCGCCTCGGCCGCCGATTGCGCGCGGCGCAGTTTGGCGGCCGCGACCATCTGCATGGCCTTGGTGATCTTCTGCGTCGCCTTGACCGAGGCGATGCGATTGCGGAGATCCTTCAACGAGGGCATTGGACCGGTTCTCCCCCTCTCCGGCTTTGGAGAAGGCTAGTGAGAGTATTGAGAACTCACGCGAAGGACTTGGCGAAACCTTCCACCACGCTCTTCAATTTGGCCGCGTCCGCGTCCGAAAGGTCCTTCGAATTGCGGATCGACGCGAGCAAGTCAGCGTGCTGCGTGCGCAGCAGCGTCAACAGGCCGTCCTCGAAGGCGCGGACGCGATTCACTGGCAGCGGATCGAGATAGCCGTTGACGCCGGCATAGATCACGCAGACCTGTTCTTCCATCTTGAGGGGCGAGAACTGCGGCTGCTTCAACAGCTCGGTCAGTCGCGCGCCGCGATTGAGCAACCGCTGCGTCACGGCGTCGAGATCGGAGCCGAACTGCGCGAAGGCCGCCATTTCGCGATATTGCGCGAGTTCGCCCTTGATTTTGCCGGCGACCTTTTTCGTCGCTTTCGTCTGCGCCGAGGAGCCGACGCGCGACACCGAGAGGCCGACGTTCACGGCGGGGCGGATGCCCTGGTAGAAGAGGTCGGTCTCGAGGAAGATCTGGCCGTCGGTGATCGAGATGACGTTGGTCGGAATATAGGCCGACACGTCGTTGGCCTGCGTCTCGATGACGGGCAGGGCGGTCAGCGAGCCGGCGCCGCGATCGTCGGCGAGCTTCGCCGCGCGCTCCAGCAGGCGCGAATGCAGATAGAAGACGTCGCCCGGATAGGCTTCGCGGCCCGGCGGACGGCGCAGCAGCAGCGACATCTGGCGATAGGCGACGGCCTGTTTTGACAGATCGTCGTAGATAATGACGGCGTGCATGCCGTTGTCGCGGAAATATTCGCCCATCGCGCAGCCGGAGAAGGGCGCGAGGAACTGCATCGGCGCCGGATCGGAAGCCGTGGCCGCCACGATGATCGAATAGTCGAGCGCGCCGCGCTCCTCGAGCACCTTCACGAATTGCGCGACGGTTGAGCGCTTTTGGCCGATGGCGACATAGACGCAGTAGAGCTTCGCCTTCTCGTCGTCGCCGTCGTTGAGCGATTTCTGATTGAGGATCGTGTCGAGCGCGATGGCGGTCTTGCCGGTCTGGCGGTCGCCGATGATGAGTTCGCGCTGGCCGCGGCCGATCGGGATCAATGCGTCGACGGCCTTGAGGCCGGTCGCCATCGGTTCATGCACCGACTTGCGCGGAATGATGCCCGGCGCCTTCACGTCGACGCGCGAACGCTTCGTCGCCTTGATCGGCCCCTTGCCGTCGATCGGATTGCCGAGCGCGTCGACGACGCGGCCGAGCAGCTCCTTGCCGACTGGTACCTCGACGATGGCGCCGGTGCGCTTGACCGTCTGGCCTTCCTTGATCGAACGGTCGTCGCCGAAAATCACGATGCCGACATTGTCGGCTTCGAGATTGAGCGCCATGCCTTTGGTGCCGTCCTGGAATTCGACCGTCTCGCCGGCCTGAACATTATCGAGGCCGTAGACACGGGCGATGCCGTCGCCGACCGAGAGGACCTGGCCGACCTCGGTGACTTCGGCCTCATTGCCGAAGTTTGCGATCTCCTTTTTGAGAATCGCGGAAATCTCTGCGGCGCGGATATCCATCAGCCGACCTCTTTCATGCGTGTGCGGATAGAATTGAGCTTGGTTCTGACCGAAGAGTCGACCATGCGGGAACCGAGTTTAACGATCAGCCCGCCAATGATCGACGGATCGACCTTGACGTTCATGTCTACGGTCTTGCGGCCGGTGACTTCCGTAAGCACGTGGTTCAGCGCCGCGCGGTGCTCGCTCTTGAGCGGGCTCGCGACCGTTACGTCGGCGCGGACGATCCCTTTCGCCGCGTCGTGCAAGCGCTGATAGGCGGCGATCATCTCAGGAAGGACAAACAGACGCCGTTTCGTTGCGACAAGGCGGATAAAATTGGCGGCGATGCCGGAAATCTTCGCTTTGGCGAGGATAGCGCCGAGCGCGTCGACCTGTTCTTGCGCAGAAAACACCGGGCTTTTGACGAGCCGCTGAAGATCCGGGCTTTCCTGGACGAGAGCAAGAAAAGAGGAAAGTGAGGCGGCGACAGCGTCGGTAGCGCGCTGTTCTGATGCGAGATCGTAAAGAGCCGAGGCGTAACGTCCGGCTACTCCGGAAAGGTCGGTTCCCTCTTGGGCCACGTGTTTTCGCTCTCGAAACGGCGTCGATGGAAGCGACTGCTCGCAATGCCCGAAAAATCAGCGACTGCGCCAGATTTCGCCAGAGCCCCGAACGACGGACTGTGTCAGGAAAAGGAGCGGGGACATTGACGTCCAAACTCCAAGGCGAGCGTCCCCTAACACAGGCGTTTTTGCGGCGCAACCCTGTCCCGCCGGCCATTTCGCCGTAATCTTCAGCACCCATTGTGACGGCGCTTGCGCGCGGCGCCGACCCGGCCAGAATGGCGCGCGTTGGACGAGGAGAGAGCGGCATGACTTGTGCGGTGGTAGGCATAATCGGCGGATCTGGCGTCTATCATCTCCCGGGTCTGAAAAACATCCGCGAGCGGCGGGTCGAGACGCCGTGGGGAGCGACGTCCGACGTGCTGCATTTCGGCGAAGTGGGCGACACGCAGGTCGTGTTCCTGCCGCGCCACGGACGCGGCCATACGCTCTCGCCCTCGGGGATAAATTATCGCGCCAATATCGACGCCATGAAGCGCGTCGGCGTCACCGACATCGTTTCGATCTCGGCTTGCGGCTCGTTCAAAGCGGAGCTCTATCCCGGGCTTTTCGTGCTTGTCGATCAGTTCGTGGATCGCACATTCGAGCGCGAATCGTCTTTCTTCGGCAATGGCTGCGTCGCGCATGTCTCCATGGCCCATCCCGTTGCGCCGTTGCTCTCGGCGCGCATCTTCGCCGCCGCTCAGGCGGAGAAAATCAATATCGTCAAAGGCGGAGCCTATGTCTGCATCGAGGGTCCGCAGTTTTCGTCATATGCGGAGTCGCTCAACTACAAGGCTGCGGGATTCGATGTGATCGGCATGACGGCGATGCCGGAGGCGAAACTCGCGCGCGAAGCCGAGATTTCCTACGCAACCGTCGCGATGGTGACGGATTTCGACTGCTGGCACCCGGAGCACGACGACGTGGACGTCGGCGCGGTGATCGCGGTCGTGAAAAAAAACTCGGAGGCGGCGTCGCGTTTGCTGGCTCGCCTTCTGGCGGATTTTCCCAAAGAACACGAGCCGTGCCCGGTTGGTTCGGATCGCGCGCTCGACAACGCCATTCTGACGGCGCCCGAGGCGAGAGACCCGCAAATTCTCGTCAAACTCGATGCAATCATGGAGCGGATCAATCGCCGATAAGGCGCTGGCGGAAGGAAAGCGCCGCGCTTGCCGTAACGCAATGTGCTATGGACCCGATGCGATTCAAAAAAAGGGAACAGCCCGATGCCGCTAGCATCCGCGATCCGAACGATTCCCGACTATCCAAAAAAAGGCATACTTTTCCGCGACATCACGACGCTGCTCGGCGATGCGCGCGCCTTTCGACGCGCGGTAGACGAGCTTGTGCAGCCCTGGGCCGGAACGAAGATGGACAAGGTGGCCGGGATGGAGGCGCGCGGTTTCATATTGGGTGGCGCCGTCGCGCATCAATTGTCGGCGGGATTCATACCTATTCGCAAGAAGGGCAAACTGCCGCATGTCACCGTTTCGGTGTCTTACGAACTCGAATATGGCGTCGACGAGATGGAGATGCACGCCGACGCAGTAAACAAGGGCGAGAAGGTCATCCTCGTCGATGATCTCATCGCCACCGGAGGAACGGCCGCGGGCGCCATCAAACTGTTGCAGCAAACGGGCGCCGAAGTCGTCGCCGCTTGTTTCGTGATCGACCTGCCGGACCTCGGCGGCGTCGCCAAAATCGAGGCGCTCGGCGTGTCCGTGCGCACCCTTGTGTCTTTTCCTGGCCACTGAAGCGCCGCCGGCCGAACCTCGCGTTAGCGAATTCTTTGCTATAATGGCGCTTTATCGCATCTTCTGGGGGCAACGGATCGGAGTTTGATGACCTCTCGCCACTCACCTCTGCTGCCGATCGGACTGGCTTTGGTCTCGATCGTGGCGGGAGTTCTGATCCTTAGCTTCCCCTTCGCGCCTCGTGCGACGGAGGACGCGGCCGAGGCGCGAGGTCCGGTGAGCGCATTCGAGCCGCCGAGTTCCGCTGACACGCGGGAAACAGGCTTCCTTCAGGAACTCAGGCGTTATGCCGTGGCCGAGGCGCCGCCGCCCGAGGAAATCGCCGCGGCGCCGGAGCCTGCCGTCCCTGAGCCCTATGTCAAGCTCGAGACAGGGGCCCCGCGGCCGCCGGCGCGGCCCGCCAATCTCGCTTCCAGCAATGATTTCCCTCTGCCCCCGCCGCGGCCGGCCGTCCTCTCCGCGCCGGAGCGGGAGCAGCCGCCAACGCAAGCGACGGCCCCGCCCGCAGCCGCTCCTCAGACGGCGTCGCTCGCGCCCGAGGCTGTCTTGCGGCCAGCCCCGGACGACGCATTCACAAAGGAGGCCGAGCCGCGATTTCAGATGGGCAGCCCCGTATTCGTGCGCATCTTCAAGCAGGAGGGCCAGCTGGAGCTGTGGCTGCGCAGCAACGGACGTTTCGCGCTTTATCGGACTTATCCGATCTGTAAATGGTCCGGCCGCCTGGGGCCGAAGATCAAGGAAGCGGATTATCAATCGCCGGAGGGTTTTTACAGCGTCTCGGCGAAGCAGCTCAATCCGCGCTCGAATTATCATCGCGCCTTCAACGTCGGCTATCCCAACGCCTTCGATCGTCAGAACGGCCGCACGGGCGGACTTGTGATGGTTCATGGGGCCTGCAAATCGGTGGGTTGCTTCGCCATGACCGACCGGGGGATCGAGGATATCTACGGGTTCGTGGCCGCCGCAATCAACGCCGGGCAGCGCGAAGTGCCAGTCCATATCTTTCCCTTCCGCATGACCGAATCCGCGATCGCGCGCGAAACGGGCGGAGGATGGCTCGCCTTCGTCGGCGGCGGGGGAACGCCGCAATGGGGGAGCTTCTGGCGCAATCTGAAGGAGGGCTACGATTTATTCGAGCAAACCGGAGAGCCGCCTGCAGCCTATGCCTGCGGCGATCACTACGCCTTCGGCGCGCAAGGCGCCTCGTGCCAGCGCATCGCCGGATGGTGACGCGCTGGCCCGCCATTTTCTTCGGCCGTTATTTGCCGTACTCGTCGCATTTGCCGTCGGCTTTCTTGCCGACTTTCGCTGCGATCCGTTCACAATCATTGGCGTAGGTCTTGCCGTCGCAGCCGCAGACAGGCTTGAAAATTTTCGGGCAAATCTTCGTCGGCTCGACGCATTTCCCGTTTCCGTCGGCGAAGTTACATTGACCGGGATCGGGATCGCACCATAATTGCCCTTCGCACTGGACGCCCGCAATGCCGCCGCAAACTTCGCCAAGTTTGGCGGATTTCGCAATCGAGCCGGATGCGGCGAGAGCCGCGACCGTGATAAATGTCAAAAGCAAAACACATCTGCGAATCATAATCGTATCCTTTCGTAAAAAACGCCGCTCGAGATAACGCGACGGCCGCCGTTCGCATTCCGCTCGGATTTGAAAACGACACTGGGGTCCTTGCCTATGCGCGCAGCATTTTTCCTTATTCTCACCGCCGCTGTTCTGGTCGCGCCGATCGCCGAGGCCGGCGGAAATATGGCTGTGTGCATCGCGATACAACAGAATTTCAACAACTGTGCGGCGCAACAGCAGCGGCAGGCGGAATGGAACCAGTGGCGCGAGTGGAACGATGGGGACGAGCCTTATTATTACGGGCATCGTCATTGGCGGCGGCGCCCGATCGATTGCACGCCCTGGATCTACGCTCTTAAAGCGAACAACTGCTTCTGAGCCGAATCCGAGTCGCGACAGGACGCGCGTAAGTCAGGTGTTAAATCTGAAGTGCATTACGTCGCCGTCGACGACGACGTAATCCTTGCCTTCAAGCCGCAGGCGGCCGGCGTCGCGCGCGCCCGCTTCGCCTTTCAGCGAGACGTAGTCGTCATAGGCGATGGTCTCGGCGCGTATGAAGCCCTTTTCGAAATCCGTGTGAATGACGCCTGCGGCTTGCGGCGCGCGCGTGCCTTTTTCAATCGTCCAGGCCCGCGCCTCTTTCGGCCCGACCGTGAAATAGGTCACGAGATGCAAAAGCTCGTAGCCGGCGCGAATGACGCGATTGAGGCCGGGCTCGTCGAGCCCGACCGCTTCAAGATAGTCTTTCTGCTCATCGGCCGGCAGAACGGCGATCTCGCTTTCGATTTTCGCCGAAACGACGACGGATACGGCGCCTTCTTCCGCGGCGCGCGCAGCGACTTTCTCAGATTGCGCATTGCCGTGAGACGCGGCGCTTTCCTCAACGTTGCAGACGTAAAGAACCGGCTTCGACGAGAGCAGGCCGAGCGATGCGAACAGCGCTTTCTCTTCGGCTTTCACGTCGACGAGCCGCGCCGGTTTTCCTTCGAGCAGGAGCTCGAGACAGCGCCGCATGAGATCGAAAGATTCCTTGGCCTCCTTGTCGCCGCCCTTCGCCTTCTTTTCCATCTGGACGACGCGCTTCTCGAGACTTTCGAGGTCCGCAAGCATCAGCTCCGTTTCGATCGTCTCGATATCTCGGATGGGGTCGACTCCTCCCTCCACATGGGTGACTTCCCCATCTTCGAAACAGCGGACGACATGGGCGATGGCGTCGCATTCCCGAATGTTTGCGAGAAATTGATTGCCGAGTCCTTCTCCCTTGGAGGCCCCGCGCACCAATCCCGCGATGTCGACGAATGTGAGGCGGGTGGGAATGATCTGTTTCGAACCCGCGATCTTCGCGAGTTCGTCGAGGCGCGGATCGGGCACCGCGACTTCGCCGACATTGGGCTCGATTGTGCAAAACGGATAATTCGCCGCTTGCGCGGCGGCCGTTTGCGTGAGCGCGTTGAAGAGGGTCGACTTGCCGACGTTGGGCAGGCCGACGATGCCGCATTTGAAACCCATAAATATCCCGCGCGATAAACCAAGTTGCGGCGGGGTATGGGCGGGGCGGCGAAAAAAGGCAAGACCCGGCCGCCGCGCCGTTTTCCCGGTGCGTAAAAATGGCGCTTTTATCTGCGCAAACGTTCCCTTGGGGCGCTTCGACGTTTATAACGCGTCGGGGCTCTAGGATTGAAAAGGCGACGACGCCATTCGGCTCGCCCGGCGGCGACGTCGTGCGAATGTGGCGATCCGCCTTGGCGGCTAGGCGCAATGAACGCGCAGCAAGGAATCTCCGGAATGAAATGCGCGTCGGCGTGCGAGATCGACGTTCGTCGTTCGATCGCAATTCGTGTGAGTTTTTTCATCGCTCTTTGCGTTCAGATGTCGTCGAACGCATGGGCGCAAAACGCAACTGGCTTCGGGGAGCCTGCGATAGGCTCGCCGCCGATCGGCGCGGCTCCTGCTGCTCCGCCGGCTGCGCCACAGCAGAGCGTTCCGGCGCAAACGAATGGGGTGCCGCCGCAGCAGGCCCAGGTCCCCAAGCCGAAACGCAAGCCGCCGCCGGCGCCGCCTCGCGAAACTGCGCTTTCGGATGATCCGACTCCGGTGCTGCAACCGGAAACGTTCTTTACGACCTCAAAGGCTTCGGAGCGTTACGCGGCCATCGTCGATGCAGGCGGCTGGCCGAGAGTGGGCGTTCCGTTGAAACCGGGCTCCAGAGGTCCTGCCGTCGTTGCGCTGCGCCAAAGGTTGTCCGCCGAACAGGCGATATCGGACACGACGTCTCCGGTCTGGGACGCAGGGCTGACTCAAGCGGTGAAATATTTTCAGCTCCGCATGGGTCTGAAGCAGTCAGGCGCCGTTTCCGGCGCAACATTGCGCGCGCTTGACGTTCCGGCCTATGTGCGTTTCCGGCAGCTTGCGTCGAGCGCGCAGCGGCTTGCTGGAGTCGACTTCGCTTTCGGCAGACGCTACGTCGTGGTGAACATTCCGTCGGCTGCGGTCGACGCTGTCGAGAACGATCGCGTCGTCAGACGTTACACCGCAATCGTGGGCGACGTGGAGCATCGATCTCCCGAAGTCGACGCCAAGATTGTCGCGGTGAACATCAATCCCACATGGACGGTGCCTGCGTCGATCATCAAAAACGAGATTGCGCCGAAAATGCTCAAAGACCCGTCCTATCTGACGCGTTCGCGCATACGCGTTCTCGACGGACGCGGCGCCGAGGTCGATCCGCGATCCGTCAACTGGGCAAGCGAACGCGCCGCCAATTATATGCTTCGGCAGGATTCCGGCGCGGGCAACTCGCTCGGCTCGCTGCGCATCTCGATGCCAAATCCGCATGCCGTTTACATGCACGACACGCCGACGAAAAATCTGTTTGCGAGCGACTACCGCTTTTTGTCGCATGGATGCGTCAGAGTGCAGGGGGTCTCCGACCTCGCCGCATGGCTGCTCGAGGGCGCACCGGGATCGCCGATGGGCGACTGGAGCACGGCCGCAATCTCGCAAAAGATCGCCAGCGGCGAGCGCGAGGAAGTCAGGCTTCCCCAGCCTGTTCCGGTGATCTGGGTCTATCTCACCGGCTGGGCTTCGGCAGACGGAGCCGTTCACTTTCGGGACGACGTTTACGGCGTTGACGAAGTCGGCGGTCAGGCCGGTCGATAATTATTCGCATCGCCCTATGTGACGGTTTCGTGTCGGGACCGGATATTCGAGCGTGGCCACGCTTGCGGCGCCCGAGGGGAGGTCGAAATGGGAAAGGCATTTTTTCTGGGAGCGGCTTTTTTAGCAGCGTCGCTGGTGGGCGGCGCTGCCTCCGCGCAAGTGTTCATGGCGCAAGCCGACTGGAGCGATCCATATTATCGCGAGGGTCCTCCGATGGGTCGGCCCCTTATGATGTGTCAAAAGATGTGCGCGCGCGATTTTTCGCCGTGCGACCCTATATATTTCAAGACCGCTGATGGACGTTGCTCGGGTATCCTCAATCGTTGAGGAGCGTATTGGCTCCGTCCGGCGAGAGCTTGCAAGTGTTCGGCCGGCTGCGTATCGCCGGCCGAATTTTTTGCGGCTCTGGTCAAACCTCTTCGGCTTGACTATATGGCTGGCAATAGCCTTCGGTTTCCTGGCGCGAATCTAGTTGGGGATTGCGAATGAAGACTGCCTCATTGTTGCGCGTCGCCATTGCGGCGTTGGCCTGCGCCACGGCGCTCGCGTCGACGGCGCAGCCCCGCTCAAATTATAATCGCTACAATCAATATGCGCCTCCGCCAGCTTATCCTTATAGCGCCGGCATGGTTTGCCAGAAAATGTGCCCGCAAGATCTGTCGCCCTGCGATCCGATCAGCTTCAAAGTCGCCGACGCGCGCTGCGCCAGCATCCTTACCCGTTGAGCGCTTTGCACCTTCATGAGGCTTCGAGCCGGGGCGTGACGTAACATGGGCGTAGCCGCCCCTGTTCAAATCGTTTCGTCTTGATTATACCGGCCCGGATAATCCGAAACTCCGCAGTCACGGACCCGCTTGCGCCATGGCCGATCAATCAAAGCCGTATTTTCACAATCAACCCGGCGTCACGGTCATTCGCGTGCGCGCGAAGGAGTTTATGTGCATGGGCGCTTTGCCGCCCATGGACCACCCGCACATCTACATCGATATGGGCCCGGAAAACGAGGCGATCTGTTCCTATTGCGCGACGCGTTTCGTTTACGACGGCGCGCTTGCGAGCGAGGCCGATCCGCCGGAATGCGTCTACCACGAAGCCAAGCCTCTGACGCACGCGCCATAGCGATCCGCTTGAAATGAGCGCCGCTCCAATCGTCATCGCCGGCGCCGGAATCGGCGGGCTGACGGCGGCGCTTTGTCTGGCGCGGGCGGGTAGACCCGTGACGGTTTTCGAGCGTGCGGAAAAAATCGAAGAAATCGGCGCTGGATTGCAGATCTCGCCGAATGCGGGCCGAGTCCTGTCGTCCCTTGGACTTGAGCCGGGACTTGCGGATGTGGGGCTGGAGCCGACAACGATAAACATCAGGCGTGCGGAAGATGGACGCATCCTTGCCCGGCTGCCGCTCGGCGAGGCGCGCAATCTCTGGGGCGCGCCATTTCGCGTATTCCATCGCGCCGATCTTCAGCAAACGCTGCTGAGCGCGGCTCGTGAAAGCGATCTGATCACGATATTCACAGCGTCGCGCGTGGGCGATTTCGAGGACAGCGATAACGCCGTGCTTTTGCGCGTGCACGGCGCCGCGGGGATGCGCGACGTCGAGGCTTCCGGCCTGGTCGGCGCCGATGGAGTGCGCTCTTCGGTGCGCGGAATTCTCGTCCGATCCGCGAAGGATGCGCCGAGTCGCGCGGGCTATGTCGCCTGGCGCGCTCTGATGCCGGCTCGTTCCGCGCCGCCTGCGCTCCGCGCGCCCGAGACGCAACTCTGGCTCGGCGCCGGCGCCCATGTCGTGCATTACCCCTTGCGCGACGCCTCGATCGTCAGCGCCGTCGTCGTGGCTCCTGACGATGGCCAGGATGCCGACGCGCTCCAGACGCTCGGGGGCGCCGAGCTTCTGAAATCGCTGGCGCTGAAGCAAATGAGCTCGGACCTTGGCTCGTTAATTGAGGCGGGGGAAAGCTGGCGTCGTTGGCCGCTTTTCAGGCGCCCGGCCTTGTCACCGTGGAGCAGGGGGGCGGTCACATTGCTCGGTGACGCCGCGCATCCGATGCTGCCATTTCTCGCGCAAGGCGCGGCGCAGGCGATTGAAGACGCGGATGCCCTCGGACGAGCATTCGAGGCTCCAAACGTCTCGGTTCGGTCGGCGTTCGAGGCTTATCAGAACGCGCGCATGCGTCGGGCGCATAGGGTTCAGCGGCGATCCTCGACTCAGGCCGCTTACGTCCATATGGGCGGCGCTGCGGCCGTGATTCGGGATTTTGCGATCAAATCCCTGGGCGGCCGCGGAATGCTCCTGCGCAACGCCTGGATTTATCGCTAAGCCGAATCCTTCCTCTGCGCTTTCTCAATTCGCTGGTCGGGCACGAACCAGATTGCGGCGACAAGCGCATAAAGCGCCACGGCTGCATATGGCCAGTAAAGCGCGACTGCGATTCCAAGCACGTAAATCCCGATGGAAACCTTTTCCTTGAGGTTTGAGCCGGTTGCTCGGGCGAGCGTGGAATTTTCGCCTTGCGCGTGAATAATGGTCTCACTCAGCGCCAGATAAGCGAAGGCTGGGAATAAGAGACTCACGCCGTATGCGAATACATGGAATATTCGCGAAATGATTCTCGCTCATCCACGCGGTCGTGAAAGGAATGAGCGACAGCCAAAACAGCAAATGCATGTTGGCCCAGAGCACGGCGCCGTTCACGTATTTGACCGTGTGCAGCATGTGATGGTGATTATTCCAATAAATGGCGATGTAGAGGAAACTCAGCACATAGCTCGAGATAACGGGAGCGAGATCGACGAGAGCGGCCCATCGGGCGCTTTGGGGCGCTTTGAGCTCCAGCACCATGATGATGATTGCGACGACTCCGCCGGTGAAAGCCTCCAGCCTGTTTTTGTTCAATGATGATCC
>Ga0209048_10003793_pt1 | contig 14607 bp, 12 predicted proteins | sample FrelakmetCRP12CR_FD_187146 | JGI IMG/M metagenome (GOLD analysis project Ga0209048, IMG submission 187146) | Freshwater lake sediment microbial communities from the University of Notre Dame, USA, for methane emissions studies - CRP12 CR (SPAdes)... | ecosystem: Environmental > Aquatic >... | reverse complement strand
GCCGCCCCTGCCCCAGCACCACGACGCCAGCCAAGCCCAACCGTGGAGGAGGTGCGCGTGGTACGCCGCGCGGTGCGCCGCACCGGAGCGGGAGGGTCCGTGGCGGGCGCATGCCTCATCCTAAGCCCGCCGCGGACCCTCCCGCTCCGCGCCGTGCGCGACGATTCAGCTCGACGCGGTCAGAACGCCGTCGACGAGCTGCAGCGTCCGATCCGTCCGCGCGGCGAGCTCGGGATCGTGCGTGACGATGACGAGGCTCGTTCCGACGGCGCGATTCAACTCCAGCATCAGTTCGAACACCTGCCCCGCCGTGCGGCGATCGAGGTTGCCCGTGGGCTCGTCGGCAAGCACGCAACGCGGCTCGGTCACCAGCGCGCGGGCGAGCGCGACGCGCTGCCGCTCGCCCCCCGACAGTTCACCGGGCAGGTGCCTCACGCGATGCCCGAGGCCGACGCGTTCCAGCATCCGCTCCGCGGCGGCGCGCGCCGCAGCCGTCGTCATTCGCCGGATCGCGAGCGGCATCGCGACGTTTTCCAGCGCGGTGAATTCGGGGAGCAGATGATGGAACTGGTAGATGAAGCCGAGTGCGCGGTTGCGCACCGCGCCGCGCTGCGTCTCGGAGAGCGTTGTGAAGTCCACACCGTCCACGCAGACGTTGCCCGCCGTGGGTGCGTCCAGTCCTCCCAGCAGGTGCAGCAGCGTGCTCTTGCCGGAACCCGAGGCGCCGACGATCGCGACGCGCTCGCCGCGCGCAACGGCGAGATCGATGCCGAGCAGCACCGGCACTTCGAGCGGGCCGCTCACATACGTCTTGGCGAGGCCGCGACATTCGAGCACCGGCGTTGCCGCGACGCCCGGCTCACTCATAGCGCAGCGCCTCCGCCGGGTTCACCTTCGCCGCACGCCATGCCGGATAGATCGTGGCGAGCAACGCGAGCGCCAGCGCAATGACGGCGATCGTGACCACGTCGCCGCGCTGCAGGTCGGACGGCAGCTCGCTGATGTAGTAGACGGTCTTGTCGAGGAACTGGACGCTGAACAGCCGCTCGATGGCCGGCAGGACGGTGCCGACGTTGAGTGCGAGCAGGATGCCGCCGACGACGCCGATCAGCGTGCCGATCATCCCGATCAGCGCTCCCTGGATCATGAAGATCGCCGTGATCGATGGCGGCGATGCCCCCAGCGTGCGCAGGATCGCGATGTCGGCCTGCTTGTCGGTGACCGTCATCACCTGCGCCGACACGATGTTGAATGCCGCGACCGCGATGATCAGGGTCAGGATGATGAACATCACGCGCTTCTCGATCTGCACCGCGCGGAAGAAATTCGCGTGGCTGCGCGTCCAGTCGCGGATCTCCGCGTCGATGCGCATCGTCGCGGCGAGCTCGCGCGCGACGGCCGGTGCCGCGAACAGGTCGTCGAGCTTGAGCCGCACCCCCGAGACACCATCCTGCCGGTAGAGTTTCTTCGCGTCGTCGAGGTCGATCAACGCCAATCCGCTGTCGTATTCGTACATCCCGACTTCGAAGACGCCGACGACGCGGAAAGTCTTGAGCCGCGGCAGAGTCCCGGCCGGCGTCATCGTGCCTTGGGGCGTGATCGCCACAACCGGGTCGCCGGGCCTCACGCCGAGCGCGCGCGCCAGCTCCGCGCCGAGGACGATCCCGAACGCGCCCGGCTTGAGATCCGAGAGCGAACCCGCGCGCATGTGCGATCCGATGTCGGCGACCAATCCTTCGCGTGCCGGATCGATGCCGCGGATGAGCGCACCGCGGTTCGCGTCGCCGGCGGAGAGCATGGCCTGACCGAGCACGTACGGCGCGGCGGCCTTGACGTGCGGATTCGCGAGCGCCATCCGCGCAACTCCCGCGTCGTCGGCCAATACCGGCAGGCCGCGGACCTCGATGTGCGACGCGACGGACAGGATCCGGTTGCGCAGCTCTTCCTGGAATCCGTTCATCACCGACAGCACCACGATGAGCGCGGCGACCCCGAGCGCTATTCCCGCCATCGACGTCAACGCGATGAACGAGATGAACGTGTTGCGGCCCGAGCCGCGACGGGCGCGCGTGTAACGAAGGCCGACGGCGAGTTCGTAGGGTGACAAGGAGGCGACCGCGCTCGATTCCGGATCGATGGACGCCGCCCGGTTGACGGGTGCACGGAGCAAGGGCGACGAAGGCAATTATCGCACGCGGGTCGCGCCGCAGCTGCTAGACTCGCGTCCCGCTGCGCCGCAGTCGTCGTTGCGGGCGCGGCACCCAACCATGCGGCTCGTCCTCGTCCTTCCGGGTCTCCTCGAATTGCGCGACGCCGGCGGCGGCCTCGTCCGGGCGCCTGCGCTCGCGCAGCTTCTGGCCGCCGCGGGTCCGCCCGCGCGTGAGGATGGCGACATCGCCGCGCCGCTCGCAGCGTGCTACGGCATCGACCGGCAGACCGACTGGCCGCTCGCGCCGATCCGGCTCGCGGCGCTCGGCGTCGACCCGGGCGATGCCTACTGGCTCGCCGCCGATCCGGTCACGCTCGTCGTCGGGCGCGACGATGTCCGGTTGACCGGTGTCGTCGACGATCTCGCGCGCGCCGACGCGGATGCTCTGGTCGGGATGCTCAATGCCCATTTCACCGGCGACGGGCTCGCGTTCGTGGCGCCGCGACCCGACGCGATTTTCGTTCGCACGGAGACGCGTCCGCAGTTGTCGACATTTCCTCTGGCCGTCGCCCGCGGCCGATCGTTGCGCGCGCTGCTGCCCACAGGCGTGGACGCCGATGCGTGGCGGCGCTGGCAGAGCGAGATGCAGATGCTGCTGCACGAGCATCCCGTCAACCTCGAGCGCGAACGCGCCGGCCGCCCTCCGGCGAACAGCGTTTGGCTTTCCGGCGGCGGAACGTTGCCGGCTCGACGCGAGCCCGGCCCGTCGATGCGCACGTTCGCGACCGAAGGCATCGCCGTGGCGCTCGCCGCACATGCGGGTTCGCCGGCGCGCACGTTACCGGTGCTCCTCGGCAACGCGCTCGAGGACGTCCGCGGCGCAGAATCGATCGTCGTTGCCCTCGATGCCTCGCACGACGTGACTGCAATCGAGCAAACGTGGGCAGCACCAGCCTGGAGCGCGCTCGCCGCCGGCACCCTCGACGCCGTGTCGATCCTCGCCGATGGCGGGGGCCAGGCTGCGGCATGGCAGGCGCGCCGCCCGGGGCTACGGCAGCGCCTGGCCGCACGCTTCGAGCGGCACGATCTTGCCGCGCTTCTCGCCAACGTGGACGAGCGAGGCTGATGGAGATCGTCCGTCGCGAGGTTCCCGATGCCGCAAGGGCGCTCGCGGCCGCCGGCGTGCATCCCGTGCTTGCTCGCGTGTTCGCCTCTCGCGGTGTCGCGACCACCGGCGATCTCGATGCCGGCTTCGCGACCCTCCCGCCCTTCGCGACCCTGAAGGGAATCGACTCCGCCGCCGCGCGCCTCGCGGATGCGATCGCCCGGCACGAACGGATCGTGATCGTCGCCGATTACGACGCGGATGGTGCGACCGCGTGCGCCGTCGGCATGCGCGGGCTCGCCGGAATGGGGGCCGACGTGGACTTTCTCGTGCCGAATCGCTTCGAATACGGCTACGGGCTCACCCCGGAGATCGTCGCACAGGCGGCCGCGATGGAACCGCGGCTCATCGTCACCGTCGACAACGGCATCGCCAGCCACGATGGCGTCGCGGCGGCTGCAGCACGCGGAATCGACGTGCTGATCACCGACCACCATCTGCCCGCGGCAACGCTCCCTGCGCCCGCGCTGATCGTCAATCCGAGCCAGCCCGGCTGCGCATTTCCAGGCAAGCATCTCGCGGGCGTCGGCGTCATGTTCTACGTGTTGCTCGCGACCCGGGCGCTGCTGCGCGACCGCGGTCATTTTGGCGCGCGCGCGGAGCCAAACCTAGGCGCGCTGCTCGACCTGGTCGCGCTCGGCACCATTGCCGACGTCGTCTGCCTCGATCACCTGAACCGCACGCTCGTCGCGCAGGGCCTTGCGCGCATCCGCGCGGGGCGCGCGCAGCCCGGCATCCAGGCCCTGTTCGCCGCCGCGGGCCGCGATTGGCGCCGCGCGACGAGTTACGACCTGGGGTTCGTGGCGGGCCCCCGTCTCAACGCCGCCGGGCGACTCGCCGACATGACGATCGGCATCCGTTGCCTGCTGGCGGAGAGCCCCGAGGCGGCGTTGGCGCTTGCCGCGGAGCTCGACCGGCTGAACCGGGAGCGCCGGGATGTCGAGGCGACGATGCACGAAGCGGCGCTCGTGGAGCTCGAGGCGCGGACGGCGGGTGCGGCCGACGCCGATGCGTACACACTCTGCCTGTTCCGTCCCGAGTGGCATCAAGGCGTGGTCGGCATCGTCGCCGGGCGCCTGAAGGATCGCTATCACCGCCCCGCCATGGTCTTTGCGCGAGGGGCCGCCGGCGAGTTGAAAGGCTCGGGGCGCTCGATTGCCGGCTTCCATCTGCGCGACGCGCTCGACCTGGTGACCAAGCGCGCGCCGGGCGTCCTCGTGAAATTCGGCGGCCATGCCTATGCGGCCGGGGTGACGCTCGCCGAAGCGGACCTGCCCCGATTTGCCGCGATCTTCGAGGCGATCGCCCGCGAGCAGCTGTCGCCCTGCGACCTGGCCCGGACGCTCCCGTCCGACGGAAGCCTGGCGCCCGGCGAACTCACCTACGACCTCGCCAGCGCGCTGCGGGCGGAGGTCTGGGGCCAGGGGTTCCCCTCGCCGGTGTTCGACGACACGTTTTCCGTGGTCGATCAGCGCATCGTCGGCGGCCAGCATTCGAAACTTGCACTGGCGCGCGGCGGCGAGCGCTTCGACGCGATCCTTTTTCGTCATTCGGAGCCGCTGCCACCGTCGATCCGCGCCGCATACCGGCCCGACGTCAACGAGTGGAACGGCCTCGCGTCGCTGCAGCTCGTGATCGAGCACTGGTGGCCCGCCTGACGCGGGCACAGGGTCCCCGGGCATCGCACGGCCGCGAGCGCAGTCGCAGGTGCAGCATCGATTGCCGGCGGCCGCGCTGCAAATCCCCTGCCTTTTCCCGGTTTGGCGTCGATCTTGTATCCAACATATTGAATTTATAGTGCCGAATCATTGTGGCACATCAAATCCGGAGCTCGTCGTTCCTGTTGTGCGGTGCAACAAAAGCGCTATAATTCCTCGGTTTGGGCTCCCCATTTCGGGAGCCCCCGAAATGCCGAGCGGAGATCGCATCCATGCGCCTCAAGGACAACGTCGCAATCATTACCGGAGCCGGCCAAGGCATCGGCCAGGCGACCGCCGTGAAATTCGCCGAGGAAGGCGCCAAGGTTGTCGTCTGCGACATCAACGACGCGTCGGTGCAGAAGACAGTGCAATTGGTCACGGCATCCGGCGGCGAAGCCATCGGGTTCGTGGTCGACGTCACCCACAAGGCCAGCATCTCGAAGATGGTCGATGGCGTGATGGCCAAATGGGGGCGGATCGACACGCTGGTCAACAACGCGGGAATCGTGGAGGACGCCCAGTTCAAGAAGATGAGCGATGCCCAGTTCGATCGTGTCATCGACGTCAACCTGAAAGGCGTCTACAACTGCACCAAGGCCGTCGTCGACATCATGCTGGCGCAGAGTTCCGGCTGCATCCTCAACGCGTCGTCGATCGTCGGCATCTACGGCAACTTCGGCCAGACCAATTACGCGGCGACCAAATTCGGCGTCATCGGCATGGTCAAGACGTGGGCGCGCGAGCTGGGCCGCAAGGGCATCCGCGCCAACGCGATCTGCCCCGGCTTCATCGAGACGCCGATCCTGTCCACGATGCCGGAAAAGATCGTCAGGATGATGGAGGAGCGCGTGCCGCTGGGTCGGCTCGGCAAGCCCGAGGAAATCGCCGCCGCCTACGCGTGGCTCGCCTCGAGCGAGGCGTCCTACATCAACGGCGCGGTCATCGAAGTCTCGGGCGGCGCAACACTCTGACGCCCGGCGGCAACCTGTACCGAACAGGCCCTAGTCCATCCGGCAGGCTTGAGTCCGACCCGCTGCAGAGGGTAGGATTCGTGATCGCCTACCTTCCTGCCCCCCGCCATGCCATCACTGCAACGAACGTTCCGCGTCCTCTGCGCATTCTTCGCCATCGGCCTTGCCGCCGCCGCGCCGGCCTACGCCCAAAAGGCGGAACCCGCGCCAAAGCCCGAAACCTATCTCTGCCCGCACGCCACCGGCGGTGCGGTGGACTGCTTTCTGCACGCGGTCGAGCACCTCTACACGATGTGCCGCCAGGTGAAGAGCATCGAGATCATCGAATTCGGCTACGAGAAGTCCGAGGAGGGCGTCAATGCCGCCAAGAGCGAATACTGCGTCGACAAGCACCGGCTTTCGATCACGCGTCCGTACCAATCCGCGTTGCGCGAGGCCACCGGCAGCCGCACCGCGGTGGACGGGCTGCGCGCGATATACGACCTCTGGCTGAAGGCTCTGGTCGAGCTCAAGTGGAAAGCCGGCGAAAGCGACGACGAATACAAGGCCCGCATCGCGAAGCCCTACGACGCCTTTCGTGAGCGTGCCACGATGATCCGCGCGGCGCTCCCGGCGGGCCAGGCCAAGGCCGCGACCGCCGCGGTCGTTCCTGCCAAGGCCAAGAGCCCGAACTGAGCCGCGCCGCTCCCACCGCCCCCCGCCCCGGCGGCGCGACGGCATCCGATCCGGCGCTGGCCGCGATCTTCGGCGACGGGGGCGTACTCGCCCGCACGCTTCCGGGCTTCCGTTTCCGTCCGCAACAACTCGCGATGGCCGACGCGGTGGCTCACGCCATCTCGACGCGCTCGGCGCTGATCGCCGAAGCCGGCACGGGCACCGGCAAGACGTTCGCCTATCTCGTCCCGGCGCTGCTCTACGGCGGCAAGGTGATCGTCTCCACCGGCACCAAGACCTTGCAGGACCAGCTGTTCGAGCGCGACCTTCCCGTCGTCCGCGATGCGCTCGAGCTCCCGGTGACGCTCGCGCTGCTCAAGGGCCGCGCGAATTACGTGTGCCACCATTACCTCGAGCGCGCTGCCGGCGAGGGGCGTTTTCCGTCGCGCGAGGACGCGCGTCACCTGCCGAAGATCGTCGCGTTTTCGCGCGCGTCGGCAACCGGCGACCGCGGAGCGCTCGCCGACGTCCCCGAGAACGCGACGATCTGGCCCCTCGTCACGTCGACGCGCGACAACTGCCTCGGCGGCGACTGTGCGCACCACACCGATTGCTTCGTGCTGAAAGCGCGCAAGGCGGCGCTCGAAGCCGACGTCGTCGTCGTCAACCACCACCTGTTCTTCGCTGACGTGATGCTCCGCGACGAGGGCCTGGCCGAGCTCCTGCCCGCCTGCAACACCGTTGTTCTCGACGAAGCGCACCAGTTGCCCGATACCGCAACCCTCTTCTTCGGCGAGCAGCTCACGGCGGGGCAGCTCGCCGAGCTCGCGCGCGATGCGGAAGTCGCCGCGCGCACGGGCGCACGCGAAGTCGCCGACCTTCCCGACGCGGCGTCCGGCGTCGGCCCGGCGATCCGCAAACTGCGCCTCGCGCTCGGCGAGGTTCCGGGCAAGCTCGCGCAGCGCGTCGCCGCGGACAAGGACGGCTTCACGGAAGCACTCGACGAACTCACGGCAGCGCTCGACCGGCTTGCGACCGAACTCGGCCTGTTCGCGGAGCGCAGCGAAGACATCGCCCACTGCGCGCAGCGCGCGACCGAAGCCGCGGCCCGCCTCGCGCGCTGGCGGCAGGGGATGGCGGAGCGCGGCACCGACGAGGCCGCCACCGAAGGCGCGTGGATCCGTTGGGTCGACGTGACGCAGTCCGGCTGGCAGCTGCAAGCGTCACCGCTGTCGGTGGCCGACGTGTTCTCGAAACAGGTCGCCGAGTCCGGTCGCGCGTGGATCTTCACCTCGGCGACGCTCGCCGTCGGCAGCGACTTTTCCCTGTACCAGCGCGAGCTGGGCCTTGCCGACGCGGCGACCGGATGCTGGGAGTCGCCATTCGATTACGAATCGCAGGCGCTGCTCTACGTGCCCCGGGACCTGCCTGCGCCCAATTCCCGCGAGCACACCGAGGCGGTCGTCGCCGCCGCGCTGCCGGTGCTCCGCGCCAGCGGCGGCCGCGCGTTCCTGCTATTCACGACGCTGCGCGCGCTCAATGTCGCGCGCGAATTGCTGGCTGACGCCTTCGCGCGCGAGGGGTCGGACTGGCCGCTGCTCGTGCAGGGGGAAGGCTCGCGCAGCGAGCTGCTGACGCGTTTTCGCGAACTCGGCAATGCGGTGCTGCTGGGCAGCGCGAGCTTCTGGGAAGGCGTCGACGTGCCGGGCGCCGCGCTTTCGGTCGTCATCATCGACAAGTTGCCGTTCGCACCGCCCGACGACCCGCTGCTCGCCGCACGGCTCGAACAGCTGCGCACGGAAGGCGGCAATCCGTTCTTCGACTATCAGTTGCCGCAGGCGGTGATCGCGTTGAAGCAGGGCGCGGGACGGCTGATCCGCACCGAGACCGACCGCGGCGTACTGATGATCTGCGACCCGCGCCTCACCGACAAGCCTTACGGTAAGCGAATCTGGCGCAGCCTGCCGCCGATGCGGCGGACGCGGGAACCGCGGGACGTCGAGGCGTTCTTCGCCGAACGGGCTTAGGGCCCGCTACCAGATCTTCCACCACGGCTTGTCACGGGACCCGGCGAAGTACTCGCTCTTGGGGTACGTGAGCTGCAGGATCCGCTCCGAATCGTCGCGAAGCTGCGTCAGCCCGAGCTTGTCGTAGCTCTGGATCAGGACCTGGAGCGCATCGTCGTTGGCCGGCGTGCGCGGATAGCTGACGAGCGAACCCTGCGCACGGTTGATCGCAGCGACGTAGGCGCCGCGGCTGTAGTAGTACCGCGCGACTTTCACCTCGTAGAGCGCCAGCGCGTTGGTCAGGTACCGCATCCGTTCGGCGGCGTCTTGCGCGTACCGGCTCTCCGGAAACTTGGTGACGAGCTCCTTGAACGCCGCGAACGACTCGCGCATGCCCCTCGGCTCGCGCTCCGACAGGTCGAGCTCGTAGACGTACCCGAAGAGGCCCTGGTCCTCGCGAAAATTGACGAGCCCCTTCAGGTAATACGCGTAATCGACATTCGGATGGTTGGGGTAGGTGCGGATGAAGCGATCGCACGCCGCAACGGCACTCGCCGTCTCGCCGGACCGGTAATTCGCGTAGGCCGACTCGAGGATCGCCTGCTGGGCGAAGCGCCCGTACGGAAACCGGGCCTCGAGCGTATCGAAGAGCTTGATCGCCCGCGTATAATTTCCCTCGAGCATCGAGTCGTGGGCAAGCTTGTAGAGACGTTCGGCGCTCATGTCCGCGGTCTCGTCCTTGACCTCGGGCAGAAGGTTGCAGCCTCCGATCGCCAGAACGAAGAGCAACATCGCGAGACGAACGAGGCCGCTGCGCGCACCGATGCGCGGGCGGATCGACAACAGCGGGCGCGACAAGGGGAACATGCGGTTCGATCGCTCCTGACAGACTGTCGATTATAACCGACACCCCATTTCCGGCCTCGCCCTCCGCTTGCGTACCCGCCCCCCCGCGTCCCCTTCCCCCCCTCCCTCCCCGCCCGCGGCCGACGCCGCCGGAAAGCGCGGGGGTGAGGGGACTGCGCACACGCTGACGTTGCCGGGCGACGCCGCCGGAGAACGTTTCGACGTTGCGCTGGCGCGTGCGCTTCCGCAGTACTCGCGGAGCCGGCTCCGAAGCTGGATCGACGCCGGCCGCGTCGCGCTCGACGGCCAGCCTGCCGTCCCGACGCGCCGTGTGCGCGGCGGTGAGCGCGTCGTCGTGGAGGCCGAGGCCGACCCCCGCGAGCTCGCGTTCCTGCCCGAAGCGATTGCGCTCTCGATCGTCGACGAGGACGATTCGCTCATCGTCATCGACAAGCCGGCGGGCCTGGTCGTGCACCCGGGCAGCGGCAACTGGGAGGGTACGCTCGCCAATGCGCTGCTCCACCATGCGCCGCAACTCGCCGGTGTGCCGCGCGCAGGCATCGTCCACCGGCTCGACAAGGACACGAGCGGTCTCATGGTCGTCGCGAAGACGCTCACCGCGCAGACGGCCCTCGTCCGGCAGCTGCAGGCGCGCAAGGTCACGCGCGAATACGTCGCGCTCGCTGCGGGCGACATCGCGCAGGGCGGAACCGTCGATGCGCCGATCGGAAGGCATCCGACACGCCGCACGACGATGGCGGTCGTCGCCACCGGGAAGCCGGCGCGCACGCACTATGAAATCATCGAGCGCTTCGGCACGGCGACGCTCCTCCGGTGCCGCCTGGAGACGGGCCGCACCCATCAGATCCGCGTCCATCTCGCATCGCTCGGCCACCCGCTGGTCGGCGACCCGACATACGGCCGGAAAGGCCCCATTGCGTTTCCCCGCCAGGCGCTGCACGCGGCGCGGCTCGAGCTCGTGCATCCCGTCACCGGCCGACTGCGCGCGTGGAAATCGCCGTTGCCGCAGGACTTCACCGTGCTGCTGCGCGGACTGCGCGAGCGGAGCGTGCGATGAGCGCGGCCGCGCTCGCTGCGGCGCTTTCCGCCGCGGGACTCGACTGGGTCGTGCCGGAATGGCCCGCGCCGGCGAACGTCGGCGCGCTGGTGACGACGCGAGCCGGCGGCGTCAGCGCGGGGCCTTACGCGACGATGAATCTCGGACGCAGGAGCGACGACGATGCGGCGGCGCTCGCCGAAAACCGGCGCCGCTTCGACGCGTTCCTGCCAGGGGCGCCGGTATGGCTCGACCAGGTCCATGGCACGGCGGTCGCCCGTCTGACACGCACGACCGGTCCGGGTCCCATTGCCGATGCGGCGGTCACCGCCGAGCGCGGTGTCGTCTGCACGATACTTTCCGCCGATTGCCTGCCCGTGTTGTTCGCCGACCGCGCGGGCACCGCCGTCGGAATCGCGCATGCGGGATGGCGGGGACTCGCCGCCGGCGTGCTCGAGGCGACGCTCGCCGCACTTCGCGATCTCGGCACAAGAGACGATGAGGTAATCGCGTGGCTCGGTCCGGCGATCGGGCCTGCGGCCTTCGAGGTCGGCGACGACGTTCGCGACGCGTTCTGCGCGCGCGACACCGTTGCAGCCGCGTGCTTCGCGCCGCACCGCGCGGGCAAGTGGCACGCCGACCTTTATGGCCTCGCCCGGCAGCGCCTCGCGCAGCACGGCGTGATGCAAGTCGTCGGTGGCGGCTTCTGCACGTTCACCGATGCGGCGCGATTCTTCTCGTATCGCCGCGAGCGCCGATCCGGCCGGATGGCCGCGGCGATCTGGCTCGCTGGTTGAACCTTCCGGGCGGTCGGGCGACCGCGCCCTTCGCATGACCTCCGGTCGACCCTCGTTCGCTCCCGGCCGCGGCCGTTGGGCTGCGATGCGCATTTCGCGGTGCGTATAATGCAACGCGATCGTGGCGGCCACTTTGCGCCCTGCAGCGCCTCGACTCACACCCATCCGCTTTGGCCATTTTCACGCAGATTGTCATCGCCGCGCTGTCGGGCGGCGTGCTGGCGACGATCGCCGCCGCCGGAACGCTCGCGCTGCACCCGTCCTGGATCGCGCGCCTCGTGTCGTTCGCGGTCGGCGCGCTGCTGGGCGCGGTGTTCCTCGAACTGCTGCCGCAGGCACTGGAAAGCGGAAGCGCGCAGCGCGTGATGGTCACCGTGCTCGCGGGCCTGCTCGCGTTCTTCCTGCTCGAGAAGCTCGTGCTGTGGCGCCACGCCCACGGGCACGAGGCGCACCGGGACGACGCGGAAGAGACCGAGCACCAGCACGCGCTGCACGCGCACGGGGTGGACCAGGGACGATCGGGGCTCATGATCCTGATCGGCACGAGTGTCCATAACTTCTGCGACGGCGTGGTGATTGCCGCCGCATTCCTCGCCAGCACCGCGCTGGGTGTCGCGACCACCGTCGCGATCGTGGCGCACGCGGTTCCGCAGCAGGTCGGCGACTTCGCGGTGCTGATGCATTCGGGATTCGCGCGGCGAAAGGCATTCGCCTATAACGTCGCGGTCGGCAGCGCCACGCTCGCGGGTGCGCTGGCCGGTTACATCGCGCTCGCCGACATGCAGCATGTGCTCCCCACCGCTCTTGCCATCGCCGCTTCGAGCCTGCTCTACGTCGCGGTGGCCGATCTCATTCCTAGCCTGCATCGAAGGCCCGAACCGCTCGAGACGGTGAAGCAGCTGGCATTGATCGGCCTCGGCATCGCGATCATTGCACTCGCGCACGTCGCGCTCGAGCACTGACCGCGCGGATTCCACCGCAAAGCCACGCTCCCCCGCCGCGTGCCTTCCCGAATCTCCCGGCCTCCAGTCGCCCGCACCGCAATGTCCGCCGCTTCCACCCCTGGCTCCTCGTTCGCTGATCTCGCCCTGCATTGGCAGCGGATCGGCGAGGAGTGGGCGAAGTGGTGGGCGAGCGCCGGGCCCGGCTCCCTGGTTCCACACCTGCCGGAAGCAACCGTCCGCTTCGACGACCCGATAGGTGCTGCGACGGGCCTCCTCGACGCAGGGACCCAGGCGGCGCTGAACGAGAAATACCGGCCGCGATGGGAGGCACTGTGGTTGGCGGCGATCGACGCCAGCGCGCGGGACGGCTTGACCGCGCCGATGCCCGACGTCGCCGCCGCCGCGCACGGCGATCGCCGCTTCGCCGCGCGCGAATGGAACGAGCTTCCGTTCTTTTCGCTGATGAAGCAGGGCTATCTGCTCGCCGCCGAATACCTGAACGAGCTCGCGACGCTGGCCAAACTGCCGGATGCCGACAAGCGCCGGCTCGTCTTCGTGACGAAACAGTACGTGGACGCCCTCGCGCCGACCAATTTCGTCGCGACGAACCCCGAGGTGATGAGGCGCGCGCTCGCGACCGACGGAGCGAGCCTCGTGCACGGTCTGGCCAACCTCGTCGCCGATGCGCAGAAGGGTCGCATCTCGATGAGCGATGCGCACGCATTTGCGGTCGGCCGCAACCTCGCGGTGACGCCCGGGAACGTCGTCTTCCGCAACGAGCTGATCGAGCTGATCCAGTACAAACCGACGACCGCACGCGTTCACCGACGACCGCTCGTGATCGTTCCGCCCTGCATCAACAAGTACTACATCCTCGACCTGCAGCCCGAGAATTCGTTCGTCCGCTGGGCGGTCGGCGAAGGCCACACGGTGTTCATGATCTCCTGGCGCAACGTTCCGGCGGAGCTCGGTCGCCTGACGTGGGACGACTACATTGTCGACGGTGTGCTGACCGCGATCGAGGTCGCGAAGGAGGTCGCGGCAAGCAGGACCGTCAATACGCTCGGCTTCTGCGTCGGCGGTACGCTGCTCGCGTGCGCGCTCGCCGTGCTCGCCGCCCGCGGCGACCGCAGCGTCGCGAGCGTCACGCTGCTCACGACGATGCTGGACTTCGCCGATCCGGGTGACATCGGCGTCTACGTGTCGCGCGAGCTGCTCGCGGCGCGCGAACCGGCGCTGCTGGCCGGCCAGCGCATCCAGGGCAGCGAGCTCGCCGGGGCGTTCGCAAGCCTGCGCGCCAACGATCTCGTCTGGAACTACGTCGTCGGCAACTACCTCAAGGGCGAAACGCCGCCGGCATTCGACCTTCTGCACTGGAACGGAGACTCGGCGAATCTCCCCGGGCCGATGTACGTTTATTACCTGACCAACATGTACCTCGACAACAAGCTGCGCGAGAGTGGCGCGTTGACGATGGCCGGCGAGCGGATCGACCTCGCGCGCATCAGGATGCCGGCGTACATCGTCGCGTCGCGCGACGACCACATCGTGCCGTGGCGCTCGGCGTACAAGTCGACGGCGCTTCTCGGAGGTGACGCGACGTTCGTCCTGGGCGCATCCGGACACATCGCGGGCGTGGTCAACCCGCCGGGAAAGAACCGGCGCAACTACTGGACCAACGCGCTTGTCACCGACGACGCCGACGAGTGGTTCGCCCGGGCGGAAAGCCACCCTGGGAGCTGGTGGCCGGATTGGGGCGCGTGGCTCGCGCCGCACGGTGGACCGATGCGCGCCGCCCCGCGCACGCCGGGCAGCGTTCGCCATCCACCCGTCGACCCGGCCCCGGGACGGTACGTGGTCGAGTCACCCGACGCCGGTGCAGACCGGCAGTGACGAGCGAGCCGCGCCACGGCGATTGCGACTGCGCTAAGATTCGAGTACTGGAGGAGGACGCATCGGTGCACGTGGCGCCGAATGCAACCACTGTCACCGCAAGAGGAGAAAGGAAATGCCAATGAAGAACCCGCGTATTGCGCTCGTCACCGGCGGTATGGGTGGCCTCGGCGAAGCGATCTGCATCAAGCTCGCGGCGCTGGGCTACAAGGTCGTCACCACCCATTCACCGGGCAATACCAAGGCGCAGGAGTGGCTCGACGGCATGAACAAGATGGGCTACGGCTTCCGTGCGTACGCCTGCGACGTCGCCGACTGGGATTCGAGCGTCGCCTGCGCGCAGAAGGTCGTCGCCGAGGTCGGCCCGATCGACGTGCTGGTCAACAACGCCGGCATCACGCGCGACTCGACGTTCAAGAAGATGG
>Ga0209048_10003792_pt1 | contig 14608 bp, 20 predicted proteins | sample FrelakmetCRP12CR_FD_187146 | JGI IMG/M metagenome (GOLD analysis project Ga0209048, IMG submission 187146) | Freshwater lake sediment microbial communities from the University of Notre Dame, USA, for methane emissions studies - CRP12 CR (SPAdes)... | ecosystem: Environmental > Aquatic >... | reverse complement strand
AGCGCGAGCCGCTGGTGGCCCTGGGCCTTTTGCCTTCTTGTGCGCTGTTGGTTGGTCGGGGCGAGTGGATTCGAACCACCGACCCCTCGGTCCCGAACCTGACTACATGAGTGGCGCCTGACGGCCGATGCCGGTTTTATTGGGCGTTTCTTCATGACGCCTGGTCGCTGGTTCCCGCTTTTGGCCCGTTGTTTTGACGTCCGTTGCACACCGTTGCACAGGCTGATCTGGGGCGGCGACGGTGGCCCGACGCGCCTCAAATGCGGCCATCGCATCGTGCTGCGTCGTCATCGTGCCGGCGAGGTACGTGCTCGTCTGGCTGATGTTCGAGTGGCCCAACCAATCCCTGACGATGTGCAGCGGCACGTTGTTCTCGACCCACCGCGAGCCGCACTCACGCCGAAGATCGTGGAGGTGCAAGTCGATGTCGTGAAGCGTGGCGCGTGACGCCTCGTCGAGTTGTCCCGTCGCGGTGTACTTCGGCGAGTGACCATGCGACCGGAGGACCGCGCCGCTCCAGGCGCGTTTGACGCTCTCGACCGGTTCGCCGATCGCGTTGCCGAACACGTGGGCGTCCGGCGCGTGCGGCTCCCCCGCCGGGTCGAAGCGGCGCATTTCGAGAATCCCCTTGAGGCGCGACGAGATCGGGATGCGCCGGTCGCGCTTCGTCTTCGTCTTCGCGGCGAGGAGCACGATCTCCGACCGGGGCGCCCACGCCATCGTCGTGTTCTCGACCGTCAGCCCGACGACCTCACGCCATTGCAAACTGAGAATTTCGCCGAGGCGCATCCCGGTTTCGAGCGCGGCCTCGACGACGCCGCGCAGATGATCGGCACACGCGGCGAGGAGCGGCCCTTCCTCGCCCGCCAGCAGCCGACGACTGCGGGGAAGTTCCTCCGACAGCTTCACGATGGGCTCCGAGCCCCGCTTGAACGGGCTCCGCTCGGTGTAGCCGACGCGCATCGACCAATTCCAGAGCGCCCGCAACGTCCCGAGATGGCGGTTGACGCCGACGGGGCCGGTCCCCTGCCCGCGGCGCACTTCGCGGAACCGTTCGATCGTGTCGGTCACGATGTCATCCAGGCACCAATCCCCGAAGGCCAGCTCGCCGCCGGTCGGCGTGGGGAGCGTCGTCGTGCAGATGGTCGCCAGCCCCCAGATGTACGCCTGGGCGGTCTCGGCGTGCTCGACGGCCACGTAGCGGTCGAGGTAGAGGTCCGCGAGTTGTCGGAGTGTCATCTCCGATCGCGGCGCGGCCTGACCATACGTGCCGGCGAGAATGGCGAGCCGAATCTCGGCGGCCACGTCCTCGGCCGCGGCCTTGCGGTCGAGGTGCTTGCCAGCGTGTTTGTCGAGTGAGATCCGATAGGACGTCCCTCCGCGTGGTTTGTAATTGAACCACCAGCCGTGCGAGCACTTCGGCCACGCCCGCCGCGGGCAGTCGCAGCGTTTCCGCAGATTGTGGTTTACGTGTCGTTGGGCGGTCATCGGCTCTTCTCCTTTGAGGTGCGCTTCGTCTGGAGCGCGGCCTTCTTCGCGGCCCGTTCCTTCTCGGTCTGTTTGTTGTAGGTCTTCGCGCGAGAGTCCCAGTACTCCTGGGTCTTCTGATACGCGCGGTTGTTGGCCTTGCGCGTGCATTGAATCGAGCAGTACTTCTGGCGCCGCTCGCGGACGAACCACGTGTGGCATTCGAGGCACCGCTGGACGGGATCGTGGTCGCCCGTGCTGAGGATGCGGAAGAGCATGTGCAGGAACACGTCGCGTGAAGGGCCGATCACGGTCAGCACTGACCGCCCCACGGTGCCGGGGAAGCGTAGTGGTGTCAGGCCGAGCGACACACCGACCTTGACGCAAGGCCGCATCCCGCCGGCCGCCGCGCCGGGCACGGCCATCCCAAACACCTGACGAATGTCGCGCTGTAGCTGCTCGAAGTCCTCTCGCCGATACGACTCGACGTCGATGCCGTTGTGTGGCAGCGGGTGGAGGATCGGCACATCCGCGTCGAACTTCCGCCTCGCCTGATACTGCTTCGGCTGATCGCCCGGTTCGTGCAGGAACCAGCGGGCGAAGGTCTCCTGTAGCACCATCAATTCGCCCGTCGTTGCGTGGGTCAGATCTACACCGGCCAACCGCACCGCGAATTCCAGCCGCTGCCGTCTGTTCATAGCGTCGTACCCTCCGTATCTATCCGACTGCTACCGACAGGATTAATACTACCACATACGACGTGACGGTGCAAGAACTACTAGCGTAAGCTTTGTTGCAACGAGGTGCTTATGCGAATGCCTTTGAAACTCGCGATCTTGGTTTCCGGGAAGAGCCAACGCGAAATTGCCGCCGAGGCGTCGGTGCAGGAGAGCCGCCTCTCCGCGATCGTGAGGGGCTGGACCGTTCCCAACGCTCGTGAACGGACGGCGCTGTCCACCGTGCTGAGGACGCCGCCCGAACAGTTGTTCTAAATCATGGACGACCATCCCACGCCACCATCGCCGTGGTTGACCGTCGAGGAAGCCCGGCGCGTCGCCAAGTGCGGCGCAAAGCTGATCTATCGGGAGATCAAGGCGGGGCGGTTGCGCGCGGCCCGTCTGGGTGGTCGCTCGGGCAGCATCAGGATTCACGAAAGTTGGATTTCGCAGTGGCTCGAAGCGAGCGCCACGCCCGTCGAGATTCGACGGTAGGCCCGTACATGGCAACGCCCACGCGGGGAACGTGGGCGCTGTCGAGACGTGAAGGAGATCCGATGAACGCTGAAGTAAGTGTAGCACGGGAAGCGGAGGCCGGGCCGGGCCCGATCTTCGACGCGCCCGATCCGCTGACCGACGACGACCGCGACGAGCTGCAGCAGAACGAGCAGACGATTCGATCTCACCACGAACAGGGGTACCTGGCGGTCGGGCGGGCCCTGTCCACCATTCAACAGCGCCGCCTGTACCGCGAGACCCATCCCTCGTTCGAGAAGTACGCGCAGGCCCGGTTGCAGATGACGAAGGTAACGGCCTACCGCCTGATCGGCGCGGTCAAGGTCGTGGAAGAACTGCACGCCGCGGCCCGCCAAGCAGGAGTAACCAATCTGGTTACGCCCCGCGAAGGCACTATTCGGCCGCTCGTGAAACTGTCCGACGACAAGAGGCAGCAGGTGATCGGGGTCTTGCTCAACCGCGTGCAGATGGGATTCCGCCTCTGTGCCGCGCAAGTCCGCCACGCGCTCTGCGATGCCAACCTTGCTGAGTGCGGGCCTCGCCGTCGGTCAAGCAGCACCTGCCCCTGGCAGCGCAAGCTCGAGAACTCCGAGCAAGAAGAACTGGCGCATGACGCTGCCGACCTGGTATGCGGCAAGAACGCCTTCGCAATCCTCGTCTTGAAGAGGGCCGTCGTCCTGGCGGAGAGGCGGGCGAAGCGATGAGCGCCCCCACTGTGTCCATGACCGTGGGCGCCGAGATCGCAGTGTCCGGTCTGTCACCAGCCGCCGAGGCCACCATCATCCGCGCGAACACGATCGCCAATCCCGACTTCGCTCGACGCGAGCGGCTGAACCTCTGGACGGGCGGCACGCCCGAGACGATCGCACTCTATCGCCGCACGCCCACCGGGCTGATCGTGCCGCGCGGCACGTATCCGATCCTCGTGAAGGTGTGCCGCGACCACGGTCTGCCGTTCACCGTGGACGATCGGACGGTGCGCCCGCCACTCGATGAGACGTTCCTCGTTGGGCAGTTGTGGCCCTATCAGGAGCGCGCCCTCGACGACCTGCTTCGGTATCCGACCGGCGTGCTCGAAGCGCCCACCGGCTCCGGCAAGACGAACATCCTGCTCTCGGTGATTCCGGTCGTGGACACGCCGACGCTGATCCTCGTTCACACCACGGAACTGCTGAAGCAGATGCGCGACCGCTGCGCCTCGTGGCTCGGCATCGAGGCCGGCGTGATGGGCGCGGGTAAGACCGTGCTGCGCCCGGTGACGATCGGCATGCTGCAGACGCTCGCCCGCCGCGATCTCGATGGTCTGGCGCCGCTCTTCGGCTGCGTGCTGATGGACGAATGCCACCATGCGCCGGCCCGCACGTATGCGCCGATCCTCGACGCCTTGCCGGCCCGCTACAAGTTCGGCTTCAGCGCGACCGCATGGCGCAAGGACCGGCTCGAAACGATCATGTTCCGATCGCTCGGCCCGATCACCGCCCGCGTCACTCCGAGCGAGGTCAACCAGGCGGGCCGCACGATCGCGCCCGAGATCGAAACCGTCCAGACGTCGTTCTACTACGACCTGACGGACCCGACCGAGTGGACCGCGATGATCACCGCGCTCGTGGAGAACGGCAGCCGCAACGCCTTGATCGCGGCGGAAGTCCGCGACCGTCTGAGGGCCGACCGGCACGGGCTGATTCTCAGCGACCGCATCGATCACGTCGATCGGCTCGCCGATGGCCTCGCCGATCTCGATCCGATCGTCCTGACCGGCGACATGCCGAAGAAAGACCGCGACGCGGCGATGGCCGAGGTCCGCGCCGGCGCCCGGCTGACGATTGCGACCAGTTCGCTGCTCGGCGAAGGCGTGGACGTGCCTGGCTGGGATCTGCTGTTCCTCGCCACGCCGATGGCCGGCGGCCCGCGGACCCTGCAAGCGATCGGGCGCGTCTCGCGTGCCGCGCCGGGGAAGGACCGGGCCACGGTGGTGGACTTCGTGGATTGGGCCGTGCCCGCGCTGGCCGGCGCCCACTCTCAGCGCGAGCGTTTGTACGAGCGAGCGTCATGATGCAGACCGACACGCAACGTCCACCGCGCCCTGTGCCCTTGCCCCTTCAGGCCGAACAGTTGCCGCCCGAGATTCGCGCGCTCGATCGCTTCGTCGCCTGGGCCTACACCTGGAAGGACGGGAACGGCAACGGCGACGCGGGCAAGTGGGACAAACCGCCCTACGTCGCCACGGAGACGTCAACGTTGGCGTCGTCCACCGACCCGAAGACGTGGCGCACGTTCCAGGAGGCGGTGGCGGCGGTTGAGGATGGGAAGGTAGATGGCCTTGGCATCGGACTCGGCCCGCATGAGAACGTGCCCGATGCCGTGGCGGCCGGCAATGACCTCGCCGCAATCGACCTCGATAAATGCATCGACGCGCAGGGCACGATCGCACCGTGGGCCGCAGCAATCGTGGCGCAGATGCGGACCTATACCGAGCGGTCGCCGGGCCGCACGGGCCTACGGCTGCTGTTCCGGGCCACGCAGTTGCCAGCTGTCGGTCGGAAGAAGGGCCAGTTCGAGATCTACAACTCGGGCCGGTATGTCACACTCACCGGCCACCACCTGCCCGGCACCCCCGACACGATCGAGACGAGGACGGCTGAAGCCGCCGCGGTTCACGCGCAGATCTTCGGCGCGCCCGCGGACAAGCCGGCTGCAGCACCGCGCCCGGCGGCCGCGCCCGACCTGGACGATGCGGCGCGGCTCGATCGGGCTCGGCACGCGACGAACGGCGCGCTCTTCTCGGCGCTGATGGCCGGCGATACGTCCCAGCACGGCGGCGACGATTCCGCCGCCGACCTGGCGCTGAGCAACCTGCTCGCGTTCTGGCTCAATGCCGACGCGGGCCGGATCGATGCGGCCTTCCGCCAGTCGGGCTTGATGCGGCCAAAGTGGGACGAGCGCCGCGGCGCGGAGACCTACGGCCAGAAGACGATCAAGAAAGCCATCAGCGATTGTCGCGAGACGTTCCAGGCATCCATCCCGCGAGCGCGCGTATCAATACCTGCGGACCCTGCCGGCGGCGGCCCGACCTCCGAGTCGGACACGTCTGCGAGTGTCGCCGACGACCCGACCGCCGATGAACCGCTCATCCTCGATCCGAATGATCCCGTACCGAGTGCGCGCCGCTTCCTCGATGCGTCGTTCACCGAGGATGGCCTGCTCACGCTGCGCCATCAGGCCGGGCAGTTCTTCCTCTACGACCGGGCGACGAGCGCGTACCGCGAACGCGACGAGGGCACCGTGCGCGCCGACCTGTACGGCTTTCTCGAGCGGGCCCAGCGATGGACCGAGGTGAAGACCGGCCAGTGGACCCGCACCCCCTTCAAACCCACGAAGAGCAAGATCGAGAACGTCCGCGACGCGCTCCACGCCGTCGCGAACCTGCCGACCACCCAGGCCGCGCCGTGCTGGCTGCAGGACCACCCCGGCGTCGATCCCTTCGACGTCCTGGCCTCGCGCGGCGGCCTCCTGCATATCCCGACGCGCGAGATCCTGGCACCGACGCCGGCCTTCTTCACGCGCAACGGCCTGGACTTCGCCTATAACCCGCTCGCGCCCGAACCCGAGCAGTGGCTGCGCTTCCTCGACCAACTGTGGTCCGACGATGCCGAGTCCATCGCCACGCTGCAGGAGTGGATGGGCTACCTGCTCACGCCGCGCACCCACTTTCAGAAGATCGCGATGATCGTCGGGCCGAAGCGCTCCGGCAAGGGCACCATCGGCCGCGTGACCCGCCGCCTGCTCGGCGAGCTGAACGTGTGCGGCCCGACCCTGGCGAACATGGGCGAGCAGTTCGGACTCTCCACCCTCATCGGCAAGACGGCGGCCTTCATCTCCGACGCGCGCGTGGGCGGGCGGTCGGACACGTCCATCATCACCGAGCGTCTGCTGTCCATCTCGGGCGAGGACGCCTTGTCCATCCCGCGCAAGTACCTGCCCGACTGGACCGGCAAGCTCGCCGTGCGCTTCGTGATCCTGACGAACGAGTTGCCGCGGATCGAGGACGCCTCGGGCGCGTTGTCGTCCCGCTTCATCGTCCTGACCTTGCACCAGTCGTTCTTCGGCCGCGAGGACCACGGCCTGTTCGATCGGTTCGTGCCCGAGTTGCCCGGCATCCTGAACTGGGCGCTCGCCGGCTGGGACCGCCTCTACGCCCGCGGCCGATTCGTGCAACCGAACTCGTCTGAGGATCTCATCCAGGGATTCGAGGATCTCGCCGCGCCCATCGGCGCGTTCGTCCGCGAGCGGTGCGATGTGGCCCGCGGCCATGAGGTCCAGACCGACCAGCTGTTCTCGGCCTGGAAGACGTGGTGTGACGAGAACGGGCGGAAGGATGCGGGCACCGTCCAGGTGTTTGGCCGTGACCTGCGCGCCGCCCACCCGTGGCTCGGCGAGCGGCAGCGGCGCGTTGTGGGCCATCGGCTGCGCCACTACGTCGGGATTCGACTGAAGCCGGCAGAGGAGAACGAGTAGACCATGCGCCTCATCTCCGAGATGCCTGTCACGCGATGTCACGCGCTCCACTCTATTGTGTTCCCACCTACGCGGGTGATCCCCTTTTCTTCTCCGTGTAGACATACAACAGACCGGACCGCGTGTCATCGCGTGCCGCTCAGCGTGGAGATCATGCAGCACGACGGCGCCAGGCATCCGTCGCGGTGGCCGTTCGAATCGTGGCAAACGGCCGAGGCGTGGTGTGGTTGCGCCTTTGCCTTGGAGACAGAGGGTCGGAGCGTAGATGTCTAGCAAATTGGCAGATATGAGCAGCGGTGTGCAACGGGGCGTGCAACCGGATGCGCCGAATCCTGCCGAATCGCAATCCGGCGCGAATGGTCCGGATGTGGCCGACTGTCTCCGCGAGGCGCTTGATCATCTGGCCCAGCGGCCCCAGCGCAGCCCCGATACCGGGAAGTTCGTGGCCGGCGGGCTCGCCGCAGGGAAGACGTTGGAACGGTCGGCGATCTTCTGGACCGCCGTCGAACCCATCAAGCGGGATCTCGTGGCGCGTGTGAGCGCCGACCTGGCTCACGATGCCGACACGCCTGAGACGGCGCTCGGCTTGGCGGACGGGTATGTCGAGGTGCGCCTTTTCCGGCAAGCCATGTTCTTACGCCTGGCGGAACTCGGCGGACCCGTCACCACGAAGGGCAAGAAGCGGGCGCTCTTCACCGCGTATCTCGGCGCGCTTGACCGCGAGACGAAGTTGGCGCTCGCCCTCGGCCTGGAGCGCCGGCAGAAGGGCGTTACCGACCTCGCAGCGGCCTTTGCGGCCACAGACGACAAGGGGCCCGCATGAGTAGCCTAGCCCGCGACCTCGCAGCCTATAGACGCGACCCTGCCGCGTTCTGCGACCGTTTCATCACGAAGAATGAGAAGAACCAGCCGTGGCGCCTGAGCGACTACCAGCGGCGCGTGCTCGCCCTCGCCTTCAAGTGGGACGTGTCCGGCCGCCTCCTGATTCGCGTGCTGCTCTGGTCAGAGCCGAAGAAGTCCGGCAAGACATTCCTGGCCGCCTTGCTCCTGCTCTGGTGGGGGTTCACGAATGCGTTGACGGAGATCATCGTCTGCGCGAACGACCTGGAGCAGAGCCAGGGCCGCGTGTTCAAGACCGCCGCGGACCTCTGCCGGCACAACCCGGAGTTGGGGCGCTCGGCCACCGTCCGGGCCAGCGAGATCGAACTCTCGAACGGCACGATGATCACGGCCATCGCCAGCGACTACCGCGGGGCGGCCGGCTCCCGCCACTCGCTCGTGGTGTTCGATGAGATCTGGGGGTTTGACAGTGAGCGGGCGCAGCGGCTGTACGAAGAATTGACGCCGCCGCCCACCGAGCCCTCCGCGTGGATTCTGATCGTCAGCTACGCCGGCATCGAAGGCGAGAGCAAGCTGCTGGAGACGCTGTATCGGCGCGGCCTGGCGGGCGAGCGCATCGACGATGCCCTGGAGGTCTACCGGGCCGACGAGCAGGTCACCTTCTGGTCGCACACGCCGCGTCAGGCTTGGCAGACGGAGGCGTACTACGCGGAGCAGCGCCGGAGTCTGCGGCCGGCCACCTACCAACGGCTGCATGAGAACAGGTGGGTTTCTGGGGCTTGCACGTTCATCACGCCCGAGTTGTGGGATCCGTGCATCGACCCCGAGATGCGCCCGCTTCTGGCGAATCCAGAGTTGTCTGTCTACTCCGGGATCGATGCCGCGTTGAAGCACGACATAGCGGCGCGGGTCACGGTGGCCTGGGACGGCGATACGAAGTTCCGGCTGGTCTCGCACCGACTCTGGAAGCCAACGGGGGCGCAGCCGCTGGACCTCGAATCGACGCTGGAGGCGGACGTGCGGGCGGTTCATCAGGCGTTCGACGCACGGGAGTTTGTCGCGGACCCGTGGCAGATGGCGCGGTCGGTCGCCACGCTGAAGGCGGCCGGCATCCGCATCCGCGAACTGCCGCAGACCGTTCCGACGACGACGGCGATGGGCCAGGCGTTGCTTGATGCGTTGAACTCGCGGGCGCTGCGGATGTATCCGTCCGAAGAACTGCGAGCGCAAGCGTTCAATACCGTGGCCATCGAGACGACGCGCGGCTGGCGTATTGCGAAAGAGCGGGCCTCGCGCAAGATTGACGGCATCGTGGCGCTGGCGATGGCCGTCCTGGCCGCGACCGAGGCGGGGCCGCGTGCCTATCAGGAGTTCCGGCTGCTGAACGCGGATCCCATCGTGGAGGTCGGCGAGACGGTGGCCGAGTTCCAGGCCCGGATGGACGGCGAGGAAGAGCAGCGCCGGAAGGAAAGCGCAGACGAACTCCGGGCCGCGTTGGTAAGGGGCGCAGGTTTCTACTTCCCTGGAGATTGATATGGGCCATCCCGTCATTCGAGCCAGTGTGCGCCTGTGGGCGGATTCCGAACCGTGGGCGACGCAGAAGCTGTCGAAGATCACCGACGGTCTGGAGACGATGCCGACGGCGCCGAGTCCGGAAGCCGAGCAGACGCTGACCGACTTGGCCCGCGACATCAGCGCGGTCTATGAGGCCGTGGCGCCTGGTGCCGATGGCAACGAGTTGGCTGCCTGGTACTTGTCGAGTGCGCATGCCGTTGCAGATCGAGTCGAGCAGTTGTGTCCCGAGGCGGGTCCGTTCAACCGTCCGCGGTGGAGCCTCACGCCGGAGGCCCGCGATCCGGAGCGCGTGGCGAAGAGAGCCTATCTGGTCGCCAAACGGGCGGGGCGGTGTGGATGATGGCCGCGCCGACGCGGGGCCACCAGTGGAAGGGGGACGCGATGAGTTACGACGAACCCACGGAATCGCAAGTTGACGCGGCGGCCGCGCGACTGATGGAGAAAATCCAGCCGGCCTTCGACGCGGCCAGCCGCGCGGTGGTCAAAGAGGCCATCTACTACCGCGGTATTGTCCTGGAACTGAGTATCCGCATCCATGAACGTTTGGATGGACTGGAATCGCGCCTCGCGGAACTTGAGCAGGGGAAGCACATGACCACACGCAAGCCAAAACGACCGATGAAGAGACCGCCCATCACGCGACCGAGTTTCAGGGACCGACTCATATTGAAGGGCGGTGGACGATGAACACGATGAAGACAGGCACGACACTTCACAAGACCTACGTCGCCACGGTGACGGAGGGGCTCGCAGCGAAGGGGTTCTACGAAATGACCGTGTCCACGGGCACGGTGGATCGGGACGGGGACCGGGTGCGGCCCGAAGGGATGGACGCGGCGTCGTTTAAGACGAACCCGGTCCTACTCTGGTCACACTCGCGCGATCAACTGCCGATTGGCACGGTCACTGGTCTGACGGTGACCGGGCAAGGCGTCCGCGCGCGGTTCACGTTTCTCGATGGTGACGAGTTCGCCGCGCGTGTGAAGAACGCCTTTGACCAGGGCGCGGTGCGCGCGGCGAGTATCGGCTTCCGGCCGAAGGTGTGGGATCGCACCGAGACCGGCTATGACATCACGAGTTGGGAGTTGATCGAGGTGTCGCTCTGCCCGGTCCCAGCCAACGCTGAAGCTGTGAGGACCCTGAAGTCGCTCGGCGTGATTCCTGCTGACGGCCGCAGTCCGCTGGCCAGCGTCCGCGGGAGCGACGTGGTGCTGCGGCTGAAGGACGAGCCCCGTCGTCGCGTGCGCGACGAGACCGTGATCCGTATCATCGACGACCCTTCCGCGCGCACCGTCAAGCGGGCCGAGACCACGTATCGCGTCGATCCGGCAGAACTCGAGCGCGCCGTGCGTGCGGCGGCGCGGCAGGTGGTCAAGGCCAAGGTCGGCGAGCTGCTGGGGCACAAGGCCAAGGGCCGGCCGGTCACGCTGGACCCCGAGGTCTTCGGGCGAGCGGCGCGTGAGGCGCTCGCGGGTGTGGTCACGGCGGCCATCGCGCACGTGCGCGGCCGGTTGAACTAGATAGCGGGGGCGAGGACACCGATGGAAGCCACCACGAGTCTGGAGTGGAAGAAGCGGCCGACGCGCGTCGTCCGGTTCCTGCGCGGCTGGCGCGCGGGGCTGGGTGAGGGTCCGGTGATCGTATTTAACGCAGGAGAACGGGCCGGGCTCGATCCCGGCATTGCGGCGCGGCTGATTGCGAACGGCATTGCGGTAGACGCCGCAGAGGAGCAGACCCATGTCAATCAGTAGTATGGAACTCAACAGCAAGCTCGAAACACTGCACGCGGAGCAAGCGCAGCTCGCGGCGGTGGTCGCTCCAGCGTCGGGCGCGACGCCGCTGGACATTTGGCGCGCCCGCTCGCGGCTGGTGGCGTTGGACGGGGAGCGGCTCGAGACCGCGGCCCTGCTCGACGAACAGCGGCGCCTCGACAAGCTGGCCAACGACGCGGAGAAGGACGCGATCCGCCTGGAGACGGTGAAGCGGTTGCGCCCGTATGCGGCGCAACTGCAGGACCACGCGGACGGTCTCGCCGCGGTGTTCGCCAAGGTCAAGCCCATCCTCGCGGAAGCCGAGGCGCGCGGCGTCGTGCTGGTCGGCGTGCTCTGGCCGGACATGGATCTTGGGAATCCTGACTCGACGGTCGGCCACAGACTGCGGTCGATGCACGAGCTGGGGCTGCTGCCGTGAATCCCGGCGACCGGGTGATCGTGTGCTGCCGCTGTCTGAAGCCGTTTCCGTTCACCGAGCGCGAGCGGGATCGGATGGACGCCCTCGGCTTTCCGGCCCCGCGGCGGTGCGCGAACTGTCGCCGGCTTCGGCGGGAGCGGATCGCGGCGCGCGAGGCCGTCGAGGCGGGCGTCCGTTCCTAGGGGCAGACGTCTGCCTGGGCCGCTGTTCTCCGGCTCGCCTGGCTGGGCGTCTCGCGTCTCCCTGCGCGGACGTCTGGCGGGCCTTTCTTCACGAGGGATCCGATGCCGCGCGCCTTCTCGGTCGGCACGTTGCACATCGCCGACTCCCGGCCAGAACCTGGCCTCCGCAGTCTCGGCGCGGCGGTGATCAGGAAAGCCGTCGAGGACGCCGCGGCGGGCTCGCCGGTGCTCCGACAGCAGGCCCGGCACTTCCTGTCCGACGGCGAGACCTTGGCGTTTTGGAGCACGCTGGCGGGGCTCGATCCGCAGGCGATCCGCGAATGGAGCCGACGATGACCGCAGACGTTGCGCTGCGCCAAGTGTTTGAGGCGGTCGATCAACTGCTGCGGCTGCACGGGGCGGCGCTGACCGAGCGGAGCCGCGTCACCTTCGATCGGCGGCCGGGCGTGTTCGTGCTGTCGGAAGCGGACATGGACGCGGGCGAGCGGCCCGTGCTGATGCTCGCGGCCGACGTGCGCGACCCGCTGTCCTTCGGCCAGCGCATCCGGGACGAGGCGAGCGCATGAGCAGTGCGACGAAGGGCGTTTGCTGCGGTAGGAGATACGGGCGGCGGGAGTGGGGACGCACCGGAGATGATCGCGTGACAGACAGCAGGCTTGAAGTGTATAAAGTCCTCAGCCGCCACGAGACCAAAGGGAACGCGCACCGTCGGAAGTCTGATTGGCTCCCACCGGTAGGCCGTGCGGGGATGGAATACACCATGAAGCCACCGCAGAGTTTCGATGATTTCCGATGCGAAAAGACGGTGGTCGAGGTGAGGTATCCCCGGGCTCATGCCTACTGGGATGTGAGTGGGCAGTGCATCGAAGCGATCGAAACCAGGCTGCCTGGTGTCACCTGCGACAAACTAGAAACTGGGTTCGTCTTCAAAGGTCACCGCGATTCCGGGTTGACGACCGCGGTCTTCTTTTGGGACAAGGTGATTCTCACTCGGGACGGGGCAATTCACGTCAAGTTCTCTGAAGTGGCAGACGAGTTCTGGCGCATCGTGGCTCAGAGCCTGCGAGTTGAGCGCACGTCGCGGGTGGGACATCGGTTCCTCTTCGCGCTAGCGGCTGAGAGCGAGGCAGACGCCGAGGAGTGGATTGACAAACGGCGGATTTGGACTCTTCACGGCGGAGGCGAACTTGGGGAGCCCTGCAATGCAGGTACGGTGCTCCGGACGAAACTCGCAGACCGGAGGGCGCGCATTGAGATGTCACCCGCCACGATTCGCGAGCCTGGCAGCACACGGTTTGCTCTCATGGTTGATGTTGATTTCTCATTGTTGTCTGCACCGACGCGAGCACATCTCGACCTTGGCGGATTTATGAAGACGAATCTGAAACTACTCAAAGACAGCCTATCCCGGTTGCTGTGAGGAAGACTGATGGTGCAAACCGCGCGTGTCGTGCCGTTCGACAGAGCCCTCACCGGCGCTGACAGCCCAATTGGGCCGAGGGGATGGGAACCTAGCCGTGACCTCACAGGGGAGGGCACCAGCTTCATTAGGCGCGAGGCTGAAGCCTCCGGACATCCGGCCGCGGGGAGGACTGTTCCATTGCAGAACCTGGGCACTGAAGCAATTCGTCTGGCTCGGCCTCTCTATGTCGTCCTTGAGGAATCAGACGGGCGAACGGTGGCGATCTCCTATGACCTAGAGGTCGTCGAAGACGGAGACGGTGAGTTTGAGGCGATCGACAACCTGCGCTCGGCCATTGTCGAGCTCTATAACGTTCTTCGCGCAGAATCTGAATTGTCGCCCTCCCTACAGGCGAAACTCACTTTCTTAGAATCTCTAAGAACCTAATGTCTCTAAAGGTCGCGGACGTCGATCGCGTCTTCACCAAGCTCAGGATGGAAACTCGGGATGGCCGCGACAAACTCGCGTGGTTCGTTCACGATGGCAAACGCATCCTCTTCACGAGACATTCGCACGGTCGCGGCGACCTTCCGGGCAGAATGGGCCACTTCATTCGCCAGCAACTTCAAGTGAACCAAGCCCAGTTCAACGGGCTGATCTCCTGCTCGGTATCGCGCGCCGACTACGTCGAGATCCTAGCTGGCAAGGGGCTGATCGCCGGCGGCCCATAGAAGGAAGGTCCGCAAGGCATCCCATGTTACGTTGTTTCAGCTGTCACAATCCTGGGCGCGCGAGATCGATCCCTCCGAGGCGTTTGATCTGAAACGAGGTGCCACGTGACATTCAAGATTGAGTTCCAGTACAAGCACGAAGGCGCAGTCCGCCCCGAGGATGTGGTTCAGGATGATCCGATCAGGTTTGAGTCCGGGGAGTTCTGTCCCCTACCGGCAGTGGGCGACACCGTCACATACGCCTACGGCGGTCAGAGTGTCGCCCGGAAGGTCCTGACGCGGCATTTCGCGTTTCTGAACGATTGGTGTTGTGTGAACCTCGTGGTGACTGATGTGCCATCCGGGGAGATGTCCGCGCGGCTGAAGGAGTAGCGCTGACCTGCCTGACTTCCTCGGACCAGAGATTATTGGAGGATGACTTCCGAGGTTGACGCATCGTCTCCTAACTGCGGTCTTTGCATCTTCGCTTTGAAC
>Ga0209048_10003791_pt1 | contig 14613 bp, 12 predicted proteins | sample FrelakmetCRP12CR_FD_187146 | JGI IMG/M metagenome (GOLD analysis project Ga0209048, IMG submission 187146) | Freshwater lake sediment microbial communities from the University of Notre Dame, USA, for methane emissions studies - CRP12 CR (SPAdes)... | ecosystem: Environmental > Aquatic >... | reverse complement strand
CAGAAGGCTGCGGCGTTGCGGTTTCGCTTAGTGTTGGTGGAATCGGCAAGCTATTCGTGACTTGAACTGTCGGAGTGTCAGGGTTGGAGCTTGGCATTGACGTGGAAGTTGATGTTGACGTAGCTAGCATTCCAAGCAACGCCTTCGTGATTGGCGACCAGAAGATTAGGATGGATAATAGCCCCAGTACGATGGTCAACAGGAAGAAAGAAAAGAAAATCCACCATCTGGCACTTCGAACTTTCTTGGGTGGTTTGGAGGGTGCAGGTGGCATCGGACCAATTCCGATCCCTTTGGGCTTTTCTTTGGCAAGGCTGTTTTCTTCTTTGGGTTTCGCAGCCTGGGGTGGCGGGTCGACCACAATTTCACCTTCCAGCTGCTGGGTCTTGACATAGGATGTCAGCAATGCCTGCCTGAATTCCTCCGCAGACTGGAAACGGTCCTCCGGGCGGACAGCCAGGGCTTTCTCGATGGCGGCTGCCAGTTTGGGTGAGACTTTCGGGTTGTTCTTGCGCACCGGTGTTAACTCGACGTTGTCCATGGCCCGCGCCAGGCCATCTTCGGGGATAACGCCGGTCAGTGCAGCGTAGAGCGTCGCCCCCAGGGAGTAGATGTCCGTTCTTGGATCAGTGCGTGCCGAGCCGTACTGTTCAGGGGGGGAATAGCCGGGGGTCATCGCGCGCGCCCCGGTGGTTGTGGCCTGGCTGCCCTTCACCAGTTTAGCCAATCCGAAATCCACCAGGTAGATGCGTCCGTCTGGAGCGATGCGAACGTTACCTGGTTTAAGGTCACGGTGAATGATGGATGGTTTGCGTGTATGCAGGTATTGCAGTGCATCGCACATTGCCGCGCCGATTAAAATGGTTTCTTCATCAGAAATGGGACCGGTGCGTTCCATGCGCTGGCGCAGGTCTTCCCCATCAATGTAATCCATAATCAGGTACTGACCTTGTTCATCAATGACAAAGTGATCAGTCACCCGCGGCAGGTTAGGGTGACGTAGATTCGCCAGGATGACCGCTTCCAACCGGAACTGGCGGGCGAATTCATCGGAGGTGAAGAGGTTTTCTTTCACCGCCACATCCACGCCTAGATTCTCGTCCACGGCGCGGTAAACCGATCCCATGCCGCCCTGGCCGAGAATTTCCACGATCCGATAACGTTTGTGCAGCTGTGAGCCGCGTTCGAGTTTCGCACTCATGCTGGAATGATTATATCAGAGGCAGAAATTGGTTGGAAACGATGCAAACTAGCCGTCGAGTTTCAGGCCACTTTCCGGGCCAACTTTAATTTGACAAAAATCCAAGGCGCACCCCCAGATACCCAGGCTCCAACCAGTACATAGCGGATGTACCGTAAAACATAAGGAACCACAGCTTCTGCATCCGGGGCGATCATTCCAAAGAGCACTTTCAAACCGAGGTAGAAAACCAGCACTCCGATCAATCCTAAAACATAGCGTAAAATGCGCTCCCAAATTGGACCGTTGGTATCAAACCCGCCTTGCTTGTTCATCCAGGCTAGACCGGTTAATAACCCGAATAGTGTTCCAGAAGTAGTGAAGGCGCTGCTCAAGGATACAGCCTCTTTTGCATACTCTGCCCAAGCCTGCGGTGGTTGCCAATTAGTCATTTTTAGCCAGAGGAAAGGGATGAGGGAGAACAGAATTAGTACCAGCGAGCTAAGGAAAGATGTCAAGATTTGTTGCCCCAGGTTCATCTTTATTAGCCACCCGGTGACCGGTTTCCAAAAGCGTAGTACCAGCCAAAGCAATAATGCTCCTATTAACCAGCCGAGAATTACATCGTGTGGAAAATGAACACCTAGGTATAGACGTGATGTGCCGATCAGAAGAATCATCAGAATGGCGATCAACCATCCCCACCATTTGCGCATGCTGGCTGCCAGCATTCCCCATACGCCGGCTGCAATCTGGGCATGACCGGATGGCACGCCAAAAGAAGTCTCGCTGGTGTAACCGATCACATTCGTACTAAACCAATACGGGCGCGGTCCATGAAAAGCCATTTTGAGCGCGTCGTTGACCGAAGTGCTCAATAGAAGGATAACGCCAACTCGCAGGCCAATGCCGGCCTCCACGCACCAGTAGAGAGCTGGCAGGAGCAGTAGAAAAAAATATTCATTCCCAAAGAAAGAGAAGACTTCCATGGGCGTCTTCAGCCAACTGCCCAGGTTCTGAAAGAAGATATTCCAGGTGATTCCAATGTTCCAGATGGTTTCCATGGGGTTACTCCTAGAGATTGACGTTTATATGACAAATATTGTACACTCAAAGTATGAAACGTGTGGTCGTGCGTTTTTGGGACCTCCCCTCTGCCGCCATCCTGACCCTGATCTTGCTGACCGTCTCCCAGCGGCTGTATGCAACCGACTGGGCTCCGGGTCTGGAGACTGCCCTGCTTCTGACCGTCTTTGGAGTCCTGTTGGGGCTGGCGCTCGGTGCTAGTCAATTAAAACGCGGGGGTGTCTTCTGGCTTTCTTTTGGTTACAGCATTACCTTAATCCCATTGGTGGCCGGCTGGATTCTATATCATAAAATTCCCTGGTTGGAGCGCATGCTCAGCCTGGGCGGGCGGCTGGGAATTTCCCTATACCTTTTTGTAACCTTACAACCGGTATCGGATACAGCCCTTTTCGTCATTTTTACAGAGCTTGGGTTTTGGCTCATCAGTTTACTGGCTGGATATGCCCTGACGCGCCGGGCGGATTTTGTGATGGCGGTAGTGCCGTCCGGAATTGTGCTGTTTATTATTCAGTTTTATGATTCACGCGTGGGAGACCGCGTGGTTATCCTGGCATTTTTCGCCTTCCTTTGCCTGCTTTTCCTCGGACGGTTGACGTTCGTCCGCAAGCGGCAGTTTTGGAAGGAGCAGCACGTGTCATTTTCTGCCGAGTCATGGACCGATTTAAACCTTGCCATTCCGGTCGCGGCTTTGGTACTGATCATCCTGGCCTGGCTTGCGCCTGCCACTGGGCGGCCAGTGCTGGCTGCCAAGATTGCCTGGGAGAGCATTTCCCGCCCGTTGGACCAGCTGCGCCAGGATCTGGGCAATGCCATTTCCGGTCTGAAAGGATATGATCAGGGAACCATAGTTGAATTCTATGGTGATACCCTTGCCCTGGGTCAAAGTGCCTCTTCAGGCAATAATGTATACCTGCATATTCGTGTTCCACTCACTGGCAGAGCAGATCGTTACTACTGGCGGGTCCGCATATACGATCAGTACCTGGATGATAAATGGCAGACTGAAAATACTTTGGATGAGTCATTCACACCCGACCAGCCCTCTCTTCCGCTGATAGATATACATGGTCTTTCGAGTGAATTCGTCTTTACCACTCCTCAGGTTAATTTGGCCATCCTGGTCACACCTGCACATCCGATCTGGGTCAGCCGTCCTTCCGTCTTGAGCTTCACCCCCTCCATAAAAAATAAAATTGATCCACTTATGTTCCGCGCCGATCCGCCAATTCTGATCGGAGAGCAATATATCGTTCACGCCAATATCTTTAATCCCACCGTCGTCCAGCTCCAAAATGCCGGGACGGTCTACCCTGCCTGGGTACTGAACCATTACCTTCAATTACCCCCCAACCTTTCTCCTCAGGTCACTGAATTAGCCCGGCGCATTACATCGGAGTCAGAGACCCCATACGAAAAAGCAACTGCCATCACCAATTACCTCCGCGCTGCAATTACCTATTCAACAACCATTGACACACCTCCGCAGGGCACTGATCCATTGGTCTGGTTTCTCTTTAATGTTCGAGCTGGTTTCTGCAATTACTATGCCACCGCTGAAGTGATCCTTCTTCGCAGTGTAGGCGTCCCAGCCCGCATGGTGGTTGGTTTTGCACAGGGGGCCTTTGAACCGCCCGACAAGTACACTGTTCTCCAGAAGGACGCACATGCCTGGCCGGAAGTATATTTTCCTGGCTTGGGGTGGGTGGAGTTCGAGCCCACCAGCCGCCAGCCAGTGCTTACCCGTCTCCCTGGCGACATAACACCGACCGGTCAGCCCTTAAACGTTACACCGGATAACGTCGGACAGGACAACGCAAACTCGTCTTCCGTCCCCGCCGAAGATACCGGAACAGGGTCTGGGTCTGGAGCGTCGTCGAACTCGCTCCTGCGCTTGATGCTATTCTTCGTGCTGCTCGTGGTCATTATGGCTGCAGTTGTGGCAGCCTACACCTCCGGGCTCTTGAACAAAATCTTTTGGCGTGTGCGCCAGGTTTCCAGCAAACCGTTGCCCATCCTGATGACTGATACCTATGCCAGCCTTGCCATCTCCCCGCCAGATTGGCTGAGGCATTGGGCCTATGTTACCGGTTTGAAGCCGATCGAGCGCTCTTTCGGCGTGGTTTTTCAAAGTCTGCACTGGTTGGGTGCCAGACCCTCATCTGCCCAGACGCCTGCCGAGGCCACCGCCTTGCTGATCGAATACCTGCCCGAGGTTGCGGATGAAACCCGGTCTCTGCTTCGGGAATATCAGCACGCTCTCTACAGCCAGAAACACTCCGACTTGCATATCGCCCGCCATGCAGGAGAATTGATACGCCGCCAGGCGCTCCGAATAGTGTTCCACCAGCGTGTGACTGCTTTCCGTGCGGCTTTCCTGCGAATATTATCTCGTAAGCCAAAATAAGAATATTGCCAATATTCTCTGTTGTTATTGCTTTACCGGGACCAGCCTCCAGAATAATACTCCCGCCAGGAGCGCCAGCCCCGCCCCGAAATAGAATGGCGCTGCTGGACCAAATCCCTGCCAGCCAAAAGCCCCCTGCCATAACACACCCGCGATGGCGGAAGCTGGAAACGCCGTCAGCCCGATGGCGGCGTTATACAGGCCGTACGCTGTCCCGCGCCGTTCGGCTGGTACCAGGTCCGCAATGAGAGCTTTGGCAGACCCCTCTGAGGCTGCGTAGTAGATCCCATAAAATCCGAAGAGTGTCCAGATCTCCCAGCCTGTCCGCGAAATGGCAAAACCGAGATAGACCAGACCATAGGCGATCCATCCGCTGATGATCAGGCGGCGCCGTCCGACCTTGTCGGACAGCGCACCCAGCGGACCGGCCAGGCTGGAGTAGATCAGGTTGAACGTCATCAACATCAGCATGATCTGGAGAATGTCTAGGCCGCGCTCCTGGGCTCGCAGAATGATGAATGCGTCGGAAGAATTCCCGAGCGTAAACAGCACCAGCACAAGCAAGAACAACTTGAAACGGTTGTCCATCCCTTTCAGGCTGAGGATGGGTGCGGTGGACTTGCCGCCCGATGCCACATCCCTCGCGCCGATGGCCAGCACAAGTACCGCTAACACCGCCGGGACGATGCTGACCAGCACCGCGATCTGGAAGGTGCGGCGGGTGAGGTTGGCGGCTCCGGCCTGGGTTAGCCAGACGATCACAGCCGCGATCAAAAGACCGAAGAACGCTCCGGCTGTGTCGCCAGCCCGGTGCAGGCCAAACGCCAGGCCGCGCTGTTTTTCGTCTATCGAACCGGCCACCAGCGCGTCACGCGGCGCAGTTCGGATACCCTTGCCCAGTCGGTCGGCCACCCGTACTCCCAATACCCAATGCCAGGTCTCGGCGAAGTACATGAATGGCTTGGCGAGGGTCGAGAGGGCGTAGCCGGTTACGGTGATCCATTTGCGCTTGCCGAGCTTGTCCGAGAGCGCTCCGGAATAGATTTTCATCAGGCTGGCGGTGGTTTCAGCCAGACCTTCGATCAGGCCAATGACCGCTGTCCCGGCCATGAGCACGTTGGCCAGGAATAGCGGGACGAGGTTGACGATCATCTCGGAGGATATGTCGGTCAGGAACGACGTCGCCGTCACGATCCAGACGTTGACGGGCAGGCTGCGCAAGCCGGTTTTTTTGTTTTCCATGCAATGCTCCGTTGACAGGTGATGGGCGAATTGTACCCCGTCTCACTGGTTTGTCGGATTACTTTCCTTCTTTGCTTCCTTAACCCTGGTCCAATATTCTGCCTGTCATCCGGGGCGTTTCCCGAGCGGGATCCACCTCGGTACTGACTTGCAGTATTCTTCATATGCCACCCCGAAGGTCTTGCGCAGGTGAGGCTCTTCATAAAATAGGACGAACAGATGTGAACTGACCGCCACGAGCACCGGGCAGAGCAGGATGGCTCGCGAGGGATGCCAGAGCACATACCCCACAAAAACACCCAGCACACCCAGATAGATCGGGTTGCGTACACGGCGATACAACCCGCTTACAACCAGTTCCTTGGGTGGATCGGTGGGAGATGGCGTGCCGCCTCCTCGCAGAGTGAAGGCCCAGGCGCACCACAACATGACCGCAGTGCCAGCCACCCATACGGGGATAGCCAGCCAGCGGAAGACGCCGAATGAGAATAATGCTGTGTCAGTCTGTATCAACCAGATTGGCATCGCTCCCATTAGCAGTCCCGGGACGAGCAGCATGAAGAGAATGGTTTTTAACGCGGTCATTTATACACTCATATTCCGCTGTTTCGCGGCCCATTTTTCCAGACCGGTCATAGTAAAGAACCCGGCCGCGCCCGCACTGCCCCACAATACGAAGTCCGCCAGGACCGTTACCAAGCCTTTTCCCCAAACGATCATCGTCTGGGTCTGGTTATAGAGAGCCGCGCCGCCGAAGTCCCGTAGGATCCCCCACACCGGGAAGACGACCAGCAAGATCACCCCGCCGTGCCAGCCGAAGCGTGTTCGCACCCACCAGCCGACCAAGCCCATGATCCCCGCGCCGTAAAATATAACCGAACCCAGGTAGAACGTCAGCGGGGTATGGTTCGCCGTGGTGAAAGGATAATGCCACCAATCTTGATAGTAAGCCAGAATGTCCCCCAATAAATTGAGGCTCCCCATCACGAACCCGGCGATGAAGGAAAAGCCGATTACTTTCCATGGCGGGCGGATCCACAGCGCTAGCCCGGCATAAAGGATGGGCGGTATGATCAGTACGATAATTTGGACGAATTCAAGCGACATGCAGACTCCCGGATGGAGCCGCCTCTTTTTACTTTGAGCCGGGTGTTAATCTCTCGGCGGTCCTTTAATCCTTCCTTATTTTTTCGCTTTTGACCGGTAAAGCGCTTCATCGGCGCGGCCGATCAAGTCGTCTGGTGATTTATCATCAGGCTCGACCTCTGTAACGCCTGCACTGAAAGAGAGTATAAAATTACCTTTAGGGGAGGATATCGTTAAGTCCAGCAACTTCCCCTGAATACGGGCAATGAACTTGAGCGCGTTGGCCTCAGTGGCTTCCAGAAGGATGAATCCAAATTCATCCCCACCCAGCCGGCCAAAAACATCCGTCAAACGTATTTGGGAGATCACCAGGTTTGTAAATAGCTTTATCGCCTCATCTCCGGCAAGATGACCAAATAAGTCATTAACTTGTTTTAGATTATCCAGGTCGAAGATGGCTAGGCAAAAACGAAGGTTGTATCTCCTAAACCGTTCCAGCGCCAGCCGGGTCTGTTCCAGGAAACTACGGCGGTTCAGGATTCCTGTCAGCGGATCAGAGGCCGCCAGCATTTCTAGCGTCCGGTGTGTTTCCTGTTCGCGTATTCGTAACTCTTGTTCAATCCGCTTAAAGCGATTGTTGCGTGAGACGATAAATAAACCTACCACGTTGATGATAAGCAGCATCAACGTGAACAGGTATTTTTCCTGGGGTGAGGCTTTATTATGCGTCGCGAAAAGAGCGATCACACACGCAATGGTTATCGTAATGGAGGTGATCAGACGGAAGGAAAGCCGGTTTGTTACCAAACTATAAATGGCAATTAATAATAGTTCGCTAATCAAGACATTCTCTACGATCCGGTCCGGTTGCAAGAAATTTATGATCAGGGCTGAGATTGCAGCAAACATGCTCCAGATGAAAACCGATATTTCATATGTTTTTATGTTCCTGTTCCGTCTGATTATGAAAATGATGATGATCGAAAGCGCGGCAAACAATCCATAAAAGGCACAGGACACAAAGAACGCATCGCTAAGACCATAATAGGTGTAATCCAGCAGGGCAGTCATAGGCATCAAGCATACGGTCGCGCCTATGCAAATGGCCGTTAGGTCGATATCGGTCCCGAGGAAATATTCCTTGCATTTTTGATCAAGATTTCGCAGGTTGCCAAATAGATTCTTGAACATTTACTCCTCTTGGGTAATAGTATCCCCAAAAAGCCTTGAAGCCTGAGTCCGTCAAATTTTGGTAAACATTATTGGCCTGTCCGGCTGAGCATCTACGCGTCGGCCTTGGCAGACTTCTGCATCTTGGTCGGGGGTTTCAGCCCCTGCGGGCCTTGCATGAAGTGAGAATGGTTTTAAGAGCGAGCATTGAGGTTTTCCAATTCCAAAACACTAATACCCCAACTCCTTCATGATCTGCGCCTCACCCTTCTTGTTCCCAGTTCCGATCAACTCCTTCCAGAAATTGTCATCATACCGCCTCGATTTCACCGGCAGTGGCATCGGTACTCCCCAACCCAGCAGCAGCACTTCTTCTTTCGGCTGCAGGCGCGCCAGCATTCCACGCAGGGACTCACGCCCCGAAAGCCCCGAAAGCACCGCATGCACATCGTCTTCGTCACCCAGCCACCCGGAGATGCGCGTTCCGAGTTGCGACATGACCTCATCATCGATTTGCGACGGGCGTTGGTCGATTATCAGCAGGGTCACGTAGTATTTGCGCATTTCCCGCGCGATGCTGGCAAAGGTGGTCTGCCCGGCCATCTCGCGGTTGAGCAGTTTGTGGGCTTCCTCCACCACGATGACCAGTTGGCGTGGCTCGTTTTTCCCTTGCGAGCGAAAATCATTGGTCTTGTTCTCCCATACCTGTTTGATCTTGCGGGTCAGCAGGTTGCTCACCAGCAGGTAATCCAGGTCGGTTTCGAATTCCCCGAAAGACAAAATGACATGCTTCCCTGCCTCCAGTGATTTAACGATTTCAGCGATGGAATCAACCGCAGGTTTTTCGACGATGTAATTTTTATGGAACAAGCGCTGTAACTTGGAGTGTAAGCCTTCCGCAGCCGCTACATTGACACCCGCCTGGTTTGCCCAGGCTGCCACCGACCTGGGAGCAGGGACTTTTTTACCATCCTCCGTTTCAATAACCGCGCCATTCTCCATTTCACGGAACGTTGAAAACCAGCCCTGGCGGAATTCTGTGTAGAGGGCATCCAATGTGGTCGGTGTTGTCTCCTTGAGATTCAATTCACGCGTCAGCAGTTCGATATCAACGGAGGTAATGTCGGACATGGCGATCTCCAGGTTAAAGTCCGGGGTCTTGGTGCGGATGGTCGTCCCGGCACCCAATCCCACTACCTGTATCCGTGTAGCACCGAATTTTGTTCTCAGCCCCGCAACAGGCAGACCGGTGTCAGAGGCGGTATCGTCGTAACCATACTCGTTGTGCATATCGAAGACCAGCACCGATGCCTTGCCATGCTGCATCAGTCCGGCCAGCACGATGCGGGTCAGGAATGACTTCCCTGTCCCGGTCGCGCCAAAGACGCCCGCCGAGCGCTGGACGAACTTGTCTAGGTCGATACAGACGGGATGTCCCTGCTCGCGGGTGGTCCCAATGATGAAGTTTCCCTTTTTGGATGGATCCCCGAAAATCTCGGCAATGTCACCGCCCGAGGCCATCCGGACCGGGGCGTGATGCGGTGGGACGGTCTTGACCGGCAGCGGATGCGGCGGTTTCTCGGCTTTTTCCTTCATCCATGCTGTGTATTCCTCCGACCCTGGTTCGGGTCCGCGCTCAAGCATCAAAGCGGGCAGGATTTCCAGGTTGGTGTAAAGTGTCTGCCCGTGCAGGGCCTGCGCCAGGGCGGGCGGCAGGCGCGTCTCGCTTTGCTCGTCGGCAAACCGGGGGTCCGTTGTACCGAGCTGCAGATCGGTCACTAAACCGTAAAATTGCCAGTCGCCGCTCGGAATGACGACAAATGCCCCTTCCTGGACTTCCTGCGCAGGGACGGTTAATCGTGCCCGAAAACTTTCCTTTAATCCACCCCCAACTATGTAACCGATTGGCTGGTTATCCATTTTGCTCTCCTGACATGGCAATTAAGCCGCAATAATCAATGCTTTTTTGATATCTTCGGCGATCATCTTGCGCTTGACCTTCTCCACAAAGAACGCCGGCCCTGCTTGTACATAGGACGGCAGCGCCCGTTTCCCGCGGAAAGTGAATTCACCGCCTCGGATCTTGTACGTCGCACCGGCGGGGATGACTCTCAGCTCATGGTTGCGTTTGGCGATCATATTGATGGCTTTAATTGCTATGTCTCCCATCAGCAAATAGACTTTGACGTCCGGGAATAGGGAGATCTCTTTTTCGAGCAGGTGTGAGCAGGCTTCTATGGTTGGCGTGGCAATGCCGTAACCTGTTTTACCGCATTTCACCGCTGTGGTTAGATAGACGCCCAAGTTTAGGATATCGTTAATAGACTGTACCTTCGCCCCGGCATCTTGGAAAGCCAGCAGGGTGGTCTGAGCGAAGAGGGCGTTCTCGCCTGCGTAATAGCTATCGCTGGGATTCTCCGGTGAGGCTTCCGAGATTAGCAGGATCGAGATATTTGCCGGGTTTATTTCTATGTTTGGGATGAGATAACTGGAACGGCGAGTGTCAAGGCAGGGGAAGTCTACACACTGAATGTGACTGCTGGTTTTCATATTTCACTTCCTTTTTGAATACGCTGGTTGGCGAGAGTTATATACTTTTCGTCAATCTCGTAGCCAACATAACGCCGGCTGCTATTTATCGCTGCAAGTGCCGTTTGTCCGCTGCCCATGAATGGATCTAAAACAATTTCATCCTTGAATGTATACAGTTGGATCAACCGCCGTGGCAGCTCGACCGGGAATGGGGCGGGGTGGCCAACCTTGCGTGCCGGTTCGGCGGCGAAATTCCAGACGGACTTGTTGTATTCCAGGAATTCATCCCGGTTGATTGTGTTTTCCCTTTGGTCGGGGTTTTGGCGTTTGAAAGTGTCTTTGCAGAACACCAGGATGTACTCGTGCACATCGCGCAGGGTCGGGTTGCCGGCCGATTTCCAACTTCCCCAGGCTGTGGAGGCGGACGCACTGGCAGCTTTGTTCCAGATGATTTCGCCACGCATCAGGAAACCGAGATCGATGGCTTGCTCCGCGATGAAAGCGTGCAGTGGGATGTATGGCTTGCGGCCCAGGTTGGCAATGTTGATGCACATCCGCCCGCCGGGGACTAAGACACGCTGGGTCTCTCTCCAGACCCGCTGGAGAAAAGCCAGATAATCATCAAGCGAGAGATCTTCATCGTATTCCTTGCCAACGTTATAGGGCGGTGAAGTGACCATTAGATGCACTGAGCAGTCCGGGAGTTCGGTCATTGCTTCTGCGGAGTGGCAGAAGATGCGGTCGAGCAATTTGGCAGGTATGAGATTCTCAACATAAGTCACCTCCTCTCCCTGCAGCTGGTTGTCGTAAAGTTTTCCAGCGTAGAAGGCAGAAGAATCATGCCCGACCCGCCCCGGTGAGCCGAAAGCGGAGGTTTTTGTGGTTTTACGTTTTGCCATGACCAGAAATCTCTTCCACGAGAGCACACAGCCTCGAAAGATTTGTGTCTTAAGTGTTTAGAAAACCTCTCCCAACGCGCCCAACACGGACATCAGCGTCTGGTAGTCGTCACGCAGCAGGGTGATCAATTCCTGGGTTGCTTGCTCAACCCACTTTTCATTCTTTGTCTTTTGTTTTACCTGCAGGATGTGCGCCGCCAGCACCTCGCCGATCGGGATATCCTTGGCTTGCAGGACGTGGCGGAAGTAGCCGAAATGGCCCGCCTCGGTGAATTTCGCCAGTTCCGCATTCGGGCAAAGATAGATGGCCTCCAGGCTGAGCGGTGGACGCGGCGGCAGGAGATGGGAGATCTTCCCTCCAAGTTCGTAACCCACCGCCAGCACCGACATCTCGACTGGCACGATTCGCCGCTCGCGGTTGTCGTGCATTACCTCCGGGCTGACATTCCCGGCCGTTACGAGTTGGCGCACCAGCCCATCGTCGTCAATGTGAATATCGTAGATCAAACCGTAGACGCTGTAGTCTTTATCCAGCGGGGTCCGCACCAGTGTCCCGAACGCCGGGGTTTCCAACTGCGGGACCGAGCAGCCGGCCACAAAGCCGGTCGTCCCTGCTCTAAGCAAATTTCCGATTTGGACGGAGTTTGTCATTTTTTCCTCGTTTTACCTGGCAGATCTTTCGCTGATTGCTTGTTCGACCCTGCCTCGACCTCGCCGCCAGCGCGGCGCAGTTCGAGTTCCAGCATCTGCTCTACCTGTTTCTTCTCCTCGAGCTTGACCACCGCAATTTCATGGGCGCGCTCCAGGATGTATGGATAGGGTCGTGCTCCCAGTATCCGGCATTGTTGGAGCAGGGCGGTGTGCAGGAGATTAAGTTTATCGGGGTCGTCCGCCACCCACTTGGGGAATTCGATGCGTACCAGCCAGGGATGCTTTTCGTTGCCGACATTCAGGTAGAAAAAGTGCAGGGCCAGGTCACCCGTGTAATGGATGCGCGAACTGGATTGCAGCCCGAACACCGCCGAACGCGAACCGGCCGGCAAAAAGCCGAACAGCCAGCGGTCGCTTACGCCGCGCAGGGGGTGTTGTTTGCGGATATTCTTATACTCGTCTTCTTTGGAGAATTGGGCAATTTCCAGCGTACGGATGACCAGATCTGCGCCGGGCTTGTCCACGTAGCCGGCAACGGTCACGTTTTTAGCCTGCAATTGCGATAGGACGGATTTATGGATCTCGAGATTTTTGCGGTAATCGTCTTCGCCGCCGTTCTTCACCCCCCATAACTCGACCGGGCCGTCGGTCAGGGCGATCAGTGGGGCAGGGTAGTCCGGGGCCAGATCGAGCAATTTGCGGCGCTCGGCGATATCCCGGCGCTGCTCGATGGCTTCCTCGGTTACCATCCCGGTTTCGGTGTAGAGTTCGTCAGCATAAAGCAGGCTGCTGTCGGTGAATATGTCGGGGCTTTGTCCGGAGCCAGGTTGCATGGCGATGGCGCCTACATTGACCAGTGAATACTGGGTCGCAGCATGCCTGTCGGGGAGGATCTGAGACCCATCCGCCGCTAGCAGAGTGATGGGCTTTTGGTTTTCGTTTGTCCCTTCAGCAGGCTCCGGGATGGACGTATCCAGGTCCTCATCCAGCGGGAGGGCACAGCGGATATTGGGGTCGGCCTTGCGGGCGCGTTCCACCTTGTCGCGCAATTCTGCAGCTCTGTCTGCCCAGGAATCCAGCAAGGCTCGGGCGTGCACGCGCAGGGCTTCCAGGCTTTCCTGGCGAGCCCGTGCTCCCATCCCGATTTGTTTGATTTTATCGAAAATCTGCTGGAAGTTCAGCGCCATCCTCTATCCTTGACTTTTGCGAAGCATTTCGTAGAACATTTGTCTCAGATTGTACAGGCAAATCGATGAAAAAACAAGTACTTTATTGTGCGCAGGTGTCCCGTCAAAGAGCCTCAACTGTGCTATACTCTTTTCATCAGTTTTAAATTGGATAACTGGTTTTGTGTGGTGCACTGGCCGCCGACCCTGTTATGGGGCTGGTGGTCATTTTTTGCCGGCTGTGCCGGAGAGAGAAGTACAAAATGGACGTTAAACTGTATGTAGGAAACTTGGCTAAATCGACCACCTCTGAAGAACTGAACACCCTGTTCTCGCAAGCCGGGACGGTCACTGCGGTTGATATCATTAAAGATCGTGCCAGCGGCCAGTCGAAGGGCTTTGGTTTCATCACGATGACGACGCAAGCCGATGCGGACAAGGCCATCAGCATGTTCAACGCTTATTCCCTGAGCGAACACGAGTTGAAAGTGAACGTGGCTAAGCCGAGAGTAGAGAGATAGAGCGCGACGGGCTGCGCCCCATTACTCTGAACCTATTAAACATAGATACAAAACCCCGCCATGAAGCGGGATTTTGTTTTATCCGTTTACTGCTTTCCGCTTTATAATTCCTGCACTATGCCCCGCTACGACCTTTGCCTCGCCTGGAATTGGGAATATGACCGCGATTTCGTCCAACTGCTCGAATCTGCCTGTGCGAAAGTTGGTTTGGCGTTCTTCTCGGTCACACCGGAGAACCTGGATTCAACCCTGGCGGAGCTTTCCAGCAGGGAAATTTCCTTCGCCTGCTTCTTAGACCGGGCGTCTGAATCCGATCCCCGCTTTCAGCCGCTGGTGGACCGGGAACGCCAATCCAACGTTTTCCGGATCAATGCCCAGGAACTGGCTGTATGGTCTCAGGATAAGGCCACCATGCACTTGGAATTTGTCAGTCGCGGACTGGATACGCCCTATACCATCCTGCTCTCCCCATGCCAGGAACAGCCCGACCTGACGCTGTTTGACCTGAGTCCACTCGGCGGACGGTTTGCAATCAAACCAGCCTCCCTTGGCGGTGGGGAAGGCGTGGTGTTGGAGGCGACTTCTCTGGAGCAGGTGCTGTCCGCCCGCTGGCAATACCCGCATGAGAAATACCTCCTGCAAGCTCATGTCACGCCGCAAGTATTGGATGGCCGCC
>Ga0209048_10003790_pt1 | contig 14618 bp, 13 predicted proteins | sample FrelakmetCRP12CR_FD_187146 | JGI IMG/M metagenome (GOLD analysis project Ga0209048, IMG submission 187146) | Freshwater lake sediment microbial communities from the University of Notre Dame, USA, for methane emissions studies - CRP12 CR (SPAdes)... | ecosystem: Environmental > Aquatic >... | reverse complement strand
CACCACAGGCCAAGCTCGCCACGACGGGCCCTCCTACAATCATCCCGGCCGCGGCGGTGACCGCCGCGCCCCCGGCGAGGCCGCTCATCGCCGTCGCCGGCGCGACCGCCAGCCCGGCATCGTGCAGTGCCGTCTCGAGCCGGTTGCGGACGCGAGGACACGCATCGAGAGGCCACCGACGTCGACCGACTCGCGGGCCCGGCCGGGGTCGCGGGCTCAACGCCGCCAGCCGACGGCTTGCTCGAATGGCCGGACCGGCACCCACCACCTGACGTGCGGTCGCCCCCAGGCCCAGCACCGCGAAGGCGGCGGCCGCTGCCGCGACTGCCACCGGCACCTCGTGTGGACTCATGGTTCGGTGTCGGCGGGCTCGCACCACGACCGCTCGGTGGGCGGGGCCGTGGGGGTGCGCGGAGCGCGGACGGGAAGGCGCATCAGGCGGCCACCAGAGGTGAGCGGCCGCGTGGCGAGCGCACCATCGGCACGAGCGCGCGCCTCGATCTCGTGGACCGAGTCGACGCCACGCGTGCCGTCACGACGACGACCCACGTGCACCACCAGGTCGAGCGCTGCAGCCAGCAGTTCGCGGACCGCGGCCAGAGGCAGCGCGACGTCGCCCATCAGCACCAGCGTCTCGACCCGTCGGACTGCGTCGGCCGGGCTGTTGGCGTGGCACGTGGACAGCGAACCATCGTGGCCGGTGTTCATCGCCTGCAACATGTCGAGCGCCTCGCTGGAGCGGACCTCGCCGACGATGATGCGGTCGGGGCGCATGCGCAGCGCGTTGCGCACCAGATCGCGCACCCGCACCTCGCCCACCTCCTCCGCGTTGGGGGGCCGGGCTTCGAGGCGCACGACATGGTCGCCGGGCAACCGGAGCTCGGCAGCGTCCTCGATGGTGACGACGCGCTCACCCGCGGGGATCTCGGCCGCGAGGGCGTTGAGCAGGGTCGTCTTCCCCGCGCCCGCACCACCGCTCACCAGGACGTTGGCCCGTGCCCCGACCGCCCAACCGAGCAGGGCGGCGACCCCCGGTGAGCAGGCATCGCGCAAGGAGACCGCCTTGGCCCCGAAGCGACGGATGGTGAGGCAGGGCCCGTCGACCGCAAGGGGCCGAACCACGGCGTTGACCCGTGATCCGTCGGGCAACCGGGCATCGACGACGGGGCTGGCCCGGTCGACGTGGAGGCCGAGCGGGCCGACGATCCGCTCGATGAGGTGCTCGATGGTCGCCTCGTCGAGCCGCAGCGCCTGGTGCTCGAGTCGTCCGGCCCGCTCGAGCCAGACCGTCCCCCCGCCGTTCACCATGACCTCGGTGACCGTCGGATCGGCGAGGTAGGGATCGAGGGGCCCGAGCCCGTGCAGTCGGGCCTCGGCGCGCTCGACCAGCGCCTCGACCGACGCGGCACCGAGCAGCGGCACCTCGTCGCGGGCCAACTCGCGCAGCACGGCCCGACGGGCCGCCGACGAGGTCGGCTCGGGTGCGCGGCGATCAACCGGCATGAGCGACGGTGACCTGGCGCAGCGCCCGCTCGAGACCGCGGGGGACGCGACCGGCGAGCAGGCCGGCATCGACGGCACGAGCGACCGCCGGGTCGACGTCGACCTCGGCCAGCACGGGCGCGCCGAGCACGTCTTCGACGTCAGGGGCGCCGAGCGCGCGGCCGACCTCGACGACGAGCACGACGCCGGTCGGTCGCAGCGCCAACGCCACGGCCCGGCGCAGGCTCAGGTAGCAGGCCCGGGTGACGAGCAGCGAACGGTCGGCCGACGAGGCGAGCGTGCGCGCCGCTTCGGCGTCGACGCCGCCACCCGGGTCGAGCCGGCCGCAGTCGACCACGACCGGACGGTGCTCGCCGGCGAGCAGACCCGCCAGCACCTCGGCCCGCTCAACCGGGACGAGGGAACCGGAGCCGCGGGGAACCAGCGCCAGGCCGGGGGCCGCGGGGACTTCGATGCGGGCCAGACCGTCGGCGGGCACGCCCACACCGGCCGCGAGCCACTCGGCGAGGCCGGGTGACACCGGCTCGGGCAGGCCGAGCACCGCGGGGGCGTCACCAGCGGTGTCGAGCAGCAGTGCCCCGGCGGGATGGGCGCGGGCGAGCAGCAAAGCCAACGCGGCGGCAACCACGCTGGTGCCCGACCCGCCTTTGGCGGACCAACAGGAGACGAACACGGCACCCTCCCCGGGCGCGTCGGTGGACGGCGGGGGAAGGTGGGGAAGGCCCCTGACGGTACGCGCATCCGAGGGCGCGCACAAGGGCTCGATCGAGGACCTGCTACCACCGGGGCGGGCCGGTTGCCTAGGCTGTCCCGCGGCTCGGCGGGCTTCGCCGGGTACGCGCGCCACCGGAGGACCCACCGATGCAGCACCACCCGGCCCACGACGTCGACCCGCGACCGAGGCGTCGCCTCTCGGCGGCGTTGCTCGCCGTCGGACTCGCCCTCACCATCACAGCCGGCGCCTGTGGCAGCTCGGAGAAGAAGGCCGACACCACCACCGAGTCCAGCTCGGAGGCGTCGAGCGGCACCGGGCCGGCCGGCACCGCGGGCGCCAGCGGCACTACGGCCGTCGCCAACACGACGGGCCTGCCCGACCCCTGCACCCTCTTGTCGAAAGCCGAGCTCTCCACCGTGCTCGTCGGCCCCGACGACGGCGTGCGTCAGCTCAGCAGCTGCACGTGGAGCGACAGTGAGAGCACGGCGGCGCGCCTCGTTGTGGCCCAGGCCAAGTCGGGCCAGCTCGACGCCGCGGGCGGCAAGCCGCTCACCGGCGTGGGTGAGGCCGCGTACATCAGCACCGCCCCGGGCACCGTGAAGATCAAGGCCGTGAGCAAGGGCTACGAGCTCGACCTGAGTGTCGACACCGGCACCGAGAAGACCCCGAGCACCGACAAGGTCACCGGCCTCATGAAGAGCGCGCTGGCCAACCTGCCCTGAGAGACCCGTCGGGCGCTGGATCCCCGACCCCGGCGAGACCACCCGTAAGCTCCATCGCAATGGAGGCGGCCTTCTTCGACCTGGACAAGACCGTCATCGCCAAGGCGTCGATGGTCGCGTTCGGTCGTCCTCTGTTGCGCGCCGGGATGATCTCGCGCCCGCTGCTCCTGCGTGCGCTGTGGAACAACCTCGTGTTCCACTACCTCGGCGCCGGCGAAGACCGCATGCGCAAGTTCCGCGAATCGGCGCTGCGGGTGACCAGGGGGTGGGAACAGGCGCACATCAGCGCCCTCGTGCGCGACAACCTCACCGAGGTTATCGACCCCATCGTCTACGACGAGGCCCTGGCCCTCATCGAAGCGCACAAGGCGGCCGGCCGCCGCGTGTTCATCGTGTCGGCGTCACCCGAGGAGATCGTCGCTCCCTTGGCCCGGTACCTCGGCGTCGACCAGGCCATCGCCAGCCGGGCCCGCATCGACGACCAGGGCCGCTACACGGGCGAGGTCGCGTTCTACTCATACGGCCCCTACAAGGCCGAGGCCATGCGCGAGGTCGCCGCGCTCCAGCACCTCGACCTCGACGCGTCGTACGCGTACTCCGACTCCATCACCGACCTCCCGATGCTCGAGGCCGTGGGCCACCCCGTGGTGGTGAACCCCGACCGCGAGCTGGCTCGGATCGCGCGCGATCGCGACTGGGAGGTGCGGATCTTCCGTCAGGGCGTGGAGCTTCGAGAACGGGTGTCGATGCCGGCTCGGCGCCGCATCGCCGCCGTTGCGGTCGTGATCATCGCCGCCGCCGGCGGTGGCGCCGGCGTGTGGTGGTGGATCAGACGCCGACCGATGGCCCGCTCGGTTCCCGATCCGCGCTGGCGCCGGGAGATCGACGCCGCGCTCGAGCCCCTGCGTGCGGGGGGGCTCAGGCGTCCTGGAGCTTCTTCACCGCGAGGGCGGCGAGGGCAAGCACGACGAGCACGACGATGATCTTCTTCATGCGCCGCAGCATAGGGCGCCGTGGAGGCCGCGTGCACCGACGTCGGATCCCGTAACCTCACCGGCGGAGGTGTCTGGGCACCTGGTGGGCTCCCCCGCCTTCAAAGCGGGTGGGACGGGCGATCCCCGTCCGGCGGGTTCGATTCCCGTCCACCTCCGCCATCACCGCGGTCGGCGCGCGGTGTTGGCTTCGCTCATCGGGCCGCCCGGTCGCTCGCCCGGCGGCGCACGCGGGTGTGGGCGATGCCCACGCGACGGCCCGAGTGCTCGTCGACCACCACCGGCCGCAGGTCGGCACCCGTACGGCGGTCGGTCAGGCGCAGCGGCGGGGGATCGTCGGGGAAGAGCCAGTCCTCGCCCCACCGCCACATCGCCAGCAGCACATCGAAGAGCTCGACGCCCTTCTGGGTTAGGCGGTACTCGAACCGGGGAGGGTGCTCCTCGTAGCGCTCGCGTTCGAGGATCCCCTCGTCGACCAGACGGGCCAGACGTTGGGTCAGGGTGGCCCGACTGATCTCGAGCCGTTCCTGGAACTGGTCGAACCGGGTCACCCCGAACGCGGCTTCCCTCAGCACGAGCGGCGTCCACCAATCACCGAGCAGGTCGGTGGTGCGGGCGATCGGGCAGAGCGCGTCGTCGAACCGAGTTCGGCGCACGGTCAGCCCCCGCCGGTGGAGACCGGTTCGAGGCGAGCGGGCACGTGTTTGTGCCACGGCGTTCCCACGAACGGGTCACGGGCCCCTGTCGCGGTGAGCTCGTTGGGGGCTACGCCGACGACCGTCCGGACCCCGTCCTCGCCCGGATAGTCGACACCGAGGCCGTTGGGCAACGAGACATGGCCTGGCTGCATGGTGTCGTTCACCTCCACCACCACCACGGCACTACCCCGCTCGGTGGTGAGGCGGGCGGTGGCGCCGTCGTCGAGGCCCAGGCTCGCGGCGTCGGGCACGCTGATCCGCAGCGCGCCGTCGCGGTCCTTGCGCCGCCACGCGGGATCGCGAACGATCGTGTTGGCGGTGAACGATCGGCGCTCGCCGGCCGAGAGCACCAGCGGGAACGCCGGGTCGGTGCCATTCGGGGTCGCGCCGGTCAGCGAGCGCAGCTCGTGGAGCAGGTCGGGCAGATCGAGGTTGATCCGCCCGGTGGCAGTGCCGATTCGGGTCCAGCAGTCGTCGGGCCCGTCGACCGAGAAGGTCAGGCCCGATGGACTGGCCAGGATGGCGTCGAACAACTGCTCACCGAGCTCGAGGCCCTCACCGTCGAAGCCAGCTCGCCGGATCGCGTCGGGATAGGTCGCGGCAGCGCGATGCGCCGCGGCCCACAACACCGCGGCGGAGTCGGCGCCGTCGGGCAGCGTGGGCCCGAGGGTGCGGTAGAGCAGCGCGGGAGCCACCCCGGCGAGCTCAGGCTTGGCCGCGGTGGCGGCGAAGAATGCTTCGGCGAACGCGGCCCGACCCTGCTCGGCCGCGGCCCGCAACGGCTCGATATCGTCGGGTCCGAACGCGCCGAGCGCCTCGCACAATCGGGCGTGGATCTCCGGCTCGCTCAAGGTGCCCGGAAGCGGATCGCACACCGGGTGGCGCAGGTGGAAGACGTTGCGGGGGAACTCGAAGTTGAAGAACGTCGACTCGTACTTCTCGAACTGCCCCGATGCCGGCAGCACGTAGTCGGCCAGGCGGGCCGTCTCGGTCATGGCGACGTCGATGACGACGACCACGTCGAGCGCGGCGAGGGCCTGCCGCATGCGCTGGCTGTCGGCGAGCGAGTGGGCCGGGTTGCCGCTCTCGACGATCATGGCCCGATAGCGGGCGGGGTGGTGAGTGAGGATCTCCTCGGCGATCACGTTGCAGGGCACCAGGCCGGAGACGATCCTGGCCCCGACCACCGGGCTCACCGGCTCGGCCTTCTTCGACCCGGCGCCCGCCTTCGACCCGGAGCCCGTCAGGTCCACGATGCTCGTGGGCACGTACTGCGCACCGGGCTTGGCGAAGTTGCCGGTGAGCAACCACACCAACTTCTCGAGATAGCTGCACAGGGTGCTGTGCAGCGACATCTGGATGCCGAGGTCCTCGAACACGGCGACGCTCGAGGCGCGGGCGATGCGGCGGGCCGCGTCGCGGACGAGTGCCTCGGGCACCCCGGCGACATCGCAGTAGTCGGCCACGGGCACGTCGGCCAGCACCGCCGAGACCTCGGCCACCCCGTCGACGTGGTCATCGAGCCAACGGTGGGCCAGTAGGTCCTCCTGAACCAGCACGGCGCCCAGCGCGGCGAGGCACCAGGCGTCGCTCCCAGGCCGAACCTGCAAGTGGATGTCGGCCAGATCGGCCGTCTCGGTGCGGCGCGGGTCGATCACGATCATCGACCGTTCGGGGTCGCGCGCCATCTCCTTCAGGGTGGTGCGGGCACGGGGGATGCCGTGGGACTGCCACGGGTTCTTCCCCACGAACAGGGACACCTCGGCCTCGGAGAACTCACCGCGGACGCCCGTACCGAGCATCCGACCGTTGACCCAGAACTCACCGGTCTTCTCCTGGGCAAGGGCGCTCGAGCGGTACCGGGACCCGAGGGCCCGGCGGGTCGCGGCCCAGTACGACCCGCCGAGGTGGTTCCCCTGCCCGCCGCCTCCGTAGTAGAAGATCGACTCGCCGCCGAAGGTGTCGCGCACCGCCGCCAGTCGCTCGGCCACCCCTGAGATCGCCGTGTCCCAGTCGATCTCCTCGAAGGTGCCGTCCGGCCGACGACGCAACGGGCTGGTCAGTCGGTCACGACTGCTCTGGTAGCGGTCGAGTCGCAGCGCCTTCTCGCACGTATACCCCTGCGAGGCCGGGTGGGCCTTGTCGCCGCGGATCCGCTCGAAGCTCCGACCGTCGACCCCGAGGCGCACCTCGATGCCGCAGTTGGATTCGCACAGGATGCACGCTGTCGATCGCCAGTGGTCGCCCGTCTCGGTCCCGGTCATGCGGCCCCTTGAGTTCAGTCGTTGAACTCAAGGATAGATACCGGGCTCGACCCTGTCGAGCGGCACGAATGATCCCGGCCGTCAGCCGCGAGCCGCGACGAACGCTTCGAGCACCGCGGCCCCATCGACGGCTTGATCGGGCTCGACGGTGGAGCCGGCCCCCAGCCCCCACGCCGGGGCCAGCCGGGCGGGGTCGACACCGGCCACCGTCGCCGCCGCCTGCACCGCCGCGCCCGCCGCGACCAGTTCCCGCTCCTCGGGCACGGTGACCGTTCGACCGGCGAGATCGGCGAGGACACGTCGGTACGCCTCCGAGCGGGCACCCCCTCCGATGAGCATCACGCGGCCCTCGTCGACCGTCACCCCCTGGGCACCCAACGCGGCGAGCCCCTCCAACAGGCCGCACACCACGCCCTCCACCGCCGAGCGGGCCAGTGCGGACCGGGAGACGTCGGGGCGGATGCCGAGGAGCGAGCCGGTTGCGTCGGGCCGGTCGGGCGTCCGCTCCCCGGCGAGGTACGGCACCAGCACGAGGCCGCCGGCGCCGGCCGGGGCGGCCAGCGCCAACGCGTCGAGCCCGGCCGGGTCGACCTCGAGCAGGCGGGCCACCGCGTCGGTGACGCCGGCGGCGTTGAGCGTGCACACGAGGGGCAGGAACCTCCCGGTGGCGTCGGCGAACCCCGCCACCGCCCCGGTGGGATCCGAGGTCGGTACGTCGGACACCGAGTAGACCGTGCCGGAGGTACCGATCGACACGGCCACGTCGGTGCGGGTGAGCCCCAGGCCGAGGGCACCGGCCATGTTGTCCCCGGTGCCCGGGGCCACGGTGATGCCGGCGACCAGGCCCAGGTCGGCTGCCGCCTCGGTGGTGAGCTCGCCGGCCGGCTCGAGCGGTCCCAGCACCTCCGGCACCGACGAGGCCCAGTCAGTGTGGTCATCGACGATGTTGAGCAGGTCGAAGCGGTAGGCCCCCGACGCCGGCGACCAGTACCCGGTGCCCGACGCGTCACCGCGGTCGGTGGTGAACGCGTCGGTGAGCCGATGGGTCAGCCAGTCGTGTGGCAGCAACACGTGGGCCAGGCGGCCGAAGGCCTCGGGCTCCTTGTGGTGCAGCCACGACAGCTTCGTGATGGTGAATGCCGCCACCGGCACGCTGCCCACCGCATCGGCCCATCCAGCCGCGCCATTCGATAGTTGGCGAATGAGCCAGTCGGCGTCGGCCGCCGACTCCGTGTCGTTCCACAGCTTCGCCGGCCGTATCACCGCACCGTCGGGGTCGAGCACCACGAGGCCGTGCTGTTGACCCGCGACGGCCACCGCCATCACGTCGGCCGCAGTGACGCCGGCGCCGCGCGCTTCGGCCCGCGCCGCCGCGAACGCCGACCTCAGGGCCGCCCACCAGGCCCACGGGTCCTGTTCGGATCGCGGCGGCGAGACGGACGGGTGCGACGAACGACCCGACCCGACGAGCCGGCCCGTGTCGGCGTCACGGAGCTCGACCTTGGTGGACTGCGTCGACGAATCGACTCCCGCGACGATGGCCACCGGAGTCAGCGGACCCCGAGAAGGAGCTCGGTCACGAGTTGATCGAGGCGCTCGTGGCCGTATCCCGCGGCCGCGAGGGCGTTCTCGTCGAACGGGGTCGAGCGCACGGCGGCGACCGCGGCCGGGCCGAGCCCGTCGGGGCTCGTCGGCTCGGCCAACCGCGCCGACTGCGCCGTGGCAAGGGCGTCGGCGATGTCGGGATCGCGGTGGAGGCGGGCCACCTTCTCCTTGAGGATGAGGTACGTGCGCATGCACCCCCGCGCGAACTCCCACACGCCGTCGACGTCCTCGGTGCGGTAGGCGTGGGCGTCGAAGTGGCGCATACCGTCCCAGTTCGAGTCCTCGAGCAACTTCACGAGGTAGAAGGCATCGCGGATGCCCTCTGCACCGAATCGGAAGTCCTGGTCGAACTTGGCGGCGCGTTGACCGTTGAGATCGATGTGGAAGAGCTTCCCCTGCCAAAGCGCCTGAGCCACGGCGTGGGTGAAGCTGAGCCCCGACATCGTCTCGTGGGCGAACTCCGGGTTGACGCCCACCATGTCGGGCCACTCGAGCTCGCCGATGAAGGCCAGGGCGTGACCCACCGTCGGCAGGAACAGGTCGCCGCGGGGCTCGTTCGGTTTGGGCTCGAGCGCGAACCGCAGGTCGTAGCCCCGGTCGCGAACGTAGGCACAGCAGATGTTCACCGCCTCGGCGTAGCGATCGAGCGCGGCACGCACGTCCTTGGCCGCCTCGGCCTCGACGCCGTCGCGCCCGCCCCACATGACGTACACGTGGGCACCGAGCTCGACCCCGAGGTCGATGGCATCGAGGGTCTTGGCCACCGCGAAGCGCCGCACGGCGGGGTCGTTGGCCGTGAACGCCCCCTCCTTGAACACCGGGCGACTGAACAGATTGGTCGTGGCCATCGGCACGGTCAGTCCCGTGTCGTCCAGCGCCTGGCGGAAGCGGCGCACGATGGCGTCGCGCTCGCCCGCGGTCGATCCCGGCGGCACGAGGTCGTCGTCGTGGAAGTTCACGCCGTAGGCGCCCAGTTCGGCGAGACGATGGACGATCTCCACCGGACCGGGAGGGGTACGCACCTCTTGACCGAACGGGTCCCGACCGGGATTGCCCACGGTCCACAGACCGAAGGTGAAGCGGTCCTCGGGCGTGGGCGTGTACGGGTCCATCGGCCGTACGGTAGCTAGTGGTGCGAGGTGGGACCGTCGCCGCCGGGTGCCGATGGCAGCGCCACCCGCACCCAGGCCCCACCCGCGGGGTCGTTCCCCGCGTCGATCGTGCCGCCGTGTGCACGCGCGATCGCGGCGCAGATCGACAGCCCGAGCCCGGTGCCACCCGTCTCCGGGCCACGGGCGGGATCGGCCCGAGCGAACCGTTCGAACCCGATCGGCAACATCGAGGACGGGAAGCCCGGGCCGTCGTCGCTCACCACGAGCTCGCCAGTACCGTCTGGCCCGGCCCCGACCCGGACGGTGACGGCGGCCCGAGCGTGACGAATGGCGTTGGTCAGCAGGTTGAACAGGATCTGCTCGACATGATCGGGATCGGCCTCGACCGCCGTCGTGGGCCCGGTACACGTCACGGTCACACCGTCGGGCACCGCGAGCACCCCGACGACGTGCTGCACCGCACCGAGCAACTCGACCGCGACCGGCCTGGGCTCGAGCCCCCCGGCCTGGGCCCGGGCCAGGGCCAACAGGTCGTCCGCGAGCCGCGCCAGCCGGTCGGCTTCGTCGAGCGCCGACCGCAGCGCGGCCTCGACCTCGACCGGATCACCCGGCTCGGCCACGGCCAGCTCCAGCTCGCCGCGCAGGATCGACAGCGGCGTCCGCAGTTCGTGGCTGGCGTCGTCGAGGAACTGCCGCTCGCGCGCGACGGAGGCTTCGATGCGCTCGAGCATGGCGTTGAGCGTGCGGGCGAGCAGCTCGATCTCGTCGCCGGTGCCCGGAACGGGAAGGCGGCGCCGGAGTTCGGTGATCGAGATGGCGTCGGCTTCTTCGGTGAGCCGGCGAACCGGGCGCAGGGCCGCTCCCGCGAGCAGCCAACCGGCACCCGCGAGCAGCCCCGCCAGTAGGGGGATCGACACGACCAACACGGCGACGAGGCGCTCACGGGTGCGGTCGTAGTCCTCGAGCGACGAGCCCACCACCAACACGAGTGACCTACCGTCGACCGTCACCTGGCGAGCCAGCACGCGGACCCGACCCCCGGCCAGTTCGAACTCTCTTTCGAACGACGCGGCCGGGCCGAGCCCCGCCACCTCCTCGGGGGTGAGGGCCGCCTGGGCGCCGATATCGGCGGTCGGGGACTGGTCGATGACCGTCCCCGACGAGTCGATCACCTGGGCGAAGGGGTCGCGGTCCGGGATCGCACCCCCCGCCTGTTGCATCAGCTCGGCCAGATCGGTCGACCGGGCCGCGAGGCCCTGATCGACCGTCATGCTGAGCTGATGGTCGAGCACCAGGTAGAGCCCGAGGCTCGCTACGACCAGGAGCACCGTGGTCCCGAGCGCGAACAGCAGGGCCAGGCGGCTACGTAGCGAGAGGGGCCGGAGGCGCACGGTCGCAGCGTAGGGGCGTCGGTCTCAGCGGCCCGAGCGCACCCGATACCCCGCGCCTCGCACCGTCTCGATGGTGGCGCGACCGAAGGGCCGGTCGACCTTCTCCCGCAGATAGCGGACATAGACGTCGATCACGTTGGACGTGCCCTCGTAGGCGAAGTCCCAGACGTGCTCGAGCAGGCGGCTGCGGCTGAGGACCTCGTCAGGATGGCGCAGGAGGTACTCGAGCAGCGCGAACTCCTTGGGGGAGAGCTCGACCTCGGTGCCGGCACGGGTGACCGTGCGGGTGACCGGGTCGAGCACCAGGTCGTCGAGGGTGACCGCCGCGGGGCGCTCGACGGGTCCGCGACGGGTGAGCGCGCGCAGGCGAGCGAAGAGCTCGGCGAACGCGAAGGGCTTGGTGAGGTAGTCGTCGGCGCCCGCGTCGAGGCCCTGCACGCGGTCTTCGATCGAGTCCCTTGCCGTCAGGAGGAGCACCGGGGCCCAGCGACCCTCCTCGCGCAGGGTGCGACAGACCGCGAACCCGTCGGGGCCGGGGATCATGACGTCGAGGACGATGGCGTCGTAGTCGTGATCGCGGGCGAGCCAGAGCGCCTCGTCGCCGTTCACGACGACATCGACGGCGTAGCCCTCGCGCTCGAGGCCCCGGGTGACGAGCCGGGCCATCTTGGGCTGGTCTTCCACCACGAGCACTCGCATGCACCCGAGCGTAAGCGCCTTGTCTGAGAATCAGATGAGAATCTGGTGAGAGGCGGGATTCTTCATCGGATTCTCATGTCCGGTCTGCGACAGTCGCCGGACACGAGATGTTCGATCCCGCCCCCGGTAGACGGCTTGCTGTCACCACCGTTCGAGCGTCTCGTAGCAGGGCCCCCGTGGCGGCGGTCTCACCCCAGCGAGTCCGCCGCCACGGCACCTGCCTGTTCGGGCGTTCGACCCAAGCCGAGCGGCCATGGGTGCGCGCCGAGGCTGACCCGGTGTCCCTGAACGCGGCCGAGGGCCGGTCAGACGGCGAGCAGGTCCCGGGCGCCGGTGTCGCTCGACGGGTGACGCAGCTTCGACATCGCCCGCGCCTCGATCTGGCGAATGCGCTCCCGGGTGAGGTTGAAGTGCTCCCCGACCTCTTCGAGGGTGCGGGGCTCGCCGCGATCGAGGCCGAATCGCAGCTTGAGGATCTCCCGCTCGCGCTCGTCGAGCGGGGACAGGAGCCGGGAGATCTCCTCGGGCAGCAGTGCAGTCGCGGCCACCTCGAAGGGCGACTCGGCCGAACGGTCCTCGACGACGTCGCCCAGTTCGGCATCGCCGTCCTCGCGCAGGGGCTCGGAGAGCGACAGGGGCTCGGCCGCGAAGCGAAGCGCCTCGGTGACCTTGTCCTCGGGCATCTCGACCTCGGCGGACAACTCGGCCAGCGTGGCCGGGCGGCCCAACTTCAGCTCGAGGCGGGCCCGCGCCTTCTGGAGGCGGGCCAGCGTGTCGCCGGCGTGGACCGGCAAGCGGATCGTGCGGCCGGTGTTGGCGATGCCCCGGGTGATGGCCTGGCGGATCCACCAGGTCGCGTAGGTCGAGAACTTGAAGCCCTTGCGCCAGTCGAACTTCTCGACCGCGTGCATGAGGCCGAGGTTGCCCTCCTGGATGAGGTCGAGCAGGGGCAGGCCCGAGGCCTGGTACTTCTTGGCGATCGACACGACGAGCCGGAGGTTGGACTGCACGAACGTGCGCTCGGCGTCGTCGCCGTGCTTGATGGCCCGCCGCAGCTCGCGCTTGCGAGCCGGGGTCAGGTCCTTGCCCGCGGCCTCGAGATCGGCGCGCGCAGCGTTGCCGGCCTCGATGGCCTGCGCCAGGCGCACCTCGTCGTCCTTCGTGAGCAAGGGGTACTGGCCGATATCGGTGAGGTAGAGACGAACAAGGTCTTCTTCGTCTCGCTCGACGCGCTCTTTGGGCAACGTGCACCTCTTCGTTGGCGATAAGCGACCGTGCCGCGCGGCCCGGACGGGACCCCCCTAAGATACCGACCCGGTCAAGGGGACCCACCCGACGACGTAAATCCGGGGCACTGCTACCGTCGGTCGCCGACGAACGGTAATGAGCGATTCAGGGCCCTTGGCCGGGGCGCCGCACTCACGACAACGAGGTTGCGTGATGGACGATGATGTCGATCTGACCCTCGTGACCATGGCGTTTGACGCCGTCGACCCCGCTCGCCTCGCGCCCCTCCTCGCTCGCTACGTGGTACTCAGCCGAGGCCAGGCGGGGTGCCGCAACATCGACCTGGCCGTGTCGGCGCTGCGACCGGAGCGGTTCGTGATCGTCGAGAAGTGGGCCACGCCCGCCGATCAGCGGGCCCATTTCGACTCCGAGGCCATGGTCGACATGGCCCGCGACTGCGCCGGCCTGCTCCGATCGGCCCCGGAGATCGACCTGCTCGAGCCGATCAGTGCCCACGATCTGCGCTGACCGTGACGCGGGCCCGGGGAAGGCCGGCGACATCGAGGTGCGCTCAGCCCACCACCCGGGCCGCGAGCGCGTCGTCGGAGATCGCGGTGAGCCCGACCCAGTCGAGGCCGTCGGCATCCCATAGCCGCACGAACGCCAGATCGGCGACGTCGGTGAAGCCATGGCGGTTGCGGAAGGCGTACTGCCACCGCGGTCGCTGCGCCCGGTGGCCGAGGCGGTCGAGGTGTCCCATGGCGTAGACGTCCCAGGCAACACGGTGCGCGAGGGAGAGCTTCTCGTCGAGGGGAGGGGCGCCGAAGTCGGGATCGCGCCGATCGCGAGCCTGCCACAGCAGTCGCCCCAGGACCGACGTCACGGCGTCCGGGCCGAGTCGGCGAGGACGCTTCGGGTCCTCGAAGGCGCCCCCTTCGACCCAGAGGGAGATCGGATCGGCCGACACCAACCTCACGCTGGTGAGCGGTACCGCCTCGTCGACATCGACGGCGATGTCGACCTCGGCGAGGCCGAGCTCACCAGCGAGCCGCTCGGCGATCGACGCGATGACCCCGGCATCGAAGTCGACCATGGTGAACACCGGCGGGCGCACCACGATGGTGCTCATGTGTAGGCCCCCTCGGCCGCGACACGGCGCTGGCGCTCATCGGCCGTTCGACGGGCCTCGGCGGACAGATCGGCGATCTCGTCGATCTCCTCGTCCGCGAAGCCGGCCAGCTCGCGGAACCGGCGGGCCAGGCGGATGGGGCTGTCGTCCTCGTCGCCGCGGAAGCCGCCCAGCGAGAAGAGACGGTCGACCACCCGCTGGAACTCGAGGGCGTTGGCCCGCCGCTCGGGATCGGTAGCCGTGAGTCGGCGCAGCCAGTCGGACCCCATCTTCACGTGGGTCACCTCGTCCGCGAGCATCCAGTCCTCGCAGAACTCGAGCACCGGGTCGCCCGACACGTCGCCGAACTCGCGCATCGTGTTGAACACGTCGATGGCCAGGCCCTCGAGCGCACGGTTGACCCCGGTGAGACGCAAAGCCGGGTCCGGGTTGCAGGCCGCCTCGTACAGGAACACCGACTCGGCGAACTCGCCGATCTCGGTGCCCATCCAGTCGCCCAGCTTGGCCGAGATCTCACAGTGGCGGGCCTCGTCCCAGCACTGTCGAGCCATGTCGAGCTTC
>Ga0209048_10003789_pt1 | contig 14619 bp, 13 predicted proteins | sample FrelakmetCRP12CR_FD_187146 | JGI IMG/M metagenome (GOLD analysis project Ga0209048, IMG submission 187146) | Freshwater lake sediment microbial communities from the University of Notre Dame, USA, for methane emissions studies - CRP12 CR (SPAdes)... | ecosystem: Environmental > Aquatic >... | reverse complement strand
GACGGCAACGCCAAGCCCCCCAACGCCGTCGCCATCGCCAACGTTGGCACCAACTCCTGGGCCAACTCGAACTCCAACCCCAACGCCCACCTCCACTCCGACACCAAGTCCGACACCGTCCCCGACGCCAACTCCTACTTCCACTCCGCTTCCATTGGTCGCGGTAACGATCTCGTTACCGACGGCGACAATCGCAGCTTCGATTTCCAACTTCACTCAACCAGTCATAACTACAGCAATCAGTAGCTCCGATAACCTGATCGGTTTTGCCGGCGATATTACCTTTGACGAAACGGTGGTGACCTTCCAAACAACACCGATCTCGGCCGTAGATCTGACTGGCGAGAATTGGATCGTAACTGGAAGCGTCCTGGCAGGTGCTGGTCCAATCAGAACGCTACGGATATCAGCCATCTCGACGGATCTTACACCGCTGTCAGGGTCGGGAGCGTTGTTTAATCTGAATATGACGCGCACCAGCAATACACCCGGCGCAATGACCGCGCTAACTTGGGCGACGTCCCCAAACGATTTCTATTTTTTTAACGATAATTTCGACGCGTACTGGCCAACGAGTACCCCGGCTGGGAGCATCACAGTTCAAGCTTCAACCATCGCAATCTCTGGCAACATAACTTATTGTTCGAACCCAAGCTTTCCACCGTTATCCGGAACCGTGCTAACGATGACTGGAAGTGAATCAGGTTCGACGACCACTGATGTATCGGGTAACTATACAATATCGGGTATTGCTGTTGGTGGAACTTATTCCATTACGCCGAGTAAGGTTGGCCTGGCCCCGGGCTCGAACGGCATTAGTACCATCGACGTAATCGCGTTACAACGACACTTCTTAGGTTTAGGAATACCACTTGCAGGTTGCCGATTAGTTGCCGCAGACGTCAATGGAGACGCGCATATCAACACTGTTGACGTCATTGCTACTCAGCGATTCTTCCTTGGCTTGTCCAATGGAGTCGCTAACGCCGGAAAGTACCAGTTTGGTCCTCTCAACCGCGTCTATTCGGGAATCCTTGTGGATCAGTCTGGCCAAAATTACAACGCGGTCGTCTTTGGTGACGTGGCGAGTCCGTTCGTAGGACAATGAGCATCATCGCGAATGAACCGCATTGTTGAAGCCAGCAATCAGAATCAACGTAAGGTTCGGCGGATCCCCCGGGGCTCTACCATCGAGTCTCCGTGCGTTAGGCGATTGAGTCTTTGCTCGCGTCCGGCCAGCGTATGCTCCACGAGCACCAATTCACGAATCACCGAAGCAACTGGAGGATCGCCAGAAAGGCGAATACCTTGGAGAGTTCCGCGAGATTGATTAAGCTGGCCTTCCTGTCATGAGCACAGCCGAGATCATGAGCATGTGGGGTCGCGTCTACACTTTGTACATTTCAATTTATGGAAGGCGTATTATCGATGTCGTTCCCTTAGGAACCGATGTCCGATTAGAAGAATCTATCAAACGCTTTCTTCTCTACTTAGGCGTCGCATTTTCTAGACGCGCCCGTTTTTCGTTGCGATCTACAATCTTGAGCCAAAAATGGTATTGCTTGTCGTCCCCCGTTAACGCCAAGTAATAATCAACCATACGCCTGGCCGACAATATGTCGCCGCCAAGTGCTTTCTTCTCACAAATCCGACGTTCTCGATCACTCATCCAGAAGGGTGACGCAGGTATCCGCAAACCTTTCGGAACAGGTATCCTATCTGGGTCGCCGGCGCGACAACCGAGCAAATTAAGAGCACAAGATAGCGAGATCGCCACCATCAGTCGATTTCCGAGCGACATCAGTAAAAAGCCTCTTCAGGGACTGCAGTTCACCTTAGAGTGATCGCACCGGCGTAATTGGAGCGTGACTAATTCCAGCCGTCCCGCCTTCGAAACTATTATCGGGCATGGGAATTACAAACGCCGGAGGTGGTGGTTCGGCGTCAAGTGCGCCACCGGGCGGTCTGGATGCGTGATCATATGGATCAAATGCAAATACTCGGACCTGATCCCTTCGGGGGGCTCAATTATGGCTCCTCCGTTCGCAATTTGGGGAAAAGCCCCCGAAAATCCTTCGTATTCCTCGTTAGCAAGCCGTCAAATCGAGAGGCAAATGCGCCAATCAAGATATCGGCAATTGGCCGTTTTCCAATCTGACCTCGCCGTCGTTTCTGCAGGTAAGCGTACCATGCCCGGTGTGCTGCCAGCGTGTCGGGCCAAACCCACCCGTGGGTCCAATGAACACCAATCGCTTCCAAAAACTCATTCTGCGCTGTAACGATGCCGTTAAAGAGCGGGGACAACTCAATGTAGGAGACCGGGGCAACCAGAAGTTCTGCTGAACGGCGCCGATCCAGCAGTTGCGCAGAACGACGTCCAAATTGCGGATCGCCTTCCGCCACGTCGATCAGGACGCACGTATCGACCACCCACGGCACTATCGGTCTCCTTCACGTAGTTCTGTCATCACCTCGGATGTGCGGCGGCCCCGCTCCCCGCGGAGACGAGCGGCGCACCCGATCATTGCCACCGCGCCAACAGGTTTCTTCTTTCGTGGGACCTTCACCAGACATTCCCAATCCGAGATCCTCTCCCAAACGAGCGGCTGCCCAGTTTTCAAGCCTAGTTCTTTTCGAATCGAGGCAGGAATCGAAATCTGCCCACGCTCGGTGACAACCGTCGTTTGCTTATCCATGGCAAGCCATCTTATCATGTATATTCATCATGTCAATCTAGCAGAACTCGAGACCTCATGTGGGCCGACAAAAGGGGCAAAGCTGCCTGCTGATCGGCATCTCTCCAGAGGACTATTTGTTGTTTCGCGCTAACTGCCTCGCGACTCCGCGGAGATAGGAGCGGCCACGCCGGGCATTGGCCATCGTCGTCTTCGGATCGGCGGTGCCCGCCATTTCGAGAATGAAGGCGCCGTGAAATCCGACCTGAATCAGGTTTTGCAGCAACTGGGGCCAGTCAATCTTCCCATCACCCGGCGGCCAGTGATCATCACCCGCTCCGCCATTGTCATGCGCATGGATCATTTTCAGGCGGCCGTCGAGTTTGCGGATCAGGTTATCCAAGTCCCCGGAAAGAACGGCATGACCGGTGTCGAGACACGCCCCGACCTCGGCGCCATTGATTCCATCGAGGATCCAGAGGATATCGCTCGTATTGCCAAAAAGGAGGTGGGGCAATTTGTTTTCGAGCACGCAAGTTACGCCAAGGTCGCGGCAGCGGCGCGCGATCTGATTGAGAGAATCAATCACATGTTGCATGCGCGACAGCTGCTCTTGGGCAGGCGTGGGCGGCGGATTCTCCGGCCCGGGATGCAGCACAAAATAATGCGCCCGCAGAAGGGCGGCCGCTTCGGCGGCTCGGCATATTTCAGCCACTGACTTATCCCTTTGCGTCGCCTCCGAAGATGAGATGTCGATGTTGGACGCGAAGGGGGCATGCAGGGAGTAAGCCTCCATTCCCAGGTCGTCGATTCGTGCGGCCGCGCGGCGAACTGCGGCTTCGTCATGAAAATCGAGGTGCGCCGGCGATGAGCAGACCTCGATGGTGCTGAAACCGCTCTCGCGAATGAGCGACAGGCAATCAAGAATGCTCTGATGATAAAAGCAGCCGGTTGAAAGGCCGATGCGCCAGTTTCTCATGTGTTCTCCGATTTAGGGCCGATTGTTTGAAGTCCAGAAGGTTGCAACCGCAGTTTGAAAACGGGCAGATCTTTTGCTCCTGGGCTGACACACAATTAAAATCCACCAGCTCGTCCCGGCCGGTCACGAACAGACCAGCAAAAATCCGCGTGTAGAAATCCGCCCGAGTCGCGCGATCGTATCCACGGAACTGAGTCCATCCAAATGGGCCTGCGTACTTGGAATGGATCAAGCCCGCAATGTGCCGCGGATGCCAGCCGAGCGCCAGCATCACCCGAACCAATTGCCGGATGCGGGCTGGCTGCAGTAAGAGATCATTGGGCGTTTCCAGGGTCATGCGCGCACAGGCGGGCAAGCGCTCCAGCTCGAACCGATCGTAGGTTTCGCTCCAGCGATCGGGCGGCTGCTGTTCCTGCGCATAAAACCAGTCGTGAAAGTTCGCCACATTTGAGCCGGCGTAATCAGCGACCACTGCGCCCATACCCTCACTCGCGTCTGGAATGATGGTGCAGGAATTTTCGGCGAGCTTCGTCGTGGCCGCGACATCTCGCATCGTTCGGACTCCTTCGCGCCAGGTGATGCCTTGTAACGGGATGACGAAGAACGGCGCCAACTGATCCAGCACTTGAGGGTCAATGCCCCAGCTCTGCTGCCAGGGTTTTAGGTAAACGCTGAAGGGCACTCGCGTCATGCGGGTGCTGAGCGGATCGCCGTACTCAGAGATATCGAGGGAGATCATCTCGCGCCCGTGCCCGGACGGCCCGACTTCCATGGCCGTGAGTTCGACCGGGATCGCGGTGTCTGGCGCCGCGATCTCTTTGATTCGATAAGCAAGAAACTCCATGATCAACCCGAGCCCGGCAAAGGCGCGCGCAAGTTCTTCGACTACTTTCCCCGCCTCCGGGAGTTGAGACTCGCTTTCCGTCTTCCATAGGCTGTCCGAACCGCGCCCGAGTTTGACCAGGCGTTTGAATTCACCCGAATCGCGCCGGATCCGCCAAACAAAATGGTGCCCGCGGCCGCTCAGCAAACGCAGTGGAGCGATGCCATATCCACGAAGTGTTCGTTCGATCGCCTCCGCGACCGGCTCTTGGAGTGCAAACACCCGCTCCGGCGCGACAAACGCTTCCGCCGCGCGATCGAAATTCACATACTCGACGTCAAAGTCTGCGATTAACGAATTCTGGTCCCAAAGCGAGCGGCAAATTTCAAGCCCGCGATCGAAGAGCAAAGGTAACTGCCGTGGAGAACAGGGCAGGCGGAGTTGCGCCGTGCTTTCATCGCTCCCAGTTAGAAATTCGCAGGTCGCTTCGCGGCCAGCGCGCCAGCCGATGAACTCAGCGATGCGACCGCGCACGCTCGCGTTATGGTAATATTCCATACGCTGTTGGATCGAAGTCCTCACAATCAATTTAAAAACCGCTTGAATCTATCCGCTGTCCAGAGTTTGGCTTTTCCTGTGCAAATGTTGCGTGAGGGTTTAGAAACAATCTCAATGATTACAGGGCGCTCGAAGTCATGGCTGGCGATCTGATCTCCCACACGTTCCTGGAAGGGCTGGAACCCGGACATCTGGACATCCTGTCCAGAATGGCGACCAGGAAGCAATTTGCGGCGGGCCAGACGATTTTCCGCCAACGCGACGCGGCCAATGGATTCTATCTGATCGAACAGGGACTGGTTGGTTTGGACTGCGAGCTGCCTCGAGAGAGGAGCATTCAAATCCAGCAAATTGGACCCGGCGAGGTGCTGGGATGGTCCTGGTTAGCCGAACCTTACCAATGGCAGTTTACCGCGACGGCCATCAAGGATGTCACGGCCAGTTTTTTCTCTGCCTCCGAACTTCGCGCGCAATGCGCGCGTGACCCCAAACTGGGTTATGCCCTCATGGAACGGATCGCCCGGGTCTTGATGGAACGGTTGCAGGCAACCAGACACAAATTGCTGGTCTTCGTGAAGCGAGCCAGTGGGGATGAAGATGCGCAACAGGTCTGTTGAATCACTCCGCTAGCGACGGAAGAAACGTCGAAATGCCATTGGCGGAGCACGAGCGGCTGATCGCGTTTCTGCAATCACCCTCGGCCTACCCGCATCGGCCGCGGAAAGTGAGTTCGATTCAGACACACGTTTCGTGGGTTTTCATCGCTTCGCCCTTCGTCTTTAAAGTGAAGAAGCCGGTCGATCTCGGCTTCCTTGATTTCAGGACGCTGGAAAAACGCTCCCACTTTTGCCGGCGCGAGCTCGAGCTGAATCGACGCCTCTGTCCGGAAGTCTACCTGGCGGTCATGCCGATTTATGAAAGCGCTGCCGGTTTTTCACTCGAAGACGCGAAAGGAGAGATCGTTGAGTACGCGGTCAAAATGCGGGAACTGCCGCACGGCTGGTTCTTGAGCGAACTCCTCGCAAAAGGCGCGGTCGGAGAAACGGAGATCAATCGCGTGATCTCTCGCCTGCAGAAATTCTACGACTCCCAAACGGCCACGGCGCAGATCGAGCAATGGGGCAGGCTGGAGAAACTGAGGATCAGCACGGACGAGAATTTCGCGCAGGCGGCGCCGTTCGTGGGAAAGACCATTTCGCCGGTGGCACTTGAGGCTATGCGTTCCTTCACCAACAACTTTTACCAGGCTAACCGGGCGTTATTCCAGGAACGCATTCAAGAGCACCGCCTTCGCGATTGCCACGGCGACCTGCACCTGGATCACGTCCACGTCACGCCGGAAGCAACGACGATCTTCGATTGCATCGAATTCAACGATCGGTTCCGCTTCATCGACATCGCGAACGACCTTGCCTTTCTCGCGATGGATTTTGATTTCGAAGGCGAGCGCGAGCTGGCGCGCCTGCTCTTTCGAAACGCGGCGCGCGAATTTCGCGACGCCGGGATGCTGAAGCTCGCCGATTTCTACAAATGCTATCGCGCGGTCGTGCGAGGCAAAGTGGAAAGCATTCAAGCCATGTCCGGCGAGGCGGTGGATCGCGCAGAGCATGCGCGGCGAGCGAGACGCTACTTCCGTCTCGCCTTGCGCTATGCGACCAGCGGCTCCCGGCCTTTAGCCCTCGTGATCATGGGCCAGGTTGCGACCGGAAAGAGCACCGTCGCGCGACAGCTCGCGACGGAGCTGGACTGGCCGGTCTTTTCATCCGACCAGATTCGGAAGACGCTTACTGGCGTTCCGCTGACAGAGCGGACGGCACCGGAGTTGCGCGTCCATGTCTATTCCGAGCAGATAACGGAAGAGACTTACCAGAAGCTGCTGGACGAAGCGCTCGCGGCCCTGGCCAGCCATGGCGGTGTTGTCATCGACGCAACGTTTTCCAGACGCTTCCAGCGCGACTTGTTGCGCGACAAGTGCGTGAAAGCCGGTGTTCCTCTTCGAGTCGTCGAACTTGAAGCCAACCGTGAAACGATCCGGCGCAGACTCAAGGCACGAGAGGAGAGTCCCGAAGCGATTTCCGACGCTCGACTTGAGGACTTCGAGAAGCTGAGCGCCGCTTACGAGCCACCAGCGGAGCTCGCCGCGGATTTGATCAAGGTCTCAACAGACGATGGCCTGCCTGATGCGGTGAAAGCGGTGCTGTTACGTCTTGTCCAGAACCAATCATCAGAGAAAATGGTTCACTGACGCGAATAGCCCGTCGCGAAGGGACCAAGGCGCCGGGAGCTTCTTACTGGGCTTCCATGAGGAAGACGGCGCGAGCAGAGGGCGAAGCGCGCAGCGCTGGAGCATCCGTAATAACAATGGTCGTTCCCGGCGCGACGATATCGTAAATCTTCGCGGCGAACTCTGGGCAGATGTGGAACCGGCGCCCCAGATCCTGAAGAGTAGTTTTTCCCTCCGTTCTTACTGCCATCCAGCGATGAGCGGGGCGACCCGGGACAAACGTGCTCGGCGTTTCAGCAAGGCCCTCGAGCATGGTGAACGCGTGGCCACCCAGGAGTTCCTGCGGATGGTCGACTTCGAGGACGGCGCGACCGATTGGAATTCCGTTTCGATAGACATAAACGGTTCGGTCGGCACCACTCACCAGAATAGTAACTGGTCCCTCCACGCTTCGTTCAGGATTCCATTCATATTGGCCTTCGAGCGGACGGGAGATGTCAGCCTCGGAATCCTGAGGAGTAAGGAGAATCCCGGGATGCGCAGCGATGGTTGGTTCCGCGCGCTTTTCATCGACCACGATGACGGTGGCACCTCGAACTGTGAGCGAATAGAGTTTCCTGGCAAATTCGTGCGGTAGGCGGATACATCCATGACTTGCCGGATAGCCGGGTAGATCTCCACCGTGCAAGGCGACTCCCTCCCACGTCAGTCGCTGCATGTAGGGCATCGGAGCGTGATGATACTTGTTCGAGAAATGTGTCACTTGTTTTTCCAGAATCGTAAAGACGCCCGTGGGCGTGCTCCGTCCTTTGACTCCGCTGCTGATGCTGGAGTACGCGACCCGAATACCGTTTCGATAGGCGCTCAGTGTCTGGTCAGGCAGACTAATGATGACGACCAATGGTCCACTCGGAGAAAGCTCTGGTTCCCAAAAATAATCTCCTGGACGCAGCGGACCGTTTTGCCGGTCAGCCGCGATGGCTGTGGCAAGAGAGACGCTCAAGAGGAGAAAGCCGAGCGTTACCCGACAGCACATCAAACAAGAGACGGCGCTGAATGTTTCGCGTCAATCACCGGGGTTGCGCAGCAGGGACCGATCCCGGCAGATTTCTCTCAAGCTGCTCCAGCGGCGCGCGCGATCTCCGCAACTTTCTTCTGAAGAGCATTGGCAATCTGCTCGTGCGTTTTTTGACCGCGGCCCTTGGGTTGCAGCTCCTTCGCACTTTGCGGTTGGCCGATCACAACGCGAAGGGAACGCAGCCGGGGGAAACGATTCCCAGGCGGCCACGCTTCATACGTTCCTTGAATAAAGACGGGGATCGCTGACGTGGGAAAGCGTTCGAGCAACATCCCGATGCCCGGCTTGAATGTTTGCAGCGTGCCCGTGGGAGAGCGCTCACCCTCTGGAAACCAGACGAGGTTTTTTTCGTTTTTTAGAACGATGGCACCGAGGGCGAGGCCGGTGCGAGCAGCGCGCGTTGGTTCGACCGGCAAGATTTTTCCCAGTCTGCTCAGGAAACGCATGATCGGATTCGCCGAGACAATTCCGGTCCAGCCGGCCCAGTAGGTTTGGCGCAACTGCTTCCAGTTGAGCACCGCGGCAATCGCGAGCGGATCGAGGTAGCTAACATGGTTGGGAGTCAGGACCCATGGCTTGTCTTCCGGTAAATTCTCCAGTCCTTCCACGCGCACCCGAAAGAGCAGACGCATAAGAAATCGGTTCAACGCATAGAGAAAACGCGCAACGCCGGCGGCTAATCGGCTGAGCGGCTCGAGCCAGCGTTTCTGTTTCTCGTCGAGGATGTCGCAGGGCTGCCCCAGTGGATCGATCCCTTCGCCCTCGCCGCCTTCGATCACTTCGCGCAGGAGATCGCGCACCGTGTCGATCCGCGCGATCGCTTCTTCGGTCAATTCCACTCCGCTGCCCTCCGCGATTTCGAGGGTCAGATTCAGCCACTCGAGCGAATCAACCCCAAGATCGAACTGCGGACTTGTGTCCGGAGTCAGCCGCTTTCCACCATAGCGCCGCCCCAGCAATTCCCAGACAGATTGAGCCGACGGATCCTCCAGGAGCGCGCGGTCTTCTCCGGACATTTCTTCAACCGCCATCGGACCTGCACCTGCACCCGGAGTTTTCTCTCCGCGCCTCTTCGCCTCCTCAAAGCGCTCCACCAGCCGATGGCGCTGGATTTTCCCAAGGCGCGTGCGCGGTAACGCCTCGGCGGTTATGGCGTAGTCAGAAATCCGCTCGTAACTCGGCAGCCGCCGGGAAACGGCTTCGATCGCCTCGCGGACTGGCCCCTCGGCGTTATCTCCTTGAGCGGTTCGCTTTGGCACAACCAACGCCACGAGCTTCCCATTTTTTTCCAGCACGCCGATTTCGCGAATCGCCGGCTCCGAAGCATAAGCCGCCTCCACATCCTCGGTCTGGATCTTCTCGCCACTCTCGGTTTTGATGAGGGTCGAGATTCGACCGAGGACGTAAAGAAAATTGTCTTCATCCAAGGATCCGATGTCCCCGGTCCGAAACCATCCGCCATCCGTAAACACTTTGGCCGTCTGCTCCGGGAGGTTCCAGTAGCCAGCAAAGACATTCGGTCCACGCACCAGAATTTCTCCCATCTCGCCATCGCGCGTTGCCTCTTGCTGTTGTTCCAGGGCGCTCGAATCAATTCGAACCTCCACACCGGGAAAAAGCTTCCCCACGCTGCCTCGTCGCGATTTGCCGGGCAGGTTTATGGTGAGAAGTGGCGACGTCTCAGTCAGGCCGTAGCCGATCGCGACTTGCCAGCCGAGCCCTTCAAGTCTTGAGGCCAGCTCCGGATCGAGGGCCGAGCCGCCGGACGCTAACAACCAAAGGTCTTCACCGAAACGTCTATGCAACGTGCGAAACAGTTTCTTGCCAGCGCGCAGACCCACCCATCTTCTCAGAAGAGTGCTCAGGGCGAGGAAAATGTGGAACAACCGCCGCGCCCACCAGCCGGCTGATTCGACTCTGCCAATGATTCCGGAGTAAAGCGTGCTGTAGAGACGCGGCACCCCGACGATTGCCGTCACCTCCCCTTCCCGCGACGCCCGCAGCAGCTGCTGACCAGTCAGCGAAAACGGCAAAACCAGAGGCAGACCGAGAAGCAACGGCGCCAGCATACCGATGACAAATGGGTAAACATGATGCAGCGGAAGAGGCAGCAACACCCGGTCTCGTTCGGTAAGGATCTGCAAGTCCCTGACGATTTCCAGCTGCGAGCCAATGTTACCGTGACTCAGAGGCACGCCCTTTGGCGGACCGGTCGTCCCCGATGTATAAAACAACACGGCTGGGTCATTCGCCGTGACCGGCGGGAGTTCCGCTGTGCCGAGATCGAGCAATCGCTCCCAACTCCGCCCATCCTCGGATGCGGCATCGAGCAGGATGAGTCTCGCCTCTTGTTTTAGATCGAATTCCTCGAGACGCGTCGCCCGCTGTCGAGTCGTGATGATAGCGCGCGCGGCGCTATCATTGAGAACGTGAACAAGGTCCTCGTCCCCGAGCTGAATATCCAGCGGCACAGCTACCGCGCCCGAGCGAATGACTCCTAGGACAGCCGCAATCCACTCCGGGCGGTTCTCGGCGAAAAGGGCGACGGCATCGCCGCGTTTGAAACCAGCGTTCGCCAGTCCCTTGGCAAAAGAACCCGCGTATTCCGCAAGTTTCCGGTAAGACCAATGCTGATGCTCCTTCTTCGTCAGAGCGAGTAACGCTGTCCTCTCCCCATGCTCCGCCAACGAGCCTGCCAGCGACTGTAACGTTCGCCCAGGCTTGAGGTCACTTCGCGACGAACCGCCGCGCTCGATTAATCGATTGGTCCGCTGAGTGATCAAGCGATGAAGCAGAGCGAGCCAGCGTCTCCGGAATCTGACGCAAACTGCGCTTCCAGGTTAGCCGCGGTCGCGTAGGCCGGTTTCGCCGCTCTCACGTGCGCAGTTGGCGCAGCAAAACATTTTTGAGCCGCTCTCCACGCCATGTCCGATGATCTTTCCTCCACACCGATCGCACTCCGGCGCCATTGCATGAATGGCGCACTCGAAGCTATCGAAAATATGCGTCTTCCCGTCCTGCCTGATCTCGAACGTCTTGTCGTATTCGTTTCCGCAGTGTTCACATTTCGCCATAAAGGTTTGCTCCACTTAATGTCTAACCAGGTTCTTGCAGTTAATTGGCTCTCGAAGAATCAGGCAGGCCGAAGCGAGCGAAAGTGTTCCGGCAGCTTCGAGGCTTCCGTCTTGACGAGGTCGGATCTGACATGCTCAACAATCCGCTCCCGAATTTCGACGGGCAAGAGATCGACAATCGCCGTGTAGATCGACGCCGGGGCGGCAAACGACCATCCTTCGACCCGCTCCGCTTCAACGATTTTGGCAATTTGATCAGCCAGTTGCTGGCAAATCCGGCGCTCGGACTCGGCTTCCAATTGCGGCCAATCGGTCATGGGGCTCGTGCGGCCCCCGCTGGATCTATCACTGACGTCCGGAATATCGAACGCCTGGACCAGCTGCAAATTTGGGCCACGGGTCACCGTTTCATCCACTCGGTACGCTCTCAGGCTGCCACGATCGGCCACGACGATGAAAGAAGCCGGTCTCATACGTAATCAGAAACGTTAATCGCTTCTTCGTTCTCCGGCCAGATTTCACGCAGATGTGGCGGAGAAATTCCGCGCAATTTTTCCAGTTCGCCGGGCGAAAGATGTGCCGCGAGCACTTTCATCACCACTTGAGTCAGGCGCATCGGATTGACGTTCTGATCGGTGGCGAAGTTCGCTTTGACCACGTCGTAAAATTCCTGCGCGGTCTTGACCTTTGCCGGCGTCGAGGCCGGCTTCCAGTTGTCATAGTAGAATCCCCGGACGAGCATCGGCAGCTGGGCGCCGAGATGCGCGGCTTCCGGCACGGGCAAACGGTCGCGCAACGCGTGCAAAACCGCGCGCAAACCGTGATACGCTTTTTGATGATCGTCCCAGTACAACTGATCGCTGATCTCCTTCAGCCAGATATTCGTCTTTTGCAGGGTCGTTTCGAAAACTTCCGGTTGTTTCAAGTTCATAATTTCCAATTGGTTTGATGTTCACCGCGAGGCGTAACCGCTGTCGATCACTCCATTCCTGACTCCATTGATGTGGCCCGATGCTCCTTTGGCTCAGGTATTTCAGTTAAAGTCGCTTCCGTCAGCAAGAGCACGCTGGCGACCGAGACCGCGTTCTCGAGCGCGACCCGCACAACTTTCGTTGGATCGATGATGCCCGCTTCGACCAGATCGACATACACTCCGCGCGCGGCATCGAACCCGTAGTTGCCCGTGCCGGCGCGCATCTTGTCGATCACTACCCCATCGTCGGCCGCCGAATTCAGCGCGATCTGTCGAGCGGGCGCTTCCAGCGCGCGTTTGAAGATCATCAGACCCGTGCGCTCATCGCCTTCGCACCTGGCCAGTTCCGCATCGACTGCGTCGATGGCTCGGAGCAGAACAAGTCCGCCGCCCGGCACAATTCCTTCCGCGATCGCGGCTTTGGTCGCGCTGATCGCGTCGTCGAACGCCTCTTTACGGTTCTTCATCTCTGCTTCCGAGGGCGCGCCGACGCGAATAACGGCGACACCTCCGGCCAGTTTGGCCAGACGCTCTTCGAGTTTCTCGCGATCGTAGTCCGAAGTCGTTTCGCTGATTTGACGGCGCAACTCCTGACAGCGCCCGTCCACCTGCGCCTTGTCACCGCGACCGCCGACAATCGTGGTGTTGTCCTTATCAACCACCACCCGTTTGGCGCCGCCGAGCTGGTCGATTTCAACCTTGTCCAGCTTCAAACCGAGTTCCTCCGAGACAACCTGGCCTCCGGTCAGAATCGCCATGTCTTCCAGCATCGCTTTGCGCCGGTCTCCGAAACCGGGAGCCTTGACCGCAATGCAGGAAAGCACCCCGCGCAGCTTGTTCACGACGAGCGTGGCCAGCGCTTCGCCTTCGAAATCTTCCGCTACGAGCAAGAGCGATCGTCCACTCTTGGCCACTTTCTCGAGCAACGGCACCAGATCGTTCAGGTGCGCGATCTTCTTTTCCGTAAGCAGAACGAGCGCATCATCCAGGATCGCCTCCATCTTCTCCGGGTTCGTGACGAAATAGGGCGAGAGATAGCCGTGATCGAATTGCATTCCCTCGACCACCTCCAGGGTCGTTTCAGTCGTGCGGGCTTCTTCGACCGTGATCGCCCCTTCGGGTCCGACCTTTTCCATGGCGTCGGCCACCAGTTCCCCAATGGTGGGGTCATTGTGCGCGGAAATGGCGGCGACCTGCTGTTTTTCTTTCTTGCTGACTACCGGGCGCGAGATTTTCTTGATCGCGTCCACCGCCACCACCACGCCGCGATCGAGACCGCGTTTGATATCGACTGCGCTCGCGCCGGCGGTCACGTTCCGCACGCCTTCCGCAAAAATAGCGTGGGCCAGGATCGTGGATGTGCTCGTGCCATCGCCGACGGCTTCACCCGTCTTCTCCGCCGCCTCGCGCATCATTTGCGCGCCCAGATTCTCCTCTGCATTTGCGAGATCGAACTCCTTGGCAATGGTCACGCCATCGTTGCAAACGAGTGGTTTGCCCCATTTTTTTTCGATGAGAACGCATTTCGATTTTGGTCCGAGAGTGACGCGCACGGCGTCAACGAGCGCCGTAGCGCCGCGGAGAATTTTCTCGCGCGCTTCAGAACGAAAGAGGATTTGTTTGTGGGCCATGGTTAGGAGCGGGTTGGTTTGGTCGTCGCCCAGCGTGCCGGAATAACCAGCACCGGACAGCCGGCATAACGCACCACCCGTTCAGCAACGCTGCCGATGAGGGCATGTCTCAATCCAGAACGCCCATGTGTCGAAATGACGATGAGCTCGATATCTTCACGGGAGGCGCAGTCGCAAATCGCGCTTGGCGGTGATCCCCGCACGACTTGCACAGAACCGCACAAGCCCGCTTCCGTGGCCATCGCCTGCATTTGTTTACAAGCGGCCTTTTGCGAGTCTGCGATAAGTGTGGCCGGAGGGAGGCCGGCGGCTGCGTCGCCCATCGGGAACCAGGGTTGTTCCACGGCATGCACCAGGACGACTTTCGCGCCCAGATCGCGCGCCAGCGCGACACCCAAATCGAACGCGTCTCTTGAGCACGAGGAGAAATCAACGGGTATAAGAATTTTTCCGACCTGGAATCCTTTCCCAAAGCCTTGGCCATTCCCTCCGGCCGCTTCTCGATAAGGCTGGCGCACAACCAGAACCGGACACGGCGAAAATTGAACGACACGTTCGGCCGTGCTGCCTAAAAATGCGCGCCTATATCCGGTGCGGCCGCTGG
>Ga0209048_10003788_pt1 | contig 14619 bp, 7 predicted proteins | sample FrelakmetCRP12CR_FD_187146 | JGI IMG/M metagenome (GOLD analysis project Ga0209048, IMG submission 187146) | Freshwater lake sediment microbial communities from the University of Notre Dame, USA, for methane emissions studies - CRP12 CR (SPAdes)... | ecosystem: Environmental > Aquatic >... | reverse complement strand
TTGCGGCGCCGTTCTTCTTCTGTCCCGCGTGTGCGGGACGTTCTGCTCAGCGTCGGCGCGTCAGCTGCACGTGATCGTCGCGGTGGCCGTCTTCTGCGGCGATGTCTGGTCGAACACGGTGACGGAGTACGTTCCGGCGCCTGCGGGCAGACCCGAAACCGTAACGGTGTTGCCCGCGACCGCCACCGGGAAGGTCGGCGAGACGATGGCGCCATAACTGGGCGTGCCGCCGGCAGCGATGAACGGGAACGTCTTGCCGTTGCAGCCGGCCGCGGCGACGGCCGTTGGCGCAATGGTCAGTGCCGGGGCCGGTGTCGCGACCGGCGCGTCCGTCGTGCCCTCGACGTTCGACAGCGTCGCCGTCGTCTGCCGTCCCGTCGCATCGAAGATCGAGAACGTGAGCGGATCGACGCAGCTGCCGTTGGTGATCGCCTGGTACGAGCCGCCGCTCGCGTTGACGGTCGAATTGACGAGCGTCACCGAGTTGGGGAACGTCGAGGTGACCCGGTAGGGCGGCGTGCCGCCGTAGATGAAGTACTCGGTCGTGAAGCCGGTCGAGCACACGCCCTTGTATGCGCCGGAAATCTTTGCGGTGCCGGGCACGACCGTCAGGATCTTCGCGCCGTCGGTCAACTGCTGGATCACGAAATTGCCGGTCAGCTTCTGGCCGGAGGTGAGGTCGGTGACGCGCAGTTGTGCGAACTGGGTCGGCGCATTGACGTTGGCCTTGACGAGTACGCTCGCGAGCCCGTTCGCGTCCGACACCACCTTGAGCGATGTCACGACGGTCTGTGCATTATCGGCGGTCGTAAGGCCAAAGGCCCCCGTGACGACGTCGAACTGCACCTGTCGTCCCGCGAGCGGGCCGCCCTGCGGCCCGAGCACGGTGACGGCGGCCGTCCCGTTCTGGCCCGAGCAGATGGCTGTGGTGCCACAGTCGGTCAGGTTGGGCGTGATCGTCAGCGAATTGAGCAGCGGCGCGGCGCGCACGGTCACCGTCACCGGCGCGTCCGCCGTGGTGGCCTGCGCGCTCGAGCTGTCCTGCACCGTGATCGTGACTGGGGTGTCGGCGGCGACGTTGCCCGCGAGAAGCACGACGGTGGACCCGGGAACCGCTTGCGCAACGGGGAGCACCGCCGAATTGGAACTGAAGGCCCGGTAGGGCGGGACCCCGCCCGACACCGTCAGCGTCGTCGGAATTCCGGAGTAGGCGACGGAGTCGCCCGGCAGGACGGTCAGCGGCGTCGAGGTCGTGTGCAGGACATTGATGGGCGCTCCGCTGCCGCCGCCGCAGGCGCTCAGCACGGCCACTCCGGCGAGGGCGACGAGGCCGGCGAGGGATCGCTGGAGGACGGCGAGGAGGCGGTTTTCCGTCATGATGGAATTCCCGATGATGATGTCCTAAAAGGGGCGGGGCCGCGAGCCTGTTTTGGACGTTGCAACAAGCATCTAGACCATTTTGTTGAGATTAAAGCCTAAGAACGGGATTGGCGCAAGTCTTTTGCTCGGGCGCCCCCTCGGCGGGCGGGGGGCTGTTGCGCTGCGGACCACAGCGTGCAGTGTCCCGGCCCTGCCTTGCCGCAATGCAGCATCGCTGCTAGTCTGTGAAGGTTTCACCTCTGGGTCGGGCGGTGCGGCCTGTGCTGCGCTTTCCGGCGGGCAAACCACACATCGCTGCGGTGAGGTCATCGTGCAACAAGGATCCGAGGAATCGCGCCATTTCCCTCCGGGGCGCCAGGGGCTCTACGATCCGGTGAACGAGCACGACGCCTGCGGCCTCGGCTTCATCGCCCACATCAAGGGGCAGAAGAGCCACGCGATCGTCACCCAGGCGCTGTCGATCCTCAAGAACCTCACGCATCGCGGCGCGACCGGCGCCGATCCCCTGCAGGGCGACGGTGCGGGCATCCTGATCCAGCTGCCCGACCGGTTCCTGCGCAGGGTCTGCGGGGCGCAGGGTCTCACGCTGCCCGCCGTCGGCCAGTACGGCGTCGGGATGGTGTTCCTGCCGAAGGAGCCGGCCTCGCGGATGGCCTGCGTGCAGGAGATCGAGCGCGCGGTGGCGGGCGAGGGGCAGATCCTGCTCGGCTGGCGCGACGTGCCGACGAACAACGCCGGCCTCTCGCTGCGCACGAAGGAGGTCGAGCCCGTCATCCGCCAGGTGTTCATCGCGCGCGGGTCCAACGACATGGACCAGGACGCGCTCGAGCGCAAGCTCTACATCATCCGCAAGAAGTCGGGGCACGCGATCCAGGCGCTGAAGCTGCGCCACGGCAAGGAGTTCTACGTGCCGTCGATGTCGACGCGCACGCTCGTCTACAAGGGGATGCTGCTGGCGCATCAGGTGGGCGAGTACTACCTCGACCTCGCCGACGACGCGATGGTCACGGCGCTCGCGATGGTGCACCAGCGCTTCTCGACCAACACGTTTCCGACGTGGGACCTCGCGCACCCGTTCCGGCTCGTGTGCCACAACGGCGAGATCAACACGCTGCGCGGCAACGTCAACTGGATCCGCGCGCGCCAGCACGGCATCGCGAGCACGGTGCTGGGCGCGGACCTCGACAAGATCTGGCCGCTGATCTACGACGGCCAGTCCGACTCCGCGTCGTTCGACAACGCGCTCGAGCTGCTCGTGATGGGCGGGTATCCGCTCGCCCACGCGATGATGCTGATGATTCCCGAGGCCTGGGCCGGCAACCCGCTGATGGACGAGGACCGCCGCGCATTCTACGAATACCACGCCGCGCTGATGGAGCCCTGGGACGGGCCCGCGGCGATGGCGTTCACGGACGGCCGCCAGATCGGCGCGACGCTCGACCGCAACGGGCTGCGGCCGGCGCGCTTCATCGTCACCGACGACGACTACATCGTGATGGCGTCGGAGGTCGGCGTGCTCGACATTCCCGAGCGCAGAATCGTCAAGAAGTGGCGGCTGCAGCCCGGGAAGATGCTGCTGGTCGACATGGAGCAGGGCCGGATCGTCGAGGACGAGGAGCTGAAGCGCACGCTCGCCACGGCCCGGCCCTATCGCGACTGGATCACGCGCTCGCGGGTCGCCCTCGAAGCGCTCCCCGAGCCCGCGCCGCCGCAGGGGTCGGCGGTGCCGGTGCTCGATCGCCAGCAGGCGTTCGGCTACACGCAGGAGGACGTGCGCATCATCCTCGCGCCGATGGCGCAGTCCGGCGAGGAGGCCATCGGGTCGATGGGCAACGACGCTGCGCTGCCCGTGCTGTCGTCGCGGCCGAAGGTCTTCTACAACTACTTCAAGCAGCTGTTCGCGCAGGTCACGAACCCGCCGATCGACCCGATCCGCGAAGAGCTCGTGATGTCGCTCGTCACGTTCATCGGGCCGCGGCCGAACCTGCTCGGCATCGACCAGGAGGTGCCGCCGATGCGCCTGGAGGCGCCGCAGCCGATCCTCACCAACGACGCGATGGAGAAGATCCGCCACATCGCGCTGTTCACCGGCGGCGCGTTCAAGGCCTACGAGCTCGACATCTGCTACCCCGCCGCGTGGGGCGCGAACGGCATGGAGGCGGCGCTCGCGTCGCTGTGCGCCGAGGCCGAGGACGCGATCCACCTCGGCTACAACGTGCTGATCGTGTCGGACCGCAGGGTGTCGGCGGAGCTGATGCCGATCCCGGCGCTGCTCGCGACCGCCGCCGTGCACCAGCACCTCGTGCGCAAGGGGCTGCGCACCAGCACGGGCCTCGTCGTCGAGACCGGCTCCGCGCGCGAGGTCCACCAGTTCGCGCTGCTCGCCGGCTACGGAGCCGAGGCGATCCATCCGTACCTCGCGCTGGAGACGCTCGCCTCGCTCGCCGGCGTCGTGCCGGGCATCGCACCGGAGCAGTCGGCGGCACGCTTCATCAAGGCGATCTGCAAGGGGCTCTACAAGGTGATGTCGAAGATGGGCATCTCCACGTACCAGTCGTACTGCGGCGCGCAGATCTTCGAGGCGGTCGGCCTGCAGTCGGCGTTCGTCGACAAGTACTTCACGGGCACCGCCAGCACCGTCGAGGGCATCGGGCTGTTCGAGGTCGCGGAGGAGGCGCAGCGGCTGCACCAGCTCGCTTTCGGCGCGAACCCGCTGCTCGCGAGCGCGCTCGACCCGGGCGGCGAATACCAGTATCGCATCCGGGGCGAGGAGCACATGTGGACGCCGGACTCGATCGCGAAGCTGCAGCACGCGGCGCGCGCCGGCAGCTACGCGACGTACCGCGAATACGCGGCGCTCGTCAACGACCAGACCAATCGGCTGATGACGCTGCGGGGACTGTTCGAGTTCCGGCCGGCCGCGGCGCCGATTCCGCAGGACGAGGTCGAGCCCGCGGCGGAAATCGTCAAGCGCTTCGCCACGGGCGCCATGAGCCTCGGCTCGATCTCCACCGAGGCGCACACCACGCTCGCCGTCGCGATGAACCGCATCGGCGGCAAGTCGAACACCGGCGAAGGCGGCGAGGACGCGAACCGCTATCTGCCGATCGCGAAGGGCGAGACGCTGAAGAGCCGCATCGGCAGCGCGGTCGTCGACGTCGCGCTCGTCGAAGGCGACTCGCTGCGCTCGAAGATCAAGCAGGTCGCCTCGGGACGGTTCGGCGTCACCGCCGAGTACCTCGTCTCCGCCGACCAGATCCAGATCAAGATGGCGCAGGGCGCGAAGCCCGGCGAGGGCGGGCAGCTTCCCGGCCACAAGGTCTCCGAGTACATCGCGCACCTGCGGTTCTCGGTGCCGGGCGTCGGGCTGATCTCGCCGCCTCCGCACCACGACATCTACTCGATCGAGGACCTGGCGCAGCTCATCCACGACCTCAAGAACGCGAATCCGCAGGCGTCGATCTCGGTGAAGCTCGTGTCGGAAACGGGTGTCGGGACGGTCGCCGCGGGCGTCGCGAAGGCGAAGGCCGATCACGTCACGATCGCCGGCCACGACGGCGGCACGGGCGCCTCGCCGGTGTCGTCGATCAAGCACGCCGGCACGCCGTGGGAGCTGGGGCTCGCGGAGACGCAGCAGACGCTGGTGCTGAACCGGCTGCGCGGCCGCATCGCGGTGCAGGTCGACGGCCAGATGAAGACGGGGCGCGACGTCGTGGTCGGCGCGATGCTTGGCGCCGACGAGTTCGGCTTCGCGACGGCCCCGCTCGTGAGCGCAGGCTGCATCATGATGCGCAAGTGCCACCTGAACACGTGCCCGGTGGGGATCGCGACGCAGGATCCGGAGCTGCGCCGGAAATTCGCCGGCCAGCCCGAGCACGTCGTCAACTTCTTCTTCTTCGTCGCCGAGGAGGTCCGCGAGCTGATGGCGAAGCTCGGCATCCGCAGGTTCGACGACCTGATCGGCCGTTCGGACCTGCTCGACATGCGGCGCGGCGTCGAGCACTGGAAGGCGAAGGGGCTCGACTTCTCGCGCATCTTCCACATGCCGCGAATGCCGGCGGAGGTCGCGCGCCGCAAGTGCGAAGAGCAGGACCACGGCCTGGCCGGTGCGCTCGACCACCAGCTCATCGCGGCCGCGGCGCCGGCGCTCGAGCGCAAGGAGCCGGTGCGGCTCAGCTACCGGATCCGCAACGCCAACCGTTCGGTCGGAGCGATGCTCTCGGGCGCCGTCGCGCGCAGATACGGGCACGCGGGGCTGCCGGACGACGCGATACACGTCGCCTTCGACGGCACCGCCGGCCAGAGCTTCGGCGCCTTTCTCGCGCGCGGGATCACGTTCGAGCTGCAGGGCGCGACCAACGACTACGTCGGCAAGGGGCTCTCCGGCGGGCGCATCGTCGTCTACCCGGATCCGACCTGCCCGGCGAAGCCCGAGGAGAACATCGTGATAGGCAACACGGTCATGTACGGCGCGATCGCCGGCGAGGCCTATTTCCGCGGAGTCGCGGGCGAGCGCTTCGGCGTGCGCAATTCGGGCGCGTCCGCCGTGGTCGAAGGCACGGGCGATCACGGCTGCGAGTACATGACCGGCGGCACGGTCGTCGTGCTGGGGCGCACCGGGCGCAACTTCGCAGCCGGGATGAGCGGGGGCATCGCCTACGTGTACGACGACGACGGCACGTTCGCCATGCGCTGCAACACCGCGATGGTCGCACTCGAGCCGGTGTTGACGGCTGCGGAGCAGGCGAAGGCCGAGAAGGAGCTCGCGGCGTCCGGCACCGGGCGGCTGCGGCACGCAGGCGCCGCCGACGAAGCGCTGGTGCGCGAGCTCGTCGAGCGCCATCTGCGCTTCACCGGGAGCACGCGCGCCCTCGCGATCCTCGACGACTGGGACGCTGCCAGGCGGAAATTCGTCAAGGTGTTCCCGGCCGAATACAGGCGCGCGCTGTCGGAGCTGTACCAGAAGGAGGCCGCGGCGAAGCCGGCGGCCGCCGCGCGGCAGAAGGCAGCGGCCTGATATGAACAGCCCCCACGCTCACTTCGTTCGCTGCCCCCCGAGGGGGCGCACAGTGCCCTTCGGGCGGCCGGGCGGGCACTGACATGGGCAAGATCACCGGATTCATGGAGCTTGCGCGCATCCAGGAGGTCGCGCTGCCGCCTGCCGAGCGCTTGAAGAACTGCCGCGAATTCGTGCTCGCGCTCGAGGACGACGCGGCGTCGAAGCAGGGCGCGCGCTGCATGGACTGCGGGATTCCGTTCTGCCAGAGCGGTTGCCCGATCGGCAACGTGATCCCGGACTGGAACGATCTCGTCTACCGGAAGCAGTGGCGGGCGGCGATCGACGTGCTGCACTCGACGAACAACTTTCCCGAGTTCACCGGCCGCGTCTGCCCCGCCCCCTGCGAGGCGGCGTGCACGCTCAACATCAACAACGACGCGGTCGGAATCAAGTCGATCGAGCACTTCATCATCGACAAGGCGTGGGAGGAGGGCTGGGTCGTGCCGCTGCCGCCGGCGCAAAAGACCGGCAAGCGGGTCGCGGTCGTCGGCTCGGGTCCGGCGGGGCTCGCCTGCGCGCAGCAGCTGGCGCGCGCCGGTCACGACGTCGTGGTGTACGAGAAGGCCGACCGCATCGGCGGCCTGCTTCGCTACGGCATCCCCGATTTCAAGATGGAGAAGCACCTGATCGACCGGCGGATGGCCCAGATGTCGATCGAGGGCGTGGTGTTCCGGCCGAACGTCGACGTCGGCCGCGACGTCGACGCGCGGACGCTCGCCGAAGAGCACGACGCGGTCGTCGTCGCCGGCGGCGCGGAGCAGCCGCGCGATCTGCCCGTGCCCGGACGCGAGCTCTCCGGCATCCATTTCGCGATGGAGTTCCTGCCGCAGCAGAACCGGGTGGTCGCCGGCGAGCAGGTGCCGGGCCAGCTTTCCGCCACCGGAAAGCGCGTCGTGGTGATCGGCGGCGGCGACACCGGCTCCGACTGCGTCGGCACGTCGAACCGCCACGGCGCCAAATCGGTGACGCAGTTCGAGCTCCTGCCGCAGCCGCCCGAGCACGAGGACAAGCCTCTCGTCTGGCCGTACTGGCCGATCAAGCTCCGCACGTCGTCGTCGCACGAGGAAGGCTGCGCGCGCGACTGGGCGGTCGCCACGAAGCGCTTCGAGGGCCGCGACGGCCGCGTCGAAAAGCTCGTTGCCGCGCGCGTGGAGTGGCGCAAGGCCGCGGACGGCCAGATGCAGATGGTCGAGGTACCCGGCACCGAGTTCGAGCTGCAGGCAGATCTCGTTCTGCTGGCGATGGGCTTTGTCGGCCCCGCTCGCGGCGGCCTGCTCGAGCAGCTGGGCGTCCTGCGCGACGCACGCAGCAACGTCCGCGCGGGCACCGACGACTACCGGACATCGGCGGCCAAGGTCTTCGCGGCGGGCGACATGCGCCGCGGCCAGTCGCTCGTCGTGTGGGCGATCCGCGAAGGCCGGCAGTGCGCGCGGGCGGTCGACGTGTTCCTGACGGGAAGCTCCGAGCTGCCCGGTTGAGTTCAAGAGCCCCCACGCTCGCCGTGTTCGCGCTTCGATGTCCGCCGTCGTCACGCTCGACCTGACCGAGTGGCGCCCGACGCCCACGCCCGCGGCGCGGGAGGCCGCGGCACGCGCGCTCGAGGAAGGCGGCGTGATCCGCCTGCCGCACGTGAAATTCGTGCTGACCGACACCGAGCGCCGCTTCCTGTCGCCGGCGTGGTCCGACGGCCGCGCGAAGAACATCAGCCTCGACGGCGGCCGGCTCAGGGGCGCGGCCGGCACGGCGGCGGATCGTGCGGAGCTCGCCGCGATGATCGCGCGCTTCGCCGCATGCGCCGGCGACCTGGTCGCGGCGCTCTTTCCGCGCTACGCGCCTTACGTCAAGCGCGCGCGGACCAGCTATCGGCCGCAGCCGGCCGTGGGCCGCGACGTTTCGTGGCGCAAGGACGATTCGCGGCTGCACATCGACGCGTTTCCGTCGCGGCCGAACCGCGGTGAGCGCATCCTGCGCGTGTTCTCGAACATCAACCTGTGCGAGGACCGCGTCTGGCGCGTCGGCGAGCCCTTCGAGGCGATGGCGAAGTCGCTGCTGCCGCGCGTTGCGGGCCCGCTGCCGGGCGCGGCTGTCTTCCTGGCGGCGCTGCGCGTCACCAAGGGCGTGCGTTCCGACTACGATCACCTGATGCTGGGCCTGCACGATTGCGCGAAGGCGGACCTCGCCTACCAGAAGGAATGCGCGCAGGAGATCGTGCGCTTCGCTCCGGGCACGACGTGGCTCTGCTTCTCCGACCAGGTGATGCACGCCGCGGTCTCCGGGCAGTTCATGCTCGAGCAGACGATCCACCTGCCGGTGTCCTCGCTGTACGACCCCGCGCGCTCGCCGCTCGCGATCCTGCAGCGCCTCACGGGCCGCGCGCTGGCGCCCGCGGACTGATACCAGCGGCACGCGCGCGCCGCCGGCCTTGCCGGAGGCGCGCCATGCCGTTACGCTCCCACGATGCCGACGCCAACGAACGACGTATTCCTGCGCGCGCTGCGGCGCGAGCCGACGCCCTACACGCCGGTCTGGCTGATGCGCCAGGCCGGGCGCTACCTGCCCGAGTACAACGCGACGCGCGCCCGGGCCGGGAGCTTTCTCGCGCTCGCGAAGTCGCCCTCGCTCGCGACCGAGGTCACGCTGCAGCCGCTCGCGCGCTTCCCGCTCGACGCGGCGATCCTGTTCTCGGACATCCTGACGGTGCCCGACGCGATGGGGCTCGGGCTTTATTTCGCCGGCGGCGAGGGCCCCCGCTTCGAGCGCACGACGGCCGACGAAGCGGCGATCGCGAAGCTGCAGGTGCCGGAGATGGCGAATCTGCGTTACGTGTTCGACGCGGTCGCGGAAATCAAGCGCGCGCTGGCCGGGCGGCTGCCGCTGATCGGCTTCTCGGGCAGCCCGTTCACGCTCGCGTGCTACATGATCGAAGGCGCCGGCAGCGCCGACTTCGCAACGGTGCGGAAGATGGCGTGGGGCCGGCCCGATCTCCTGCAGCGGCTGGTCGCGATCAACGCGCGCGCCGTTGCCGCGTACCTGAACGAGCAGATCGCCGCCGGCGCCGACGCGGTGATGATTTTCGACACCTGGGGCGGCCTGCTGTCGGCGGCCGCCTACCGGTCATTCTCGCTCGCGCCGATGCGCGAGGTGCTCGCTGCGCTCCTGCCGGCGCCGGACGGCAAGCGCGTCCCGACGATCGTGTTCACGAAGGGGGGCGGGCAGTGGCTCGACGACCTCGCAGCAACGGGCGCGTCGTGCGTCGGCCTGGACTGGACCGTGGACATCGCGGACGCGCGCCGCCGCGTCGGATCGCGCGTCGCGCTGCAGGGCAATCTGGATCCGCTGGTGCTGCTCACGAGCCCCGAAGTCGTCCGGCGCGAAGCGGCCGCGATCGTCCGCGCCGCGGGGCCCGCTCCCGGGCACATCTTCAACCTGGGGCACGGGATCGTCCCCGACACGCCGCCGGAAAACGTCGCCGCGCTGGTCGAGGCCGTGCACAGCGAATCACGTGCAACCCGCACCGGCGCTTGATCCGCACCGGGCCTCCCTCGGAAAAGCGGCGCAAAGCCGCGCCGGTGCTTGATCCTGAGGCCCTTGACAAATGCCGGATCGCTCGTTCCCGGCGAATTACTTATGCACACGCAGCAGGCGATTTGCGCCCCGCCTTCGGCCGCGAAGGGCGACAAAGGGGGAGCATTTTGCAAGTAATTGAAAAATCGAACAAAAGTTTTGCGGTCGGCGGGCGCCGCCTTCGTGCGCCCGACGAATGCCTGGCGCACGCTTCGATCGGCGTCGGCCACTTACGCACAAAACTATCCACAGCCCCTGTGAGTCGAAATCCGGGCGCTTTATAAACCAAGGACTTGGCCGTTCTTGCTGCAGCGCATTTTGAGCATTCCGAACACTACAATCTTCGACCCTCGGGCCTTGCGCGGCGCGCGGCGTCCCGCGGGCCGGCGCTGATCCGATGGCTGTCGCGCGCATCGCGCTTCCCGTCGCGGTGCCGGCCGCGTTCGACTACTGGATTCCCGAAGGCCTCGCGCTCGAGCGCGGAGCGCTGGTTCGCGTTCGCTTCGCGAGGCGCGCGCTCGTCGGCGTGGTCGTCGGCATCGCGGCGACCTCGGAAGTGGCGCGCGAGCGACTGCAGCCGGTGGACGAAGTCATCCGTGATCTTCCGCCGCTGCCCGACGATCTCCTCGCGCTCGCGGACTTCGTTTCGTCCTACTACCAGGAGCCGCTGGGACTCGTCCTCGCGCAGATGCTGCCGCCGCTTCCCGCCGCGCGCGACGTCGCGGCACGGTCGCGCCCGCTCGCGGTGGCGCTGCGCCTGACCGCGGCGGGTGCGGAGGCCCTCGCCGGGTCGCTTGGTCGCGCGCCACGGCTGCGAACGCTGTTCGACGAATGGAAGGCGGCGCCGGGCTTCCTGCTGCGCATCGAGGCGCAGGCCGCGCTTCCGTCGCACGTCAGGCAGGCGGTTCGTCGCTGGCAGGCGGCAGGCTGGGTCGAGCCCGCGCCGCCGGACGCCGCGGCGCTGCAGGCCGACGGCGCCGACGGAGGTGCCGGCGCAGCCCTCACCGCCGACCAGCAGAGCGCAGTCGCGGCGCTTCGCGCGGCGCGCGGCGCGTTCGCGCCGTTCCTGCTGCAGGGCGTCACCGGAAGCGGCAAGACCGAGGTCTACCTCGCGGCGGCCGCCGAGCACATCGCCGCCGGCGGGCAGGCGTTGATCCTCGTGCCCGAGATCAATCTGACGCCGCAGTTCGAGCAGCGCATCGCAGCCGCATTGCCCGGTCGCAGAACGGTCACGCTGCACAGCCGCCTTCCCGCAGGCGAACGGCTGCGGCACTGGCGCGCGGCCGCAGCGGGCGAGGCTGATCTCGTTCTGGGCACGCGGCTCGCGGTGTTCGCGCCGCTGCCGCGGCTCGCGCTCGTCGTCGTCGACGAAGAGCACGACCCGTCGTTCAAGCAGCAGGACGGGGTCCGCTATCACGGCCGCGACGTCGCGGTCTGGCGGGCCCGGCACCGCGGTGTCCCCATCGTCCTCGGCAGCGCGACGCCATCGCTCGAGACGCTCGTTCACGCGCAACGGGGACGCTATCGCTGGCTCAAGCTCCCGTTGCGCGCGTTCGCGCCGGCGCGTCTGCCGCGGGTCGTCTTCCTTCCCAGCCGCGACGCCGGCGCCGCCGAGGGGATGGGTGCGCCTCTCCTCGCGGCGATCGAGGCGCGGCTTCTTCGCGGCGAGCAGTCGCTCGTGTTCATCAACCGTCGCGGATTCGCGCCGTCGCTGCTCTGTTCGTCCTGCGGCTGGCAGGCAGGATGCCCGCGCTGCAGCGCGCGGCTGGTCGTGCACCGCGATGCAGGTGAGCTGCGCTGCCACCACTGCGGCCACGTCGAGCGGCTGCCGCGGGCGTGCCCGGAGTGCGGCAACGTCGACCTGCTGCCCCTCGGCCACGGCACGCAGCGGCTCGAGCGCGCGCTGATCGCGCGTTTCCCGGGGGCGCGGATTGCCCGCGTCGATCGCGACAGCACGCGGCGCAAGGGGGCGTTCGCGGCGGTGCGCGACCGTGTGCACGCCGGCGACGTCGACATTCTCGTCGGCACGCAGATGCTGGCGAAGGGCCACGATTTTCCGCGGCTCACGCTGGTCGGCGTGCTGGGCGCGGACAACGCGCTCTACAGCGCCGATTTCCGGGCGACCGAACGCCTGGCCGCGCTGCTGTTCCAGGTGTCCGGTCGCGCCGGCAGGAGGGACCTGCCCGGCGAAGTGATCGTGCAGACCGATTTTCCGACGCACCCGCTCGCTCGCGCGCTCGCCGCGCACGATTACCAGAGCTTCGCCGAGGTGCTGCTCGCCGAGCGCCGCGCCACGATGCTGCCGCCGTTCGCGCACCTCGCGCTGGTCGTTGCCGAGGCCCCGCGCCGCGATGCGGTCGATGCGTTCCTCGGCGCGGCGAGCGAAGCCGGTCGCGCGGTGGCCGCGGAGCTGTCGGCCGCCGTCGAAGTGTTTCCGCCGGTGCCGGCGGGCCTCGCGCGCCGCGCTGGACTCGAGCGCGGCCAGGTGCTCGCGCAGGCGGCCGATCGCGGCGCGATGCAGCGCTTCCTGCCGCGCTGGCGCGAAGCGATCGCGGCGCTGCCCGGCCGGCGCGTGCGCTGGGCGCTCGACGTGGACCCCCTCGGTTTCGCATGACCCGCGGCTCCCGGGCGGGCGGGCGCGACCGGCTATAATCCGTCATTGCGCCGTCCGATGACCGGTGACGCAGCGTTTTCGCGCATTCGAGCGTCGCGCTGCTCGGTTCGCGGTCCCCTTGCCAGATCACCGCGGTCGCTCGATCAGGGCGATCAACCGATGACCGACCTTCGCACACAACTCGAATCGTGGCTCGCCTTCGGCCTCAGCGCCGTCGCGCCGGATCGCGCGGGCGCACCGGTCGTGCTCGAGCGTCCGAAGCAATCCGAGCACGGCGACTTCGCGTCGAACGTCGCGCTCCAGCACGCGAAGGCGCTCAAACGCAATCCGCGCGAGTTCGCGCAGGCCCTCGTCAAGGCCCTGCCCGCGTCGGAAAGCGTGGCGCGGATCGAGATCGCCGGCGCCGGGTTCATCAACATCTTCGTCACGCCCGCCGCGCGCCAGGCGGTCGTCGCGCGGATTCTCGCCGAGGCCGACCGGTACGGTCGCAGCGACGCGCGGCGCGGAGAGCGGGTGATGGTCGAATTCGTGTCGGCGAACCCGACGGGTCCGCTGCACGTCGGGCACGGCCGCCAGGCGGCGCTGGGCGACGCGCTCGCGCGGCTGCTCGAGTGGCAGGGTGCGGACGTCACGCGCGAGTTCTACTACAACGACGCGGGCCAGCAGATCCAGAATCTCGCGATCTCGGTGCGCGCCCGCGCGCAGGAGCTGCTCGGCGAGCACGGCACGTTCCCCGAGGACGGCTACCACGGCGAATACATCCGGGAGCTCGCGCAGCGCTATCTCGACGAGGTCGGCCACGACCTCGGCGACATCGAGTCGATTCGCCATTTTGCAGTCGCCGAACTGCGCGCGGAGCAGGACCGGGACCTGCAGGCGTTCGGCGTGAGATTCGACAATTACTATCTGGAGACTTCGCTCTACTCCGATGGCCGGGTCGACGCCACGGTCGCGCGGCTCGTCGCGTCGGGCAAGACGTACGACGAAGATGGCGCGCTGTGGCTGAAGACCACGGACTACGGCGACGACAAGGACCGCGTGATGCGGAAGTCGGACGGCGGATTCACCTACTTCGTCCCCGACGTCGCGTACCACGTCACGAAATGGGAGCGCGGGTTCACCAAGGCGATCAACGTCCAGGGTTCCGACCACCACAGCACGGTCACGCGCGTGCGCGCCGGGCTGCAGGCGACCGGGCTCGGCATCCCGCCGGGCTACCCCGACTACGTGCTGCACAAGATGGTCACGGTGATGAAGGGCGGCGAGGAAGTGAAGATCTCCAAGCGCGCCGGTACCTCGGTGTCGCTGCGCGACCTGATCGACGAGGCGGGTCGCGACGCGGTCCGCTTCTTTCTCGCCTCCCGCAAGGCCGACAGCGAGTTCACGTTCGACATCGATCTCGCGCGCTCGCAGACCGAGGAGAACCCGGTCTACTATGTCCAGTACGCACACGCGCGCGTGGCGTCGGTGATGCGGCAGGCGGGGATCGCGCTGGCGGAGGCTCCGGCGACGCTCGCCGACGCCGATCTCGCGCCGCTCGCGAGCCCGTACGAGGACGCGCTGCTGCGCCGCCTCGCCGATTTCCCGGTGGAGCTCGCGCTCGCGGCACGGGAACTGGCCCCGCATCTGGTGACGTTCTACCTCAAGGATCTGGCCGCCGAATTCCACAGTTACTATAATGCCGAGCGCTTTCTGGTCGACGATCGCAGGACGCAGCGCGCGCGCCTCGCACTCGCGGCGGCGGCGGGCCAGGTCGTGAAGAACGGCCTCGCCGTGCTCGGCATCGCGGCGCCCGAGAAGATGTGACGCTGCCCGCGTCGGCAAACGAACCCGCCCATGACCCTCCGCAACGATCGCAGGACCGCGTCCGCCGCGACGGCCAAACGCCGCGCTGAACCGAAACGCAAGTCGGGCTTCGGCGGAACGCTGCTCGGGATGTTCATCGGCGTCGCCGTCGGCCTCGCGCTCGCCGCGGGCGTCGCGCTGTATCTCACGAAGGCCG
>Ga0209048_10003787_pt1 | contig 14623 bp, 14 predicted proteins | sample FrelakmetCRP12CR_FD_187146 | JGI IMG/M metagenome (GOLD analysis project Ga0209048, IMG submission 187146) | Freshwater lake sediment microbial communities from the University of Notre Dame, USA, for methane emissions studies - CRP12 CR (SPAdes)... | ecosystem: Environmental > Aquatic >... | reverse complement strand
CCCGCCGATGGTGGCATGGCCATGCGCATCGACAAAGCCCGGCACCATGGTGCGGCCGGCAAGATCGACCACCTTCGTGGAAGCGCCCTTGTGTGCCATCACCTCATCGGTCTTGCCGACTGACAGGATGCGCCCACCCTTGACCGCAACAGCCTCGGCCCTTGGATTGGCCTCGTGCATCGTAAGGACCATGCCTCCGGTATAGATCGTGTCGGCCGCGTCTGCCGCAAGGCCGGGCCTCGGCGGAAACAGCGCGGCTGTGGCTACGCCTGCAAGAAAGAGCCGGCGGGTCAGGAAGAGTGTCATGCGTATCTCCGGATGGGGCGTCGCGGAAGACTGTTGGCGTGGGCAGAAGACTTCAGCCGACATCCACCAGATGACCTCGGGCCATCGCGCGAGCGGCGACTCGCTGCACCTTCTGGTCATGGATGCACACAAGGCGCTCAACGCGCTCCAGGCGTCGATCGCCAGCGAGACCATCGAGGGTGCAGCGACCTATGGGCTCGACCCGGAGGACCGGGCGCTGGTGCGGGCGTTCATGCAGGGGGTGCGGCGCACGGCGCCGCTCAAGTTCGACCATCCGGGCCTCGGCACCACGGCGACGCGCATCGGCGATCGCGTCGTCATCCAGAACGACATCGGCACGACCGACGCACACGTGCTCGTTGTCCACGTCGAGCGCCGGCGCGTCGCGATCACCTATACCGACGTCCACCTGCAGCGCCTGCTGTTCTTCCAGAACATGTTCCAGCGCTTCGACGTGGAATGGGAGGACACGCGCTCGCGCCGCGACGACGCGCTCGAGGAAGGCCTCTACCACCTCTCGCTCGGCACGTTCAGCCCGGGAGACGACGCGGGCCTGCGCGACTACCTGGCGTTCCTCGGCTCGCGGCTGGTCTTCCTGATCGACTGGAACAAGGCGCGCAAGCGTCTCCGCGCGCTGGTGTCGAAGTCGGAATCGATCCGCCTGCTCGCCTGGGCCGCCGACCACGACGTCGGGCACATGGCGTTTCTCAAAGCCGGCGGCGAGCAGCTGATCTACGACGCGCTGGATTTCGCGGCGAAGGGTCAGGTGCGCTTCGGCGAGCGCCTCGAGGAGATCCTGGGGCCGGAGGCGGCGAGCCAGTACCTCAAGTTTGTGCTCAAGGCCTGTTCCGAGAACCTGCTCCAGAACGAGCCGGAGTCATTCATCCAGGACGCCGTGCGCGCCGAGCTCTTCAATCATTTCCGCACCGGCCAGCAATTCGCCTACGACATCGCCGCCGAGCATGCGGCGCTGGTCGTGGAAATCGCCGGGGGTGTGCGCGACGGCATCCTGGGAATGCGCGCCGCCGACGGTGGCGCCGCGGTCCGCGTGCAGGCGCAGCGCGCGAAGGTATGGGAGCGCCGCGCCGACGACCTCGTCAACCAGGCCCGGGCAGCCTCCAAGCACGCCGGATCCTCCGAGACCTTCCGGGGCATCGTCGAGGCGGCGGACGACGTCGCCGACGAGCTCGAGGAGGCCGCGTTCCACCTGACGCTGATGCCCTCGGCGGCGGGCGGCCTTCCCCCGCATCCCAAACTGCAGACGATGGGCGAGCTCCTCGTGCAGGGCGCGCAGGAGTACGTGAAGCTGATCGAGACTGCGCGCCACGTGCGCCGCGGCGGCGCCCGCGACGACATGCACGACTTCCTCGAGGCCACGCACCGGATCATGACGCTGGAGCACGAGACGGACGAGGCGCAGCGCGCCGTCGAGGCGGCGATGACCGCCGATGTCGACAGTTTCCTGGTGCTGCACGTGCTGACCGAGACCGCGCGAAATCTGGAACAAGCCGCGGACGCGCTGATGCACTGCTCGCTGCGGATGCGCGACTACGTGCTCGGCGAAGTCATGACCGCGTGAGCTCGCGACGAAGGACAACGGCAATGGCTCATCCGAATCACCCCACCTTCCTCATCGGCTGCGGCACCGCGGCCGCGCAGGCGCCGAGCTTGGACGAGATGGGGTTCAAGGGCTACAACCTGTGGCGGATGGAGCGGATCGGCCTTCCGGTTCCGCCGGCGTTCACGCTGGGGACCGGCTTCTGCCGCGAGTATTTCCGCCACGGCGCAAAGCCGATGCCCGGATTGCGCGACCTGCTGGCGGCGCGGATGCGCGATCTCGAGCGCGCGAGCGGTCTCGCGTTCGGCAGCACGCGGCTCCCGCTGCTCGTCTCGGTGCGGTCGGGCGCGCCGGTGTCGATGCCCGGAATGATGGAGACGGTGCTCAACATCGGGCTGTCGGATGCCGTGGTGCCGGGCCTCCTGCGGCTCACCGGAAACCCCCGCCTGGTCTGGGACAGCTATCGCCGGCTCGTCCAGTCATTCGGCGAAGTCGTCCACCAGATCGCGCCGGCCGAGTTCGACGCCGCGCTCGCCGCGCGCCTCGACGAGGCGGGGCAGGGCAGCACGCGCGAGCTCGACTTCCAGAGCCTGCGCCGACTCACCCGCGATTTCCTCGACGTGTTCGAGAAGCATGCCAGAAAGCCTTTCCCGCAGGGTCCGCTGGACCAGCTCGAAGCGGCGGTCGGCGCGGTGTGGGCGTCGTGGCGGGGCGCGAAGGCCGTCGAGTACCGGCGGATGAACGGACTGTCGGACGACATCGGGACCGCGGTCACCGTGCAGCGGATGGTCTACGGCAATGCCGGCGGCACCTCCGGCGCGGGCGTCGCCTTCACGCGAGATCCGGCGACGGGAGAAAAGGCGCTCTACCTTGACTTCTCGTTCAATGCCCAGGGTGAGGACATCGTGTCGGGCCGCCGCAGTGCGTCCGATGGCGAGCGGCTGACGACGTTCCTGCCGCAGGTGCACGAGCGCATCGGGAAAGTGTCGCATCTGCTCGAGCAGGAGTTCGCCGACATGCAGGAGTTCGAGTTCACCGTGCAGGACGCGAAGCTCTACCTGCTCCAGACGAGGGCCGGAAAGCGCATGCCCTGGGCCGCGCTGCGGATCGCCGTCGAGCAGCTCGACGAAGGGTTGATCGGCCCGGACGAGGCGAGGCGTCGGCTGGCGGGCATCGACCTCGCGAAGATCGAACGCCTGCGCGTCGTCGAAGCGGGGGCCGCGCGCCGCCTCTGTCGCGCGATCAGCGCCGGCATCGGCGTCGCGGTCGGCGAAATCGCGCTGGATTCCGAGCGTGCGCAGGCGGTCGAGCGTGCCGGCAGGCGCGCGATCCTCGTGCGGGACGGCACGCTGACCGACGACATCAAGGGGATCGCCGCTGCCGAAGGCGTCCTGACCGCCACGGGCGGCCGTACGTCACACGCGGCCGTGGTCGCGCGGCAGCTCGGAAAGGTGTGTCTCGTCGGCTGCGATGCGCTGGTGATCGATCTCGCGGCGCGCCGCTGCGCGTTCGCCGGTGAATGGCTTGCCGAAGGCGACGTGCTGTCGCTGGACGGGCACAACGGCGAGGTTTATGCCGGCGCCGTGAAAGTCATCACCGAGCGCCCGCTGGAATGCCTGGAGCGTGCCGCGCTGCTGCTGGAGCCCGCGCGCGCGGCGTGAGTCACGCCCCGCGCTCCACGCGATCAAACGAGGATCGGCGACGAGGGCGCCGCGAAGAACTCGTCAGCGGTCGCCGCGCTGCAGCACCTCGCGCGTGCGGCGTCCCGCGAACAGCGCCACGTAATCCTTGATCCGCGCGGTCGCCTGCAGGGCGACCAGTTCGCGTTCATAGACGACCTGCACGGTTTCGACCGGCTGGTGAATTTCGTCGGCAAGCGATTGCACGGCAAGCGCGAGAGTAGCTTTGGGGTCGGTCTTGCGGGATGCATCCAACATCGTCGATCTCCGGTGCGCGGTCGTCCCGCACGGCGGGACGTGCGGACGTCGATCTCGTCGCCCTCTTCTGGAAGGTGGCGCCCCGGTGTCGGGGCAACGGGAATTCTACACGCGGCCGACCGGATGTTGGGTGGACAAATCCTGTCACATGATTGTCACATTGCACGCATCACTTCGAGAAAAGCAACCAAGTATATGAATTCAAGAACACGGTGAATGGACACCCCCTCCCGACGACTCAAGCGCGGCGGGGGCGAATGGCGCGCCGCCCGGATTTCAGTCGGCGGCGAAGCAGGGTGCCGCGGAATCCGGCGTTGCCTCGAGGCTCGCGACGAATTGATCCGTCGCCGCGCGCCACGAATATTGCAACGCGTACCGGCGCACGGCGTCGCGATCGAGCGAGAGCGCTGCGACGGCTGCGCTCCGGAGATCCTCGGCGAGCACGCCGACGGCGGGATCGCGCACGACATCGATGGGCCCTGTCACCGGAAACGCGGCCACCGGCGTGCCGCACGCCATCGCTTCCAGCATGACGAGCCCGAAAGTGTCGGTGCGGCTCGGGAAGACGAATGCGTCGGCCTGCTGATAATAGTGCGCGAGGTCCTTGCCGTGCTTCATTCCGTAGAAGACGGCGTCGGGGAACCGCGCTTCAAGCGACGCGCGCGCCGGGCCGTCGCCGACGACCCATTTCTCTCCCGGCAGGTCGAGGCCGAGGAAGGCTTCGAGGTTCTTCTCGACGGCGACCCTGCCGGCGTAGAGAAAGATGGGCGCGTCGCTCAGGCGTGGTTGCCGCGGCGCCGGGCAGAAGAGCTCGGTGTCGACGCCGCGCGACCAGGCTGCGAGATTCGTGAATCCGCGCGCCGCGAGCCGCCGGTGAATCTCGGGGGTCGGCACGAGGCAGGCGGCGGCCGGCGCGTGAAACCAGCGCATCCATCGGTAGGTCACCGAGACCGGGAACCGGCAGCGCACGTGGACGTACTCGGGAAACTGCGTGTGATACGCGGTCGTAAACGGCAGGCCCTCGCGCATGCAATGCCGCCTCGCGGCGAGACCGAGAGGGGCTTCGGTCGCAATGTGGACCGCGTCGGGCGCGAATTCGTCGATCAGCCGGCGCGTGCGTTCGGTCGTCCTCAGCGCCAGGCGGATTTCCGGATAGGTCGGGCAGGGAATTGTCCGGAAACCCTCGGGCGTCACCAGCCCGATCGTGTGGCCGAGCGTCTCGAGCTCGCGGATGGTGTTGACGATCGTCGTGACGACGCCGTTGACCTGAGGAGGCCAGGCGTCGGTGGCGATGAGGATTCGCATCGTGCTCCCGTGTCAGTAGCCGCGCAGAATCTCCGCCGTGTGCGTCGCCGGGTCACGGAAGCCCGTCGCGTCACCGGCCTCGCTTTCGAATTGTGCGGGCTCGCCGGAATCCTCGCCCGCGCCAGCCACTTCGTGCCAATGGACGATGCGCAACTCTCCGCTGAACGTCTCGACCAGCGCCGTCAGGCTCTCGACCCAGTCGCCGTCGTTGCAGTAGAGGATTCCGTCGATGTCGCGGATCTCCGCCTTGTGGATGTGACCGCACACGACGCCGTCGAAGCGGCGCAGCCTGGCCTCTCGCGCGAGCGCGTTCTCGAACGATGTGATGTAGCTCACCGCGTTCTTCACGCGGTGCTTGAGGAACTGCGACAGCGACCAGTAGGGCAGCCCGACGCGCGCGCGGAGCGCGTTGAAATGCTGGTTGAGCTTGAGGATCAGGGTGTAGAGGACGTCGCCCAGGAGCGCCAGCCAGCGGGCGCACTGGACGACGCCATCGAACAGGTCCCCGTGAATGACGAGGAGCCGCTGCCCGCGCGCGGTCGTGTGCACGGCTTCGCTGCGGATGACGATGCCGCCCAGCGCGAGTTCGTAGAAGTGCCGCGCCGCCTCGTCGTGGTTGCCGGGTATGTAAACGACGTTCGTCCCCTTGCGCGCCTTGCGCAACAGTTTCTGGACGACGTCATTGTGCGATTGGTGCCAGAACCAGCGGCGCTTCAATTGCCATCCGTCGACGATGTCACCGACCAGATAGAGGTGCTCGCTCTCGGTGCGGCGCAGGAAATCGAGCAGCGCGTCGGCGCGGCACCCGGGTGTCCCGAGATGCGTGTCGGAGATGAAGATCGCGCGATACCTGTACCGTGCGCGATGCATGTTCTCTTCCGTGGGCGCGGCGCCGTCGATCATCGCGCGCAGCGCGGCCGGCATCGGGTCCTGCCCCGGACGCGGTCTCGGATTAGCGATCGGCATCGGGACAGCCTCCGCGGTTCGCGCGCCGCCACTTGGCACCGGCCGCTCGCATCACTGTCAATTCGAGCCGCAGCGAATGCGACGCGCCGGCGGCAGTGAAATTTCAAGTGATTTCGCAGTTCGCATCTGCAGTGCCTTGAACCGGAAAGAGATGTGAGGCACCGTAAGCGCCCGATGCGACATGGATGTGAAGCCAGGATGACGGTTGCGTGACGGCCCTGGCGGATTCGCTCCCGTGGCGCTTTGTCTTCGTCCGGAAACGTGGAGAGATCACGATGGGGTGTGCGAATCACCTCCTGTCGCATGTCGCACTTTCGGGCCGCCCGCACTCCTCCCGGGCGGCCCGCTTCTTGTTCGAGCGTGCGATGTCGATGAATTCAGTGCGGCCCAGCGCAATTGTCGTTGGCGCCAACGACGTCGGGTCGGCGATCGCAGTCGCGCTGCATCACGCCGGATTCGGCATCGTGCTCTGCGACGAAGTCGATCCGGCGTGGATGCGCCGCGGAATGGCGTTCACCAACGCCTGGTACGTGGGCAGCGCCGAGCTCGACGCGGTCGGCGCCGTGTTCTGCGCGAGCGCGCGAAGCATTCCGACGATCCTGTCGCATGGCGAGCTCGTGGCGGCGACGACATGGTCGTGGACTGGAGTCGCCGCATTGCTCGCGCCCGTCGTGATCGTCCACACGTCCTGGCGCGAGCGGAACGCCGGCGACCTGCGGGCACCGGGTCCGGACGAGCGGTTGACCATCGGCGTCGGCCCGGGGTTCGTCGCCGGCGGCAATGTCGACCTCGCAATCGAGTCCGCGCCCGGACCCGCGCTGGGCGAAGTGATTCGTTCCGGGCCCGCCTTGCCGATGCTGGACATCGTTCCGGATCTTGCGGGCGCGGGTCGCGAAAGGTTTGTCCGGGCGCACGCGGGCGGCCGATTCATGACGGGGAAGCGGATCGGGATGCCTGTCGTCCGCGGAGAGGCCGTGGGGGCCATCGGCGACACGACGATACTCGCCCCGCTCGCCGGGGTGCTGCGCGGACTCACTGCCCGCGGCGCTCGCGTCGCCGAGGGAACGCGCGTCGTCGAGATCGACCCGCGCGGCGAGCCCGCGCTTTGCTTCGGGATCGGCGAGCGGCCCCATACGATAGCGGTAGGTGTGCTGGAGGCGCTATCGCTCGGCGAAACTCCGACGATGCCGTTGCGGTCGCCGCCCCGGCTGCGCCGCGCGCTTACGGCCTGACCCCGACTTTCCGTCGCTGCGGCGAGCGCGCCGGCGCCGGTGTCATCACCCGGTCACGTATCCGTGATGAATTTGCCACGCGATCATCGCACCGGAGGATCATGTGAAACACCTGCTGCGCACGCTCGAAACGCAACGTTGGGACGACCACCGCTACTATCACCACAGCCGCATCAACCAGTCGCTGCACCTTCTGAGCGCCGTCAGTTTCCTTTGCGCCTACGTCATGCTGTTCACCGACCCGGTCGCCGCCGCGCTGATCGGCTGGCTGGTCGCAATGATCAGCCGCCAGGTCGGACACTTCTTCTTCGAGCCGAAGGGCTACGACGAGACCAACGATGCGACGCATGAATACAAGGAGGCGATCAAGGTCGGCTACAACCTGCGTCGAAAGGCGATCCTGCTCGTGCTTTGGGCCGCATCGCCGCTGGTGCTCTACGTGGATCCGACGCTCGGCGGCGTGTTCCCGGCGCACGCGGACAACGCCGGTTTCGTGCGCCACATGGCGCAGGTCTGGCTCTTCCTCGGTGCAGCGGCGCTGCTGTTCCGCACCGTCCACCTCTTCTTCCTGCGCGACGTCGAGACGGGCGTGACGTGGCTCGTCAAGATCCTGACGGATCCATTCCACGACATCAAGCTCTACTACAAGTCGCCGCTTTTCCTGCTGCGCGGCGAGCTTGTGGAACCGACGTCCACCGGCTTCCGGCGCTGAGGCGGCCGAACGACCCGCCGGAGTGTCAGAGATAGCGGCCGATCATCTCGCGCGCGAAGCGGCGGCGGATCGACCGGTTGGTCGTTCCCGGTGCCGCCCACCACCAGCCGTCGTCGCGCATCGCGCGCGCCGCCCGTACGAAGCGATCCGCGACGTCGGCGAAACGGGTGTCGGTGCAGTCGAGCGTGAAGATGAGCCGGCCGGTGCCGACCCACGAGAGGGCGAGCCCCTCGGCGCGGAGGTAATACTGCAGCATCCAGTTGTAGCGCGACGGCTGCGTGTAAAGCGTCGTCCAGATCGACGCGAGGTTCGCGACCCGGACCGGCACATCCGCGTCGGACAGGCGGGCGTTGAGATGGGACGCGCGTACATCCCACAGCGCATTGGCGCGCTCGTACATTGCGCCGACCTCCGGCGAATCGAGCCGCAGCAGGAATTCCTGCATTCCCGCCATCACCCACGGGTGGGAATTGAACGTGCCGCGGGCGAAGCACACGTCGGCCGGCCGGTCGTCGCGGAAGCGTCGCATCAGGTCGCGTCGCCCGCAGACGACCCCGATGGGAAAGCCGCCGGCGACGGTCTTGCCGTAGGTGACGAGGTCTGCCTCGACACCGAAATATTCCTGCGCGCCGCCGCGTGCCAGACGGAACCCGACGAAGACTTCGTCGAAGACGAGGACGATGCCGCGCTCGCTGCAGACGGCGCGAAGCCGCCGCAGCCAGTCGGCGTAGGCTTCGCGGTCGAAGTTGGCTCGGCGGGCACTGTCCACGAGTCCCGAGTCCGCCGGCGCCGCGGCGTTGGGGTGCAGCGCCTGCAGCGGATTCACGAGGACGCACGCGATGTCGCGGCGCGTCGCGAGCACGCGCAGCGTGCGCTCGTCCATCTCCCGCAGCGTGTACGTGTCGCGTGCCGGCGCCGGATTGCCGACGCCCGGCTGCAGGTCGCCCCACCAGCCGTGATATGCGCCGCAGAACCGCACGATGCGTGGGCGCCGCGTGTGGTAGCGCGCGAGCCGCACCGCCTGCATCACGGCCTCGGTGCCCGACATGTGAAACGACACTTCGTCCTTCCCGGAGATCTCGCAGAGGCGCTTCGCGTTGTCGGTGACCACCGGATGATTCGGGCCCAGCACGGCGCCGATCGCGCCGGCGCGCCGCGCCGCCGCGTCCATGCACTGCTTGTAGAAATCGTGGCCGAACACGTTGACGCCGTACGAGCCGGTGAGGTCGATCAGCCGATTGCCGTCCACGTCGACGAGATGGTTGCCCTCGGTCGCCGCGACGAACACGCCCATCGGCAGGTGTCGGCGGACGTGCTCGCTGAACGGGAAGGGAACGCGATACGCCGCGGTGAACTGCAGGTCGGAGATCCGCGGCGCGGCCTCCGCGGTGAGCCGCTGCGATTCCGCGAACTGCTCGCGGAAGCCTCCGGCGAGGCGATCGAATCCCCTCCGCCGCTTCGCCGCGACGTCGTCGGGCGCGTCGTCGGCGCGGAAGAATCGCGCCTCGTCGAACGTGTAATGCGGCACGAGCGACGCCACGGCGCGGGCGAGGCGCGCGTGCCCGGCGAGCGAAGGGTGCTTGGCCCGCGACAGCGCGACGCGTGCCCGCAGTGCGTACAGCGCGACCGCGAGCGCGCCGCCAGCGAGCGGCCAGTAGATGAGCGACGAGTCCACGTGAGCCCCGGGTCGACATTTACTTCAGCGAAATGACGCAGCCGTGACGGTCCGGTCGCTGGTGCACCGCGTTCTCCGGCAGGAAGACGTCAATTTCCTGCTGACGAACCGAATTCCACGGCGCTTCGTCACGCGGTTCATGGGCTGGTTCGGCCGGATCGAGCTGCCACTGGTGCGCGACGCGTCGATCGCCGTCTGGAAGTTCTTTGGCGATCTCGACCTCGGAGACGCGAAGAAGACGCGCTTTCGCAGCCTGCACGACTGCTTCGTCCGAGAACTCGCGGACGGGGCCCGGCCGGTGGACGCGGATCCGGCGGCGCTCATCTCGCCCTGTGACGGCATCGTCGGCGCCTGCGGCCGCATCGAAGGCGACGTGGTGCTCCAGGCCAAGGGCTCCCCGTACACGCTGCAGGAGCTCACGGGCGACGCCGGCGAGGTCGCAAGTCGGCGCGACGGGTGCTACGTGACGCTGCGGCTGACGGCGGGGATGTACCACCGTTTCCATGCGCCGTATGCCTGCCGGGTGAGACGGGTCACGTACATCTCGGGCGACACCTGGAACGTCAATCCGATCGCGCTCGCGCGGATCGAGAAGCTCTTTTGCCGGAACGAGCGCGCGGTGATCCGCGCGGAGATTGCCGAGTCCGGGCATACGATCACGCTGGTGCCCGTCGCCGCGGTGCTCGTCGCGAGCATCCGCCTGCGCTTTGCCGACGTTCCGACCTCGCTGCGCCGGCGCGGCGCCAACGAGATAGCGTGCGACGCGACACTCGCTAAGGGCGAGGAGATGGGCTGGTTCGAGCACGGATCGACGATCATTGTGCTGGCACCGCGCGGGTTCACTCTCTGCCCGAAGATCGCCGAGGGCGGAATCGTGCGCATGGGGCAGCCCTTGCTGCGACTTCCGTCAGCGGTTGCGGCCGGCACCTGACGCCGCGCGTGCATGGCCATCATCGCGCTGTCATCATCGTGCCATCGTCCGTTCACATTTGACGGGTAGCGTGCGGCAAGCGCTACCCATCCGGCGCGGCCACGCGCGAGGAAGGTTCACAGGTGCGGCGAAACGCGGCAGGGCCACGGCGACAGCGAGCTCCGGAAGGATTTGCCCCGGCATGGCGCAGCGGAACATCGCGCCGGGTCGGGATGCGAATCGGCGGACGCTTGCGGCGCGGCTTGCGGGAACCGGCGTGAGCGAGCATCCCGCGACGCATCCGGGGCAGAGTGGCGACCACCTCCGGTTCCGGTCCGTGTGGATTTCCGACCTTCACCTCGGCACAACGGACTGCCGGGCCGGCGAACTGCTCGACTTCCTTCGCCTCGTGCGGTCGGAGCATCTGTACCTCGTCGGCAACGTCATCGACGGCCTGCGGCTGCGCCGCCGCTGGCACTGGCCGCAGGCGCACAACGACGTCGTGCAGAAGATCCTGCGGCTCGCACGCAAGGGCACGAAGGTCGTATTCATTCCCGGGCGTCACGACGAGTTCGGCCGCAATTTCGTGCGGATGTCGTTCGGCGGGATCGATATCCGCAGCGACGCCCTTCACGTCACCGCCGACGGAAGGCGCCTCTTTGTCGCCCGCGGCGACCTTTACGACCACCCCGCCCAGCGCGCACGGCTGCTGAGGGCCGTCGAAGGGCGGATGGACGAGCTCTTCCGAAGACTCGGTCGCTGGGGCGGAGCGTTGAATGACTTCGTCCGCGTGGCCGGCGGCACGCCGAGCGCCTACCGGGAGCTGCAGTCGAGCCAGGCGGCGGCACGACTGATGGAGTTCGAGCACGGCATGGCCGCCGAGGCGCGTCGGCGCGGCGTCGACGGCGTGGTCTGCGGGTACACGCGCAGCCCGGGAATCCGCGACATCGACGGAACGCTCTACTGCAATGACGGGGACTGGGTGGAAAGCCTGACCGCGCTCGTCGAGACCGACGCGGGCGAGCTGCGCCTTCTTCGATGGCGGGATGTCGCGTCGACCGAGCCGGCCGCACCGCCGCGACCGGTGGACGCACGACAGGAGAGAATGCTTGCGCATACTCATAGCAAGTGACGCCTGGGCCCCGCAGACCAACGGCGTCGTGGTCACGATACGCAACACGGTGGCCGGCTTGCGGGCCAACGGCCATGAAGTGGATGTCGTCGGTCCCGACCGGTTCACGAGCTTTCCATGCCCGACGTACCCCGAGATTCGTCTGGCGGTGCGCCCCGGCCGAGCACTGCGTGAGGCCGTCGCGCGATTCGACCCCGACGCCGTTCACGTCTCGACCGAGGGACCCATCGGTGCCGCGATGCGACGGCTCTGCCTCCGGAAGGGGATCGAGTTCACGACGGCCTACCACACGCGCTTTCCAGAATATGTGCGGGCGCGAACCGGACTGCCGACGTCCGTGACGTACGCGTGGCTGCGCCGCTTCCATGCGCCGTCCTTCGCGGTGATGGTCGCGACGCCGGCCGTGGAGGAGGTGCTGGCGCGTCGGGGCTTCAGGAACCTCGTACGCTGGTCGCGCGGCGTCGACACCGACCTGTACCGCCCCGGCCCGCTGTTGGGCGCCGACTGGAGGCGCCCGGTCTTCATGTACGTCGGTCGCGTAGCGGTCGAGAAGAACATCGGCGCGTTCCTCTCGCTTGACCTGCCAGGCACGAAGGTCGTCGTGGGCGACGGGCCGCAGCGCAAGGAGCTCGAGCGGCGCTTTCCGGACGCGATTTTCACCGGAGCGAAGCATGGCGAGGAACTCGCCGCGCACTTCCGCAGCGCCGACGTGTTCGTCTTCCCGAGCCGCACTGACACGTTCGGCCTCGTCATGCTCGAGGCGATGGCGAGCGGGACGCCCGTGGCCGCCTACCCGGTCCCCGGCCCGCTGGACGTCGTCGCCACCGGCATCAGTGGCGTGCTTGACGATGACCTCCGAGCGGCCGCACTCGCCGCGCTCGCACTCGATCGCGTGGCGACGCGCCGGCACGCGCTTGCATTCTCGTGGGACCGCGCCACCGCGCAGTTCGCCGCCAATCTCCGCCCCAATGTCGTCCGCCTCCGAGCTGCGTGAGAGCCCGCACAAGGGCCGGCGGGGGGTGCGACGCCTCGTCAACGCGCTTTTCTATTCGATTTCGGGACTTCAGATCGCCTTCCGGCACGAAAGCGCTTTCCGTCAGGAGGCCGCGCTCGCGGCCGTGCTTCTGCCGGTCGCCTTCCTGCTCGACGTTTCGCCGATCGAGCGCGCGGCGATGGTGTTGGTGACGCTGCTCGTCCTCGTCGTCGAGCTGCTCAATTCCAGCGTCGAGGCGGCGATCGACCGCATCGGGCTCGATACGCACCGGCTGTCGAAGCGCGCCAAGGACCTGGGCAGCGCGGCGGTGCTGGTCGCGCTTGTCATGCTCGCGACGACCTGGGGTCTCATCGCATGGCCGGCGCTGCAACGGATGGCGGAGCAGTACGGCTGGCTTCGCTAAAGGCTGCGCCTGCCGGCGCCAACCCGAATCATCGAACCGAAGGAGCGAAGCCGATGGCATTTCTGACGCTTGCCGCGAGAAGCCGGGCCGCGGGCATCGATGCCGGCCGGACCGCCGGATTCAGCCTCACGCCCGAGGTGATCGAGGCCATCTTCCGCCACGCGAGGCCGCTTGGCCACAACGAGAATCCCGCGAACCTAAACCTCGGGTTCGGCTTTCTCTATTACGGGCTGGCGCGCACGCTTCGGCCGAAGCACGTCGTCGTCATCGGGTCGGGCTACGGGTTCAGCGTGGTCTGCCTCGCGCTCGCGCTGAAGGACAATGCGAAGGGCAGGCTGAGCTTCGTCGATCCTGCGTACTCGGTGCTGACGGACGGGCCCTTCAAGACGGTCGGCGGCACCGCGCAATGGACCGACCCCGGACAGGTGACGCGCCATTTCGCCCGGTTCGGCGTCGAGGGCATCGTCACGCATCATCGCCTTCGCAGCGATGAATTCTTTGCGCGCCACGCTGATCTCGGCGTTCCGGAAATCGACATGGCCTTCATCGACGGCAGCCACGCGTACAAGGACGTCCGCCAGGACTTCCTGTCGGTGCTCCGGCATTCGCGAAAGAACGCGTACGTGCTCCTGCACGACACCAACATCTACGTGCGCGAGCTCGTGCGGCACGCCGGCGTCAAGCGGTGGCTGAAGACGGTTCGGCGGCAGGAGGGCGCGTTCGAGGTGCTGGATTTCCCGTTCTCGTCCGGCGTCGCCGTCGTGCGCGTGCTGAAGGACAACGCGTGGAAACTGCTCGAATCGCAGGCGTAGCGCTCGGCGGGTCGCTGCTCGCGGGCGCCGCGTACCTGTTCTGGCGCGGTGTCTGGTTCTACCGGAACCCGCGGCGCGCGGCGCCCGCCGGCGCCGGCGTCGTCTCGGCGGCCGACGGCACCGTCGTCTACGTGCGCAAGATCGCGGCGGCGACCGACGTGATCCACGTGAAGCGCGGGCTCGAGGCCAGGCTCGAGGACATCGTGAGGGAGGACGTCGGGCTGCCCAAGCTGCTGATAGGCGTGTTCATGAGCCCGTTCGACGTCCACTACAACCGCGCGCCCCTCGACGGCACGATCGACTTCGTGCGGCGCCATCCCGGGCGGGGACGCAACGTCCACATGGGACCGATGCACTGGCGCGTGCTGACGCGGCGCCCGCCGTATCAGTCGGGCAGCACGCACCTCTTGCGCAACGAGCGCACGGTGACCAAGCTCGACGGCACGTTGCGGGGTCGGCCGACCTCGTGCTACGTCGTCCAGATCGCGGCGCGGACGGTCGCGGGAATCGACAGTTACGTGAAACCGGGCGACCTGGTCGCGAGGGGCGACGTCTTCGGGATGATCAGGATCGGCTCGCAGGTGGATCTCGTCATTCCCTGGCGCGAAGACCTGTCGGTTCTGGTCCGGCCCGGCGACCGCGTCCGCGCAGGCGAGACGATCGTCGTCAGCTGACGGGCAG
>Ga0209048_10003786_pt1 | contig 14625 bp, 11 predicted proteins | sample FrelakmetCRP12CR_FD_187146 | JGI IMG/M metagenome (GOLD analysis project Ga0209048, IMG submission 187146) | Freshwater lake sediment microbial communities from the University of Notre Dame, USA, for methane emissions studies - CRP12 CR (SPAdes)... | ecosystem: Environmental > Aquatic >... | reverse complement strand
CGTCCGGGCGGATGACGGGGCAGGAGCCACGGTCGCGCGCCAGGCTACCGCGCCGCCCGGGCGCGCCCCCAGCCCCGAATGCTCCCTATGCTTGGTTTCAGGATCTCGAACGGAGGTTCAGTGCTCGACCGTCTCGCGAGGCGCATCTACAGTCGACTCGGACGTCACTACAAGCTCGTCTTCATCCTGACCGAGGAGCCGGCGGCGCTGCTGATGGCGACCCTTGCGATCGTCCTGCTGACGTCCTACTACGGGCCGTCGGGCGGCCAGCTGCTCGTGATGCTGGCCGGCGCGTGGATCGCGACCGCCGCGGCCGTGGCGTATGCGCTGTGGCGCGGCGAGCCCTTCCTCGAGCGGGTGGGCGCGTGGCAGGACAGCGAGCACCCGAGCGCCGAGGAGTCGATCGCCGCCTGGGACGCGGCCACCAACTTCCCCATGCGCAGCTACCGGGCCAACGCGCTGCTGGTGGGAGCGATCGCCGGGCTTCCCGCCGTCCTACTGATCGTCGTCACGCTGGGGCTCAGCGCGTCGGCGATCCCCGTGCTGCTCCTCGCCACGCTCCTGCCCGTCGCGTACGCCACGGTGCTCAACTACTTCATCGCCGAGCTATTGATGCGGCCGGTGATCGACGACATCGCCGAATGCCTGCCCGACGACTTTCCCTTCACCCCCAACGGGCTGCTGATCCGCTACCGGCTGAAGATCCTGCTGCCCGTGTTCACCGCCTTCGTGGGGCTGGTCGTCGCCGCGCTGATGACCCACCACGGCGGCACCCGCATGCTCGGCCTCAGCGTCGCCGCCGCGGTCGGGGTCGGACTGCTGTTCTCGTTCGAACTGACGGTGCTGCTGTCACGCTCGGTGACGAGCCCGATCGCGGCGCTGCGGGTCGGTCTGGCCCGCGTTCGCGAGGGCGACTACGACGTCCGCGTCCCGGTCGTCACCAGTGACGAGCTCGGCGAGCTCTCGCACGACTTCAACCTGATGGCGAACGGCCTCGCCGAGCGCGAGCAGATGCGCGACGCCTTCGGGACCTACATCGACCGCGACATCGTCCCGCTGATCCTGTCCGGGCAGTTTCCGCAGGAGGGCGTCGAGATGACCGTCTCGATCATGTTCGTCGACGTGCGTGGCTTCACCGCCTTCGCCGAGCGCTCCGAGGCGCCCGAGGTCGTGACCGCGCTGAACGGGCTGTTCGAGCTGATGGTGCCGATCGTCGCCGCGCACGGCGGCCACGTGGACAAGTTCACGGGCGATGGGCTGCTGGCCGTGTTCGGCGCCCCGGAGGGATACCCGGATCACGCCGACCGCGCCGTGGCCGCGGGGCTCGAGATGGTGAGCGCGGTCAACCGACCCGAGGCCGAGCTGCAGATCGGCGTCGGCATCAACACCGGTCGCGTCGTGGCGGGCTCGATCGGCGGCGCCGGCCGACTCAACTTCAGCGTCATCGGCGACCCCGTCAACGTCTGCGCCCGGGTCGAGGCGGCCACGCGTGACACCGGCGACGACCTGCTGCTGACCTGCGACACGCGGGACGCGCTCACCCGGCCGCTCGCGCTCGCCTCGCGCGGCAGCGTCCAGCTGAAGGGGAAGGTAGAGCCGATCGAGGTGCTCGCCTGTGCCGGTCAGCCGGCGGCGGCGTTCCAGCCGTCGCGCAGCGACGCACGGGCCAGCTCGAGCCAGGCTCCGGTCGCGCCGACGCGTGCGATCGTCCCGAACAGCTGAGCCACTCCGCGCGCCGGCCACAGGTCCTGAGGCGGCAGCACGCCGGTGAGGATCAGCTCGACGACCGCGGCGGGCTCGTCGAACAGCCGGTCACGTGCCGCGACGACGGCGCCGGAATCGAGCCGGACGGGCCCCGGTCCGGCCAGCTCGCCGAGCGCGCGCCGGGCCAGGCCGAGCGCGGTCGGGGCATCCGCCACGTTCAGCCAGCCGAGCTGCGCCACCGCGGTGGCGAAGGCCGTCTCGTCCTCGGCCGCGAACGCCTCGACGGCGGCCAGCGAGGCGGCCACGCGCTCGGGCTGCACCGTTCGCGTCGCGCCGAAGTCGACGATCGCGACGCGGCCGTCGGCCTGGACGAGGACGTCCTCGGGGTGCAAGTCCGCGTGGACCACACCCGAGCGCGCGGACCCGAGCGCGAACACGAGCAGCCGCCGGGCCGCCTGGTCGGCGTCGGGAGCACGATCGATGGGGACGCCGTCGACCCAGGCGCTGACCATCACTCCCTCGTGCGCGAGCCGCGTCACCGGTGCCGGGACGGTGAGGAAGGGGTGGTTGCGCAGCCCGCGATGAAAGCGCCGCTGCGTGGTCGCCTCGGCCTCGAGATCGAGCTCGTCGAGCACGCGCTCGCGCAGCTCGTCGAGCAGCCGCCGCGCGTCGATCGCGGGGAACGCGGAGCGCAGCGGCGGCAGCAGGCCTTCGAGCAGCACGAGGTCCTGGCGGATGCCGGCGGCGATTCCCGGCCGCAGCACCTTGACCGCGACCGGCTCGCCGTCGAGCACGCCGCGATGCACCTGCGCGGTCGGCGTCACTGCCACCGGCTCGAGCTCCAGCTCGTCGAGCTCATCGGTCGGCTTGCCGCCCCAGGCGGCGCGCAGGGCCTGCTCGATCCGCTTGGGCTCGATCGGCTCGCGCGCCTTCTCGCGGGCGAGCTCGAGCTCGGCGGCGATCTCGTCCCCCCAGGGTCGCGGGATCCAGCCCGGATCGAGAGCGTCGGCGGTCCGCGCCAGCACGATCCGGCCGTTCTTGGCCGAGCGCGCGATCCGCAGGCCGACCTGGATCAGCGTGTCGACACGTTGGATCGCGTCATCGGTCACGGCGGCCGGCGCTCAGCCGCGCTCGGCGCCGGCGGCGAGCTCGACGCCGGCCTCGCTGCGGGCGCGCACCTGCACCGGGACGCCGCTGAACGCCGCCGTACCGCTCAGCCCGTCGACGCGCTGCTCATCGGTGATGTCGTTGATGCTGACGCCCGCGTTCGACTCGGCGATCCGCCAGCCGACCTCACCGCGGTGATGGCCCCAGCCGTGCGGGATGCTGACGACGCCGGGCATCAGGGCGTCGGTGACCTCGACCGCGATCTCCAGCTCCCCGACGCGGGAGCTCACGACCGCCGTCGTGCCGTCCTCGAGGCCGCGCTCGGCGGCGTCATCGGGGTGGATCATCAGCGTGCAGCGTGACTTGCCCTTGACCAGGCGGCGACTGTTGTGCATCCACGAGTTGTTGCTGCGCAGGTGCCGGCGGCCGATCAGGGTCAGCTCGCCCGGGCCGGGGATGACCGACTCGCTGCGCGCGCGTAGCCGCACCATGTCGGCGACGTAGATGTCGTGCACGAGCGCGACCCGCTTGTGGTCGGTGAACAGCCGCTCGGGAAGCCGCGGCGTGAGCGGGCCCAGGTCGAGGCCGTGGGGATGGGCACGCAGCGTCTCCAGGGTCAGACCGGAGGCCGGCACGCCGGCGGGCAGCGGGGTCCCGGCCGGCAGCGCCGTGGTCCACGGCCCGCGGCCGATGAGCGAGTTAAGCCGCCCCCAGGCCGCGCCGATCAGCGGCGCCCGGCCGATCGTGCGCCGGATCAGCGCGCCAGCCGCCGCCGGGTGCCCGTAGGGACCGAGCCGCAGCAGCAGGTCGAGCAGCCCGTCTGCGCCCAGACGTCCGACCGCGATGCGAAATGCGGCGGCGACGGCGCTTCCCCGACGGTCACGGGCGAGCAGCCGGGCGGTGAGCCCGGCCAGCGCCTCCCAGTCGTCACGTGCTCCCGGCGGCGGTGAGAACAGCGGCGCTGAGAACTGCGCCACGTTGCGCACGGCGAGCAGGCTCAGCGCGAGGTCGTACTCGGAGGTCTCGAGCGGGCTCGGCGGCGGCAGGATGTAGTCCGCGTGGCGGCTGGTCTCGGTCAGGTAGATGTCGAAGCAGACCATCAGCTCCAGGCCGGGCAGCGCCTGCTCCAGCCGAGCCCCGTTGGGGGCCGACAGGACCGGGTTGCCGGCGTGCACGATCAGCGCCCGGATCTGGCCCTCGCCGGGGGTCTCGATCTCCTCCGCCAGCGCGGCGGTCGGGAGCTCGCCGGAGAACTCGGGCAGGCCGCTCACCCGCGAGCGGTAGCGGTCGAACGAGCCTGACAGGCCGATCGCCGCGGTGAGCGGCAGCGGATCGACCGCGGGCGTCGTGAACATCACCCCGCCCTCGCGGTCGAGGTTGCCGGTCACGATGTTCAGCACGTACACCAGCCAGGCCGCGAGGCCCCCGAACTCCTGCGTGCAGAGCCCCACCCGGCCGTAGGCGATCGCGCACGAGGCGGCGGCGAACTCGCGGGCGAGGCCGCGGATCCGATCCTCGGCGATGCCCGTCACAGAGGCCGCGAGCGACGGCGGGAATCCCGCCACGTGGCCGGCCAGCTCATCGAGCCCGTCGAGATACGCGGCGGCGCCGCCGGGGTCGGCCAGGCCCTCGGCGAAGATCACGTGCAGCATCGCCAGCAGCAGCCAGGCGTCGGTGCCGGGCCGGATGAACAGGTGCTCGTCGGCCACGGCAGCCGACTCGGTGCTGCGCGGATCGACGACGACGAAGCGGCCGCCTCTGGCCTGCAGCGCGCGCAGCCGGTGGCGGAACCCGGGGGCGCTCATCAGGCTCCCGTTGGAGGCCAGCGGGTTGCCGCCCAGGCACAGGAAGAACTGCGTGCGATCGATGTCGGGCACCGGGAACATCGCCTGGTGGCCGAACAGCTTCCACGCCGCGAGCATGTGCGGGAGCTGGTCGAGCGAGGTCGCCGAGTAGCGGTTGCGCGTCCGCAGCGAGGTGAGCAGCGGGCCGAGCATCAACAGCGGACCGAGGTGATGAGCGGTCGGGTTACCGACATACACGCCCACCGCATCGCGGCCGTCCCGGCGCTGGATCTCGATCACCCGAGCCGCGATGTCGTCGAGCGCGTCGTCCCAGTCCACGCGCTCCCATCCGTCGGCGGTGCGGCGCAGCGGATGGCGGATGCGATCCGGGTCGGTGTGCACGTCCTGCAGTGCGTTGCCCTTGGGACAGATGTGCCCGCGTGAGAACGTGTTCTGCTCATCGCCGCGGATCGAGAGCACCTCGCCGCCGGAATGGCGGATCTCGAGCCCGCACATGGCCTCGCACACCGTGCAGGCGCGGTAGTGGACCTGTTCGCGGGCGTCGGTGGGATCGGCGAGTGAGCTCATGGGTCGGAGTCTCCCACGCCGCCCGCTCCGACGTTGCCGCTCGGAGCCGACGCGAGCGCCGTGACCTGCTGGCTGCGCTCCGACGCCCCGGCCACGAGCGGATCAACGGCCTGGCGGCGACCGGTCCGAGTCGCGGTCAGGAGCGCGCCGATGATCAGCACCCCGCCGATCAGCTGCAACGGGCTCGGCGACTCGCTGAAGATCAGCGCCGCGAGGATCACCGAGCCGACGGGCTGGATCGTCAGCAGCACGGAGGTCATCGCGGCCGGCAGCCGGGGCAGCGAGGTGGCGATCAACAGCCACCCCAGCACCTGCGAGGTGAGCGCGAGCGTGATCAGCCAGCCCGCCCCCGGCCACCTGGGCAGGAGGTGGGCATCTCCGATCACCAGCCCAGCGGCGATGCAGAACACGGCCGCCGTCGCCGTGGCGTCGAACAGCGGTCCCCCCGGCCGTCGCAGGTCCACCCCGCTGCGCCGCAGCAGGAGCAGGAAGCCGACGTAGGCCACGCCGGCGCCCAACCCAAAGGCGGCGCCGCGGGCCGGATCGCGACCGAAGGCGCCGTGCTCGAGCACGCCGGAGATCAGCAGCACCCCGAGCAGGGCCAGCGGCAATGCCGCGAGCACGCGAGCGTGCGGGCGCTCGGCCAGCACCGCCCAGGCCACGAGCGGCACCAGCACGACCTGGACGTTGGCCAGCACGGTCGCGAGCCCGGCGCCGACGTCGGCGATCGAGTGATGCCACAGGATCAGGTCGGCGGCGAAGAACACGCCGGCGCCGATCGCCATCCGCCGGTCGCGCCACTCCCGCGGGCCGAACCGCCGGTCCTCCCACCACGCCAGCAAGCCGAGCAGCGGGAGCGCGTAGGCGCAGCGGAAGACGGCCGCGGTCGAGGGCGAAGCGTGGCTGAGCCGGACGAGGATGCTCGAGAAGGCGATCGCCGCGGCACCGAGCATCGCGCACAGTCGCGCGTTGTCCCTAATCGCGGCCAGGCGGACGCCGACGCGTGACACGGAGCTCCGCATCAGCCCAGCGTACGCGGGGTGCGAGGTCTCTACCCTGGATGCATGTGCGACAGCGTGGTCGTAGTGGCCGACGGGCGCGTACTTCTGGCCATGAACTCGGACCGCGACTGCAACGAGGCGCAACTGCTGGAGTGGCATCCGGCCCGGACGCACGCCCCCGGCGTGACCGTCCGCTGCACGTGGATCGAGATTCCCCAGGTGCCCGAGACGCAGGCGATCCTGATCAGCCGGCCATTCTGGATGTGGGGCGCCGAGATGGGCGCAAACGCGGCCGGCGTGGCGATCGGCAACGAGGCCGTGTTCACCACCGAGCCCTACGCCGAGACCGGGCTCACCGGCATGGACCTGGTGCGTCTCGCCCTCGAGCGCGCCGCCACCGCCGCCGAGGCGGTCTCTGTGGTCACCGACCTGCTCGAACGGCACGGCCAAGGCGGCGGCTGCGGCCACGAGCGGCGCTCGTTCACCTACCACTCGAGCTTTCTGATCGCCGACCCCACCGAGGCCTGGGTGCTCGAGACAGCCGGCCGCAAGTGGGCGGTCGAGCAGGTCCGGGCCGGAACCCGGAGCATCTCCAACGGGCTCACGATCCCGGTCTTCGCCGCGGCCCACAGCGATCGCGTGCGGACCACCGTCTCGGCCTGTCGCGTCCGCCGCGAGCTGACCTCCCGCGCCGCCACCCGGGATCCCACGATCGCCGGCCTGTTCGCGGCGCTCCGCTCCCACGGCGACGGCCGCTGGCCCTACTACTCCCCGGTCAACGGCGGCATGGCGGCACCGTGCATGCACGCCGCCGGCCTCGTCACGGCATCGCAGACGACCGCCTCCTGGGTCTCCGACCTCCGTCCGGGTGGGGACGCGATCCACTGGGCCACCGCGACCGCGGCGCCCTGCACGTCGCTGTTCAAGCCCTTCCGGGTCACACAGCCGGTCTCACTCGGGCCGCCGGCGACGGATCGCTTCGACGAGCGCTGCCTGTGGTGGCGCCACGAGCGCCTGCATCGCGTCGCCCTGCGCGACCCGGCGAGGGCGCTGCCGCTGTTCAGCGGCGAGCGCGAGGAGACCGAGCGGGAGTGGTGGACCGAGGTCCCGGACACGGAGTCGGCCGTGGCCCGCGGCGACGAGCTGCTCGAGCGCTGGACGGCGGCCGTGTCAGCCGCCGCGCGGGCGGACGTCCGGCCGGCGTGGGTGCGCCACCACTGGCGGGTCCGCGACCGGCGCGCCGGGATCTGGCCGATGGAGGTGGAGGCGGCGTAGGGCCGCCCTACGCCGGAAGCGGCCACGCGTTAGCGTCTCTCCATCGCAGAACAGCCACCACCCCCCGACGACACGCACCCCGACATCAGTCGCCGCCGGCTCCTGGCCGGAACCGCGGCCACGGCGCTCACCGCCGCCGCGGTCACTGAGACCCCCGCCACCGCCGCCACCCGCCGCGCGCCGCGAGGCCGCGTCTACGACGTCATCGTCGTCGGCGCCGGCCTCGCCGGGCTGACCGCGGCCCGGGCGGTCTTGGGCGCCGGGCGCTCGGTGCTCGTGCTCGAGGCGCGCCATCGGGTGGGCGGACGCAATTTCGACCGTGCGCTCGCGCCCGGCGCGGTCGTCGAGCTCGGGGGGCAATGGGCCGGGCCGGGGCAGGACCGCGTGCTGGGACTCGCGAGGGAGCTCGGGGTGGCCACGTTCCCGACCTACGCGTCCGGCAACAACCTGTACTACCGCAGCGGCCGGCTGCTGACGTACTCGGGCGACGTGCCGCCGGCCGCGCCGGCATCGCTCGGCGATCTCGAGACCGCGATCCTGGCGCTGAACGGGATGGCGCGGTCGGTCACGCCCGACCGGCCGTGGACGGCAGCCCAGGCCGCGAACTGGGACCAACAGACGATCGGCGCCTGGATCGGCGAGCACATCCCGACTGCCGAGGCGCGCACGTTGATGGAGCTCGCCGTCGCGAGCGTGTACGGGGAGCAGGCGGCGGAGATCTCCTTGCTCGACCTGCTGTCGGCGATCTCCGGCGCCGGAGGGGACATCAACACCCTGATCGGCTCCGCGCAGAGCATCCGCTTTTTGGGCGGACCGCAGCAGCTCTCGATCCGGCTGGCCCGCAAGCTCGGCACGGCCGTGCGGCTCGGCATGCCGGTGACGGCGATCGATCGCGGCTCACGCGTCACCGTGCACACGCCATCGCAGAGCTTCTCCGCTCGGCACGCGATCCTGACCCTGCCGAAGCCGCTGATCGGGCGGATCGCGTACTCGCCGCCGCTGCCGCCGGCCCACGACCAGCTGCTGCAACGGCAGCCGATGGGGTCCGTGGTCAAGGTCAACGCCGTGTACCCGAGGCCGTTCTGGCGTGACCGAGGCCTGAGCGGCGCCGTCACCTCGGACACCGGCCCGATCCGGATCACGTACGACAACTCTCCTCCCGGCGGGCGCCCCGGCGTGCTCGTCGGCTTCATGGAGGGCAACGACAGCCGCGCCTTCTACGGCGCCTCGGCCGCCGCGCGGCGCCGGGCCGCGCTCGCCTGCTTCGCCCGCTACTTCGGGCGCACCGCTGCTCACCCGAGCGCGTACGTCGACCTCGCCTGGGCCGAGGAGCCCTACACGCGCGGCGCGTACGGCAGCTTCAACCCGCCCGGGGTGCTGACCGCGCTCGCCGACGCGGCGGTGCAACCGGTGGGGCAGCTTCACTTCGCCGGCGCCGACTTCTCGCCGCTGTGGTCCGGATACATGGACGGCGCGATCCGCTCCGGCGAACGCGCCGCGCACGAGGCCCTCGCCGGCCTGGCCTGACCCCGCTCCGGCGCCCAGCCCAGCCAGCCACGTCCAGCCCGACCGGCTAACGACCCAGCGTCCGCACGAGGTCCCGCGCGCGGTCGGGCAGGCCGCCCACCAGCGCCCGGACCTCGGTCAGCCCTGCCCGCACGTCCTCGTCGCCGACCTCGATCGGCAGCATCGAGTCCTGCAGCGTGGCCAGCGCGCCGTCGGCCTCGGCGACGGCGGTGAGCGCGCTCTCGATTGCGTCCTGGGCGTGTCCGGCGCGCACGTTCGGCGCGTGCGAGGCCTCGAATGATCCGGGCGGCAGGTCGTAGCGCTCGGCGAACGCCACGTAGGTGCGCTTGGCACGGCCGTAGGCGAGCTGGACCGGCCGAAACAGCTCGACCTCGAGCCGGTCGCCGGCGTGCTCGTCGAGTGCCTCGTAGGCCTCGCCGAGCGAGGCGAGCGCGAACCCGAGCCGATCGGTGGCCCCACCGAGCGTGAGCAGCAACTGGTGTCTGCCGTCGGCGGCCGTGTAGCTCATGACACGAAGGTTAGACCGAAGTTCCCCCTTCGGGTTAGTTAGAGGTTGCCTCTTTGCGCGCGGCCGCTCCGCGCCAACCCAGTGGGCGGCCCGATGGCGCCACCGGCTGCGACGATCTGTGCGTGATCGCGATCCTGGGAGGCCTGGGTGCCGCCGTGGCCTGGGCGACGTCGACCCTGTGCTCATCGCGATCGAGTCGCCTGATCGAGCCGATCGCAGTGGTGGCCTGGGTGATGCTGGTCGGCCTCGTGATCGTGGCGCCGGCGGCCGCGGTGCACGGCATCCCGAGCGGGCTCGATGCCACCTCGGGCGCGTGGCTCCTCATCTCGGGTGGGGGCAACGTGATCGGGCTCGTGCTGGCCTACGCCGCCTTCCGGATCGCCGACATCGCGCTGATGGCGCCGCTGGTCTCCACCGAGGGCGCGGTCGCGGCGCTGATCGCCGTCGCCGCCGGCGAGACGCTCGGACCCGCGACCGCGGCCACTCTGTGCGTGATCGCGGTCGGGATCTTCCTGGCCGCGCTGTCGAACTCGGCCACGACGGAGCATGAGATCAGGCAGGCAACGCGATCGCTGACGCTCGCGGGCGGGGCCGCGCTCGTGTTCGGGTTCAGCCTGTACGCCACGGCGCGGGCGGGGTCTCGGCTCCCGGTGGCCTGGGTCGTGCTCTCGGCGCGGCTGATCGGCGTGGTCGCGCTGGCTCTGCCGCTGGCGATATTGGGGCGTATGCGGCTGCCCCGCCGGGCACTCGCGCTGGTGATCGTGTCCGGTGTCTGCGAGGTTCTCGGCTTCTACGCCTACACGCTCGGTTCACGGCAGGGAATCGCCGTGGCGGCGGTGCTGTCCTCGCAGTTCGCCACGCTGGCAGCGGTCGGCGGCTACTTCCTGTTCGGCGAACGGCTGGGACGGGTGCAGACCGGCGGCGTGATCATCGTGGTCATCGGCGTCGCCGTACTCAGCCTGCTCCAGGCCTGAATCGAGGCCTGCGAGCAGCGTCGAGCCCGTACGGCGCATTACGTAACGGACGAATCCGCTCACGCACCGAGGGCTGGGAGGGTATGGTGGCGTCAGTTCTCGACTAGGAGGAGAGACATGAGCCCGATCACTGCTGTCCGTCTGCATGTGAATGGGGTCGAGCACTCGATCGACGTGGAGCCGCGTCTGCTGCTCGTGCACGCGCTGCGCGACCACCTCGGACTGACGGGCACGCACGTCGGGTGCGACACCTCGAACTGTGGCGCTTGCACGGTTCACCTCGACGGGCGCGCCGTCAAGTCGTGCACAGTCCTGGCCGTCCAGGCCGACGGGGCCGAAATCACGACGATCGAGGGACTCGGCCAGGAGGGCAACCTGCACCCGCTGCAGGAGGCGTTCTGGAACGACCATGGCCTGCAATGCGGCTACTGCACCCCCGGCATGATCATGGCCGCGGCGGCGCTGCTGGCCGACAACCCGGATCCGACCGAGGATGAGGTCCGCCACGGACTCGAGGGCAACCTGTGCCGCTGCACGGGCTACCACAACATCGTGCGCGCGGTGCTCGATGCCGCCAAGACGAAATCGTCCACCTTCGGCGACCGCCCGGAGGTGACGGCATGAGCGCGACCAGCGAAGCCCCCGCCGGCGGCAAGCATGTCGGCCAGTCGCTGCGGCGCAAGGAGGATCCGCGGCTGATCACCGGCCGCGCGCGGTACATCGACGACATCGGCGTGCCGGGGATGCTGTGGGCGTCGATCGTCCGCTCACCCGAGGCGCACGCGCGGATCGTCTCGATCGACACCTCCGCCGCCCGCGAGCGGCCCGGCGTGCACGCGGTGTTCACCGGTGAGGACATGGCCGACCTCGAGGCGCCGCTGCCGATGGCCTGGGTGCCGCCCGGCGTGGAGGTCAACAATCCCGATCACTGGCCGCTCGCGCGCGGCGCTGTCAAGCACGTCGGCGATCCGGTCGCGGTCGTCATCGGCGAGGACCGCTACCGCGTCGTCGACGCCGCTGCGGACGTCGTCGTCGAGTACGAGACGCTGCCGGCGATCACCGATCCCGAAGCCGCGCTGCACTCCGGTCCGTTCGTCCACGAGCAACTCGGGACCAACGAGGTCCACCAATGGACGCTGGCCGGCGGGGACATGGAGGCCGGATTCGCCGAGGCCGACGTGATCGTCGAGCGCCGCGTGGTCAATCACCGCACGGCGGGGGCGCCGATCGAGCCTCGCGGCGTCCTGGCCGACTACCGCGCCGGCTCGCTGACGCTGTGGAGCTCGACCCAGGTGCCGCACTTCCTCCGGCTGTTCCTGGCCATCCTGCTCGGGATGAGCGAGGAGCGGGTCCGGGTGATCGCTCCTGAGGTCGGCGGCGGCTTCGGGTCCAAGCTGCAGGTCTACGGCGAGGAGATCCTCGCCGCCTGGTGCTCGCGCAAGCTCGGGCTGCCGGTCAAGTGGATCGAGACCCGCTCGGAGAACATGGCGGTCGCGCACCAGGGGCGTGACCAGATCGCCTACACGAAGATGGGCGCCAAGCGGGACGGAACGATCACCGCGTTCCACGTCAGGATCGTCGCCGACTTCGGCGCGTACAACATGCTGCTGACGCCGATGATCCCGTCGCTCGGCGCGTTCGTGATGGGCGGTTGCTACAAGATCCCCGCCGTACAGACCGACATCGTCGGGATGTTCACGAACAAGTGCCCGACCGACGCGATCCGTGGCGCCGGACGTCCCGAGGCAACGCACATGATCGAGGTCACGCTCGATCAGCTCGCGGCCGAGCTCGGGCTCGACCCGCTCGAGATCCGGCGGCGGAACTTCATCCCCAAGGAGGACTTCCCCGCCGAGGTCGCGACCGGGGTCATCTACGATTCCGGCGACTACGACAAGACGCTCGACAAGCTGCTCGAGCACGTCGACGTGCCCGCGTTCCGGCGCGAGCAGGAGGAGCTCTCCTCCCAAGGCATCTATCGGGGCATCGGGTTCGCGACCTACACCGAGATCTGCGGGCTGGCGCCGTCACGCGTGACCGGTCCCGCCGGTGTCGGAGTCCAGGCCGGCCTGTGGGAGTCGGCGATGGTCCGCGTGCACAACACCGGTGCGGTCACCGTCTACACCGGGACCTCCCCGCACGGCCAGGGGCACGAGACCGGCTTCGCCCAGATCGTCGCCGACCAGCTCGGGGTCGATCCGTCCGTGGTCGAGATCGTCCACGGCGACACCGGCACGGGTCCGGAGGGTCGTGGCACGTACGGCTCGAGGACACTGGCCACCGGCGGCGAAGCGGTCTTCCGGGCGACCGGCAAGATCGTCGAGAAGGCCAAGGCGATCGTCGCGCACCAGCTCGAGGCGGCGCCCGAGGACATCGAGGTCACGAGCGAGAAGTTCGCGGTGCGCGGATCGCCCGAGAAGGGCCTGACGCTCGCCGAGGTCGCCGGCACGGCCTACATCGGCGACGTCCCGGTGGGCATGGAGCCCGGGCTCGAGGAGGTGGCGTTCTACGACCCGGAGAACTTCGTGTTCCCGTTCGGCGCCCACGCCTGCATCGTCGACGTGGACGTCGAGACGGGCAAGGTCAAGGTCGCCCGCTACGTCGCGGTCGACGACTGCGGGCCGGCCGTCAACCCGATGCTGATCGACGGCCAGGTCCACGGGGGCGTGGCCCACTCGATCGGGCAGGCGCTGTACGAGCAGGTCGTCTACAACAGCGACGGACAGCTGGTCACCGGCACGTTCGTCAACTACGCGTTGCCCACCGCGGCCGAGATCCCGAGCTTCGAGACCGATCGCACCGAGACCCCGTCGCCGGTCAACTCCCTCGGGGTGAAGGGCATCGGCGAGGCGGGCACGATCGCGGCCACGGCGGCCGTGACCAACGCGGTCATCGACGCGCTCAGACCGCTCGGCGTGAACTACATCAACATGCCGCTCACATCCCTACGGGTATGGGAGGCGATCGAGGAAGCGAAGGGAGGTGCGTCGGCATGATCCCCATCGAGTTCGCCTACGAGGCTCCGGAATCGCTCGAGGAGGCAATCCGCCTGCTGCGCGAGGACGGTGAGGACGCCAAGCTGCTGGCCGGCGGCCACTCGCTGCTTCCGATGATGAAGCTGCGCTTCGCCGCGCCGACGCTACTCATCGATCTGCGCCGGGTGGCGGGCCTGCACGGGGTCCAGCGGGAGAACGGCAGCTGGCGGATCGGAGCGCTGGTCCCCCACGCCGAGCTCGAGGACACCCCGGAGCTCGGCGTCGTCTCCCGCGCGGCGGGGAAGATCGCCGACCGTCAGGTGCGCAACCGCGGCACGATCGGAGGCTCGCTCGCGCACGCCGATCCGTCCTCCGATCTCCCCACCGTGCTGCTGACCTGCGACGGCAGCGTGGCGGTGCAGGGCGCTGACGGTCAGCGGGTCGTCGAGGCCCGTGACCTGTTCCGCGGCTACATGCAGACCGCGATCGGGCCGGCCGAGATCCTCACCGAGGTGCGGATGCCGGCTCTCGACGGCTACGGGTTCGCGTACGAGAAGTTCACCCGGCGCGCCGAGGACTGGGCGATGGCGGCCGTGTGCGCCGTCGTCAAGGAGACCGACGGCGTGTGCGAGGACGTGCGGATCGGCTTGACGGCAATGGGCGCGGTGCCACTGCGAGCCAAGGCGGTCGAGGAGGCCCTGCGCGGCGGTCCGCTGAACGCGGACACGATCGCCTCGGCCTCGCAGCTCGCCGCCGAGGGTACGACCCCGGGCGGGGACGTGAACGCGACGCCCGACTACAAGCGCCACCTGGCCCGGGTGCTCTGCCGGCGCGCGCTGCAGGAGGCAGCCGGCGTCGAGTGACGCTCGAGCAGATCCGATCCGTGGAGGCGGCGAGCGAGGCGCTCGCCGACCAGGGTTATCTCGCCGATCGCGCCCTCGCGCTCGTCGTGCACCTGGCCGTGACGCTCGAGCAGCCGTTGCTGCTCGAAGGCGAGGCCGGCGTTGGGAAGACCGAGGTCGTACGGGCGCTGGCGGCGGCCACCGGCGCCCGGCTCGTCAGGCTGCAGTGTCACGAGGGCATCGACGTACACCACGCGGTCTACGACTGGGACTACCCGCGCCAGCTGCTGGCCTTGCGGGCCGCCGAAGCCGGGATGGACGAGGGCGAGCTGTTCTCCCG
>Ga0209048_10003785_pt1 | contig 14626 bp, 12 predicted proteins | sample FrelakmetCRP12CR_FD_187146 | JGI IMG/M metagenome (GOLD analysis project Ga0209048, IMG submission 187146) | Freshwater lake sediment microbial communities from the University of Notre Dame, USA, for methane emissions studies - CRP12 CR (SPAdes)... | ecosystem: Environmental > Aquatic >... | reverse complement strand
CTTGATCGTGCCTTTGACGTCCTCGCGGCCGGTAACATAGTTTGCGAACATGTCCACAAGGATGAAGTCGGAAATCGCAGTCGCCGCCCTTTCGCCGACAGAACCGAGACCACCCGCCGTCATCGAACGCTTGGCCACATCACGATAAGGCGTCCGTTTCGGATCGGCGGTCCAGACCGGGTTCGAATCGTAGGAATTCAAGCAATGGGTCAAATATCCTTGCGCGGACTCGACCCATGGGTTGAAATTGTTCGCTTCCAGCATGAAGGCAAGCAACGCCTTACTGGCTTGCGGATATTTCGTGTAGTTCATTACGACCAATGGAAACATGAGATGTAACTCGGTCGGTTTACCGACCGGGCCGATCGGGTAATAGGCGTGATTCATATCTTCGGCGATTTCCTTCTTAGTCGGATCCTTGGTCGCCGCGACATAGATCGAGATACCGTTGGCAGTCCAATGAATCTCTCCGGCAAGGAACGCCTTGTTGTTCGATGCATCATTCCATGAAACCGTCCCCGGTATCATGTTATCGTAAAGCTGCTTGGCGTATTCTAATGCCTTCGCTGTTTCGGGAGAATTGAGGATAACCTTGTCGTCTTTGTCGACAATGTTGCCGCCATGCGACCACAAACACCAGTGGAGCCACGTGTTGGCGTCACCTGATGCATGACCGAAGGCAAGGCCGCCTGGCGTTCCGTTTTTCTTCGTTGCCTTGGCGTACTCAAGAAGTTCCTCGGTAGTCTTCGGAAATTGTTGAAATCCAGCCTTGTTCATCGACGAGATACGATAATTCATTAGGCTGCCGGTGTAACAGATCGGAATGCCAATCCACTTGTCGCCGCTCATGCCGTATTTGACGGCGGAGTCGACCCATCCACCGTATTTCTTGCCGAGATAGACGGCAACGTCAGTGACATCCATGCAATTTTGCGGGAAGAGATGTGGCAACGAATAGAGACCCCAAAACAGGTCTGGTCCTGCGCCAGTATTCGCCGCAACCGAAGCTTTCGGTTGAACATCCTCATAAGATTCGCGCGCGATATCGACAGGGACTCCCGTTGCCTTTGTGAAGGCTTCGATTAGTTTTACAAATGCGTCATCTTCCGATTGCACGAAATATTTCCAGCGCAACATAGAAAGTTTGGCATCTTTTTCGGGCTTCCAGGGCGCCTCTTGCGCCCAGGCTTTCGCCCATTCGAGTAGCGACGGGCCGGTGAGTGCACCAATGGCTGCGACCGCGGTGCTCCCCTTGATCATCGCGCGGCGACTAAACTTCGTCATGACGTTTTCTCCTTGTTGATCGTTAAGCGTTCAGTCTTTTTCCCGTCGGCTCATCGAATAAATGGACGAGCTTCGGATCTGGTTTGAGCCGAATCTTATCGCCCGGCTTGAATTTATGCCGCTCGCGAAACACGGCGATAACTTCTTGATCGCCAATTCTAGCGACGACTTGTATTTCGGAGCCCGTGGGCTCAACCACAACCACTTCGCCTGGCGCACCATCGTCAGCGAGAGCAAAATGCTCCGGTCGGATGCCATAAACCGCCGGACGGCCATTGGAGCCGTTGGGCTTCGCTGGTATCGCCAATTTGATTCCGCCTACACTTTCGAATGTAGCAGTGCCATTCACTCCGATCTTACCCCTGAAGAAATTCATCGCCGGAGATCCGATGAATCCGGCAACAAAAAGATTGGCGGGTCGATCATAGAGTTCGAGCGGCGCTCCAATCTGCTCCACGATTCCGTCGTGCATGACGACGATCTTGTCTGCCATCGTCATGGCTTCGATCTGATCGTGTGTGACATAGACCGTTGTCGTACGTAGACGCTGGTGCAGCTCTTTGATCTCAGTGCGCATTTGCACACGCAGCTTGGCGTCAAGATTCGAGAGCGGCTCATCGAATAAAAAAACCTGTGGATCGCGCACGATGGCACGTCCCATAGCGACGCGCTGGCGTTGGCCACCGGAAAGCTGCCGGGGATAACGCTCTAGAAGAGGCTCAAGCCCAAGAATTGAAGCCGCGCGTCGCACCCGCGTATCGACTTCCTGCTTTGGCGCGTTTCGGAGCCTCAGCGAGAAACCCATATTCGCCGCCACAGTCATGTGAGGATAGAGCGCATAATTCTGAAACACCATCGCAACGTCGCGGGCTTTCGGCGGCAGATCGTTGACGATACGTTCGCCGATACGAATCTGACCGGAAGTAATATTTTCGAGACCCGCAATCATGCGCAGCAGCGTGGATTTGCCGCAGCCGGAAGGCCCAACCAGCACAACAAAGGCACCGTCCTCGATGCCTACATTCACGCCATGAAGGACTTCAACAGAGCCAAACGCCTTGCGCACGTCTTGAATTTCGACCGACGCCATTACGCGACTTCTCCCGAACGTTTCCCATCGGATCGGCTATTTTGATGCCGGCCGCTCTTGTTTTTGATTGATCGGCAAACGCATATTGGGGTGGACCGCAGCGCGAAATCAAGCACGATCCCATCCGGAAATCTCATCCAAACCGCCAAATACCCTAATGCAAGGGAAATTATGATGACCCCATCCAATAAACCTGACCTGCTTCTAACAGGACCAATGATGCCCTTAATCGAGCAGCAGGTAGACCAATTCTTCACCGTGCATCGGCTCGCCAAAGCGAAGGACCGCGATGCGCTGATAAAAGAAATTGCGCCGCGCGTGCGGGCGATAGCAACTGGGGGGCAATACGGCGTGGACGCCGCTCTAATGGAAAAACTACCCAATTTAGAAATCGTCGCCAATTTCGGCGTCGGTTATGATTCAGTAGACGTGAAATGGGCAGCCACGAACGGCGTCGTCGTAACCAACACCCCCGACGTATTGAATGACGAAGTCGCCGACACCGCCGTCGCCCTTTTGCTGCAAACTGTGCGACAACTTCCACAAGCAGAACGCTATCTAAGAGCCGGCAAATGGTTGGAAAAACCGTTTCCACTTTCTCCATCGTTACGCGACCGCACCGTCGGGGTCGTCGGAATGGGACGAATCGGCAAGGCAATCGCGAAGCGGCTCGAAGCGTTCGATCTTCCGATCGTTTATCATAGTCGGAAAAAAGCAGCCGATGTCCCCTACCAATACTATTCCGATCTGGTCGCCATGGCACGCGATGCCGATGTATTGATCGTGATTGTTCCGGGAGGCGATGCCACCAAGAACATGATCAATGCCGAGGTATTAAAAGCGCTCGGCCCCAATGGCATTTTGATCAATGTCTCGCGCGGGTCGGTTGTCGACGAGCCGTCGCTGATCGAGGCGTTGAGATCAAAAACAATTCTATCGGCGGGTCTCGACGTGTTCGCCCAGGAACCGAATGTCCCACAAGAATTGATCGAGATGGATCATGTCGTGCTACTGCCACATGTTGGTTCAGCGTCACATTATACCCGCCGCGCCATGGGCCAACTCGTCGTCGACAATCTGTTGTCATGGGCAAAGGGGAAAGGACCACTCACACCGGTACCGGAAACGCCTTGGCCAACAAAGCGGAAAAAATAAGCATGCGGCTTCCCCCGATAACTATGCGATCGATACATCTTCAAACCCAGTCAGAATTGACCCGCCACGCATAATCCGCAATCGCACGGCATACTAAATCTTCAATAGATGACGGAAGACTCGACGATCATGCGGTTGATGATTGACCTGGCATTTTCGGTTTTGATTCTGACTACGGCCTCTTTCGCGCAGGCACCGAACCCCATGTCGCCGCTTCCATCTCCGCAACAGGATGTTCCGAAGCCCACAATACCTGATGCAAAAGCACTCGCCGCAAATTACGAACTTGCGAACGGCGCGGGTGACCGAAAATGCAAAATCGCTTTGGATGTTCGCCCCACCGGCCCTGGATTCACGCTCGTTTATGACCGCACGGAATGTATGCCACTTTTCGGATTTTTGAGTGAAACTGTCGCTTGGGTTCCGGGCATCGGCGGTTCCATTCGTTTTGTCAATAACGCAAGGCGCACCGTTTCCGAATTCACCGAGGGTGTAAACGGACAATATGAAGCATTGCGCGAAGGAGACGGCGTTTACTTCCTTTCGAATCTTCAGTTTGTCGATCCGAGTGACGCGCCTCAGTTCGCCGATGTCGTGGGTGACTGGAATCTCGCACGCCCCGGTAACCCGCCAATGTGCAGCCTAACGCTATCGGATCAATCCGCAGGCGAAGGAACCTTCAATCTCACACTGAAACCCGGCTGCGACCAGACGATTACCCGTTTCGGGCCTGTATCATGGTTTCTGGATCGGGGCGATATCATACTAATGTCGGCAAAAGGCGAACGCTTGCGTTTCGGACGCCAGCTAGAAGGCGGTTGGGCCAAGGTCCCCGATACGCCGCGCCCTCTCCTGATGGCGCGTCCGTAAAATTACGGAAGACTCGCGTGACCTTCCCCAAGCTCATTGACGGTAGGGCGGCTGATGAAATCCCTTGGGAGAGAGCGTGAAAATTTCGACGCCCGTCTCTGTTACACCCACGGAATGCTCGAATTGAGCCGACAGCGACCGGTCACGCGTTACGGCGGTCCACCCGTCGGAGAGAACCTTCACGTGTGGACGGCCGAGGTTGATCATAGGCTCAACAGTAAAAAACATGCCGGGCTTAAGCACGGCTCCTTCGCCATTTCGACCGATATGAACAACGTTCGGTTCGTCATGGAATAGGCGCCCGACGCCGTGTCCGCAAAAATCGCGCACCACACTCATATGGTTCGGTTCGACCACCGATTGAATGGCGGCGCCGATATTTCCAATCGTGGCACCCGGACGGATCGTGGCGATGCCTGCCATCATTGCATCGTAAGTGACGGTTACCAGGCGCTCGGCGCGGCGAGGAACTTCCCCCACGAGATACATGCGGCTTGAATCGCCATGCCAGCCATCGAGCACGAGCGTCACGTCGATATTGACGATGTCGCCTTCGCGCAGCGGCTTCTCGTTGGGAATGCCATGACAAACTACGTGATTGATCGACGTGCAGATCGATTTGCCGTAGCCGCGGTACATTAAGGTCGCGGGCAATGCCCCATAATCCATCGCATACTCAAAAATGAAACGATCGAGCTTTTGAGTGGTGATTCCCGGTTTCACCTTGTCGACGAGAATGTCTAGGGCCTCCGCAACCAGCCGGCCAGCTCGGCGCATGCCGGCAAAGCCCTCTGGGCCATGCAGTTTGATCTGGCCAGTCTTGCGCAAGGGTGCACTGGTGGCTTCGACGTAGCTCATGTCGCTAAATGTAAGGTATCGCGCCGCGCGCGCAAGGAATGATCAGCCCAGAACCGGGATCGGCCGTGCCACGTCTATACCCTCGGTAGTAACGCGGCAGGTGAGCGCGAGGGCTTCCACACCCGCGGCAACCGCACGGTCAAAGGCAACCTTATAAGCAGGATCGATGTCGCCGGCGAGCGAAACCGATTGTGCCGAGCCAATTTGCACTAAAAACAGCATCGCCGCGCGGGAACCCTTCCTCGCTTCTGCGGCAAGTTCGGCGAGATGTTTGGCGCCACGGGCCGTAACCGCATCCGGAAACTCGGCCCGGCCAGGCGTGCGCATCATGTGGACATTCTTGATCTCAAGAAAACAGGGCCGCTGACCGCTACCTTCGAGCAGAAAATCGACCCGACTCGCTTCACCGTACTTTACTTCACGTCGAACACGTGAATATTCCAAGAATTCAGGAATGCGCTTTTCATCCAACGCTTGCGCAACAAGACGGTTGGGGTGCATCGTGTTCACACCGATGAGCTCCGGCCCACAGCCGAAATCTGTTTCGACAAGTTCCCAGCTATAGGGGAACTTGCGCTTAGCGTTCTCCGATTTCGAAAGCCAAACGCGCGATCCCGGAATATTTAGACCAAGCATCGAACCAGGATTCGCAACGTGGACCGTTGTTTCGCTTCCATCAGGAAACACAACATCCGCGAGAAAACGCTTGTAGCGCCGCCTCAACGTCGCGGAAACGAGCGGTGTCGGAAAAAGCATCATAAACAATTAAGCTGCGATTTTTCCATCAAGCTCGTCCTCGATATGCGCACGAATGATCTCATCGAAGTTCGTCTCCGCTTTGAAGCCGAGTTCGCGCGCGCGTTTCCCTTCGATGGCCTGCGGCCAGCCAGAAACGATTCGTTCAATTGTGGGGTCGAGTTTCCGCTTTATGCGCGCGGCGACCTTGCCTCCCGCTACCCGTTTCAACGCTTCGATTTGCTCGGCAACCGTAACTGAAACCGACGGCATCGCGAGATTTCGCCGTGTACCAACCTTCGCCCCATCAATCTGTGCGGCGTGAATGAGAAAACCGACCGCTGCGCGTGGGCTGGCATGGCCATGCCGCACGCTATCAGGCACAGGCAAAATGGCCTCTTCTCCAGCTAGCGGTTCACGAATGATTCCGGAGAAGAAACCGGACGCTGCCTTGTTGGGTTTTCCGGGCCGCACACAAATTGTTGGCAAACGTAGACCGATCCCATCGAAGATTCCGCGCCGTGTGTAATCGGCAAGCAAAAGTTCGCCGATCGCTTTCTGCGTGCCGTAAGAGGTGAGCGGCGTAAGATGGAAATCATCACGGACCGGCCCGTCAAATGGCGCACCATAAACCGCCGCCGAGCTTGTGAACACAAGGCGCGGCATGTAATTGCGCGCGCGTATCGCATCAAAGAGAAAACGCGTCCCGTCCAGGTTAATGCGGTAACCCTTGTCGAAATCAGCTTCTGCCTCTCCCGAGACAATCGCGGCCAGATGAAAAATAATGTCGGGGCTGTTGGCGACGAGTGCCGAGGCTTCGCCCGCAATCGAAAGATCGCCCGTCCGCGTCACGACCAAGAACGGCTTTTCCCGAGGTTCCTGCGGTGGCACAACATCCTGCATCGTAAGCTTGTTGATCGTCTTGCCGTTGAGTCTTGGCTCGCGCACGAGCCGTTCTGCAAGCTTGCGCCCGATCATGCCCGCGGCACCGATGACGAGAACGTGCATTGACTCTCCCCTTGATTTCTTAAGTTGAAAATCCACCATCGATCATGTGGATCGCGCCCGTAGTGAACTTCGATTCATCCGATGCGAGATAGACGGCGAAAATCGCAATTTCCTCTGCAGTACCGAGTCGGCCCATCGGCTGGCGATCGATAAAGGTTTGACGGATCCTTGCTTCAGGATCACCGGTTTTTTTCGCGAGCGTTGTGATTCTCTCATCAAGTGAGGGGGATTGAACCGTGCCGGGGCAAATCGCGTTTGCACGAATGCCCTGTTTAACGAAATCTACAGCAACCGACTTGGTTAGCCCGATCACTGCCGCCTTTGACGCGCCGTAAACATATCGAAATGGTAGCCCCTTAACCGAAGACGCAATCGACGAAATATTGATGATCGATCCTCCGCCCTTTTTTATCATGCCGGGCAAGAAGGCGTGGATGGTCCGATGCATCGACTTCACATTGAGATCGAATGAAAAGTCCCAATCTTCATCGGTCGTATCGAGCGCGGTCCCGTGATGAACATAGCCCGCGCAGTTCACGAGCGCATCGAGTGGAGCGATCGTAGAGGCAAGCGTGTTCACATCAGCGGTATTGCGTACATCCAGTTTGCGGCAATCCGTGGCAAGACTCTTGAGCTTGCTTTCGTCAAGATCGGTCGCGGTAATCTTAGCGCCTTCGCGCACAAATGCTTCGGCAATGGCGCGGCCAATGCCTTGTCCCGCCGCCGTGACCAGACAATGTTTTCCAATAAGACGCAGCCCCACTGTTTTCTTCCTTCTAGAGCGAATTTCGAATGTCCTCGAGCTTACGCCGCTGGCGGCCTTCACGGTCGAAGTTTTCTGGATCGAGCCAAAATTCGAACGCGACTTTCGCCCGCGGCCATTCAGAATCGAGCATTGCGAAGCAAGCGGTGTCTCGGTTACGGCCCTTGGCGATCATATGCTGCCGCATGATGCCTTCGAAGGTGAAACCGAAACGCAAGGCCGCCCGGCGTGAGGGTGCGTTGAGCGAATTGCAATTCCATTCATAGCGTCGGTAGCCGAGAGTTTCGAACGCGTAACGGGCGAGAAGGTACTGCGCCTCCGTTGCAAGTGGCGTTCGCTGCAAAGCCAACGAATAAACGATGTGGCCCACTTCGCAGGCACGCATATCCGTGCGAATCCGCATAAGAGTAGAAATACCTTCTGCCCGCCCTGAGTGATCGACAACAACATAAGAATACGGGTCGTTTAGTTTCACACGGCTGGAAAGCCAATCGGCAAATTCCGAATAGGTGGCGAACGGGCCGTAAGCCGACATATACGTCCAGATATGATCATGATTAGCGAAGGCTTCCCACAGCGAAAGCCCATGCCGGACTACGTCGAGACGTTCAACACGGCCGTACCGTCCTTCGATGGTAATCGGTCCTGGCAGATGTGCTGGCGTGGCATCGACCTTCGCGCCTACCGGTAGATCATCGATAGAAGAAGCTACTGCAATCGCGTTCAAGATTTTTCTCGCTGTTCCCGGTCTTCCCAAAAAGAAACGTTAAGTTCCGTGCCAGACGCCGCCGGAGCGAAAGAATCGAAGCGGCCTTTTCGGCTCGGCATCACTAGTGATTGTGCCGCGGCACGCCACTCTTTTGCGCGACACGCTGATATTTGACGGCGGGCTTCAACACCATGCCTTCATCGAACTGCTCGACGAGATTGCGCTGGATTTCTTGCCAGGGTGTCTGGCTTGCAGGCACCTTATAGCCGCCCGTCTTAGTTAATTCTGCCTTGCGTTCGGCAAGCTCCGCCGACGAGAGCAAAATATTCGCCTCGCATTTTTTCAGATCGATGCGGACGCGGTCGCCGGTTCTGAGCAGAGCGAGGCCACCCCCTACAGCTGCTTCCGGCGCCGCATTCAGGATCGATGGCGAGCCCGATGTGCCCGATTGCCGCCCGTCGCCAATGCACGGCAGTGACTTGATGCCGCGCTTAATCAAGGCCGCCGGCGGCTGCATGTTCACGACTTCGGCCCCGCCCGGATATCCGATCGGCCCCGTGCCGCGTATGAACAGCATACAGTTCTCGTCGATTTTCAACGACGGATCATCGATACGATAATGATAATCCTCAGGTCCATCGAACACAATCGCACGGCCCTCAAAAGCTTCCGGATCTTTCGGGTTCGATAAATATCGATCGCGAAATTCCATCGAGATCACGCTCGTCTTCATCACTGCACTATCGAACAGATTTCCCTTCAGCACTATGAAGCCCGCATCCTTTACCAACGGGGCGTTATAAGAACGGATCACATCGCGATCCCACGACAGCTTCCCCCGGCAATTGTCGCCCATGGTTTTCCCGTTCACGGTCAGGGCCTTCTCGTGGATTTTTCCGGCTTCGATCAATTCCGCAACCACCGCCGGCACACCGCCCGCGCGATGAAATTCCTCGCCGAGATATTTTCCCGCCGGTTGCATATTAACTAGGAGCGGAATCTTATGGCCAATGCGCTGCCAATCCTCGACCGAAAGCGGCACGCCGATATGGCGTGCAATGGCGTTAATATGAATCGGCGCATTTGTTGAGCCTCCAATCGCTGAGTTGACCATGATCGAATTTTCGAACGCTTCGCGCGTGAGGATGTCGGATGGCTTCATATCCTCATACACCATTTCGACGATGCGTTTTCCGGTCGCATAGGCGATCTGCCCGCGTTCGCGATATGGCGCGGGAATCGTGGCACAGCCGGTGAGCGACATCCCAAGAGCCTCGGCAAGCGCATTCATGGTTGATGCCGTACCCATGGTGTTGCAATGACCCGCTGACGGCGCTGACGAAGCAACCAGGTTCAAAAATCCATCGTAGTTGATTTCGCCCGCGGCCATTTGCTCGCGCGCTTTCCACGCGATCGTACCGGAGCCCGTACGCTCGCCCTTGAACCAGCCGTTTAGCATCGGCCCGCCAGAGAGAACGATCGCGGGCAGATTCACTGTCGCCGCCGCCATGATGCAGGCTGGCGTTGTCTTGTCGCAACCCGTTGTCAGCACTACGCCATCAAGCGGATAGCCATAAAGCAATTCCACCAGACCCAGATAAGCGAGATTGCGATCAAGTGCCGCTGTTGGGCGCTTGCCGGTTTCCTGGATTGGATGCACCGGAAATTCGAACGCGACACCACCCGCCTCGCGAATTCCTTCGCGTACGCGGTGGGCCAATTCGAGATGATGCCGGTTGCACGGCGACAAGTCTGAGCCCGTCTGAGCAATGCCAATGATTGGCTTTCCAGTACGCAATTCTTCGAACGTCAAGCCGAAATTGAGATAGCGCTCCAGATAAATCGCCGTCATCCCAGGATTTTCTGGATTGTCGAACCAAAGTTGCGAGCGCAAGCGACGTTTTTCGGGTTTCACGCGACTATCGGACATAGTCTCCTCCAGGAGATTTGATTTAAACTAATTCATGCGCCTAAAGTCGCGCCAAAATCAATCGGGATTGAATAATCGGAGAATTCTTCATGTTGCAAACCGTATCGGCCTTCGACCGTATGGGCGAAGAAAACGCCTTTGCCGTGCTCGCGCGCGCAACAGAACTCGCAGCGCAGGGCCGCGACATCATTAATCTCGGCATCGGCCAGCCGGACTTCCCGACCCCGAAACACATTGTTGAGGCCGGCATCAAGGCGCTGAGAGACGGCCATCATGGCTATACACCTGCAGTCGGCATCAAGCCCCTACGTGAGGCGGTCGCCGCCGACTTGCACAAGCGTTTCAAGGTCGATGTTTCACCAGACCGCGTGCTGATCACACCTGGTGGTAAAATTACGATGTACGACACCATCATGATGTTCGGCGAGCCTGGCGTGGATATTCTCTATCCCGATCCAGGATTTCCGATTTATCGCTCAATGATCGAATTCACCGGTGCGAAACCGATCCCTGTGCCAGTACGCGAGGAAAACAGCTTTGCGTTTTCCTCTGAAGAAACCCTGAAGCTAATTACACCGAAAACGCGACTTTTGATTTTGAACTCACCGGCCAATCCGACGGGCGGCGTCACACCAAAGACCGAAGTCGACAAGCTTGTAGTGGGGCTCGAAAAACATCCAAACATCGCGATCTTGTCGGACGAGATTTACGATCATATGATTTATGATGGTGAGAAGCATACTTGCCTGCTCGCCTATCCATCGATTCGCGATCGACTTGTTCTCCTAAATGGCTGGTCAAAAACTTACGCAATGACTGGTTGGCGACTGGGCTGGTCCATTTGGCCAGACAAGCTTTACGATTATGCACGCAAGCTCGCGGTAAATTGCTATTCTTGCGTGAATGCATCGGCACAATACGCTGGTCTCGCAGCACTCACCGGTCCGCAAGATGCGGTGGTGAAAATGATTGCCGAATTTGATAAGCGGCGCGAGATCGTTGTCGACGGCCTCAACAAACTGCCGGGACTTTCATGTGCTACGCCCAAAGGCGCGTTCTATGCTTTTCCCAACATTAAGCGGAGCGGGTGGAAGGCGAAAGTACTGGCTTCGGCTTTGCTTGAGGATGCGGGCGTCGCAACCATCGGCGGTCCGGATTTTGGCGTCTTGGGCGAAGGCTACATGCGCGTTTCGTATGCCAATTCGACTGCAAATATTCTAAAGGCGCTCGAACGAATGGGTGAATTTCTGACCTCCCGGAAAGCGGAATAAACTTTCATCTTTTCATTGCGAATCTGAATCCGATTGTCACCATCACGAATCCAATGATTTGAACGACGCTAGGAATTTCACCGAGTACCAGAAATCCGGTCAACATCGTGAAGCCCGGCACAAGCGCGGGGAACACCGCGGCACGACTCGCCCCGAGCAACACTACCGCACGAGCATACAAAAAGATCGAAAGCGCACCTGCAAAAATTCCCTGCACGACCACTTGCAGAAGATTTTCAAGAAAACCCGCGGCAATTATTCTATCGAAGCCAAATAATAGATCATGCATTGGCAGATAAATGAGCAGTGAAAAGGCGCTCACCGCAGCAGTTGCACGGATGGGATCGATGCGCCAAAGCCCAACCAGAACGCCGAAGCAAGCCCAGAAGAATCCTGCCGCTGCGAAAGAAAAATCGCCGAGCAATCCATGCAAACCGATCGTAGTCACCGCCTCGCCGCCAAAAATGACAAGTCCACACACAATCAAAGCAGCGCCCGTAACGCGCGAGCCTGGAAGCGCATCGCCCAAAACGAGTTTGGAGAGTAGCAATCCGCCAAGCGCGGCCGCCGAAGGTTGAATGACGGCGCCATGACCGAGCGGCACCAATAGAAAACCGGAATAGCTCAGAATTGCCAAGAGCGGCCCGCCAAAGAAAGTCACGGCCAGCGCACGTCCCCATCCGATGCCGGCGGGATTGCTGAGGCCTGACCCGAAAATAAAGGGTAAAAAAACAATGCCTGCCCAGATGTAACGGTGAAGCGCCAGATCCACCGGGCGGAACCCGATGGAAATCCCGTGACGCGCCGCAACGAACCCCACCGCCCATCCAAGCGCCGCTCCGCTCCCGCACAGAATTCCAATAATATTGGGAGTTAGCCACACGGACCTCGTAAGGCCTTTGGCTGCAGCTTCTTTTTGAAAGTTCACTGAAACAAGCCTACGACGCCAATTGTTGCCCAGCTACTGCGATCCATGCATCACCTTTACGTCGAAACAGCTGCTGGTTTTGGCTTGAGCTCCGGAAGAGTCGCTCGATCAAACGAAAGTTGCGATGAAAATGACCTCGGCGAGATACAAAAATAAGGGAACGATTTAGGTCGGAGCAGAATGGATCCTTTATACTACAGTCGATAGATCCGGATCGCATTATCATGAAAAAGTTTGCGCTGATGCGCCAAAGATAGGTCAGCGACAGCTGCACGAAAGCCATCATAGATCACGTCAAATGATCCAACCAGACTGTCGACAGGAAAATTGCTCGCGAACATGCCTCGATTCACACCGAAGATCTTGATTGCATCGCGAATAATCGGGCCATTGGACTCTAAGGACCAGGGCAGTCCTGGTTCTCCGATACCAGAAAGTTTAATAGCGACGTTGGGATAAGCTGACACCTTCTCCAAGGCGCAACGCCAACCAGACAGACCTTCGGCGCTTCGATCGGATGGAAGCCCAGCGTGTACGATGATGATTTGTGTCTTTGGGAAATCCGCCGCGAGTTGACATAACGCGTCGTAATGCCACCACGGGGCTTGAATGTCGGCGGAAAAGCCGTGCTGTTCGAGTTGCGCATACCCAATGCGCCATTTCTCATCATCCATTGAACCTGCTTTCCCTCGCTTCGCTTCGCGGGCAGTTGCCGCAGACTTTGGAAAATTTCGAATACCACGAGCGAGCGGACTCTTCGCATGGCCACGCAAAATTTCGTCAATGTTATCACGATCAAGCGGCCCATTCGCCACAAGTGCCGTCGGCCATCCGTGTTCAGCTGCGACTTTCGTAACCCACTTGGTCTCCCCCACCGGATCAGTGGGATTCCACCAAGCCTCTTCGTGCACCGTCTTCACGACGCGATTTTTGCCAACATCGCGCCAGTAATCAGCAGGCATGTAGTCGCGTTTGATGGAAGAATAATCACCATAGCGAAAGTGGACCGGATCCGGATCGCAGAGCCACGGATAATAATTTTCTCTGAGCAGCCAGAAGTGCTGATGCACGTCGACGATCGGAATTTCCCGCTGGGCTTCGCTGATTTCCAATGATCGGTCTCCACTGAGTAACTCATTTGGGATGTTAGTTTAATGGCGTCGTAAACGCCACGCTTCAGCCGCTTGAAGATTGAAGAAGATTGGCAATCCCATAGGAGTGAAACCAGGCGAGCAAGCTCAATAGAGTTAGCCGCCAGAACGGCTCACCTTATGATAAGATATGTATTATGTGCTGTGTGGAATGATATTGAACAAGAACCCTACATTCCCGTCTCCGATGACAAGTTACTCGGACAAAGTCCGATAATGTGTTAAGATTCAAATTAGAAAAAACGCCGCTTCAAAGCAGAACCGGCATGCGCAATCAGTCCTTCCAATTCAGCATCGGTTTTTGCGGTGGACCTCCACCGGAATAGAAGGCTGTAAAGAAGCCAAACCGTCAAGCTTGTGAAAACTGCCGCAAATATAACGTCTGATAAAAAATGCCGCCCCAATGCCATCCGGCTTACGCCAACGGCCGTTCCAAACGCGAGCGCACCGACAATAGCAGGACCTCTCCAAGGTACAGGGATGGCAGCTGCAGGAGCGAGCAATGCAAACGCAGATGATGCTTCACCCGAAACAAATGAACAGTTGTGCCTACAGGACCCCCGATAATCCCACCAAGGTACAAACTTAAGCGGACCGCCGAATTCAGTTATTTGGCTTGGCCGCGGTCGGCCCCAATGCTCCTTGAGGATGACATTGGCAAAAAGCCCCGGACAAAGCGCGAAGGTAAAAATTATCAAAAGCCCCGCTCGCGGTGGCACTAACATTGGTGCTCTTGGCCAAACAAACTTGATAATCAGGGCACTCGCTGAGAGCACGAGGAATACAGCGGTCAGACTGACATTGTACGAACGCAGAGCAGATATTGCCGCTCGAACCAAAGAAGAAGGTCCGTCACCCCCGAAATCGTGGATTA
>Ga0209048_10003784_pt1 | contig 14628 bp, 12 predicted proteins | sample FrelakmetCRP12CR_FD_187146 | JGI IMG/M metagenome (GOLD analysis project Ga0209048, IMG submission 187146) | Freshwater lake sediment microbial communities from the University of Notre Dame, USA, for methane emissions studies - CRP12 CR (SPAdes)... | ecosystem: Environmental > Aquatic >... | reverse complement strand
GGCCTGTCTTCACGTCACCACGGAAACCGCCACCCTGGCACAGACCCTCAAGGCCGGCGGCGCGGATGTTCGTGTGTGTGCGTCCAATCCATTGAGCACTCAGGACGATGTGGCTGCATCCCTCGTGGCCAACGACGCAATCTCTGTTTTTGCCATCAAGGGTGAGGACAAGGAAACCTATTACCGACACATCCACGCTGCCCTGGCATCATCGCCGCACATAACCATGGATGACGGGGCCGATCTGGTGACCACCATCCATTCGGAAAAGAAAGAACTCCTGCCGGGGATCCTGGGCGGAACCGAGGAAACGACCACGGGGGTCATAAGACTCAGAAGTATGGCTGAAAAGGGCGTACTGCAATACCCCATCATTGCCGTTAACGATGCCGACACCAAGCATCTGTTTGACAATCGATATGGCACGGGGCAGAGCACGCTTGATGGGATCATCCGAGCTACGAACCGCCTCCTTGCCGGCTCCAATTTTGTGGTGTGCGGCTACGGTTGGTGTGGCCGCGGAGTGGCCATGCGAGCTGCAGGCCTGGGCGCCAGAGTCATTGTTACCGAGATCGATCCGTTGCGAGCCCTTGAGGCCGTAATGGACGGCTATCAGGTCATTTCCATGGCTGAAGCTGCGCCCCGCGGCGATTTCTTTTGCACCTTGACGGGTGATATTCACGTGCTCAGGAGAGAGCACTTCGAAGTGATGAGGGATGGCGCCATTGTGTGCAACTCAGGGCATTTTAATGTCGAAGTCGATCTCGACACCCTGGGGGAGATGGCTGTAACCCGGCGTCAGATAAGGGATTTTGTAGAAGAATACACACTGGGGAATGGCCGCCATATTTATATACTGGGAGAAGGCCGCCTCATTAACCTGGCCGCGGCTGAGGGACATCCTTCAAGCGTCATGGACATGAGTTTTGCGAACCAGGCGTTGTGTACCGAATACATGGTGAAACACTCGGCAAGTCTGAAAAAACAAGTCTACCGCGTGCCAACCTTGATTGACAAGGAAATTGCCAGGCTGAAACTGGCAAGCATGGGAATTCAGATCGACGATTTGACGGAAGAGCAGGAGAAATACTTACATTCTTGGGAAATGGGCACTTAAGCATCCTTCCTTTGCGTGTGCGGATCCTTTTGGGGGTCTGTTTGGCAATGCTCGTTGGCGCCTGCACGGAGACCCCCAAAGAGCCATCGAAAATGACGGCCTTCGAACGCGTTTCGAAGGACAAACTGCCGAAATTCCAAGACGATCTGGACCCGCAGTCTTTGCGTACCGCCATTGAGAGAAGCCTCACTTTCTTCGATCGGCTCCCGGGTGAGCGGACTTTCTCGCTGGGTGCTGCCGGCGTTTCAGCCGAGACCATCAAGAAATCCCTGCTTGACTTCCTGAAACTTCTGGAAGAGGACCGTCTGAATCCCGATTCGGTGGCCCAGGTGTTTGATGTATACTGCACCGGCAACGAGAAAACCACCGAGCAGCCTCTGGTAACAGGATACTATGAACCGATTGTTCAAGGCAGGATCGAACGAGAGGGGGATTTTGCCTACCCAATCTATGGAGTTCCCCCTGATCTCCTGACCATTGAACTGGCCTCGTTCGACCCCGTGCGCTTTCCACGGGAGCGTCTGGTTGGGCGCATACAGGGAAATCGGGTGGTGCCCTATTATTCTCGGGCAGAGATCGATGGAGAGAGAAAGCTTCAACAGTGTGGATGTGAACTGACTTGGTTGAGAGACCCCGTCGATGTCTTTTTCCTTCAGGTTCAGGGCTCCGGGATAGTACAGCTGACTGACGGCCGTCTTCTCCGAATAGGTTATGCCGGCGCCAACGGCCGCCCATACAAAAGTATCGGCAAAGTCCTCATCGATAACGGGGCGATGTCATCCGAAGAAATGTCGCTGCAGGCGCTTCGGACCTATTTGCGGGACCATCCTGAGAACCGCGATGAGGTGATGTGGAAGAATGAGAGCTACGTATTCTTTCGCTGGGTCAAAGAGGGACCAATGGGAAGCTTGAACGTGCCTCTGACCGCCGGCCGCTCCATTGCCACCGATCCACGGTACTGTCCTGGAGGAGCAGTGGCATACCTCGAAACCATGAAGCCCCGAATTGATGAAACCGGCCAGGTTTTGGGTTGGGAGCCGCTCCGCAGGTGGGTTGTGAACCAGGACACGGGGGGCGCCATCAAGGGGCCGGGAAGAGTTGACCTGTTCTGTGGCACCGGTGACGAAGCCGAAGGGATAGCCGGACGCCTCAAGCATCCTGGCAAGCTCTGTTTTTTAATGAAGAAGGGGTCAGGTCTTGACATGTGACAGCTCTTTCTGTCACATGTCAAGACCTGACCTCAGGCGTTAACTCAAGCCTGCAACGTGTGCTGATGCAGGATCTGAAACAGAATACGCATTTCGTCAAAACAACTGCTAAGCGCCATGACTGCTTCCAGTTGTTGGCCTTGCTCACCATTGTCGTTGGCTGCAAGCGTGGCAAGAAGCCCTTGCTGAGCTGCCCGGAAACGATCCGTGGTTCGCTCCGCCAGGACTTTTAGCTGGGCTAACAGATCTTCGGGTTGAGCATTTTCGGCAAGCTGCTCTAGCTCATTGTATTTCCGATCATATTCTCTGGCCAGTTGACTGAGACTTTGAAGAAGGTTATAAGAGGCACTCAATTCGATTTCTCCCCTCAATTTTGAAGAATCTGCATAAATGAATGAATTAACCGCTCTTCCTATGGAACGAGGTTTAGAGTAGTGAATCTGAGGTGCGGTGTCAAATCGTAGTTGGCTGATTCCCTTCAATGGCAGAAACCAGTGAGTTTTGCGTCCGCGATCTTCCTGTCGATCACGCATACTCAGCTAACAAATATGTAGTAAAGGTCAGTGAGGACTTTACTACACCGGCGAAGAGAATTAAACTAAGACTAGGCGCGGGCTAAATGCCGATGCCAACCTTCAAGGACTTGGACTGCTCGGAAAAATATAGTCTTCGGTCTTGTATCTTCAGATTAGAGACCTTCTTGATCAAGTTCCCGGGCAGAGACAGGAAAGTTGGTTGCTGGCACGACACAGATGTAGAAAGGTAACGGTGAATGTTTGTTAAGACCCTGAATATTTTGCTTGCGGAATCCATTAAGATTCCCACGGACGGAATATCTCCCCTGCTGGACCGTAAAATCCATGAACGACTGGTATTCACCAATCCCGACTATGAACTGCGGCACAACCGGGGCGAGTGGATCGGAAATATCCCTCCCCAAATCAGTTGCATACGTCAGAAGGGGCATAGCTATCTTTTGCCCAGGGGCTTCCTGGAACAACTACTTGAAATGTGCAAAAGATTTCAGCAACCTTACCGACTGGTGGATCGAAGACGCACCATGGACCCAATACCTGTTGAATTCCATGGGGAATTGAAGGGATATCAGCAGGATGCTGCTGAGTCTGCCCTTGAACGCGACTTTGCCAATCTCGTAGGAGGACACAAGAGCGGGAAAACGGTTATCGCCTTGTACACGATTGCACAACGCCGCCAACCCACTCTCGTTCTTATTCCGAAGCTGGATCTCCTTGACGGTTGGTTAGTGAAAATCGAGAATTTTCTCCAAATTCCCCGGTCAGAAGTGGGCATCTTTGCCGAGGGCGTTCACCAACCAGGGAACTATATAACCATCGGACACACCGGCGAGGTGATGCGCTACTGGCGAAAGATTTGGGACCGCATCGGCTACCTCATCATGGATGAATGCCAGCGCTGTCCATCGAAAGTCCTCACTCACCTTGCTCCCAATTTTGATTGCCGATACATGCTTGGGCTCTCCAATACCTCGCAGCGGAGAGATCGTCTCTCCAGGCTGGTGTACTATTACATCGGAGACATGGTTTACACCATTGATGAAAAGGATGCGAAAGAGGGCCGAGGAATTGTCCACGCCCAGGTGGTTGCGCGGACCACGGGATTTGAGTACCCCTATTACTCGCGATCCGACTTTGCCGCCATGCTGGGAGCCCTGATGCGTGATGAAGAACGGACCAGCATTATTGCGGATGACATCGGGGCGGAGCTTGCCCGCGACCCGCAGCCGCTTCTTATCCTCTGCGGCGGGGAAGAGCAGAAGCAAGTTCTGAAAGCTGAGTTGTCAAAGCGCGGTATCCATGCGGAAAGCTACGGTGAAGAGTTGACAGATATGAAGGATGCTCTGGAGGAAGTCGCCGAAAGTGAATCTCCCTGTCCGGATTTGCCTTCGGCTTCCGAAGCGCTGGCTATTCTTGTAACACCTCAGACCTTGACGAAGTGTTTCCGTAGTCTAAACTCACAGGTGCTATTTCTTGCGGTCCCGATATACTTCGGTCAGCATCTGGCAAACGCCTTACGGGAGCTGCAGATGAATGGCGCCACCCCTGATCGGCGGCTCAAAATCTATGACTACGTAGACCGAAAGATCGGCCTCCTGGATAACTACTTTCGAATGCGAAGTTATAACTACGGCGTTCATCCTGAGGTACTTATCAATTCCAGCCTCAATTGAGGGATCCTGGTTCTGATTTTGCCCAGTTGCATGATTGACTATGAAATCCAACAAAATTGCACTGGCGCCGTTTCTTCGTTCATGCACCGGCATCACCACTTTGGGCATTCGTCCAAACATTGATGATTATTCAGCTGAGGAGAAGGGCCTCTTGCGTTCCGCGGAACGTGTCTTTTTCCCGACTCCTCGCTTTGCGTATCTTTTCAACGCCCTGCAAATACCTACCTTTCCGCGATACAGCACCTATCGGTTCCGGCATTCCCGCGTGTTACAGCAGATCCTGTTAGCCCATATGGAAATACCCCATCCTGTTACGCGGATCTACTTCGGCAACAGGCAGAAAGCGGGAATTCTGCAGGCATTTCCTTTCCCTTTTCTGGCAATGGGTCCCCTTGCTGCCCTGCACAAGAAACAGCTGGTTGACAATACCACGGCTTTCGAGGAATGTTGCCGTTGCCACAACCCGCTCATCATACAAAGAGCTGTAGATTGGAGCGAATGTGTCCGGGTTCTCTGCGTCGATGCTGATTGCGTGGGCGTCTTATGGCGAAACGGCTCACCGGGACCAAACGACTCTTATGAACCTGCACCCTTGGAGCAACCAGAATTGCAGTTGGTTCTCGATGGCACTCGAAGTTTTATCCGCAGCGTGCAACTTGACGACATTGTGCTTGAATGGGTTTACGGAGAGGGCAAATGGCAGCTGCTTGAAATGACACGTCCCCCCGTTCGATGGCCTATGGTGAAGGGGATTTTGAACCGTCACCACTACATTTGCCAATTACTGCAGAGCGGTAGGTTGTAGTGGTACGAAATTTCGTGCTCTTTGTGGTTTGTCGACAGAAATTGCATGAGCACGGTAGTTAAGAATGGTTATGAAAAGTTCACAAACACGAGGATAAAGAGGGGCGAACGATGCGAAAAAGGCTATCAATCGGAGTGCTTTGGGTCCTGTTTTGTTATGGTCTGGTTGCTCAGGCGCCAGCATTTGAAATACCCTGGCAGCCCCCTGCTCTACCCCCGGCGGCAAAGGAGTTTGTGCAAAGGACCCTCTATTCGAAACCTGGAGATCTCTTCGTTGTCCTGAAAAATGGTCTGACCGTGCTGATTCGTTCTCAAACCGCGAGCGATGTGGTTTCCGCCCAAGTTTTTGTGCGTGCCGGCTCCATATACGAAGGAAAATATCTGACGGCGGGAATATCGCATTACCTGGAGCATGTCCTTTCCGGAGGTTCCACGCGCTCGTTTACGGAGACTGAAGCTAAGGAGCGGCTTGAACGCATTGGCGGCGCAACCAATGCCTCCACCTCATTCGACCACACGGTATACTACATCAATACTTCGACCGAGCATTGGAAGGAAGCTCTGGACCTCCTGCTCTCATATGTCAGCGAAAGTACCCTGGACCCCCAGCAAGTGCAGAGAGAGAAGGCCGTTATTCAGCAGGAAATAAAAATGGGTGAAAACAACCCCGGCAGTGAATTGTGGAAATTGTTCATGAAAACTGCTTACCGCACCAATCCCGCCAGAATTCCAGTGATCGGGTATGAGGAAGTCTTCGTCAAACTGGACCGCGACGCTCTCGAAGACTACTACCGCCAGCGCTATCAACCGGAAAATATTGTCGTTGTGTTGGTCGGCAACGTGGCGCCACCCGAAGTTCTTCAATTCATTTCCGAAAAGACAAAGGAGTTCACCCGAAGGGCAGCTGCACCGGTGGTGGTGCCGCCTGAACCTGAGCAAGTGGGCCCAAGGTGGGAGGAGAAGGGGCTCCCCGTGGCACGCTTGACTCAGGCAATGCTTGGCTTCCCTTCCGTTTCTTTATACAGCAAGGACCTCTATGCTCTGGACGTGCTCGCCATTCTGCTCGGTGACGGTCAGACCTCACGCCTCTATTACCGCCTGAAGGACAAGGAGAATAAGGTCCTGAGCGTAAGCACCTCGAATTGGACCCCTTCTTTCGTTGATGGTCAATTCATGATTTCGCTCACTTTGGACCCTCAGAATTGGCCCCAAATTTTGTATCCCATCGAGGAAGAGATTAACCGCCTCAAAAAAGACCTGGTTGCCCCTGAAGAACTGGAAAAAGCGAAAAAGCTTGTCCTCACTCAGCATATCTTTGGCAAAGAAACCGTATCCGCCCTCGCCCACTCTCTCGCTTCGTCCTACTTCGACTCGGGGGACCCATACTTTGATGAAAGGTATGTGGGAAGCATCCGCAGGGTTTCGCGAGAAGATATCCGTGATGTAGCTCGACGCTATCTCCTGATGAATCGTTCGAATATTGCCGTGATCAAACCGGACGCTTCCAAAGACATGAGCGCCAGGACAGTAACGGGCTCAAACGAGGCATCTGCCCCCCTACCGGTCGATCTTCAGAACCTCAAGAATGGTCTGAAAGTGCTGATCAAGAAAGATACGTCCCTGCCATTGGTGACCATCCAGCTTTATGGCTTGGGAGGATTGTTGCTTGAAGACCTACAAAAACCAGGGCTTTCATTCTTTACCGCCTCTCTTGCGACTGCGGGGACGAAGACCAGGAGCAAACGCCAGATCGCCCAGGCCATTGAAGGGATCGGGGGAATTCTTGAAAGTAGCTCGGACAGCAATACCTACCACATATCTGTCAAGGTGCTGAAAGAGGACCTTGATCTGGCGTTGACCATACTGGCGGACCTTGTTCAGAATGCCCAATTTCCTCAGGATGAATTAGAGAAGCGACGCAAAGAGACCCTGCTCGCTATAAAGAAGCTCGATGAGAACTGGCAGAGCGAAGTAATGCGTCTCTTCAAGCAAAACTATTTTCAGCGATCTTCATACAGGAATGATCGGCTCGGCACTCCGGAATCCGTGCAGTCTTTTTCCAGGGATGAAGTCTTGGCGTTCTATCGGCGCATGGTGAATCCGCACCACTCGGTCCTGGCAGTCTACGGCGACGTGGACGAGAAGCATGTTTTTGGAACACTGCAAAAGAAACTAGAGTCCTGGAACGCTCCACCCGTTACTCTCGTTGAACCACCTGATGAAACCCACCCGCTGGAAGCTGATCGCACGGTCGAAAAGAAAAATGACAAAACCAGTTGCGCGCTCTTCATTGGCACCGACGGCATGAGTCTCAACGATCCGCACCGGCCTGTTCTGGATGTTTTGGATGGCGTGCTTTCAGGAACCGGCTATCCGGGCGGCCGCCTCTTTCAGGCGCTCAGAGAAAAGGAGGATCTGGTTTACGTGGTGGGCGCCTTTCCTTTTTACGGCAAGCGAGCGGGTTTCTTTGGGGTAATTACCCAGACCACCATGAAGAATCTCGACAAGGTGCAGGAGATCATCCTATCGAATCTCAAACACCTGGCTGAAGAGACTGTGCCTGCTGAAGAACTGCAGAATGCCAAGGATATGATGAAAACCATGCATCAAATCGGATTGGAGACCGTGGACGCACAGGGCCGAAGTGCGGCGATAAATGAAACTCTTGGCTTGGGGTGGGACTACGACCAGAAGTACCCTCAGCTCATCGAAGCCGTGACGGCTGAGGAAATCCAAGGCCTGGCCCGGGAACTGTTTTCGAAGACCCTGATTGCGCTCACCTTGCCCGAGCACCCGGTGGACATTCTGAACGCTGAGACCACATCGAGAAGCGACATCAGCAGCCATTAGCCGTTCACCTGGGGTTCTCAGCCTTCATACAAAGGTATTCCAGGCCGTCGAAAACGTAGCGGGCTATCTGCTCTCTTTCAAGCAGATCCGTCAGGGTGCGCTGTAAGTCGTTCAGCGGCACGCCAAGTGAGGCGGCCATTTCCTCGACCGTGCAGGGGCGTCTTCGCACCATATCCAATACGCGCTGGTCGATGTTGAAGTCTCTCTCGATCCCCCGCAATCCTTTAAAACGCCCAATGATCTCTGTTGTGTCAGCAGGAAAGGACTCACGCACGGCTTCCATCTCAGCCGCCGAAAGCCCTCTCGAACCAGGATCGGCCGGGGGGCGTACTACCGTGTTGAGCTCTACCTGATCGGGACGCAGTAGATCGATTATCGAACGTGTCTTCTTCAGTTCGTCCGGGTGGTTATTGAAGCCGGAAACGAGCATGACTTCAAGGTGGAGTTGCTTTCTGTAATCTTTACGAAATGCCTTAAGCCCTTCGAGAATCAACGCCAGATCGAGGCTTGGATGGGGCCGATTCAGACTCCGAAAAACCTCTTCGGTTACCGCATCCAGCGAAGGAACAACCCGATCTGCTGCCAGCAGGGCCTCACGCACCTTTCCATCCCAGAGCAGCGAGCCATTCGTCAGTACTACCAACGGCAACGACTGGAAACGCCTTTTTATTTCCCGAATGAGATGACCCAGGGGCTCATATAACGTGGGTTCGCCGGCACTGGAGAAGGTCAACACATCAGCGCTTTCAGGATACTCTTGAAAGTAGGCCAGCAAATCCTGGATAACCTCATGAGGATCCACAAAAGCCTGTCGCTTAACGGTCAGATGCGTAGTCGGACCGGACTCGCAGTAGACGCAATCATAGCTGCAGGTCTTGGGAGGAATTACATCAATCCCCAGCGACCGCCCGAGACGGCGTGACGGGACCGGTCCAAAAATTGTGGTCATCTTGTTGCCCTCAATGATTAGTCTGCTGTGAGCCAAGCTGTTGAACCAGCTCGTTGGTAAATTATATAAGCCCACCAAGGGATTGTCAAAATTAGACCTTGGCCGCTGCCTCTACCGACTTTTCCTTGCATTCTTTTATCCTTGCAAAAATTATTCTGGATACAGTAACTTCCAACAACGTGGGCAAACAAATACCAACAACGGGAGGTAAGAATGCGAAGTGATCTGATGAAAAAAGGGATTGAGAAGGCTCCTCATCGCTCTCTCTTCAAGGCCATGGGGTACACTCAAATGGAACTTGACAGACCGCTCATCGGAATCGCGAATTCCGCCAATGAGATTATCCCGGGCCACATAGACCTCAACAAGATTGGCGACGCAGTAAAGGCAGGCATTCGCCTTGCCGGAGCGACTCCCATCGAATTCAGCACCATCGGAGTGTGTGACGGTATTGCCATGAATCATCAGGGTATGCGCTATTCGTTGGCCAGCCGGGAACTGATTGCGGACTCAGTCGAGATCATGGCTATGGCTCATCCGTTCGATGGACTTGTACTCATTCCCAACTGCGACAAGATCATCCCTGGAATGTTGATGGCCGCAATGCGGCTGAACATCCCTGCGCTGGTCATAAGCGGCGGTCCCATGCTCGCCGGACGTGCAGGCGGCAAGGCCGTGGACCTTGTATCCGTCTTTGAGGCGGTAGGGGCCTACAAGTCCGGACAGATTACCTCGGACCAACTCTCGGAACTGGAGGATTATGCCTGTCCCGGATGCGGATCTTGTGCCGGCATGTTTACTGCCAATTCCATGAATTGCCTTACCGAAGCTCTGGGTATGGGCCTCCCAGGCAACGGCACCATCCCGGCAGTGACCGCGGCCCGAATTCGTTTGGCCAAGGTTGCGGGCATGAAGATTGTGGAATTGGTGCACCAGAATATCTGCCCGAGAGACATTGCCACCCGCGAAGCTTTCGAGAATGCCATTGCGGTCGACATGGCGCTCGGGTGCTCCACAAATACCGTTCTTCACGTTCCTGCCATCGCACATGAGGCAGGGATTGATCTCAATCTGGAGACCTTCAACACGATCAGCGCCCGCACTCCCCATCTTTGCAGCCTGCGACCCTCAGGCGCTCATTTTCTGGAAGACTTGAATGCTGCGGGTGGAGTCCAGGCCGTCATGAACGAACTTTCCGCTCGAAACCTCATCAATTTAAACTCCATGACTGTCACAGGCAAAACCGTTGGTGAGAACCTTAAGGGATTCCCCGTTCTTGATCGGGATGTCATTCGCTCGCTCGATCAGCCCTATCACAGTGAAGGAGGAATAGCGGTCCTTTATGGCAACCTGGCCCCGGAAGGCGGCGTGGTCAAGCAATCCGCAGTCGCCCCTGAGATGCTCAGGCGGACCGCACGTGCACGGGTATTCGAGAGTGAGTCGGATGCGGCAACCGCCATTTTTGATGGGCTTATCAGGCCTGGTGACGTGGTCGTGATTCGCTACGAAGGACCCAAGGGCGGTCCTGGAATGCAGGAGATGCTCACCCCCACGGCCGCTCTCATTGGGATGGGTCTGGGCAAGGATGTGGCCCTCATTACTGACGGCCGGTTCAGTGGCGGCACCCACGGTGCGGCCATCGGACACGTGTCGCCGGAGGCCGCAGTGGGTGGCCCCATAGCCCTCGTTGAAGAAGGGGATGAAATTGCCATCGACATTCCGGGCAAGAAGCTCGAACTGCTTGTGGATGCAGCCACTCTTGAAAAGCGCCGAGCCAAATGGACCCCTCCCGCTCCTCGAATCAGGACAGGATATCTGGCTCGATACGCTCACCTGGTGACTTCAGGTTCCCGCGGTGCTATTCTTTCAATGGAATGAGAGTAAATAAGGAGAGGATCCGCTTCGTGGGTTATGTCTTCCAGTTTGAAGATGCTCTGCATTACAATGATTGGTTCTCGTCGGAACCGGGGCAGACTGCTGCCGCCATCGAAAAGGACCTGCTTCAGCGGCTGTGGGCCCCTAGTATGCCCCAAACTGTCCTTGAAGTTGGTTGTGGTACGGGGCTATTCCTGGAATGGTTTGGGGGCGGGGGACATCAAGTCACTGGCCTGGAGCCCTCGCCCTATATGCTCAATGTCGCACGCCGCCGACTGCCGCAACGTGTTGCCCTGGATCGCGGATATGCGGAAGACCTGCCTTATGAAGACAATGCCTTCGACACTGTGGCATTGATCACTACTCTGGAGTTTGTGAACGACCCTTACCGCGCCATCGAGGAGGCACTGAGAGTGGCGCGGCGCCATGTTCTCCTGGGGATCTTGAACAAATATTCAATAGCCACATGGCAGCACTGTTTGAGACGGCTTTGGAAACCCTCCATTTACAGTCATGCACGCTTCTTCAGCGTTTTTCAGCTCCGGCACATGGTCACAAAAGCTCTCAACGGTCCCGTCCCCATTCGGTGGCAAACATGCCTTCTCTTTCCCTTGACAACGCTGCGTTATCTCCATTTCCTGGAACGCTCCCGATTCCTCCATTGGCTCCCGTTCGGTCATTTCATCGTAATGCGAATTGACTTGCGCTATACCCTACGGACGGTGCAGCAACCCGTATTCCGCGAAGTTCCCTCCGGAGTGGGACAGGCACACCTCCGCTCGCTTTGCTGGCGAAATCCTGAAGAGGAAGCCTCTAACGGAAATCGCTTGCACCTTCCTCCCAGGCAAGTCCGTCGAAACACGGGCAAGCACAGCACGCTCCAGATTTCCGTGTAGGATATTTTGCCGTTCGTTGATAAACTTGGAGATGGTCGATGCCGGGATATCGGGGGCGAAAACCCCCAGGCGCAAAGGAGCAATTATGAGAGAGGCGATGTTGTACAAGAAATTGGATAACAGCAAAGTCGCATGCTTTCTTTGCGCTCAGTCGTGCATTATAGAACCTGGCAAACGAGGCCTATGCGGGGTTCGTGAGAATCGTGACGGCACCCTTTTGAGCCTTGTTTACGGTAGACTCATTGCGCAAAACGTAGACCCCATCGAAAAGAAGCCTCTCTTCCACTTCTATCCAGCCACCAGGAGCTATTCGATCGCCGCGGTGGGGTGCAATTTTCGTTGTCTCTTTTGCCAGAATGCCGACATCTCCCAGGCGCCCAGGGAGTACAAGACCATTTTGGGACAGAAGGCCAGTCCGGAAGAGGTGGTGGCACAGGCAAGAAGGACCCATTGTGCAACCATATCCTATACCTATACCGAACCCACCGTGTTTATGGAGTTTGCCCTGGACGTTGCCAGGAAAGCCCACGGCGAAGGCATTCGGAATATTTTCGTTAGCAATGGATACATGACGAAGCAAGCCTTGGAGGCCATCGCTCCCTATCTGGATGCGGCCAACGTTGATCTCAAGGCCTATACCGACAGCTTCTATGCTGAACAGTGCGGGGCACATCTGAAACCGGTGCTCAAAACGCTTGAGAAAATGAAAAAAAAGGGTGTCTGGCTTGAAGTCACAACCCTCCTCATTCCCGGTCTCAATGACAGCCCTGAGGAGTTGGGACAACTGGCCAGGTTTTTGGCCGATCTTGATCCGGAAATCCCCTGGCACATAAGCCGCTTTCATCCCACCTATCGTCTCACTGACCGCCCATCCACCCCGGTACGCACCTTGCACATGGCCCGCGAAATAGGCCAGGAAGCCGGCCTGCACCATGTGTATACGGGGAATGTGCCTGGGGACGATGGAGAAAACACCTACTGCCACCGTTGCAAGAGGTTGCTTGTTGAGCGCTTTGCTTTTACCATCCAGAAAAGGGCGCTCGAAGGGGCAAAATGCTCTCATTGCGGGACCACATTGCCAGGGGTTGGAATTGCCTGATGAATAACCGCCGCACACTGATCCGAAGAGTATTTGAGCAGCTATTGTCGGCCCTTGGCCCACAATACTGGTGGCCGGCAGATAGTCCCTTTGAAGTGATTGTGGGGGCCATTCTAACGCAGAACACCGCGTGGAGAAATGTCAAACAGGCTATTGGGAAGCTGCGCGAGAGCGATCTCTTGACCAGCCAGGCCATCAGCGCCGTCCCTCTATCAGAATTGGCGCCGTTGATTCGCTCTTCCGGCTATTACAATCAAAAAGCCCGGAAACTTCAGGTCTTTTGCGACTTTCTTCAAAATCACTGGCAGGGCCGGCTTGATGGTTTTCTCTCCCAGGACATGGAAAAGCTCCGCACGGAACTCCTCGGGCTGCACGGAATCGGCCCGGAAACTGCCGACAGCATCATCCTCTACGCCGCCAGGCAGCCCTCTTTTGTTGTGGACGCCTACACCTATCGCATCTTCCACCGCCATGGCTGGGTTCCTGAGACCATAGCTTATGAGGATTTGCGCTCATTCTTCATGGAAGCAATGGAACCAGATGTAGAGCTGTTCCAAGAATACCATGCATTGCTCGTACGCACAGGTCATTTGTATTGCAGACGCAAACCCAGCTGCGATTCCTGCCCCCTGCACGGATGGCAGGAAGATTAGCGGATGGAGTGCGATGAGGAAGCCTCGCAACATTCCATGAGAACTCGCTTTCGCTCACCAATCAGCAGCTCATCCGATATCCCCCAACGTTTGCACCACTGCTAGCTCGGCTTAAACATCTTCTCCGGTGGCCGACGTTCCGGGACATAAACGTCGGGGGGGATTTTACCTTCATTCCATTCTTTGGATACGTACAGACCACAGTAGCAACTGCCAAATTCTTCAACGTCCGGTGGTCGATAGACACACGGACAAATGATATCTCTGTCCCATTCGCGATCGGAGGCGGCCAATCGGCATGGGCAGCACATATAGCCGTAGCGTTCTCGGTTGACCAACAGGCCCTGCAGAAGCTCGAATACCTTCTCCTTGTCCTTGTTAAAGAAGAAACCCTTTGCTTCCTGGGCTTTCTTAAGCATCTCATAGAGCTGCTCAACGTTCATCATAGGTTGAGAGCCTCCTTGATTTCGTCCTGTCTAAACCCCACGATTACCTTGTCTCCGATAAGAATTGTGGGGAAGGAACAGCGCGGATTGTACTGCTTTACCTCTTCGATGATTTTCTGCCGCTCTTCACCATCTAATTTGTCGACATCGATACATTTATACTCGACACCACAACCGTTCAGAAACTCCTTCGTACTTTTGCAGTGAGTACAGGTGCTCAAGGTGTAGATCATTACATCGCATTCCTTCATCTTCGCTCTCCTTTGTTCTGTTACATTCAAAAGCCAGCTGCCGAGCAGTCTGCATCAAATCTTTATATCACGAATCCCCAGGCGCGTCAGTGCGAAGTCATAGCGCACCGGATCTTCAGGAGCGATTGCTCGAAAAGCCTGTGTAACCTCCAGGGCTGTCCGCATGTCCGCCTGCTTGCGGCGGGTCAATCCCGCATCGAGGCCAATTCGGTGCATATGGGTATCGAGGGGAACGATCAACCGGTGAGGCCCTACTCCAGTCCACCCCCCC
>Ga0209048_10003783_pt1 | contig 14634 bp, 14 predicted proteins | sample FrelakmetCRP12CR_FD_187146 | JGI IMG/M metagenome (GOLD analysis project Ga0209048, IMG submission 187146) | Freshwater lake sediment microbial communities from the University of Notre Dame, USA, for methane emissions studies - CRP12 CR (SPAdes)... | ecosystem: Environmental > Aquatic >... | reverse complement strand
GAGATTTACCAGGCTCGAATATAGTGTAACGGCGTTCCTGAGCTTATCTTCACCCACCATTTCAATCACGAATGTCTGGCGCGCCGGATTATCAAAAACATTGACCCACCCCAGGCAGAAGGCCAGGATATAAACCATCCATAGGGTCACCTGACCTGTTGCCACCAGCACTCCAAGTATCAAGGCCAGGATGCCCGCTGTGGATTGGGTGAGAAAAAGGATAGTTCGCTTGGAGAACCTGTCGGCAACCACCCCACCCAGCGTGCCAAATATCAGGATAGGTATGTACTGCAATGCAGATACGATACCCAAGGCAGTGCCGGAGTTCGATATCTTCAGCACAAGCCAGGCCTGGGCGACGCTTTGCATGAAGGTGCCTGAGGTCGAGATGATCTGGCCCATATAATACAAGCGGTAGTTGCGGACCTGGAAAGATGAAAAGGTCTCCCTTCCGAATTGTTTTAAGGCCATAGCGAAATGCGACATGAGCCCGATTATACTATTATTTTCAATATGATATAATTAGTTAATCTAAGTAATTTCAAGGACAAATTATGAGCGTTTTACCCGAAGAAATTGCGCTTGATATTTTGGAAACTGTGCCTGTGGTGATGCGCGTGATGCGAGCAGACATGCGCCGCTACCGCCAGCCCCATTTGAGCGTGCCACAGTTCCGAGCTCTGGCTTTTTCAAGGAACCACCCCGGGAAGTCGCTGAACAACCTGGCCGAGCATCTCGGCCTCACCCCGGCGTCCACTTCGAAGCTGGTGGATGGATTGGTGGCCCGTGATCTGATAGATCGCCGTGATTCAGCAGAAGACCGGCGACGGATTACGCTGAACTTGACTCCCCTTGGTTTTTCTGTTTGGGAGCAGGCTTTCCATCACACGCAGGTCGCTCTAGCCCGCCGTCTTTCCAGACTGACCGGGTCAGAGCGAGAGATTTTGAAAGCCAGCATGCGCGTGCTGCGTCCGCTATTTGAAGAAGCAGACAACAGCGAAGGCGATGACTGAAAACGAAAAATCAAGGCTCATCTGGATTTTGATGCGCCTCTGAAGAATAATGATAAATCCCAGGGCTTTCGTATTCTTCGAACCCCGATAACACAATAATCACATTTGTCACTACGCTGCCTGGATTGCGCCAGCGGTGCTCAAGTCGCGCTGCGAACAGCAAGCTATCGCCAGCTTTCAATAGAAATTGCTCTTCACCAATTTCATATTCCAGCTCCCCCCGCAGGCACATCACAAACTCGTGCCCGGTATGTACGATACGGTGCTGCCCGCTATTCGCCCCGCTTTCCAGGCTCAGCATGAAGGGCTGCACATTGCCAACGAACGCTTCACCACCCAGGCCCTCCCAGACGCCCAGTGGAAAAGGCACATGAGCCCGCTCGGACTCCGTTCGATAGACAATGGCCTCTCGTCGCGGCTCATTTTGGAAAACGGCACTGATCGGAACACTCAATGCATCCACCAACCGGTAGAGCGTGCTAACCGATGGCGAAGACTGTCCTCGCTCGATCATGCTCAAAGTGTTGGTCGATAGTCCACTCAACCGGCTAAGCTCACGCAGTGATATCCCCCGCCTCTCACGCAGCTGCTTCAACCGCAGACCCACATCCACAGATGGCGTATCTTTTTCGAACATAGTCCAACATCCCTCTACCAGCCTAAGATTAATCAGGCGGCAAAATATGACATTTTCTTATACAATTAAACTGCGACATATGCCGCAGTTTAATTGACAATCCGCCAATTCTGTTGTATCATAGATGCGATTATACGCATTTACACATATACTGAAAAGGTGCTTATGAACAAAGCTCAGCTATCCCAGGAAGTTACTCAATTACATGCGGATATTTGCTCTGCCCTGGCAGATCCAAACCGCATTTTATTATTATACGCCTTGTCTGAAAAGCCGCATAACGTAAGCGACCTGTCAGATGAAGTGGGCACAAACCAGCCGACTACCTCACGGCATCTCAAGATCCTGCGCGAGGCTGGCCTGGTCATTTCGGAACGACAGGGGGCTAACGTGGAATACCGTCTGACAGATATGCGTTTGATTGAAGCGTTGAATTTGCTCCGTTCAGTATTGCGAGACCGGCTGTCTTATAGCGCCAGCCTGGTTGAAAGCGACCTATCCAGCAACGAAGCCTAGAGCTATCTCGACGTTCAGGAGGCCCTCATGCAATTTCGCAAATCCCAGTTTCTCATCATCACTGGCCTGGCCTTGTTTTTGCTGGCCGGGTCAATCCTGCTCTTACCCCCTCGAAAAGCGAACGCACAGTGTGGTTCGCAGGCTTCATCCTGCAAAAACTGCCACGAGGTACAGGGACAGAAGCCCGTCAACGGTGATGGCACAGCCTGGCACACTTCACACGCCTTTGGCGATTTTTGCTACATTTGCCACGCGGGTAACAATCAGTCCCTGGACAAAGCCGAAGCTCATAAAGGGATGGTGCCGCCACTTTCGGATGTGAAAGCTTCCTGCCAGCAGTGCCATCCGAATGATTTGCAGCAACGCGCCCAGGTATACGCCACCAAGCTAGGAGTTGAAGTGGGCGGAGGCGCTGCCCCTGCTGCGCCCGCAGCATCCGGGCAGGTTGCCGCCTCTGCCAGCGCGCAACCGGCTGCTAGCTCCCCGGTCACGACTGCAATCGACGTCAACGACCCCAATCTGGTGGATTATGCCCAGCATTACGATGAAATCGTGTTGGGCAAGAAACCCGTCAATTTGGGTAATGCTATCTTGATCGGTATAATCGGCCTGGTGATCGTCGGTGGGGGCGGTCTCGTGATCACTAACGAGAAATTGGTCAAAGTCTCGTTTGGCGACACAAAAAAAGTCGAGGGGGAGTATCCGGCCGAGATCGTGGATATGCTCCCAGCCATTGCCAGTCTCAAATCTACCAGCCGAAAATCTCTTAAAAACATTCTCGAAAATCCTGATAAGACCGAAAAAGTACTCCACCTGATCGACGAGGTGGTGTCTGTAGAAAAGAGCGAGGAGTAAATCATGAAATTTTCCTTGAATTACATCCGCAAGGAAACCTGGTCACCTTATGTGGCAGGGATCCTGCTCGGTCTGGTCGGCATTCTGGCCGTCTGGCTGAGCAACAGCCTGCTGGGCGCTTCGGGCGCCTTCGAGAACCTGGCCGGGATGATCGGCAAGGCCATTGTCCCGGCAGCGTTTGCCAATATGTACTTCAACTTCATCATGCCGCCCGGAATTACCTCCGGCGTAATACTGCTCGTTGGCGTGTTCTTCGGCGGGATGATTGGCGCAGCCACCAGTAAATCGCTGAAATGGGGCAAGCCAGATGCTGTCAACAGCGACGTCCAGTGGAAACGCACCTTTGGTCCACAGACCTGGAAACGTTGGCTGCTGGCATTCATTGGCGCGATCATTCTCGAATATGCAGCCGGAATCGCAGGCGGCTGCACCAGTGGGTTGGCAATTTCTGGCGGGATGCTGCTCGCGCCGGCCGCCTTCCTCTTCATCGCCGGAATGTTTGCTTCCGGTATCGTCACTGCCCTGATTATCTATCGCCGGAGGTACTAAAATGGCTGGTTCTGTGATTGCCCTGTTCCTAGGCGTCTTTTTCGGCTTTTCTCTCAATAAAGCCGGGTTGACCAAATACAGTAAGATCGTAAATGTCTTTCGTTTCACCGATATGGCCGTGCTTCAATTTATGATGACCGCTTTGGTCGTTGCCATGATCGGACTTTATGGTCTGCGCGGCCTGGGATTGATTACCTTCCCGGCTGTCCCTGCTACCTATATCGTTGGGAACCTGATTGGCGGGTTGATATTCGGTGTGGGCATGGCCCTCACCGGGTTCTGACCGGGCACCTGCGCCGCCGGGAGCGGCGAAGGAAAATTAGATTATATCGTCCCTGGTTTGCTTGGTTTCTTGACTGGTGCAGTACTCTTTGGTCTGACCTATCAGCAAGTCTTTCCTCAAATCTCAAAAATTGCCAACTATGGCAGTGTGGTCATGCCCGATTTATGGAACCTCAATCCCTACCTCACCGTTTTCGCCTTTGCGCTCATCTCGCTCCTGCTGTTTTATCTAATCGACCGGATGGGGATGATTCGGAAAGAGAAAAACCAGTAGGCAGTGATCAGCTATTAGGATGCAGCGGTGGAAATACTTGTCACTGATGATTAATCACTGATTGCTGTTCTTTGGAGTAACTATGACAAAAACAATCTCAAGACGAGATTTTCTAAAAATGAGTGCGGCGGCATCGGCGGTGCTGGCAATGGGGAGTTTTATCCCGCCGCAGGTGGCGCAGGCAGCGCGCGCAGCAGGTCATCTCAATGCCGATGGCGATGGCTACGTCCCAAGCATGTGCGAAATGTGCGTCTGGCGTTGCGGCCTGATTGCCAAGGTCAAAGACGGGCGTGTGGTCAAACTGGAAGGCAACCCCGAACACCCGCATTCCAAAGGTAATCTATGCCCGCGCGGTCAATCTGGCCTGATGAATACCTACGACCCCGATCGGGTTCTGATGCCACTCATCCGGGTGGGCAAACGCGGCGAAGGCAAATTCCGCAAAGCCTCATGGGAGGAAGCCCTCGACCTGGTTGCCAGCCAAATGCAAGCCATTAAAGATAAGTTTGGACCGGAAGCGATGGTCTTTTCCTCCACGCACAATCTAAGCCAGCCGCAGTTTGAAAACTTGCTCTACGCTTATGGATCGCCCAACTACGGCACGCAACGCTCGTTGTGTTTCAACGCCATGATTGTTGCCAACCTGATGACCTATGGCATGGAAGAGCCGGACCGTTCTTACAAGAATGTCCAATACATCCTGCTGACCGGGCGCAACCTGATGGAGGCCATCTCGACCTCCGAGACGCATGATCTGAGCCATGCGATTGACGAGGGCGTTAAGGTTGTCTATCTCGACCCGCGCTTCACCAAAACGGCTGACAAAGCCAGCGAATGGCTGCCCATTAAACCCGGCACCGACCTGGCTTTCCACCTGGCGCTGCTCAACATCATCATCGGTGAAAAACTGTACGACTCTTTCTTTGTCAGCAATCACACGGTCGGTTTCGATCAGTTAGCCAATGAAGTCAGCCAATACACGCCTGTGTGGGCGGCGCAAATCACTGGTATTCCTGCCGAGACGATTACGCGTATCGCTCACGAATTCGCCGCGGCTGGTAAATACGCCCTGGCTCATAATGGCTGGCGCACTTCGAACTTTGTTAACTCATTTGCCACCCAACGTGCCATCACCGCCCTCAATACCATCGTCGGCAACTGGGGCGAAATCCTGTTCCCGGCAGCCGGCGAGGAAAGCAGCAATCTTGGCGCGCCGCCTCAGCCGGCTTACCCACGCATCTCCGCTTTACGTCTCGACGGTGTTCCGTGGAAATTCCCCTTCGTGCCGCTCAAGCTGGGCATTTTCCAGGAACTGCGTGACGGCATTTACAAGGCTGACCCGTACCAGGCGCATGGCTGGTTCATTTCGCGCCAGAATCCGATTTTGTCGTTGCCCGACCGTAACAAGACGCTGGTAACTTTCAGTAAGATGGATTTCATTGTGACGGTGGACATCATCATGAACGACACAGCCTGGTTCTCGGATGTGGTTCTTCCCGAAGCTTCGTACCTGGAACGCTATGATCCCCTAAACCCCGTAGGTGATAAAGCCTTCCTGCGCCAGCCGGTAATCGAGCCGCAGGGGGAAGCCAAATCCGCGCTGTGGATTTACAAACAACTCGGCGAACGCCTAGGCCTTGGCGATTACTTCCAATACACGGATGAGGAGGATTACCTACGCCAACAACTCGCGCCCCTGGGCGTTAGCCTGGAGGAAGTTAAGTCCAAAGGCTATGCAGATCTGCCTGGGGAAGGATCAGAAGGGGTTGCAGAAAACGATTGGAACACCGCCAGCGGCAAAGTTGAATTGTATTCTGAGACTCTCGCCAAAGCCGGTTTCGATGGCTGTGTCACCTGGGAGGAGCCACCCCAGCCTGCGGCAGGTCAGTTCTACCTGCTGACAGGTAAGGTGGCGCAGCAAACGCAGTTTGGGACGCAGAACAACCAGCTGCTTCATAAGTATTCCGACGAACCGCGCCTGTGGATGAACGCTAAATCCGCCACCGGCCTCGGGCTCGCTGATGGCGACTGGGTAGAAGTGACCAGCGAAGTGGGCAAAGCTCATACCCAGTTGTACGCTACAGAAGCCATTCGCCCTGATTGCGTGTACCTGACTCCCGGCTATGGGCATCTTTCCAAAGGCCTGACGACTGCCTTCGGAATCGGTGCCAGCGACTCGGCTCTGCACGTCACGTATACCGATCCGATCAGTGGCAGCCAGGCGCTTAGCCAGACCTTTGTATCGGTAAAGAAGGCTTAAAGGTGCAGCAATGACTGAGATCAAACACCACACTTACCTTTTTGACGCCACCCGCTGTATTGACTGCCGCGCCTGCATGGTTGCTTGCAGTGTTGAGAACAACATCCCGATGAACAAGACCCGGATCTGGGTGGCTGGAGTTGGACTGAAAGGCGAATACCCCAACCTGGACCGTGCCTCGATGGTCTATCATTGTATGCACTGCGAGCATCCCGACTGCCTGTCTGCCTGTCCGGTGGGGGCCTATCACAAACGTGAGGATGGCCCGGTCATCTATAATCCCGATCTTTGCATCGGTTGCCGTTATTGCATGAATGCCTGTCCCTTCGGTGTACCCCACTTCGACTACGACAAGGGCATCATTGACGGCGCCTTCATTGACAAATGCACTTTTTGCCCTCAGCGCATTGATAACGGGCTGGAGCCCGCCTGCGTTGCCACTTGCCCCACCGACGCGCTGGAATACGGCGAGCGCGCTGAGCTGTTGAAAACCGCCTACGCCCGCATCGCGACGCACCCTGACCGCTACATAAATCAGGTCTATGGTGAGACAGAAAATGGCGGGACATCCTACCTGATCCTTTCGCATGTACCCTTTAGCGAGCTGGGACTGCCCGACCTCGGCCCAACGCCGGTGAACGAGGTCAGCGAAAAAGTGATGGAGATGACCATCCCCTTTGCCCTGGGTTGGGGTGCTGTGTTGACTGGGATCACAGCTGGCGTGGCGCTCCATAGTAATAAAAAGGAAGCGAAAGCACAACCTCCATCGGATGAGAAAACGGAGATAACCAAATGAAACTGAATCTCACCATTCAACCGCGCTTCCGTATTGGATTGCTGCCCATCATCTTACTGGCTCTAATGGGGATTGCATTCATAGTCGCCATGATTCGCTATATTTACGGGATTGGCGCAATAAGCGATTTGAGTTACTCCTACCCCTGGGGTTTCTGGATTAGTTTCGACTTGTTTACAGGCGTTGCCATCAGCAGTGGCGGCTTTCTGATAGCTGGAACCGTGTACATCCTGAGAATAAAAGAATTTCAACCTTTGCTCAGACCTTCGGTGTTAACCGCCTTCCTGGGCTACCTCATGGTGGCAGTTGCCCTGCTGGTTGACCTGGGCCATCCTGAACGCATCTGGTACATGCTGATTCACTGGAACCCTACTTCAGTCCTGCTTGAGATTGGCATCTGCGTGATGTCCTATCTCACCGTGCTCGCAATCGAATTTGCGCCTGTGGTGTTCGAAGGCTTCAAATGGAAAAAATGGGCGCATTTCATCCATCGCTTCATCATGCCATTTGTTATTCTGGGTGTGGTACTCTCCACGCTTCACCAGTCATCGCTTGGCTCGTTACTGCTCATTCAGCCCGCCAAATTGCATCCTCTGTGGTGGACGCCCTTTCTGCCAGTGATGTTCTTCACCTCCGCAATTTCCATTGGGCTGGCGATGATCATCCTTGAGTCATCGCTTAGTTCACGCTACTTCCAGCGTGGGCTGGAGATCCACTTGCTGGATAAATTGGCAAAGGCAATACCAGTCGTCCTGGCGGTGTATGGGCTGCTTAAGTTTGGTGAATTAGCCTGGGCTGGCGATCTGAAATATCTCTTTACCAGCGGCTTGATGAGCATCCTGTTCTGGGCTGAAATCATCATTGGCGTGGCAATTCCAATGATCTTATTTTCATTCAAACGGGTGCGCCAAAACCCTAATGCTCTCCTGACAGGCGCAATCATCCTGTTGCTCGGCATGATTCTTAACCGCTTCAATGTGAGTTGGTTTGCTGTCAAACATCCCGACCCACTGTTCTACCTGCCGACCTTTATGAGTAACGTACACTATTTTCCAACTTTACCCGAAATCTTGGTATCGCTTGGAATTTTCTCGGCGGGCATTCTTGCCTTTGGTCTGGCAGCCAAATACTTACCCGTTTTTGACCAGGACGAGACTGGGCATGAAGCTCTGGTCGCCTCCTCTCCGGCTGCCGGCGATTATATGACCGAACCTGTTCCTGCCAGTAGCGATTAATGAACCTGACCAATGGCGTAGGCGGACTAGGCTTGCTTGCCCTGCGCCCCGCATTACACAATTTCTGAAGAAGATTGAAAGAAGAGATGGAATGGGAAGACGAGGTAGAGCGCCAGGTCAAGACCGCCGAACAAGCCGAGAAAGAGTCTGCTGCGGCTGATTAGCTGTTATAGACTATCCTTACGTTGCCTTGCATGGTCACTTTGAGTTCAACCTCTCTGGCAATATTGGAATCTTCCGCCTCAAAAGCCAGGGCAGCCTGATAGCCGGGAATTGGCTCGAAAGTTTGCAGGCGCCAGTGAGTGTGCTGTCCCTGGTTGCTTTCGAGTGAGACTAACTGAGCATGATCTCCATCCACCAGTTGAATCTCAAACTGGTCCATTGGCTTTGCCAGGCCATCTCCACTGGCTTTCACGAAGGCTTCCTTACATGTCCACAATTTGAAAAACGCCTTCAGTTTCAAGTCTCCGGATAGCGACCGGAGATAAGCACTCTCAGGCGTTGAGAAGAACTCCTCAGCCAGGCGTTGCTCATCCGCCATAGGATGGATGTGCTCGACATCGATGCCAACCCGGCGATTCCGACAAAAAGAGTAAACCACCAGATCATTTGAATGGGATAAATTAAACTCCAGACGGTTATCGTCGATAATGGTCGTCAGTTTAGGCTTTCTGCAAGGTCCATATTCGAATTGAATCCGGGATGGTTCCATATCGAGGTAACCAGCCAGCAGCACTCTCAATAACCCTCGCCCGGTGATGTAACGGTCGCGATCCCTTTCGAAATAAAAACGTTCTGCCCGTGCCTTCTCGTCTGGCGAGAGCAGCGGGTAAAATTCTGCCATGCGGTCATGCGATTGCTCTACCGAAGCATACCAGATATGCACCGCATCGCTCGCAAGCTGTATGGAAGGCGAAAAAAACATATCCATGAAATTTTCTATCATACCCGGCAGACACCTTGGAATCAGGTTCAGAAGCGAGTATCGTTGGCGACATCGCGTTCTCTAAAGCGGAACAAGATATGGCTTAAATTGAGCGCCAACGCAGCGACCAGGAAAAGCTGGTAAAGCCTGTTCTGGAAAACTGCGCTCATCGAGTTTAAAATTGTAATCGCTTCACCCTTAAAATAATGCTGGATATTTACTACGATGATGGCTAGAAGTGTAACAAATAGGATACGCCCGGCCATACGGCTGAAAACGCTTGTAGCAAATATCCATTTGTCCACCGTAGAGCCAAAATTAATAATCGGCTTGCCTAAAGTAGTCTGAGCACGGATCATCAAATCATCGAGGGAGCGCCCCATCTCCTGCAAGTTCAAGAAGAAACCGTCACCCGAATTATCTCGCAGACTATCTCGCCATCTCAGTTTTACTAATTCTGCCCGGTCGTTCATGAATTGGGCGTATTCCTCATACCGGTCTAGCTGGTGGTCCAGCCGCAGGACAATCGAGTCGTAAAGCAGGGTGGCGCGGATCATGCGCAGAACTTGCAGGTTCATCGGCAAATTAAATTTTCGAGCTGCACGAATAAGTACCAGCCAAAGCCTGGCGGTTGTCCGTTCCCAATATTCAGTGTATTCTGCGGGCGTATTAAAGGTATGGAGCACACGCAAAAACTCACCCTGTAAACCCTTTGCCAGAGCTGGTACATCGGTCGGAGGAAAGGGCTCCATCAGGTTTAAAGAAGCCCGCACCATTGCCTCTGCATCCTGCTTTCTCATGCTAAGCACAATCTGTTCGAGGGCAAAGCGTTGTTGAAAATTAAAACTACCGCAACTGCCGAAATCGATAAAAGTTACCTCGTTATCCGGGCGAATCAGAATGTTAGCCGGGTGGGGATCGGCATGGAAAAACACGTTCTCATCCATACTCCAGAAGGTGGCCCATAAGATGCGCCGGGCTACTACAGCAGGATCGATATTAAGCTCCCTTATCAGCGCGAGTCCTTTTGGGTCCTTTTGCTCTACCGCAGCGATGACCTCCCATAACCATAATCCAGAGACGAACTCCTGGACTAACACTTCATCTCCAGATAATTCGAAATAGACACGGGGCGCGGTAAAAAAGTTCCTCCCAGATTTCCTGGCGTTTCGCCGAAAAGCATCTTGAAAATGCCCCTCACGCCGAAAATCCAGCTCTTCCATCAAGATCGCGCGCAGGTCAACTCGTAAATTGCGGGTAAACCCGGGGCGTAAGAAGGTTAAGAATTCGGCTATTCCAGCGATCCAATCCAGAACCTGCAAATCAGCCATGAATAGCTCTGCAATCCCAGGTCGGCGAACTTTAACGACCACTTTCGTACCATCTTTAAGAGTAGCCTGGTAGACGCAAGCTATGGAGGCAGATCCGATCGGTTTGGGGTCGAACACCTCGAAAATCTCTTGCCAGGGCTGGTGGATAGTACGCTCGACGGCTTTCAACGCTTGCTCAGCCGGGAAGCTGGACATTCTATCCAGCATTTTTGACAATTCGACGCAGTAAGCCCAGGGGAGCAGGTCGATCCGCATGGCAGCTTGCTGGCCTAGCTTGACAAAAGTACCCCCGGCGTGCTCCAGCGCCATACGCAAGCGAACCGCCCGCCTTGGGATATTATCCCGGCGAAGTAGCAGGTCGAATAAGTTACCCAGCATGACCGAGACCAATACACGAAACCAGGTCAACAGCCGCCCCAAGGACAACCACAAGCTGGTTTTGAATTCAGGTGATTGGAGGGATGGCAAGCTCAGCTGCCCTACGTGCGGGTCAATCACCTGCTCCCGCCGCGGCATGCCATGCAAGATGGTTTCTACCGCAGGATAGCCCACCATTTCGGATCCCGCCCTACTCGCTGCCTTCTGGCGACGACGCCGACGGGTGAAGACATCTACGGTCGAACGCCGAATATAAATGGGTCTTGAGCCTGCATGACCAGCCATCTGGTTGCTATACCTCTTTGTCGTCCATCCGGAACAATACCGCCCGCCCATTGGCAAATATCAGCACCAGGAGGACAATCTGGTAAACCGGATCAGTAATTACTGAATGTAAAACAGCCGACGTGCTGATAGGCTGTACTCCGCTGGAATAAAAATGGAAGACTGCCAGGAAGACAGCTACTGCGGTGATCCCCAGCACCTCGGCCAGGAACCGGAAAAGGATATACACCGCATAGGACCATTTGCTCATTAAGGCTCTGAAGTTCACCGAAGGTAGTGCTAGCAAGTGGCGGGTACGGAAGAAGAGGTCCTGAACGGTGTTTGCGATATGGTCCAGGCGGATAACCAGCTGCTGGTTTGTTTTACCTTCTAACTGGTCCAGTATCGAATCGGTAATACTTCGGCGAGCTTGCTCGGCTTTGTAATGATCAAATTTCCGGAACTGTCTAACAAAATCGATCTTTGGGTGCAGACGGGCAGCAATCGATTCGCACAACAACGTGGAACGCATCTGAAGCAGTACCTGCATATCTATGGATATGCCATATTTGCGAGCCAACTGGATCATACCGATCCATTGGATGGCGGAGGTCCGTTCTTGCCAGGTGAGGCTCTTGGGATCCGCTACCAACGTGTAGAGCAGCTGCCAGTTATAGCTTTCCAGCTCTTGTGTTAACTCGATCACGTCAATCGGCGGCAGCGGTTCCATTAGAACTAGTATAGACCGTGCCATGTTTTGAGTGTCGCAGCGCCAGGCAGCGTGCAGGTTATGTCGCAAAGCCTGCCGCTTTGAGCGACTTAAAGAACCGGTGATGGAGAAGTTTATAAAATACAGTTTGCTGTCTTGACCGATGATAATGTTGTACGGTTGAGGATTGGCATGAAAGAAAAGGTTTTCTGACCAGGACCAATAATTCACCCACAATAAACGCTTGGCCACCCTTTTAGGGTTGATGTTCATTTTCCGCGCTCTGGCTAGGACGGTCTCGTTACCCTGCTCAACCGCCGCCAGCAATTCCCATAACCACAGCCCACTCGCAAATTCTTCAACTACGACTTCTTCTCCGGATAGACCGAGATGGATGCAGGGCGCAGAAAAGAATTCTTTGCGAGACTCACTAGCTGCACGACGAAAGGCATCCTGCCGGCGGGCTTCCTGTACAAAGTCCAATTCTTCTAGGAGTGAATCTCGGATTTCGTTGCGCATGCCCTGGGTGAATCCGGGCCGAAAAATGGTAAGAAACTCCGCAATCGAAAGTAACCACTCGAAAGCCTGGAGTAGGGCGGTAAATTGTTCACCGATTTGCGGGCGGCGTACTTTTACAATCACTTTCTCGCCGCTAAGCAATTGAGCCTGATAGACGCAGGCCACTGAGGTGGAAGTGATTGGTTGCGGGTCAAAACTGGAGAAGGTTGCAGTTAGAGGTTTACCAGTAGATCGTTCGATTGTGGCAATAGCTTTACCCAATGGAAAGGGTTCCATCCGGTCGTACATGCGGGAAAGTTCATTGCAATAGGTCCAGGGCATTAAATCGAAGCGAATCGATAGATGGAGTCCCAGCTTGATAAATGTGCCACCGTTACGCTCGAACGCTTGCCGGAGATGCAATGCGCGTCCCTCCGGATTATCCCGACCCAGCAGGGTATCAAACAGAAGCTTCAGTGTAAAATAGACCAGCAGGCGGAACCAGCTGAATAAGCATCCGAGGGAACGGACCCAGTTGCCCTCGAATGAGACAAACCGCATGGGCGATAAGGCCACATCGCCATCCGAAACCTCCAGGAATTGACGCCGAGGCAGCCCGGCGATTTTGCCGGAGCCGAGCGGGTCAATTGTGGATGTTTCGGGATCGAGTATCATTTTAAATAGATGACCTTCCCTGATGATACTTTTCAGTCGCTCAAGGCTGTTCTACTTGAAGACCACTAGGTATCTAAATACGCCACATCCGAATGATCTTGGACGAACGACGCAGCCCTCTGCGCAGCCGCTTGCGATATGATTTTGTGTTTAGCGACTCGGCCAGGTCAACCGGGAGCTCACTCGATTCTTTCATAAAATCGCTGGCAGCTTTGGCAGAATTGTAGACAAAATCCTCGATGGCTCCATCTTTCTTCTTACTCAAGGATTGCCCGCGTTCGCGCTGGTAGGTATCGATCCCCTTATAGACCGCTTTCGAGGCCTTTTGTGCAATACGCAGAGCGTTTCCACCAAAAATCTGAATATCCTCTAATCCCTTAGAGTATTTCACTTCACCGGTATCCTCCTTGTCCTTGCTTTTCTTTTTCCGTTTCTTATATTCAAGGACGATCGGTTGGATGCCAGCCTGAGATTGGCTGGAGGGGTGCGGTTTCAACGGTAGTGGATTGTTCTTCTCGGCTTCAGTCATGGCTATTCCTCATCACATCATGGATATCTTCTCATAAAAGGGAAGAGTACTTGATCCAGGCGCTGTCGCTTCGGTTTTTTCTGGTAAATCATGATCACAGGTATGAGCACTTTACCTTTAGCTTGATCGCCTAACTGATCCTTTACATCTTCAACGATGTCAAGCACTTCATTCCACAGGTTGCCTTCACCCTTTTTCAAGTCCTTGAGAGCTCTCGATTTCTGCCTGCCTAAATCGATGATGAATGGCTGTGTCAACTCTGATGACTTTTCAACGGATTCTTCCATTTTCATACCCTCGCTTTCTGCGAACATAGCTGTTAATCGGATGTATCGGGCGATTCGGACCTGATCTGGCGCCAGGAGCTTGAGAATCGCACGGGCGAAATCCCACTTCCATTTTCAAACCCGGTTGTTTTCTTAGTAGATTTGTATTTTTATAATTTTCTGCCCGATGATAAATTAATTTGAGCGCAAACTATTGAATCACTCTTCCCAACATCGCCGATTCGGGGTTGACAAAAAAGGATATATAAATTAAGATATATATTACCATAGTTATCATGTTTATGTCAAATCAATATCTATGGTACATGGGTTGAAAAAGCCTTCTAAATCGGGAGTATAGGGGAGAGAAAATTCTTTGAACTTACTCGACCGGTTCATTTGAGATTTATGGGGGGTTCGGTTTTTTTGTTCAGATGGTTAGTGATGCAGGCAGATTAATAAAGCGGGAAATAGAGATTCGACGAAGCGCCCCGTGTCAGCAGAATCATGGGAATTGTAATCCGTCATAACCAGCATCTATCCCTGTAGCCAGCGCCATCGCTCTAAACCCCGCTCCATATCAGTAATAGGACAGGAGCAGGTAAAATGACTTTCTATCAGCAAGGACAATCTACCGGAGAG
>Ga0209048_10003782_pt1 | contig 14635 bp, 11 predicted proteins | sample FrelakmetCRP12CR_FD_187146 | JGI IMG/M metagenome (GOLD analysis project Ga0209048, IMG submission 187146) | Freshwater lake sediment microbial communities from the University of Notre Dame, USA, for methane emissions studies - CRP12 CR (SPAdes)... | ecosystem: Environmental > Aquatic >... | reverse complement strand
CAAAACGCCGCCGCTGCTGCCTGTGACCTGCGCCGCGATGAGGATGGTGAAGAGATTCTGGCGCGGACTCAGCAGGCGATAGCTGTTGGCGACGATAGATTCCCTGGTACAGTCGTCAATTGCAAAGCTGGAAAAATCAACGGCACTGCCGTTTACAGCCCGACCCACCACCGAGAGACTGTTGGTTCCATGGGCGCCGGTCCGGGCGATGAGTTGCGCGGCGATCAACTGCGCAGTGGCGGCGCTCACCGTGCCAATGTTTGTCGGACCGCCGGGATAATACGTGATGGGGATGTTCACAAAGGCCGTGGCCAGGGCGTTCGTATTGTGCGAGTTGATATTCACCAGCCCCCGGCGCAGGGCGTTGGTCTGCATACTGGTGCCGAAGTAATCGAGCACAGGAAGGAAGGGATTGGTGGTATCGCCGTCATCAATGATCTTGATGGTATGCCAGGGCAGGGCGAAATCGTAGAGCAGGAACCCCAGTTCCGCCGCATTGCCAATGGTGCCGCTGGTGCGGGCGAACATCCTTGTGCCTTCAGCGGGATAGTCAAAGATATCACTCGGCATATTTTCCATGCCAAGAGTAGTATTAATATAATCTTCCAATTTCCAGTCCGACGAGCGCCAGTTGATCCGTGGATCAAGAACGCCGAGGCCCATAGAGCCCGTTATGGACTTGGTGTAGTTGGTCAGTGTGGAAGTGCCCGACGGCATATGATCCACCGCCTGCCCGCCGGCGTTGCGTACAAAGGCTTCCGCCAACTGCACCGTCGCGGTGGTCGTCAAGCTGGTCAGCGTGTTGGTGGAAGCCGATGTCTGAGTGTATTTGAACAAATTTATATTGTATGAATTAATAGCGGGTGTAAATGCCGCGGGGGAGCTTGCCAGGATGGGGGGCTGGGTCCACGCCTGCCCGTCAGGCGGGGTATTAGGAGCGATCGTAGGCGGGCCGGCGACCGTCACTCGGTAAAGGCCTAGCGGAGGGACCGGGAAGGGGTACACGGTTTCGTAGTACAACCACGTTGTATGAGTCCAATTGCCGCTGGACCCGGTTACCGAATTGGAGACGACCACCTCGTTGAGCATGGGCACGGATTTGGTATAGAAGTTGTCGGGCCCGCCGGGCGGGACATCGGTAGTGGTGTCTGTATAGGCCAGCAGATTACTATAGGCGCCCCCGGCCTGCGTCACGCTGAGACCGCATTGCTGCAAGGCAGTAGTGATTTTCGTCTGATACGCGGCCGACGACAGGGTGGCATAGGGAACATCCAGCATGATAAGATCATTGCTGAGCATAGACCGGTAGAAGGGTGGATAAGCGGAATAAGTGACGAAGTTTCGGGAGGGCTGGCCCAGGCCCCAGGGTTGGGGCTGATTCAACTCCGCCACGGACTGGAAACGTTTTGCGGTGGCGCGCGCTGTAAGGAGATTGGCTGAGTCAGGCAATACCGTGGAGTTCAGCTTGAGCTCGGAGGCGTCCGTGCCGTTGACCCAGTTGCTGCCGCCGGAATAGTTGGCATCCAGAAAACCGGAGCAATCCACGACGAGATAGGCGATGCGGCCGGTGGTCGAGCCGATGGATGTTGGATAGGTGACAACAGTAGTCCAGCCGATGAGATTGGTGACGGCGCTGTTGGTGCCTAACGCGCCCAAAGGAATATAGTTGGTCGCGGAGCCGGAAAAGAGCGGGGCGCCGCCGCCCGGGGTGTACAGGGGGCTTCCCAGGTAAAACTGGTTCGTGGCGTCAATGGCGCCGATCGCCCGGGCCAGTCCGGCATGGATGAGCTGCCGGACCCGGACCGTGTCCGTATAGCTGCGCCCGGCGATGCGTTCGGTGCGCATGGCGATGGCGAAGGACACGGCCAGCACCACCAGCAGGCAGAGCATGCCGAGCACCGTGACCAGCGCAATGCCCTGCCGCTGCGGCGCGCCCCGCGCGGCGCCCGCCCGGATTTTGTGTTCGGTGTGCAGCATACCCCCTCCCCAGCCCGTCAGTAGGCGATGGAATATCCCTTCTGGTTGTGCAGGAAGACGCGGGTGGTATAACGTTTCTCGTGTTTTTCCACGTATTGGGCCTGCCCGCCGGCGGCCACACCCGCCTTCTGCGCATCGGCCGCGCTCAACATGCTCAGGAAAATGTCCACATAGCGCGGGACCTGGTTGCTCTGCGAAGTATAGGAAGTATCCGTACCGTTCGCATACGCCTCAAAGGCAGCGATGTTATCGGCCACGGCCCCCGGGCTGCCGCCGCCCGCCGCAGGCAGGCTGCCGCTGTACGCCCCGCTGACGGTGCTCGGAGCCGTGGACACAGAGCGCATCAACTGGTAGCACGTAACGCCATTGACGCTGGTGGCATCCACATAATATTCAACGATACGGCCTTCCAGGTGCGTGCTGTCGGGCGTCTGGGCCAGCGTGAGGAAACGCAAGGAAGTTTTGGCGCCGCCATAGGGGCTGGCCACGCCGCCTTGGCTCAGGTTCAAGACAATCGCCCCGGAGAGATCCTGCGCGATCAAATCCATCACCGCGCGGGCACCGATGTTCTGGTCCATGCGCCGGGTGCCGGTTTCCCAGGCCAGGGTGCTGCCGCTGAACACCTGGCCGAGCAACATCAGGATGATGGCCAGGACCGTCATGGCGGCGAGCACTTCGATCAGGGTGAAGGCGGCGGGCCCAGGGCGGCCTGAGACTTGAGGCCTAAGGCCTGCGGCGGACGACGAAGAACGGAGCTCTGGTTTCATGGTCACATGCCGTAGTTGTAGACTTCCGTATAGAACACCAGGGCCGCGTTGGAGGCGACGCCGATGGGCCAGACCTGCAGTGTGACGCCCTGCACGTTGGCGCCGCTGGCGGCTCCGACGGAGAGCTGGTACCGGTAGGCGTAATCGGTAACTCCTGCCATGGATCCTGACTTGTATATATATTGGTTGGTACGCACGCTGTTGGAACTCACCAGGATGGACGCCGAGGCCTGCCAGATCGCCGGGTTGGACAGCATGATGCTTTGCAGGTAGCTGGCCCACGTGGTGATATTGGTCAGCGCCGCGGCTTTGAAGCCGTTGAGCACTTCGTCGGCGAAGAGGGCGGCCTGCGTGTCGGCAATCGTTGACTTGTTGGTTTCCAGCGCGTCGCCGAACAGGCCGAAGACCGCCAGCAGGCCGACGCTCAAGACGAGAATCGCCAGGGCCACCTCGACCATCGAGAATCCGGCGCGGCCTGGGCTGTTCGTCGTATGCATGATTTATTGCACCTTCACGGTTCCGGTCAGCATATTGATCACCACGGCGTTGGTGCCGCTGTTGCCGCGGAGGACCGGATTGCCACTGTTGTCGATATAGCCCTCCCCGAGGTAGATGTGTATGTAAAACCCGCTGCTGCCCTGCTGCACGCTGCCATCCGTCTTGAAGCGCACCACGGTCAGCGGCTTGCCGGCAATCAAGCCAAGACCGCTGAATGTGTTCGTGGAGCAGGTGGAGTCCGTGAACATGTCGGAATTGGCCTGGATGATCACGCCCGGCGGCAGAAACTGCCAGTCGGAAAGAAAGGAGGCGGCGTTGTTGCTGACGGTGCACAGCGCATAGGCGCGATAGCCCCGGGTTCTGGTCGTGTCCGCGCCCGTGTTGTCGTTATCCCACGTCGGGAACATCATGAAGACGGTCTGGCGGTGGGTGATGGCGTATTGGCGGCCGAGGTTCAAGGCGCTCTTGATCTGGATCGTGGCGCCGCGCAGGCTCGCGCCGCGGGCCAGGCCGTTGAGCGCCGGCACCGCCGCGGCGATCATGATGGCCATAATGGTGATCACTGCCAGCAGCTCCGCCAACGTGAAAGCCTGGCTGGCGGCGGAAGGCGGTCGCGGTTCCCTGGCACGGCTATGCTGCACGCGGCTCATGTTGACACGCTTCCCGTTGGTTTACAAGCGTCCTCAATAATACAGGCGGTCCCGCGGCGGCATGGCCGCTGTGGCGATGACGCCGGGGCAGTTGGTCGGCGCGAGCAGCGCATGGGAATCCAGAAAGCCCACCATGCCGCTGCCGGGCACCTTCGAGTGCCAACTGCACCCATTCCCCGGGTCCAGCGTAGGTTCGACAAGCAACGCTTTCTGGCTCGGCGAGCGGAAGGCGGACGCCCTCTTTCCACCCACGCCCATCACGCCGACCCCGGAGATGTCACTCTTGGCGTAACAGTAGCTGGCCAGGTTCAGGCCTGCATTGAAGCACGGGCTGCCGCCGGGATACGAGGGGGCTCCGCTGTCGCTCGGGCATTTGAGCAGGTTGATATCCTTGAAGAACAACTTCAAGGTGGCATCCTGCGCGAACGCGTTGTCGTTGCCGGCAGGTGATGGATAGACCATGCGGAGATCCTGCACGGCGATGTTAAACAGACTGACGATCTGCCGTGCATTGCCCATGCATTTGGTCATCCGGCCTTTGCGATGGGCGTCCATGGCGGCGGGCAGCAGTAACGCCACGAGCGTGCCGATCAGGCTGAGAACGATCAACAGCTCGATCAGCGTAAAGCCGGAGCGGCGGCACACGGACCGTTGACACCTGTGGGGCATCGTTATCTCCAGGAACGGACATGCGTAATATCGTTCGGATCGGGGCTGGTGGACTTGTTGTTGGGGCCCCAGGACCAGACCGCCACGGTGCGGGCGCTCAGGCTCTCGCCATCCGCCGCGCCATTGGGGATGCTGTTGTTGAATTGGTAATCCACCGCAATCTTATAGAAATTGCCCCATGGGTCGTACATGGCGCCCACCGCGCCCTGTCCGCCCGTCGCGGTCACGACATTGGTCCCCAGGCTTTTCTCGTTGGCGTCCAGATAAACGAATGCCCGGGGATTGGCGTCGGCGTTGGTGTTGATGCCGCGCAGAATATTTATCAGGTCGGCGTCCGTTTGCCCGGCGCCGGTGGTTTGCAATGTGCAACTCCCTGATTGGGGGAACTTGTTGTAGTCACTCAGGTAAACTCGGAGCGCGTTCTCAATCGCCTTGACCTCGGTCCGGGCCTGGGTTTTTTCCGCCGAGGTGATGGCTTTCATCACGGCCGGCAAGAGCATGGAGGCCAGCACCGCAATGATGCCAATGACCACCAGCAGCTCGATCAACGTAAAACCAGCGCCTTTTTTCGTTGTCATCGTCTCACCTTTCAGCCTGTTCCCTGCTCTACTGACTCTGCCGCCATCGGCCGGGGCCGGCGTTGCCCCTCAATTGCTGATGTCGTCCCCCTTGCCGCTGTCATTAGCGCCATTGGGACCGAATGACCAGAGATCGTACAAAGAGGGGGTTGCGGCTCCGGGCATCGCATAGTGATAGGGCTGCCCCCAGGGATCGTTCGTGACGCCCGGGGCGCCGGGTAAAGATGGGGGGTAGGCGCCGCTGTTGAGCTTGGCTTCCTCGATGACTTTCCTGAGTTTTTCCAGATCGGCCCGGGCGCGGTTGACGTCCGATTTGCGGGTGGCTACGCTCATGCCGCTCACGATGATGGCCGTCAGCAGCGCGATGATCACCATCACGGACAGCATTTCGATGAGCGTAAAGCCCCGCCGGGACCACCCCGCAGGCCGCCGCCCTGATGGACAATGCCTTTTCATGGCTGCACTCTTAATATGCAAGACAATATACTCCCATTCATGTCCGGCGTCCAATCAATATTCCGTGACGCGGATGGGTTGCGGCAGCAGCACGGCCTTGGTCTTTTGCGGCCATGGACTGGCGCGAATACGCAGACGGTCGGTGGTGTCGAGCCGGCAAACGCCGACGCGCAGGGTATAGGCGCCGGGGCGCACGCCGGCGGGAACCGACAGCGCGGTGTTGAAGCCGCGCGGCACCTCGCCACGGGGGGCGTGCCGTTGCAGCAGATCGGTCAGGCCGAAATCGCCCTGAAAGGCGGTCAGCCCGGCAGCGTCGGTGCCGTGGATGAAGACCGCCAGGTTGTCGAGTTTCAGGCCGGGTTGTTCGAGGCGGAACTCCAGGTCCAGGCCCAACGCCTGACCGCGTTGGACTGTGGCGGCGCTGCACCGGAGGCTGATCAGCCGCAAGCCGCCGTCGAACAGGGTATCCACGGCCTGGTTGAATCCGCCGTCCTGCACTCCGGCGGGACCCAGTGCCGCCGGCGGTGGCCCGTCGCGCGCCAGTGCCTGCACCGTGGCCAGGACATCCGGTCTAAGGGTGATTTGATCGAGAACCACGCCGACGGGGCTTTGCGGTTCGAGGAAGATGCGAACCTCGGGCCAACTTGCGGCCGAAAGCAGAAGCGTGGCGGAGGCGGTGGTATAGCGCCGGTCATCCAGCGGCGGCAGCGCGATGGTCGTGTCGGCGAGGGTGGCGCCGAGCGGGCTCCGGACGATGACGCGCCAAGGCGTCGGGGTGCTGGTTTTTTCCGAGCCGCGGACGCGCAGATTGAGGGTATAGACGCCGGGGTCGAGTTGCAGCCAGGGCGTCATGAAAAACAGCGGCGGATTGGTCATGACGGCGGTGTCGGCAACTTTTTCCATGGCGCAGCCGCCGGAGGCGTCCAGGTCCGCGATGCGGCGGTTGCCGGTGAGTTGGAGGTTTTCCGCCTCGAGGGTGAGGAAATCGAGCGCGTCCAGGTAATGCGCGCTGATGCCGAAGACGGCGCGTAGGCTGTCGTCATCGTGGACCGTCGGCAGCGGTGCCGCGAGACGCTCAAGGGCGGCGCGGCGGGCGGGCGGGATGGTCAAGCCGGCGCGCGCCGCGGCGCGCAGGGCCATGGCGGCCAGCGCGGGATTGCGCGTGGCGGCGGCGGCGGACATCAGGAGGGGCAGCGCATCGGCGTCGCGGCCGGCGTTGAAGAGGAAGGGGCCGATCTCCTCCGGCCGGGTGGCCAGCAGCACGCGGGCGCGTCCGTAGCAGGACTGGGCGGTCCAGCGATACCAGTCGTGGCCCGGCTCGCGCGGCCAGCTCGGGCGCGGGGCGGGCACGCGCCACCAGGCCACTTCGCCCGCTTTCAGGCTGGCGGTTTGTCGGACGCCGCCGAACGTCAGCGCCACAAGGTTGTCCTGGTTGCCGTTGTGGATGGCGAGCCAGGCTTCGGCCAGCGGCGCGCTACGGACCAGCCAGCGCACCGTCGGCGTCTCGTCCGGTTCCAAGGCCAGCAGTTTTTCGCTGCGGAGAAACTCCGGGCCCTCGTCGCAGATGAGACGGTTGCCGCTGGCCGAAGGCCAGCGCTGGAAGACGGGCATCCGGAAACCGGGCTGCAGCCAGTCCGCGGGGCGCGCGTAAAGCCGGATGGGTATGTTGCGGAACACGGGCATGCGGTCGGTTTCAAGGGAAAAGGTTTTCAGCCGTTGATAGGGCGGCGGCGGCGGCTGGGGGGCGGTGACGGCCTGCATCGAGCCGACGGCGTTACTGGCCGCGTCAAACTTGTCGGAGGTAAAGGAATAACGCTCGGTCTCCACGGCAAACTGCGGCGGGACATTTTCTTCCGTCCAGGCCAGGGCCAGCCGGCTGGTATCCTGATGCCAGAACAGGAAGACCTCCTTGATGCTAAGGTGTAACAGCAGCAGGACGGACAGCGCGACGACGGTGTGGCGCAAGCCCGCGAAAGCGGGATGATCGTTTTCCGGCCGGCCGAACGGACGGGTGAATACCACGGCAGCGGCGACGAACACCAGCGGTGTCATCAGCGTGTGGTAGATGGGATGGGCCATCGGCCGGAGGCTGACGCCGACGAGGAAATAGAACAGCGGCAGGGCATAGAGGATCACCGCGCGCGGCTCAGGCCGGCGGCGGCACACGGCCTTGAGGCCGAGCACGGCGCCGAAGCAGGTCAGCGGTCCGAGGATCCATACCAGGATCGGCAGGTTGCGATGCATGGCAAAAGCCAGTTTCGCGCCCCACCCGCCGTGGCGGATGCTTTCGTCCACGCCGCGGTAGCTGCTGATCTGGAAGAAAAAGCGGAAGATATTTTGCACGGTTTCCGTGAAGTGCGTCAGCAGGATGGGCGTGGTCAACAACGTGGCGCCGAGGCCGGTCAGCACCAGCAGCGCCAGCCGGCCCAGGGCCCGTCGGCCGGCCAGGGCGCGCCACGCGCCCGCGCGCCAGCCGTGGGCCGCCAGCACCGGCAGGAGGACCATCCCCGCGTGGTACTTGGATGAAAAGCCGCAAGCGGCGCACAGGGCGGCGCAGATGTAATCGCGGGCCCGGCCCAGCCGGTAGATCCGCAGCGCAAAGAACACTGTCAACGTGGCAAAGAATCCGGCCGTGGTGTCCGCGCCGGCAAAGTGACACGCCACCACGTCGGCGGGCGAGACGGCGAAGAGCAGCGCGGCGGCCCAGGCCGCCCGGTGGTCCCAATTCTCACGCGCCAACTGGAAGACCACCAGGATCAGCAGCGTGGCCAGCAGCGCGTTCCACGCCCGCATGATCCAGAACAACTGGTAGTAGTCTGGCCGCCAGGTCGTCACCGGCGCGCCGGTCAGCGCCTGCAGACCGCCGTGGAGCGCGTCGCCGGCGCGGCAGAGATATTCCACCAGGTGCGAATTGAAATAGGGATAGATGTCATAATCGAGATTGCCGGCGTGGAAATAGTAGTTTCCGTCCAGGAACCGCTCGACCGCGCGGATCTGCTTGGGCGTGTCGGGGTGATAGATCTGTCCCTCGTGCAGGTCGTGGTTCAGGCCGCCGAACCGGAGGCCGCAGCCGAGCGCGACGATCAGCAGGAGGCCGAAGCGCTGGAGGCGGGTCAAGGGTGGGTTGGTTTGCATGGGGGTGGGCCCGTCACGGAGCGGTCGCCGGCGCTGCGGCGCGGGGGGCCGGCCGGGGCTGCAGCCAGCCGCGGTCAGCCAGTTCCCGGGCCAGGTGTTCCGCCAGCACGCGGTGGCCCTCCGGCCGGGGATGCATGTAATGGACCGCATACTCCGCGGGGTACTTGTCCGCGGCGATTTTTTCGTAGGTGTTGTAATAGGCCACGCCGGTTTCGCGGCAGAGTTGCAGGATGTCCCGGCCCAGCGGGCCGAAGAGCAACAGGTGAAAAGCATGCTGCTGACCGAGCGTCTTCATCTGCTCCAGCGCCCGGCGCACCCCGCCGACATCCGTGCCGCCTTTGATTTCGGCCATGACGTTCGTCACGTTGAAATCGCGCTGTTCCTTGAACTCGACGGGCTCCAATTCATCCAGGAACGTGGAGCGGGCAAACAGGAATCTGTCCAGGAATGAAATATCCCGGCGCCGGAAGTTTTTCGCCTCCAACATGAAGAACGGCAGGCCGAAATCATTGTCGCACCAGCCGACGATGACCACGTCGGGCCGGAACGGCAGCGCCTTGAGACGCAGAGTCTCCGCCTCGAGCTGGGTGTTGTAGCCGGGCACCGCGAAGTTCAGCGCCTCATACGCCACGCCGTCGCCGCGCTGGTTGAGAAGGCGTTCCAGCACGGCCAGGTACTCCTCGCCCTGTTCCACGTTCCACCCGAACATGCCGGAATCACCCAGGCCGGCCAGCCGCACGCTGTTCGGCTGCCGCGCGCGCGGGTAGTCGCGGTCCGCGCGCAGCCCGTCCCCGTTGGTGCGGAGTTGCTTGTGGCCGAAGTCCATCTGCAGGTTCGGCTGGAGATCGTACACCAGGTGGGGATCGTCCGTGGGCCGGATGATGATGGACATGGGATGGGTGGTGCGCACCTCGGGTTTTTTGCCCGCGCGGTATATCTGCTTCAGGCGCTCCATCGAATTCGCCTGCAAGCAGGTGACGAGGTAGGCGCGGATGGCCACCTCGGCCGTCAACAGCGTCAGACCGATGCTGAGCGCGAGCAGCGTCAGCTTGCCGGCCAGCCGACCCCAGTCCCGGCCGCTATAGCGGGGGAGCATCAGCAGGCTGTAGCCGCCCAGAAAATCCGCCCACCCGCAAAGAAAGTACCGGTAGGGATGGCCGGCATACAGGCCCTTGCCGTGGTAGACGATCCACGCCGTCTCGCCGCCGTGCCAGAGCATCAGTCCCAATTTCAGCGCCATCACGGCGCCCAGCGCCAGCAACCCCAGCGCCGCCAGCCGGCACAGGTTCCGCACCCAATGGTTGTGTTCCGGTTCCGGCCGCATGTCAGTCCCCTCCCTGGGCGGCGGCGGCGTCCGCCGCCGCGCTTCGTTGAAACAGCCGTTCCGAGAACAGAAATTTCAGCACGCCGAACACCAGCACATTGCCGCACTGCACCGCGAGATAATAATAGTGCGGCGCGCCCTGCGGCGTGCCGTGCGGCGCGACGAGGAAGACGAGCAGCGTGTAGAGCAGCCAGTCGCCGCAACGGAACAACATGATGCCGGTGAAAAAGTCGCGGAAGTCCCGTCCCAGGGACCGGCGGTCGCGCCGGCCGAAGACCCAGCGCCGGCAGATGAAAAAGTTGACCGACACCTGCAGCACCATGAGCAACGCGTAGACCAGGCTTTTGTTCCAGTGGGCCCATTCCACCAGCGCGACATTCAGCGGCACGGCCACCAGGAACGACGGCAGGCCGGAGGCCATGAACTTGAACAGGCTCAGGCCGCGCCAGGCCGCGGCCTGATAGCCGCTCGCCCACGGCAGCAGAGCGAACAAGGGGTTTTGAGGCCGTACCGCGCCCGGTTTTTTAATGTCCAACGTCAACCCCGTTCCTCCGTTCCACGCTCGAAAGTATACACCGTTTCCGCGGTGAAGGTCCGGCCCGCGCGTTGTGTTTTCCGCTCGATCGCCACGCCGGTCGCAAGCCGCAAATCCTCGCAATGAAAACTGTCGGCGCTGGACACATGCCGCTTGGATGACCGCGGCGCGGGCTCGACCCGCGCGTCCGCCGGCAGCCCCGCGAGGGCGTCGCGCACCACGATCCGACACGGCTCCAGCGCGATCTGCCGCTCGAACGTGTACGGGCTGCGCCGGCGTTTGAAGATCAGGAGGGCTTTGAGCCGGGGCATCAACTGTTCGCCCAGCGCGAGGCTGGCCGCCCGCAACGCGGCGTGTTTCCACGGGCTGCTGATCGTCTCGCGGTGCGGCATGAGCTGCCCGCGCACGGTGAACGTCTGGCCGGCGCGCTGCCAGGCCCCGTCGCCGGCCCACCAGTGGGTCACGCACTGCCGGCCACCGGCATGCACCACCCAGCCGAAATCCGAAATACGGCGTTCCCGCAAAACGGCGGTGAACACGCCGCCCTTGTTCAGCGCCAGCGCCACGGCATACTCCGACGGGGACGCCGGGCGGAGAAAATAGCCCGCCGCCGGCAGCAGGCTTTCGTCCGCGGGCGCGGGTGGCGGTGCGGATAGTGACACGGCGTCGAGCCGCCGCACCAGCGACCAGGCGCGCAGCAGCGAGTGGCCGGTGTAGTGGCAGAGATAGCGATCGTCCACGGCGTGCAGGAAATGATCCGGCTGATCCATCGGGCCGTAAAGCGTCGCGAACAGCCAAGCCGCGCGCGCCCGTTCGCCGGCGTCGCCGTCCCGGAGGAAACGGACCAGGCCGTAGGGCAGGATGTAATCGGTGTTGCGCGCATTCAGCATGCCGAGGCTCGCGCCGGCGGCGGCGACGCACGCGTGCAGAAACGGCAGCACCCGCGCTGCCGCTGCGCGGAAGCGTGCATCGCCGGTGGCGTCGAACAAATCCCACAGCGCGTCCAGCGTCACCGACAGATACGCCAGATCCGGCCCGCCGTATTCCGCGAACCATCCTTCGGCCTGCTGCAGGGCCAGCGTTTTCTGCGCCTGCGCCTCGAAGGCGTCCGCGGTGACCAGGTCGGGATAGATGTTCCGGATCCGCGCCAGCGCGGCCAGCCCGGCGACCTGCTGGTTGGCGGCCTCGCGTTCGAACCGCCGCACGAGCTGCCGCGCCGCCGCCACCGCGCCCGCGCGCACGTCGGCCGCGGCCACTACGCCCGCCGCGACCAATTCCAGCACCGCGCGCGTGGAGAAAGCGGCCGCCGGATAGCCGCGCTCCCACGGGTAATATTCCTCGAACGCGCCGAAGCGGATGGCGCGCGCGTTCCAGAAACGACACCCGGCCGCCGCCAGTTGCGCCAGCGGCTCGCGTGCCCCCGTCCATCGCGGCAAATCCGCTGCCAGCCAGACGGTCCAGGCGGCCTGCTGGAGGATGCTGGAGGAAAAATCGCGGATGCGGTAGTGCCACCAGTCGCGGTCGAACGAGCCGTAGGTGGCCGAGTTCGGATCGCGGCTGGCCTGGGTGAGGATGCGCGGCAGCAACCGCTCCAGCACCGCACCCAGGCATTCGTTGATCTGTGCGATCGTATGCATGCGAAAATCAACGCGGGGCTAGAAGCCCCGCCCACATGAGTAAACACGGCCGGGATCTTAAAGGTCGTTGATTGCTTTTTTTCCGGCTGAGCCGTCCCGCTCCAGCCTCAGGATCAAGTCCCCCGCCTTACCGCGCGGGCCTGTCTTCTATCATGGTCAGTGTCCCCAGGCCTTTTCGTTTTACCGGCCGGCTCCAGCCCTTCCACAGCAGGCGCAGGCGGTTGAAAAGCGGGCCCAGCACCGCTTCCGGCATCCAGGCCAGTGCCCGGCGGGCACACCGCGTGCCGCCCAGGAAAAACAGGCCGGCGATCACCCATTCCACCGCTACGCGCGCGACCGGCAGCGGCTCGGGCCGCAGCCCGTACTCCGGCGCGGCGCGGCCCAGCCGGCGGCGCAAACGGTTGCGAATATAACTGCCGCGCTTCTTGAAGTCGAGCATGTGTCCGTGCATGGCCAGCGACGCCGCCGGGTCCGCGGGCTCGGTCCGGAGCAGCCCGGCGCGCTCCATGTCCTGCACGATCTCCTCCATGGCGGGGGTGCGGGTGGTGATGACGGAATGGCCGCCGCCCTGCGCCTCGAAGCGCGGCGACCAGGCGTCGCCGACGGACAAATCGCAGAATTCGTTGGTGAAGTCCATACCCTGTAGGCTGCTCTGCGTGATGAAGAACGGGATCAGGTAATTGTAATAGATCTTGCGTGAACGGAGCACGCGGCCGCTGGCGGTGTGGATTTCGAGATAGCCGGGCCAATCGCCGGCCCGCCACTGGAGCGCGGTGACCGGGTCGTCGCGCCGGACGCGCTGGGAGCGCAGGAAGCAGTCAATCGCCGCCGGATAGAGCGCCGTGCCGGTATAGGGGCCCAGGACATACCGCACCTGGCGGGCGGCGGGATGGTTGGCCTGCTGGAGCCAGCGCAGCGCGGCGGCCTGGTCGGGCAGGCAGACCAGGGCATAGCGCCAGCCGGGGATGAAACGCGCCAGCACGTCAAGCGTGGAGACGGGGATGTACACCGACTGCGCGGCGGCGAGGATTTCGGCCCGCGTCCGGGCGATGACGGCGCGGGCCTGGAGCGGCGTGGGCACGCCCTGGCGCACGACGACGGCGGCGTCAATCAGCCGGCTCTCGAGCAGATGGATCAGCGTGTGGGTGATGACGCCGCCGGAAGCCCCGGCGCGGCGGATGGTCTCGTCAGCGGAGTGGCCGGTGCGGACGCGCTGGTAGCAGCCGAGCAGCCAGTTATCCGGCAGCCGGCCGTAGTGCGAGCGGTAGAGCGCGGCATAGTCCACGCCCTTGCCGGGGCAGACGGTCCAGGCCACCTCCGGCAGGCCGGCGCCGTCCGGCGGGAACACCGGCTGCGGCCCCCACGGCGTGTCCGCCATCCGGGACGCGCCCGCGAAGTCAAGCGCCACGCACGCGCCGCAACCGGTGCAAATGCCGCCCGCCACCACCTCGCGCCGCAGCTTGTCGCAGATCGTCATACGGGCAGATTAGCCTGATTGGCCGGCAAAACGAAAAGAAATTTTCCGTCTGGCGAAGATCCGTTGACTTTGTCGGACAGGACTTTATGATCGCAGCCGGCCTGCAGAGCCGGGACCACCCGGACGCCGGAGGATTGATGACGCTGATCCAGCCCAACGCGGTGGACTACGCGGTGCTCGGCATCTACTTCGTGTTTGTGCTGGGCATTGGCGTGGCGCTGAAGCGATTCATCCGGACCGGCGAGGATTTCTTCCTGTCCGGCCGCCGGCTCGCCGGCTGGGTCTGCGGGCTCGCCTTCCTCTCCGCCAACCTCGGCGCGCAGGAGGTGATCGGCATGGCGGCGAGCGGCGCCAAGTACGGCCTCCTGACCTGCCACTTCTACTGGATCCCCGCCGTGGCGGCGATGGTGTTCGTCGGCCTGTTCATGATGCCGTTTTACTACGGCTCGCGCGCGCGGTCGGTGCCGGAATACCTCCGGCTGCGGTTCGACGAGAAAACGCGCGGCCTGAACGCGCTCACCTTCGCCGGGATGACGGTTTTCTCCTCCGGGATTTCGCTGTTCGCGCTGGCCTCGCTGCTGAAGCTCCTGCTCGGGTGGGATTTCAACGTCAGCGTGCTGGTGTCCGCCGCGATCGTACTGGCCTACATTTTCCTCGGCGGCCTGACCTCGGCGATCTACAACGAGGTGTTGCAATTCTTCCTGATCGTGCTGGGCTTCCTGCCGCTGGCCCTGCTGGGCCTCCGGGATGTCGGCGGTTGGGCCGGGCTGAAGGCCCGGCTGGCGGTCACCGCCGTGGCGCAGGGCTACGCGCCGGACGCGCTGGTGCGCGTGTGGCAGCCGCTGCACGCGCCGGCCGCCAACCCGATGGGCGTGGAATGGATCGGCCTGGCGATGGGGTTGGGCTTCGTGCTGGGCTTCGGCTACTGGTGC
>Ga0209048_10003781_pt1 | contig 14638 bp, 13 predicted proteins | sample FrelakmetCRP12CR_FD_187146 | JGI IMG/M metagenome (GOLD analysis project Ga0209048, IMG submission 187146) | Freshwater lake sediment microbial communities from the University of Notre Dame, USA, for methane emissions studies - CRP12 CR (SPAdes)... | ecosystem: Environmental > Aquatic >... | reverse complement strand
GCTGCGAACAGGTGGCCAAGGTTCTCTATCTCGACGACGACACGGTTCGAATTTGGCGCAAGGTTTATGACGAGCGCTGAAGAGGCCGATCGTCTCCGGCGCCGTGCAATCGAGCGGGCTCAAATCGAAGCAGAGCTCGCGCAACGCCGCTTCATGCTGGTTGATCCCGGCAATCGCCTCGTCGCAGACACCCTTGAGGCCGAATGGAACGAGAAGCTCCGCTCGTTGGCCAAAGCGCGAGAGGACAGAGATCGCGGGCGAGAGGAGGATCAGCTTTTCCTCGACCAAGCCGTCCGCGAACGACTCATCGCGATGACCTCCGATTTCAACAAGCTCTGGGCCGATCCGCGAACGCCAAACCGCGAACGCAAACGACTGATCGCCCACATTATTGAGGATGTCACGCTCGTCAAACTTCCCGCCGAAGGAACCACCAAAATCCATGTCCGATTCAAGAGCGAAAAGACCCAAACCCTGACAACAGTGAACCCAAAATCATCCGCGCAGCAGGTCAAGACGCAACCAAAAATCATTGAGTTGGTGGACAACCTTCTCAACGATCACATCTATTCCGAGATCGCCGATCTTCTCAATCAGCGCGGCCTCCGTCCCGGCGGATCGGCCCGAACTGGACGCGAAAACACTCGCTTTAATGCATTGCGCGTTGCTTACCTCGTCCACCATTACGGGCTCCGCTCGCGCTACGATCGGCTTCGAAGTCGTGGAATGTTAACAAAACAGGAAGCGGCTGCGCACCTCAAGATCCACGAAAGCACGCTCATCAGATGGGCGGAGCATGGGATCGTCATCAAGCATGCCTACAATGCCGTGGCGTGCCTATATGAGATGCCCGGGCCCAATCCGCCCAGTAAACATTCCAGTCGATGGGATCGCTTGGTAGACCGGACCACAGCTGCCAGAACGGCAATGCATGACTACAGCCTTCAAAACCATCAAGCCGATTCGAAAGAGGTGTAGTATGAAGACCGTTAGTTCGTGAACAGACAGGCGCCCTGGCCGTCATGCCAGATCACTTTTATCAAATCACCGCGACGGCCTCTGAAAACATAGATTTTCTGAACGATGCACGCCATCCAAGGATGTTTCGTGAGAGCCGCTTCAGGGCGCAACCCTGGCGCAACACCGAACCCAGCGCCGGATTCCGAAACATCGGCATTACCGAACGGGGCGTCCTGGAACGGGCCGCGATAGAGCGGGGTGATCGTCGATCGAGGCGCCAGTCGTCCAGACGCATGAGCAAAGCTCGGTACGCAGATAGACACATACACGCCAAGGAAAGCAAGTTTCATTCTCGAAAACATTTTGATGAGAAAGCTTCAACGGAGACGTTGTCACATTAGTGGACCGGTCTTTCAACGGTAACCGGCCGATCATCCGGGATGCGCAATCCCTATGCGGCTCCACTCTCCGTCTCGGTCTCGCCGTTTCCAGTCTCTTCCTCGCCCACGTCGCCTATGTGCTCCACTGACACGACACGCTCGGCTTCTGCGGTGTCGAACACGATCACGCCCTGCGTGCCGCGTCCAGCAATGCGGATTCCGTCCACCGGACAGCGGATCAACTGGCCCCCATTCGTGACAAGCATGATTTCGTCGCCCTGCTCCGCCGGAAAGGACGCGACGAGCTTGCCGTTGCGCGCATTCACCGCCATGGCGACGATGCCTTTGCCGCCGCGTCCCGTGATGCGATATTCGAAAGACGACGTGCGTTTGCCGTACCCGTTTTCGGAAACGGTGAGAATGATCTGCTCCGCCTCTTTCATTTCCGAATAACGCGCGTCGGAAAGCTCAACGGCGGTTGTCGCGTCCTCGGGCTCGACGCTCATCTCTTCGGCGTCGCCGTTTCCGCCGCGCCGCGCGGCGGAGGCGCGCTTCAGATAGGCGGCGCGCTCGTCGCCCGTCGCTTCAAAATGCCGCAAGATCGAGAGCGAGATCACGCGGTCGCCTTCGCCAAGCGCAACGCCCCGCACGCCCATCGATGTGCGGCCCTGGAACACGCGCACTTCCGGCACGGCGAAACGTATGCATTGGCCGTCACGAGTCGTCAGCAGCACGTCATCGTGCTCGGTGGCGGTGGCGACGTCCACAATGGACTCGCCCTCGTCGAGCTTCATGGCGATGATACCGGAACGGCGCACATCGGCGAAATCGGACAGTTTGTTTCGTCTCACCGAGCCGCTTATCGTCGCGAATATCGCGTCGAGCGTCGCCCAGCTCGATTCATCCTCGGGAAGCGGCATGATGGTGGTGATGCGCTCGCCCTGCTCCAGCGGCAGCATATTGACGAGCGCCTTGCCGCGCGCCTGCGGCGCCGCGAGCGGCAGACGCCAGACCTTCTCCTTGTACGCGCGCCCCAGCGAGGAGAAGAATAGCACCGGCGTATGCGTGTTCGCCACGAAGAGGCGATGGACGAAATCCTCCTCCTTCGTCTGCATTCCTGAGCGGCCCTTACCGCCGCGCCTTTGCGCGCGATAGGCGGAAAGTGGCACGCGCTTGATATAGCCCGCGTGCGAAACGGTGACGACCATATCCTCGCGAGCGATGAGGTCTTCGTCCTCGACTTCTCCATCGGCTTCGACGATCTGCGTGCGCCGAGGCGTGGCGTATTGCTCCTTTACCGCCACAAGCTCTTCTTTCACAATTGCGAAGAGCCGCTCCCGCGAGCGCAGAATTTCGAGATATTCGGCGATTTCCGCCGCGAGATTGTTCAAAGCCGCGGAAATTTCCTCGCGTCCGAGCGCAGTCAGCCGTTGCAGCCTCAGATCGAGGATGGCGCGCGCCTGCGCCTCGGAGAGGCGGCAGGTTCCGTCTTCAGCAAGAATGTGGCGCGGATCGGCGATGAGCGCGACCAGCGGCGCCATATCCTTGGCGGGCCAGGACCGCGCCATCAGCGCTTCACGCGCGGCGGCGGCGTCGGGCGAGGTGCGGATCAGGCGGATCACTTCGTCGATATTGGCGACCGAAATCGCAAGGCCAACTTGTAGATGGGCGTTGTCGCGCGCCTTGGCGAGACGGAATTTGGTGCGGCGCGTGACGACCGTCTCTCGGAAATCGACGAAGGCGCGCAACACGTCATGGAGCGTAAGAAGCTCCGGGCGCCCGCCGTTCAAAGCGATCATATTGACCGGGAAGCTCGTCTGCAGCGAGGTGTGGCGCCAGAGCTGGTTCAGAACTACGTCCGCAACCGCCTCGCGTCTCAGTTCGATGACGATCCGCATTCCGTCGCGGTCGGATTCATCGCGCAAATCACTGACGCCCTCGATCTTCTTCTCGCGCACGAGTTCGGCGATGCGCTCGACCAGAGCCGCCTTGTTCACCTGATAGGGAATTTCGGTGACGATAATCGCTTCGCGATCCTTGCGTAGCGTCTCGATCTGAGCCTTCGAGCGCATGATGATCGAGCCCCGCCCGGTCGCATAGGCGTTGCGAATGCCGCCGCGGCCCAAAATCGTCGCGGCTGTCGGGAAATCGGGTCCCGGCACGATCTCCATCAATTCAGCGACCGTCATGTCCGGCCTGTCGATCAGCGCAATCGCGGCGTCGATGACTTCGCCGAGATTGTGCGGAGGAATATTCGTCGCCATGCCGACAGCGATGCCGCCCGCGCCATTCACCAACAGATTGGGAAAGCGCGCTGGAAGGACCGTCGGTTCATGTTCCTTGCCGTCGTAATTCGGTTGGAAATCGACTGTGCCTTCGTCGATGTCTTCGAGCAACGCAAGAGCGGGCTTCGCCAGTCGCGACTCGGTGTAGCGCATCGCCGCGGGAGGATCGTTGTCCACCGAGCCGAAATTGCCCTGCCCGTCGATGAGCGGCAGCCGCATTGAGAATGGCTGCGCCATGCGCACAAGCGCGTCGTAAATAGCGGCGTCGCCATGGGGATGATATTTACCCATCACATCGCCGACGATGCGCGCCGATTTTACATAGGCCTTGTCGGGCGTGTGCCCGTTCTCGTTCATCGAAAACAAGATGCGCCGATGCACGGGCTTCAATCCGTCGCGCACGTCGGGCAGCGCGCGGCTCACGATCACGCTCATCGCGTAATCGAGGTACGAACGCTTCATTTCGTCGGCGATGGATACCGGTCGGATATCGGAACCGGGAGCCGCCGGTCCTTCCGTATCTGCGTTGTTTTCGGCCAAGTCGCGCTGTTCCAGGCGAGTAAAATCTTGCCCCACCCTATAGGCGATTCTACGCTCAGGCGCTAGCGAAAGCGGCTAAAAGCCGCTCGTAATACACTTGTTTTTTCAATATCTTACGATGCACTCTCAACCTTGGGCTGGAATAGGCCTCATTTATCCACCGTCTTGCTTCCCAGCGCGCTTTTTTGGCTTCTTCATTTGTGCGCGTTGCGCGGCGGCCAGGGCCAGATTCGCCCATTTGCGCAACTCGTCTTCATCTTCGAATGCGCTATCGACAAGCCGCCAATACGAGACCGTCACCGATTTCTTGGAGGTCTCGTAAACGAAGGGGGTCGACCCGGCGGCTTCGAATAAAGACGCCGTCGTCGCGTCCGCTTTCAGATAGATGTCGCCGTCCTGTTCGAGCGCGATGTGAAATCCGTGAACCCAGATTCCATGGCCCCCGCCGAACATGCGTTTGACCGCAACCGGACCGAAGGGCGCGAACAGCCCTTCGATCCGCTCGCGGTCCATGTCCTCCCTCAGGCGCTCACGCGAAGCGGCTCGCGCGCGCGCAGAGCGTCCGCCTCGGCGGCACCCGGCTCGATCAGCTCATGTTTCGGCTCGGATGTGGGCTCCGGAGCGTTCTTTATGGCGTCCGCTTCAGCGCTCGCGAACTCTGGCGCTCCACCCTGAAGAACGGCTTTGCTCGCCGGTCTGGGCTGCCGCGTGAGCCGGTCAGCGTTCACCGAAACGTAATTCGGCGTCGGGGCTTTCTTGCGCATCAAAGCCCCAAGTTTCTTGAGCGCCGATACGCTCTGCTCCGGTTTGTGCGAAATGGCTTCCACTGTCATCGCCGGGGCCGATCCGGTCACCTTCGCGGCCGACTTGGCCTGTGCTCCGGCAAATCTCGAACGCATCGCCTCAAGGAAGCCTGACCCTTTCGCTTTGGCGCTCGCGTTCGCGTCGGAGGCTCTACGCTGCTGGGATGCCGCTGGCACCGGTTTTTTCGCCATGAATCGGCGCGCCACAAGGCCGGCGACGCCAAGTATGCCGACGACCAGCCCCGCCAGGTTGAACAGGCGGTCGCCGCCCGTCGGCGCTGCGCGATGGGGAGCGGCGACGGATTGTTTCGCCGGCGCGGCGCCCGACGCAAGCGCAATCAAGCCATAGGGCGCGATTGGATCCTTTACGAGATCGACGTCCGCATATCCCTTGCCGGGATCGTATGCGATCGCTTCTGCAATATTGGACGCTTCGCCTTTGAGTTTTACGTAGCCTTCTGCGCCTGTCGCAACGATGATTCTGAACGCGCCCGAACGGCCCAACGCATAGGATGTGCAGTTCACGACTCCATTTCTTGGATCATCCATGGGCTCGGCGCTCGCGCCGACGCAAGAAACAAAGCGGTGCTTTTCATCGTATCGCGGCGCGTCCACCCATCCGGTGACGACGAGCGGCTTGGCGCCGGCGCGTGCACGCACCTCGTTGCCCGCGACGACGCTCGCCTTGTAACCGTCAAGCAATTTCATCGCGTCGAGTTGAGCGGCGCCGTCATCCTTGATGTAGCCGTCGTCGAGCAGATCGACAAAGGCGATCCAGTCGGAGCCGGTCGTGGCTCCGAGCACGGTGCCAATAGTTGCGTCGTCCCACTGATGTCCGGCGGCCTGCACGAGTTCCCGCGCCTTATCTTTCGGAAGGAAAATGCGTCCCTCGGGCAACGCATAGACGGCGCGATCCTCAAGACGCACTTCGGCAGGTCCTTTCACGCCTTCCGCGATAATCGCCGCAAGACGCGTAGGATCTAACGCGGTGGAGACTTTCGGGGCCGTCTCCGCCGCCACTTGTACGGCCGGTTTCGGCGACGGTTTAGTCTCGGCGGCCGCGGGCGCAGGCGAAGCCCCGTCGCTCGTCGGCGATCGTTTCTCGATCGAGGCGCGTTCACTTTGCGAAGGCGGGTTCGCTGGCGCGGCGTCTTTGGCGGCGACCTCGGGCGTCGGCTTTTCGCCGGCCGCCGGGACGGCGACAATTTCAGGAACGGCAGGCGTCGCGGCGGGCGCAGACGGTGCCTCCGCCAAGGGCGCAGGTTTAGGCTGCGGGAGCGCCGCCGCCGGGGCGGCGACGACCGGCGTGGGCGGTTCCATCGCTGTGGCGGGTTGCGCGGTTTGTGACGCAGGCGCAGGACGCTCGGCCTGCTTCGCCGAATCCAGCACGGACTGGACCGGATTGGGGGTCTGGGAAACGGGCTTTACCCCCGCGCCTTTCTTATAGGGCTTCAGCGGCGGCAGTTCGGTGATGATCTCGTGATGGTTGCGACGGGATAAAGGAGCCACCTGCTCCACGGCCGCTTCATCGGAGATTCGTCGCTGTTCTTCCGCCTGAGACGACGGAACCGCAAGCGCCAAGCAAAGCGTCAATAGACAACCCGCATGCGCGAGAACGCTGTCAAAACGCGTACGAACAACCGACATCGAACTGCTCCCCAGCAAAACGGCGTCTTTGCAGTTTGAGCGGGCGATGCTGAAGAAACGCTAATGAATCTCGAAGTAGCGCCGCGATGATTCTTTAGGGTTAACATTCGATCAATGCGGCCTGGCTTGGGAAATGCGTCTACTGTCGCGACGGTGAATAGTTTATTCACGGAGCATTCAAGTCAGGCGCCGTATTTCGAATCTGCGATGACGCATGACTCGGAGACTGCACATGAAATCATCGGTGAAAATGATTGTGGCCGCGGCGACCCTCGTTGGTGCTAGCTTTATGGCGTTTGAAACAGCGTCCGCAATGCCCGTCGCTCCGTCCGAAGCAGGCGCCTCCCCGCTTGTTCAGGATGTTGGCTGGCGATGCGGCCCGGGCTGGCACGTTAATCCTTGGGGACGCTGCGTTCCCAACCGCTGGGGTTATGGGCCGCGCTGGGGTTACGGACCCCGCTGGGGATGGCGTCGTTGGCGCCGCTGGTGACTTGACTCGCGATGACTTCGCTGCGCCCGCCGCCATATTTATCGGCTGGCGCGATTTTACATAGAGCGATCGAGATCGGCCGGAACAAGCTCTACGCTCTCGCCGCAACCACACGCGGATTTTTGGTTCGGATTTTCGAAAACAAAAGTGGACGAGAACTTCGTCGTCTGAACATCCATTCGTGTCCCGATCAAAAACAAAACGGCTTTCGCGTCCACGATCACGCGGGCGCCTTTTTCCTCGATGACCTCGTCGCCGATGCCCGGCTCCGCGATCTCCATCTTGTAGGACATCCCGGCGCAGCCGCCCTTCTCCAAGGAGATCCGCAAACCCGCCTTTGGATTGTCGCAACCCGAGAGCAAGCCGCGCACGCGCTCGGCAGCTGCGTCCGAAAGAGTCATCAGATTCAGTTTGGGGCGAACGCCCATCGTTCTTCTCCTGACTCACCTGCCGAAAGATAGTCGCTCGCTTATTGCTACGCGAGGGCGTCCTCTCAATAATTCTTCCAAAGACCCGGCGTCGCAATCTCTCCGAGGTTGCCGTCCGGATCGCGAAAATAAAGGCTTTCGCCGCCAGCGGGCCAGTTCATGCGCGCTTCGATCTCAACTCCTCGCTCGGTCAGCCGACGCTCCCACGCGGGCAAATCCTCCTTCGCCACGGCGAAAGCGACGTGAAGACGACCCGACCCGTCATGAGCCGGAATCTCTCCACCGGGCAATTTTACCGCCTCACTTGTCGCTCCGCGCGCAAAAAGCAGAAGCACGCTTGCCGGTCCGCAATCCAGCGCGCACAACCGTTCGTCCTGCGAGAGCGGGCTAAGTCCGAAGGTCTCCTCGTAAAAACTTGCAGCGCGCGAAAGGTCATCGACATAAAGAGCGGTCTCGAGAACTCCGTTCAATCGCGGCGCCGGCGCAGACATCGTCTCGGCTCCTTTCTCACCACATGTCGAGCGCGATGCGGGCTTCGTCCGACATGCGGCTTTGATCCCATGGGGGATCGAACACCATATTGACCTTCACGTCGGACACGCCCGGCACGGCGCTAACGGCATTTTGCACCCAAACCGGCATTTCGCCGGCCACCGGACATCCCGGCGCCGTCAGGGTCATGTCGATCGTCACGATTCCGCCGTCAGCTATATCAACGCGGTAGATGAGCCCAAGTTCGTATATGTCCGCCGGAATTTCCGGATCGTACACGGTTTTCAGCGCCTTCACGATCTCGGCGGTCAAAGCGTCCATATCCTCGGGGCTGCGTCCGGCGTCGGTTGAAAACTTCGCCTGCCGCAACTCCGCTCCCGCTTCAGCTGCTTCGTCCGTCTTGGTCACGCCGCTCACTCCTCAAGCAAACAGGGACTGCGCCTTGAGCAAGGCTTCGGCCAGCGCGTCGATCTCGGCGCGTGTGTTATAGAGCGCAAAAGACGCACGGCAGGTCGCCATGACGCCAAATCGCGCCAGCAAAGGCATAGCGCAATGCGTGCCAGCGCGCACGGCGACGCCCGAGCGGTCAATGATCGTCGCTATGTCATGCGCATGCGCCTCGCCCAAGTCGAAGGCGACTATTGGTCCCTTCCCTTTGGCGCGCCCATAGGTGCGCAAACCGGGAACCTCCCGCAGGCGCTCATGCGCGTAGCGAGTCAGTTCGGATTCATGCGCGCGGATCGCGTCGCGGCCGATCGTTTCGATGTAATCCAGCGCCGTCCCGAGCCCCGCCGCCTGAACGATCGGAGGCGTTCCCGCTTCGAAGCGATGAGGCGGCGCATTATAGCTGACAAAATCGCGCGCGACGGTCTCGATCATTTCGCCGCCGCCGTTGAAAGGCGGCAAAGCCTCGAGCCATTTGCGCTTTCCATAAAGCGCGCCAATCCCGGTCGGACCGTATAATTTGTGTCCCGTCACGACATAGAAATCCACGTCGAGCGCCTGCACGTCGACGGCGGAATGCACGGCCGCCTGAGAACCATCAACGAGAATCGGCACGCCATGCGCGTGCGCAATCCGCGCAATGTCTGCAATCGGCACAGGCGCCGCAAGGACGTTCGACATATGGGTCAGGGTGACGATCTTGGTGCGCTTCGTAATCAGCCGCTCAAAATCTTCCAGCGAGAAGCAACCGTCGTCGTCGACCTCGAGCCATTTCAGCACCGCGCCCTTGCGTTCGCGCAGGAAATGCCACGGCACGATGTTCGAGTGGTGCTCCATTATCGAAAGTATGATCTCGTCGCCCTCGTCGATATGGTTCTGTCCAAAGGAGGACGCGACAAGATTGATCGCCTCCGTCGCGGATCGCGTGAAGACGATTTCTTCGACAGAGCCGGCGTTCAAGAAGCGGCGCAACGTCTCGCGCGCGCCTTCAAAGGCTTCGGTGGCCGCGTTGGCGAGATAGTGCAGCCCGCGATGCACATTGGCGTATTCGTGCTCGTACATATGCGAGATGCGTTCGATTACCTGCCGAGGTTTTTGCGCCGAGGCCGCATTGTCGAGATAGACAAGCGGCTTGCCATAGGGGCGCTCCACGAGAATCGGGAAGTCACGGCGAATGCTCTCGACGTCGTAGGGTTTCGGCGGCGCGGCGACGAGGTATTCGTTCATCTTCGCGCCTCTCTTTCGGCGAGCCAAACGCGCACGCGTTCCGCCAGCCTATCGCGCATCGCGTCGTCGCTAATCGCGTCCAACGCTTCGCTGGCGAAGCCTTCGAGCAAAAGCGCCTCGGCTTCGTGACGCGGCAATCCCCGCGCCTCCAGATAGAAAATCTGATCGGCGTCGAGACGGCCGCAGGTTGCGCCATGACCGCAAACGACATCGTCCGCGAAAATCTCGAGTTCAGGCTTATTGTTCATTGACGCGCCATCGGAAAGAAGCAGAGCCTTCGATTGCATCCCCCCGTCGGTCTTTTGCGCGCCAGGGCGCACGATAACTTTGCCCTGGAAAACTCCCATCGACTCCCCATCGAGTATGGTGCGGAATTTTTCCCGGCTCTTTCCATTCGGCGCAGCATGATCGATCACCAGCGTCGTGTCGGCGTGCGACTTACCGCGCAGCAATGACGCGCCGTCGAAGCCAACGCGTGCATATTCCCCCGCAAGCTCTGCAAAAATCTGCCGGCGCAACAAGCCGCCGCCCTCGATCATGCAGAGAGAGTCGAGCGAAGCTCTTTCCTGCAGCTTCGTCAGAAGGCTTGTGACGCGAACACCATCATCCGACTGCGGCTCGACATGAACAATGTGCTCGACTTTTGCGCTAGCGCCGACTGAAAGAATAAGCACGCTGTTTTCCTGCGCGCCGGAAGGCGCAAGAGCGCGATAGTTCTCTTCAATGCACGCAGAGGCACCCTCCCCGACAAGCACCAGCGAGCGCGTAAAGACGGATTGCGCAGTGGCGCCGGAGGTCAGCGTCTCGATCTGCAGGCTGCGCTCCACATGAGCGCCGGCTCGGATCCGGATGACGACGCCGTCCTGCATCAAGGCTGCGTTCAGCGCGACGACGGAATCCTCGGTGGCCGCTCCTTGCGGCGCGAGCGCCTTCATGACTTCCGCATCGCCTTCTGCAAGCGCATCGCGCAGGGACTGGATAGCGACTTCGCCTGGCGCCGCTGCGACGTCGGACATATCGGCGCGAAACGCCCCGTCGAGTATGACGAGACGAAGCGCCTCGCCGTTTCGCTTGAGCGACGGCGCGGGCTGCGACGCTTCGGCGAGTGGCGCGATACTGCGCAGCGCCCCGCGCAAATCGGTATAATGCCAGGATTCCACGCGCTTGTTGGGCAGACCTTTGCGCAAAAACGCCTGCCATGCGCTCTCGCGCAAAGCGGGCGCGCCCTTTTCCTTCATGGCCTTGAAGGACAATTCCAATGCGAGGTCGGCCGCCGCTCTAGCCTCCATCACGCCGCCTCGCCGATATATTCCTTATAGCCATGCCGCTCGAGTTCGAGCGCAAGCTCCGGGCCTCCCGTTTTCATAATGCGTCCTTGCGCCATGACGTGGACAGTGTCGGGTTTGATGTAATCGAGCAGACGTTGGTAATGCGTGATTACGAGGAAACCGCGCTCGCTCGAGCGCAGCGCGTTCACTCCGTCGGAAACGACGCGCAGCGCGTCGATGTCGAGCCCGGAGTCGGTCTCATCGAGAATTGCGAACCGCGGTCCCAGCAAAGCCATCTGCAAAATTTCCATGCGCTTCTTTTCGCCGCCCGAGAATCCCGAATTCAGCGGACGGCGCAGCATGTCCTGAGTGACGCCGAGCTTGTTCGCCGCTTCCTTTACGCGCTTCATGAAATCGGGCGTCTGCAACTCGGCTTCGCCGCGCGCGCTGCGCTGCGCGTTGAGCGCCGCCTTCAGAAAAGTCATTGTGGCGACGCCAGGGATCTCGACCGGATATTGAAATGCAAGGAACAGCCCTTTCGCCGCGCGCTCATTCGGATCGAGCTCGAAAATATTCTCGCCGTCGAGCAGCACTTCGCCTTCCACCTCATAGCCCTCGCGGCCCGCGATCACGTAAGCGAGCGTCGATTTGCCGGTGCCGTTCGGTCCCATGATCGCCGCGACCTCTCCGGCCTTCACCGTAAGGCTCAATCCGTTCAGGATCTTTCGTTCGCCGACAGAGACGTGGAGGTTCTTTATTTCAAGCATTGTTGGAACCTGCATCTCACCCCACGCTCCCCTCGAGCGAAATCGAAATCAGTTTTTGCGCTTCGACCGCAAACTCCATCGGCAGCTGCTGCAATACGTCGCGCACGAAGCCATTGACGATCAGCGCCGTCGCGTCTTCGGCAGAAAGCCCGCGCTGCATTGCGTAGAACAGCTGATCCTCGGAAATCTTCGACGTCGTCGCCTCATGCTCGAATTGCACGCTCGGGTTCTTCGACTCGATATAAGGAACCGTGTGCGCGCCGCATTTGTCACCGATCAGCAGACTGTCGCAATTTGTGAAATTACGCGCGCCCTCCGCCTTGCGATGCGCCGACACAAGCCCGCGATAGGTGTTTTGTGAGCGGCCTGCCGAAATGCCCTTCGAGATGATGCGGCTTTTCGTGTTCTTCCCAAGATGAATCATCTTGGTGCCGCTATCCACCTGCTGGCGCCCGTTCGAAACCGCGATCGAATAGAACTCGCCCTGCGAACCGTCGCCGCGCAAAATGCAGGACGGATATTTCCAGGTGATGGCGGAGCCCGTCTCCACCTGCGTCCAGGAGATATGCGAATTGCGGCCGCGGCAATCGCCGCGTTTGGTGACAAAATTATAGATGCCGCCCTTGCCCTCGCTGTCGCCGGGATACCAGTTCTGCACCGTCGAATATTTGATTTCGGCGTCGTCCAGCGCGATCAACTCGACCACCGCGGCATGCAACTGGTTTTCATCGCGCTTGGGCGCCGTGCAGCCTTCGAGATAGGAGACGTAAGAGCCCTCGTCCGCGATGATGAGCGTACGTTCGAATTGCCCCGTGTTCTTCTCATTGATGCGGAAATAGGTCGAAAGCTCCATCGGGCAGCGCACGCCCTTCGGCACATAGACGAAGGAGCCGTCGGAAAACACCGCAGAGTTCAGCGTCGCGAAAAAATTGTCCGTGACTGGCACGACCGAGCCGAGATATTTTTGCACGAGTTCGGGATACTCGCGCACGGCTTCGGAAATCGGGCAGAAGATCACGCCTGCCTTTGCAAGCTCCTCTTTGAAAGTCGTCGCCACCGACACGCTGTCGAACACGGCGTCCACGGCCACGCGGCGGTTTTCGACTCCGGCGAGAATTTCCTGCTCGCGCAGTGGAATGCCGAGCTTCTCATAGGTGCGCAGAAGTTCTGGATCGACGTCTTCAAGCGACGTCGGCCCGGGCGTCGACTTCGGCGCGGAGTAGTAATAGAGATCCTGATAGTCGATCGAGGGATAATCGACGCGCGCCCATTTCGGCTCGGACATGGTCAGCCAGCGGCGATAGGCCCCGAGACGCCAATCCGTCAACCATTGCGGCTCGCTCTTCTTGGCGGAGATGAAACGAACGATATCTTCGTTCAGGCCCTTCGGGGCCTTCTCCGATTCAATGTCGGTGAAGAAGCCATATTTGTAAGCGTCGACGTCAATCGCGTCGACGCGCTCAACGGTCTCTCTGAGAGCCGCCATATTTTTTTCTCCTCGTCACGACGGGTTCAAGGCCCGTCGGCCGAAATACCGGATCGCCTGAGCGATCCAATCACGCAGCCGTTTGCCGCAGCCTGATCCTCTCAACCACTCGTGCAAAAGCAGTACCAAAAGACTCTACATCCTCTCGGGTCGAAGACCAACCCAGGCTGACCCTTAAAGCGTCCGAACCACCGAGACCCATGGCCTCGAGCACATGTGAGCCGCGCACTTTTCCCGACGAACAGGCCGAGCCCGAAGACACGGCGACGCCCTCCAGATCGAGCGCCATAAGCAAGGTCTGCGCTTTAACCCCCGGAGTGACAAAGGCTGTGGTGTTGCAGAGCCGGGGACGACGCGCTCCGAGAATCGAAACCTTTGGAGCAAACTGGCGCACTACCCGCTCGATTTCGTCCCGCAAACCCGCCAACCTCAATGTTTCAGCGTCCAATGCTGCAAGGGCCTCATCGAACGCCGCCGCAAAACCGACAATTGCCCCAATGTTCTCTGTGCCTCCGCGGCGCCCGGACTCCTGTCCGCCGCCGCGAATAAGCGGGTCTTCTATATGGAGAGAGTCCGAGCTGAACGCCAGCGCGCCGACGCCCTGGGGTCCGCCGATCTTATGGGAGGAAAAGAACAAAGCGTCCGCCCCCGTTGTCGCAAATGTCGTCTCGACGCGACCGATTGTCTGGGTTGCGTCGCAGACCAGCAGGCCACTGGCGGCATGGACGAGATCGGCCGCTTTTCGGACCGGCTGAATAACGCCGGTTTCATTATTCGCCGCCTGCAAGGCGACCATGATTCGACGGCCTTTTTGACGCTCCAAAGCCGCATCCAACGCCTCCAGCGAGGCTGCGCCCTCTTCCGTGAAGCTAAAAGTCTCCATTTCCCCGCCGCGAAAGCGATGCCCCTGCAATATCGCCATATGCTCGCCGGCGCTTGCTAGGAGACGATCGAATGGCGGAGCGCCCCGCTTTGGCTCCAGCGACGGCGTGAGGACAAGATTGGCCGCCTCGGTCGCGCCCGAGGTGAAGATTACGTTTTTCGGGGCCGTTCCCACCAGCGCCCCAATCCTGACGCGCGCGTCCTCGATAATTGCACGCGTCGCCCGTCCTTCTGCATGGACGGATGACGGATTGCCGACAACGTCGAGCGCAGAAAGCACAGCGGCTCGCGCCCGAGGCCTCAGCGGACTCGTGGCGTTATGATCGAAATAGGTTCGGGGCGCGCTCATGCGGGCAACTTAATCGTTTCGACCGACTATTGGGAGTGGCGACCCTCAAGCCATTGCGGATGAGCGCCCAAGCCGCCAGATGTGCATGAAGCCATAGTGAGAGTAAGTATCCCTCGGCTTTGCCGCATAGGCGCTAAAATACGCGCGTCCCGAAGGAACCTTCCCCATGGGCGGAGCAAACGAGAGATCG
>Ga0209048_10003780_pt1 | contig 14639 bp, 16 predicted proteins | sample FrelakmetCRP12CR_FD_187146 | JGI IMG/M metagenome (GOLD analysis project Ga0209048, IMG submission 187146) | Freshwater lake sediment microbial communities from the University of Notre Dame, USA, for methane emissions studies - CRP12 CR (SPAdes)... | ecosystem: Environmental > Aquatic >... | reverse complement strand
CCACAAGAATTGGGTTTGTTTGTAAGGCAAGAATCAGAGAAATATGGCCTAGCCTGCTGTGTTATAGTGAATGCACACAATAGCATCGACAGTACTATGCAAATGCCTGACGCGTTAGACGTGCTCAAAGAAGCTGCAACCGTCTGTTTGAATAGAGCAGCATCGTTGGAGAAACTCTCTTTTCAGGTAGGAGCGTCTACGATCATGCCTAAAGAATTCAGTCTTGAGGATGGCATGGGGGACGGTGGAATCACGGTAACTGTAGTCAAGGTGGGTGAGCAGAAGACGGCATATGTAGTGATTGATGGTAACAACATGGTCTCAGGATTGCGTGAGAAAATACTGTCAGCTCTTAAATCTTCAAGCATTGATGAAGGTGAAATATTCACGACGGATACGCATTCTGTGAGCGCTATGATATTGGGTAAACGTGGCTATCATCCAATAGGTGAAGTCACAGATAATGAGAAGTTGATAACCTACATCGAAGAAGCTACTAGCCGAGCTCTATCTTCGTTAGAACCGGCTAAAGCAGCGTGTAGGAACATTGTCATACCGAAAGTTAAAGTAATAGGTGAGAAGCGTTTGGAAACGTTATCCCTTCTCATAGAACAATCTCTCCAAAGAGCAAGAAAGGTCGCCATTCCCCTTTTTGGCCTTGTTGGACTTGCCTTGATGTTGTTTTTGCTTCTTGTCTAACCCAATATTAATATGGCTGGATTTTCAGAAGTCTCATTTGAGAAACGGCCACCCAAAGATTGCGCTTGGATGCGCAAAGAAAGATCCAGCATATAGAAGAAGAATAGGCTGAGAGAGAGGAATATGGGAAAAATCGAGATAAACGAAGAATTCTGTAAGGGGTGTGGTCTTTGCGTCAATGCCTGTCCGCAAAAACTTATTCGCGTTTCTAATCTTGTTAGTAAGAAAGGCTATCACCCAGCAGAATTCGCTGGCCCTCAAAGCAAATGCTCAGGATGCACGCTGTGTGCTTTGGTCTGCCCAGACGTAGCCATTACAGTTTACCGTGAAAAGAAAAAGGTCTGAGGAAAGATGATTGCAAGAAAATTCATGGCTGGAAATGAAGCAATAGCGGAAGCTGCCGTCCAGGCAGGTTGCAGATACTATTTTGGTTATCCAATAACGCCTCAAAATGAAATAGGCGAATACATGTCATGGCGTCTCCAAGAAGTAGGCGGAACATTTCTCCAAGCGGAAAGCGAAGTAGCAGCGATATATATGGTATTTGGAGCTGCTGGTGCAGGTGCAAGAGTAATGACGTCATCATCAAGCCCAGGAATCAGTCTCATGCAGGAAGGGATTTCCTACATCGCTGCAGCTGAGCTTCCATGCGTTTTGGTTAACATGATGCGAGGTGGACCAGGGCTTGGCGGGATTCATCCTTCACAGTCAGACTACTTTCAAGCAACCAAGGGAGGGGGCCACGGCGACTACCACTTGCTAGTATTGGCTCCATCTACTGGTCAAGAAGCGGCTAACCTTACGATGCTGGCCTTTGATCTTGCTGATAAGTATCGGAATCCAGTCATGATTTTGGGTGACGGTAACATAGGCCAAATGATGGAGCCTATCGAGTTTAAGCAATCTGAGAAACCACCTGTAGCTCCGAAGAAAGATTGGGCTATCACAGGAGCTATTAGTGGCAAGCGCAAATTGATAAAGACACTCTATCTCGACCCAGTGATCTTAGAGAAGCGCAACTTGGAGATTAATCGCAAACTGCGTGAAGCCGTCAAGAATGAGGTGCGATTTGAGTCTTACATGACCGATGATGCCCGTATAGTAATCGCTGCCTATGGAACAGTGGCAAGAATCGCGAAGACAGCCATAAAGGTTCTTCGGGCGAAGGGCTTAAAGGTAGGTTTGTTAAGACCCATATCGCTTTATCCATTCCCATATCAAGCTTTTGCTCAAATGACTGAAAAAGTGAGAGATTTCTTAGTGGTGGAAATGAGCATGGGCCAAATGATTGAGGACGTGAAACTGGGTATTTGCAACAAGAGCAGAGTGCACTTCTACAATCGAGTGGGTGGAATGGTCCCTAGCTATGATGAGATCATCGCGGAAGTTGAAAAAACTGCCAAGGAGGCTGTGTAGAGATGGAAACGGTTTTCAAAAGGTCTAGAACTCTGACTTCGGTGAACACACATTATTGCCCCGGTTGCGGTCACGGAATAATCCATAGATTAGTGGCTGAAGTGATCGATGAACTTGGCATCAGAGAGAAGACTGTTGCTGTTGCTCCAGTAGGCTGTGCCGTTTTGCTTTACAATTACTTTGATCTTGACGCGTACGAAGCCGCACACGGACGCGCACCGGCTATCGCAACAGGGTGCAAACGCGTTCATCCTGAACTTGTAGTTTTCACCTACCAGGGTGATGGGGATCTTGCGGCGATAGGCACGGCAGAAATAGTACACGCTGCAGCCCGTGGAGAAAGAATCACTACTATTTTTGTAAACAACGCGATCTACGGAATGACTGGAGGGCAAATGGCGCCTACCACACTCATTGGGCAAAAGACTACAACCACGCCAAATGGCAGAATGTCAGATAAGGCAGGCTTCCCCCTAAGAGTTTGCGAAATGCTTGCTACCCTTGAAGGTGCAGCCTATATCTCCCGAGTGAGTGTGAGCAACTCTAAGAACGTAATTCAGGCCAAGAGAGCAATCAAGAAGGCCTTTGAAACACAAATCAAGAATTTGGGCTTCTCTTTAGTAGAAGTTTTATCCCAATGCCCCACAAATTGGCGCATGACATCTGTTGAATCAACAAAATGGGTTGATGAGAAAATGGCCGCTTACTTTCCCTTGGGCGAGTTCAAGAGTACTAAGGAGGAATAGAGATGGTCGAAACGAAAAATGGAAGGCTGTACGAAGACGTTGTGATGGCAGGTTTCGGCGGCCAAGGTCTGATGTTCATTGGAAAACTGCTAGCGTACAGTGCCATGAAAGAAGGCAGGCATGTAACGTGGATTCCATCGTATGGACCTGAAATGCGAGGTGGCACCGCCAACTGTTCAGTGGTCATCTCAGACGAGGAGATAGGCTCACCTGTTACGACTCATCCTCACGCAGTAATTATTATGAACAATCCTTCATTGGAGGCCTTCGAGCCACGCCTACAAACCGGTGGATTGTTGCTTCTCAGTAGTTCAATTGTCAATCGCCCAATAATTAGACATGACATCAAGATGATGGCTATTCCAGCGACTGAGATTGCCACATCCTCGGGCTCCGAGAAAGCAGCTAACATGGTCATGCTTGGGGCATACATTGCTCTTACGAGAATCGTCAGTAAAGGAAGCATTATTTCGGGTCTGAGGGAACTCTTCGGCAAGAAGCTTGATCTTTTTGAAGTGAACCTGCGTGCACTTGAAGAAGGCATGAAGTTTGCCAGCAAAAAATAGTCAAGCAAATCGCCTAACCATTGTTTTGTTTACTACACATTTAGGAGCCAGTCGAACCACTATCTGCCCTTACCCCTTACGGAAAGATATAAGAACCCAAAATCCATGATATTAACCACTTCACGTTGGCTAACCGTTGCCAAGCGAAAGAATGGAGGTATAATATGACAGAATCAAAACAGAAGAAGGAGACAAAAAGAAAGGAAAAATCACCAAGACCGAAGATACAGAAGGACATACCAAAACCAGAAACCACAGCAAAACCAGAAACCACAGCAAAACCAGAAACCACAGAAAAAATCGTGTATGTCGGTCAAAAACCAGTGAAGAACTATGTGATCGCTTGTCTAACATCATTCAGCGCAGGTTCAAACTCGATAGTCCTCAAAGCTAGGGGGAGAGCAATATGTAAGGCTGTAGATACTGTTGAGCTGCTCAGGCGAGCATTTCTGAAAGACTCGAGACTTCAAAGTATAGCTATTAGCACGGAGCAGGTAACCAGAGAAGGAAATCGGAAAGCAAACGTTTCTACTATCGAGATCACAGTGACTAGACCATAAATACCTTCTTTGCGCATTTGCATAGAAACCTGCAGCACTGTTCTGCATAACCAAACTTGGTATTTCACCTTCTCTTTCAGCAGACAGCCATCGGTAATTATATAAAACCGTTTTTTCTAACCCTTACAATCTTGTTGGTGATATTGATGAGCGTTTACCCGAAAATCGTCGTTACTCCACCAGGACCAAAAGCAAGAGAGTTCGTCAAGAAAGATGAGAACCTGATTTCTCCTTCATATGGACGTTTCTACCCACTTGTAGTGGAATCTGCAAAAGGTTGTATTGTCAAAGATGTTGATGGAAATGAGTTCATCGATTTTAACTCCGGCTTAGTGTGCATGAACGTTGGGCATAGTCATCCTAAAGTTGTGTCGGCAATAAAGAATCAATGTGATCGCTTTTTGCACTACTCCAACACAGACTTCTACTACAAGGAAGTCATTGAGTTGGCAGAAAAGCTCGCGAAAATCACGCCTGGAACGTCTGACAAGAAAGTCTATTTTGGCAACAGTGGAGCCGAGGCGATTGAGGCCGCGATTAAACTGGCAAAATGGCACACTCGCAAGCAGCTTTTCATCGGTTTTATCAGTGCTTTTCACGGTCGCACGGTCGGCGCCTTGTCATTCACTGCCAGCAAACCAACACAGAAACGCTACTTCTTCCCATTAATGCCAGGTGTCACTCACGTACCATATCCATACTGCTACCGTTGCCCATTCAAGCTAACCTATCCTGAATGCCATTACTGGTGCGTGGACTTCATTGATGAATATGTTTTGCAGAAATACGTGCCTCCAGAAGACACGGCTGCAATACTGTTTGAAGCAATACAAGGTGAAGGTGGCTATGTGGTTCCGCCGCCAGAATATGGTCAGCGCTTGAAGAAACTTGCGGACAAGTATGGTTTGCTGTTCATAGTTGATGAGGTACAATCAGGCATCGGCCGAACCGGGAAATGGTGGGCAATCGAGCATTGGAACGTTGAACCAGATATTGTGTGTAGCGCGAAGGGATTGGCATCCGGATTACCTCTTGGTGCAACAATCGCGAAATCAAAGGTGATGGACTGGGTTCCAGGCTCACATGCAAGCACTTTTGGTGGCAATCCATTGTCATGCGTCGCTGCAAGCGCAGTTATAGACATCATACAGGAAGAGAAGCTCCTAGATAATGCGACCAAGCAAGGCGCTTACATAATGAAAAGGCTGGAAGAGCTTAAGGGCAAAAGCGAAATTGTGGGCGACGTAAGAGGCAAAGGACTAATGATCGGCGTCGAGATCGTTGAAGACAAAGAAAGCAAGAAACCAGCAGCGCAAAAGGCAAGCGAGATCATGACGCGATCATGGAAACGAGGGGTTAACGTGATCACTTGTGGGGCTTCAACCATCAGAATTGCACCGCCACTTGTCATTACCAGAGAGCTTGTGGACGCTGCTTTGGACATAATTGAAGACTCGATAAGAGAGGTTGAAAAGGCCTAGCTTGCGTATTTGCATGAAAATACGACGACTCACAATAAACGATTACGATAAAATGACACGCCTTTGGACTAGAGCGAATCTGGCATTTAAACCAAAAGCGCGTGACAGCCGGGAAGCTATAGCCACCCAGATGGTTGCGCACCCTGACTTTTTTCTTGGTGCATTCAAAGACGATCGCCTCGTCGGCATAGCGATCCTGAGTTCAGACGTGCGAAAAGGTTGGATAAACCGCTTAGCTGTTGATCCGAATCACAGAAGACATGGCATTGCCAAAGCTTTGATCAAAGAATCCGAAGAAATACTTCGAAAACATGGCGTCAAGTTGTTCTGTGCATTGGTAGACGATGACAACACAGCATCTAAGGATCTCTTTAGAACATGTGATTACGTTGAGCATCGGGACATAATTTATTTCAGCAAGCGGGAAAACGAAGAAGTCTAGTGTGTCTTGTATAGCCTTCTATAAGAAGTCGAGCAGTGTAAAGTAGCCTTTAGAATTTGCTCGGTTTTGCTATGATCTCCTTTATCTTCAGGTTGAAAAACGTTGCAGCATGAGTCGGTTGTATTCTGAGGGCAGTGTCAGCGCCTCTGCCTGTTCCGCCTATGGCAATGACATCTTTGTCAGTTGGTATCAATCCTGCATCTGCCGCCATCAGCGTTATCTCTACGCAAACTTTTGTTCCCTCCCCCATTAATCTGAGAACGTTTGCAATCAATTCTAGGGGTTGTATCGTGCCGAAGTCTTTACGTATTGCGCGTTCAGCGCTGCTGAGGACGTGAGTGCCTGTGAAAATCTTTGCCCCGTTTGCCGTGATCTCCTGCTTATGATCCTCTTGCAGTTCTGTCTTTCCAGGGTCTTTGAAACCGTATGAGTGGGTTACTACAACCACGTTATGGGCTTTGAGCAGTTTAGATGCTTTGGCTCCTGTTTCGCCAGTTGTTGAAGCAACTACTATGTTTTCTATGTTTTCCTTTTCTGCGTAGTTCTTAATCAACGTTAGTAGATTATCGGTGTTCTCTTTTCCGGTTTCCTCAAAGTATGTGGTTTTCTTTTCTTTGAAACTCATTTGTTTTTCCTCATTTCTGATTGCTGACCGTTTCTTGACATGGTTCTTTTTGAATGATGTTCATGCTTTTTCCTTTTACTGGTTTTCTTTTCAGTGGTGTGCCACATACTCCGCATGTTTTTTGTTTACTGTCCGCAGGGTATTTTCGGTGACATGCTGGGCAATATCTTACCCAGTGTAGGCGGCGACGGATTCCGTATGTAGCTAGCGAAGCGAATTCTATGCCTACTTGGTTTGCGACGTTCTGTATTGAATAATCATCGGTCACTATCAATGGAGTGTATCCCTCAGCCTTGAGTTCTAGAGCCAATGCCAAGACTTGAAGGTCTGTCTCTGACAGAAAAAATGTGTCTCCGACAACTGTTGCTGAAGCTCTAATCTTGCTTAGTGATGTTTCGTTTGGTACTTTGACTTTAAGTTTTCCATTTTCAACTGCTATTTTGAATCTGACATCTGACATGGAATTCTCTGTTATTTCGTCTTTGACCTTTGGGACAGTGTAGTGTTTCCCTTCTATTGAGAGGGGATCAAAACCAGCTATGAAAGCAGATGTGTCCAAGACTACTGCTTTTTTCAAAGTGTTGCCCGTGGTGTCTTCTCACCTCATACCCTTGAAAAGAAGCCTGCTCCTCAAGCGATCATAGAAGTTGTCTGTGAACCTTACGAATGAGGTCTCGTTCTTTGAACGTGTGACAGTTACGGTTGGGCGTTTAGAGCTTATGGACCTCTTGAATTGTCCATCAATCAAGACGAGCATCTTGTTTGGTCTGAGGATTTCGATTGTGAGGCTTGAGTCTGCTGGGAAAACCACTGGCCGAAAATCAGTTAATGGGCATATTGGAGTTAGGACGAAAGCGTTTACGTCAGGGTCTAAAACTGGTCCTCCTGCTGACAGGGAGTAGCCCGTGGAGCCTGTTTGTGTGGATATGAGTAACGAGTCCGCTTGGCAAGTTAAAATTAGTTTGTTGTCTTTCAGGATCCGTGTATAGAGTAACTTAGCTGGTTCATCATGTGTGATCAGAACTTCGTTCAAGGCGTCAGGAAACTTTGATCCATCTGCACTTGTGGTTAGCTTCATGCATTTCTCAATTCTGTAATCGCCGTTGAGACATTTGTCCACTGCGGTGAAGGCCAGTTTTGGTTCGACTTCAGTGAGGAAACCTCTTATCCCCATATTTATGGCAAGTATAGGCGGCTCCGGCTTTGGGATTGAAACACATGTTCTCAGAATTGTTCCGTCTCCACCAATCGTTATTATCAAGTCAGTCTTCATTCGCTCTAGAGGGATCATTTCGCCCGCTTTCACTATTTTGGCTAACGTATTCTCCACGTACACTTCCAAACTTTTTCCTTGCAGATAATGCGCAAGTTCCTCTGCAAGTTTTATGGCTTTTTTCTTGTCATAGCGAGCGATGATGCCCACGGTTTGGAACAAGTTTTTCACCGTTCACGGTATTAGTGACACATTAATCTGTCAAGGGAGCACAAAATGACACCTTTGATAGCAAGTATAAATGCGAAAAAGGTCTCTCCTCAATCACGAAGGTTGAAATCGATGAACCAGTTTGATGCAGTTGAGAACTGGTTGAACACAGTAGCATGTTCTCACAGCCAATCTAAAGCTACTGAAGAACAATATAAAAGAGTTTGGAAAAGGTTTGCCAGCTACACAGGCGAGACCGCAGACCAGATTCTAGCCGAGTACGAAGTCTCAGATGACCGCACTTTTAGGCGAAAATACGCCCAATGCATCAGAACTTGGATCGCAGACTTGGTTAAGGAAGGCTTGGGAATAACAAGCATAAAGGTAATGGTGGGAGTAGTCAAGAGCTTCTTCAAATACAACGATCTACCACTAGGCATAGTTCCCCAATCAATGAGTGGCGTAATTTATCGTAACAGAGACATTAAAAGAGAGGAGCGTCACAGGAGAATCTGCGAGGGAAAAATGGAATAGAACCGTTGAGCACTCTTGGGAGTTGGATTTGAGCGATTACTTAAATAATGAATTCAGCGCCATCATTGTTCATGCCTCGGAGACTTGAACCGCCACCACGAGGAAGTTACGAGATTATTTGTCCCTATTGCAAATCCAAAAGTCCGTTCTTGTTGTCTGGCGATTACAGTGGTGCTTCTTGTCCAAGCTGTGGTCAGAGATTTCGCGTTTTTGTTGCCACTGTAAGAGCAAAACGTGGCAGAACAAGCGGTATGAGCCGAGAGTATTACATAAGAACAATAACGCTTTCTGGAGAAGGCGTTCTTAGATTTGTGGACTACGGTGGTTCAGACCTTGACCTGCGGTCATGCGATGTTATGTATGCTAGCTTCAAATTAGGCGAAAATGGGTTTTTTGCCAATAGCCCATCTATTCTATGCAATGCCACTACACACCAATTTACGGAAATCAGACCGCCACCACCGCGACCTAAGTCGAGATGTTTCATAGTCACGGTTACTTGTGGACATGATTCTTGGGAAGTAGAAACATTGTCAAGTTTTCGTGATAACGTTCTTTCAAGAAACAGAATTGGGTTCATATTCGTAATGCTCTATTACAGAATTTCTCCTTACTTGGCATTCTATATCATGAAGAAAGAGAAATTGAAGAAAGGTATTCGAAAGACTATAGTGTTTCCCATAGCATTTGTGACATCAAAACTGTTCCGATAACCACACCACAGTGCGCGCTTTGTGCTGAAACCCCTTCCTCGGCCCATTTGTGCATGTCTCTCTACGCTATGGGTTTTCGGTTACCTTCAAATAGGAATTTACCCATCGAAGGTAACCTGTTTTCGGGCCTCTTCATTAGAGAATTTCCCCCATTGAAGGTAACTTGTTTTCGCCCCTCTTCAACTAAGGAATTCGCCGTTGGAGAGGGGCCTGAATCGTCTCCTCTTCAACAGAGTTCCACTTCAGGTGTCATTTCTGTTATTTAGGTGTCATTTCTTAAACCCTAAATCTATATATGGATGTTGTTCGAATTGGGCTATAGATAGGCGCTTGCAACAAGTTGGTAAGTGAATGAGCAAACCTATTGAGGTTGGGGAACTACGTGTTGGCGGATACATGATGATTGAAGGTGAACCATGCCATATAGTTGACATTACAAAGTCGAAACCAGGCAAACATGGGGCGGCTAAAGCAAGGATCGTGGGTGTAGGTGTTTTTGACGGCGTGAAGCGGCAGTTCGTGAGGCCTGTGTCATCTAACGCCGAAGTGCCCATAATTGACAAAAGGACCGGCCAAGTTTTCGCAGTTACTCCCAATGGGATTCAGATAATGGACTTGGAAACCTACGAGTACTCGGATGCTCCTTATCCCGAAGACGCAGAGCTTAAAGCGAAACTCGTGGCCGGCGTTGAGATCGAGTATTGGAATATAATGGGCAAGATGAAGATCGTTAGAGCCAAGTAGACTGAGAAGCAGTTAACCTGTTTTCATTTAGCATTTTCGTTACTATTAGAGGCCATGCCGTTGGACACGGTTACATTAAGAAACGGCACAACTGTTCTGTTAAAGGAATTTACGCTTGCAGACAAAGAGAAGCTTTTTCAAACGTATGAATCGTTGTCGGATGAGACCATGCGTTTGGGGATGCCGCCCTATGCCCGAGAAAGAATTGAGAAGGGCTGGCTTAGTAACCTGCAAAACCTGATCTCCATAGTGACCCTGTTTCAGAACAGAATAGTTGGGCACTCTCAGATTTTCAGATTTCCTCATTCTCGCAGAAAGGGAACAGGTGACTTAATCATCTACGTTCATCAAGACTTCCAAAATGTGGGGTTGGGAACCGTTATGCTTATCAAGCTTCTACAACTTGCGAAGAAGGACGGGATGCATAGAATAGCCTTGCATGTTGTCGCCGATAATAAGCGCGCGGTTCATCTCTATGAGAAGCTTGGGTTCAAGATTGAAGGTTTTTTGAGAGATTCGTATTTTGGCGAAGATAAGCAAGATCATCAGGAACTTGCGATGGGCTTGATACTTGATGATTAACTCACCTTTTGGTTCTGAGGGGCTAATGCCGGTTGATGCTGGTCGTTATCAAAGGTTTATTTCAGTGTCTATCCTAACTTCTTTTTTGAAGCCAATGATGCAAGAAGAGCCGTCTGACTTGTGAAGAATATACTATGGGGCTGAGGCTTCAGCATAGTAACTATCAAGATAGCGCTCGTTCAATGCTAAGATAACATAGACCGGAGATTTGTCCTGTATCGCTTATCTCTGTTTTATGCTTGATTTTCGCTTGCGGGGTAGGTGAACTTCCAATATTCCTTTCTTGAACTTCATTTTCATTTTGTTCATTTGCACAGGCACGGGCACTCGTGAATAGCAACGTAGTTTCTGAAATTCTCCTTCACAGTGAGTTATGCCCAGTTCTGAAAACCTAACCTTCCTCTTCATCTTGGCCGATATTTCGAGCGTGCTCTCATCCAAAGGTTTAACCTGAACTTTATTTTCAAAAGTCAAAGGCAAATCAACTGTCACTATGACTTCGGTGGGTGTTATTTTCATGTCGTGAAGCGGCTCAATCGTGCAATTCTTCTGGTTCCAGCTAGGTTTATCCGTTAGTGTCCTTCCCCAATGTTCAAACTCATGCTCCATTTCCTCAAAATATCTGTCCACAATCTCTGAGATTGTGTGCTTTCTTTCAATTGACAAAGCGATTCTCCTCCTTAGGAAACGTAAACAGGGATATCATATTCCTGTCCCTTTTTCATCTTGACCATTTCTTCCTGCGTACGTTTCATCACGTCCCTAGCTTTCAGTCTGATTTCTTCGCCTTTCTCCAAAAGTTTCGCAACATCAACCTTTATCCCAGTAACCTTTGCTAAACCTTTCAATATCTCTGCCGCGGCTTCTGGATCCGGATAATTCAGAAAACATTGCGCAAGCAAAGTTGCCGCTGGTAAACCTATTTGCGAACAGCGCATCAGCATGATCGCTTGGGGGCCAACCATGTAGCCCTCCATAAGACCCTCGACACCTTTGTCTTGAAGCATCTTAAGCATCTCTGGACTTGACCCAGCCGCGAACACTTTCAACTCTTTTGCGTCCTGCCTGTCCTCGATGGGAATACCGCTCAACGAAATCATCATCTTGACTTTCTTATTCTGCCCCCATTCAATCAAGCCGTCCATAACTTGGTAGATTATGTCAGCAGAAATCGGGGTTTCTGAGGCAGCCAGAAGGATCTTATCGTTACCGAAAATCCTTATTGGAGAATGCGGTACTCCTTCATGCAAAACGACAATTGGTGGTAGCAATCGTGAATCCAAGTAAGCCACTTCCTCCAAGCCTAACTCGTCAATCAAATGAGATGCAGCGATGACGCCTACCAAACCAGCGTCTGGAAAACCGAAAAGCATCAGCGCGCCAGATGGGATTTGTTTCTTCTCTATGATCCTAGTCTCACTCATGGCTAACCCTCAAATACTTACGAATTAGTATCGTGTAAAAGCTTTATGCATGACAGCAGAAAAAAAGCGAATATCTATTTAAAGCCGTATGAACTTTACAACAAGAGAAAATCATGGCATTAGAACGCTTGGGTTCGTCTCTTTACGAAGCAATAAGAAAGGTCTTCAAAGCCTCAGTAGTGGATGAGACCACAGTCAAAGAACTTGCTCTAGACATACAGAGGGCCCTGCTCCAAGCAGACGTGAACGTTAAGCTTGTACTAGAAATCTCAAAAAGAATAGAAGAAAGAGCACTGAACGAAAAGGTTCCACCAGGAGTTTCCAGACGTGAACACATAATCAAAGTAGTTTACGAGGAGCTGACGCGCTTTCTCGGCGAAAAACCGGTCCCTATCAAGATAGAACCGGGCAAAAGAAAGACCATCATGCTGGTAGGCATCCAAGGCTCGGGAAAAACAACAAACGGTGCAAAACTCGCCCGATACTTTCAAAAAAGGGGAATGAGACCAGCATTAATCTGCGCTGACACATTCCGACCTGGAGCCTACGCACAGCTTCAGCAGCTAGCTAACAGAATAAACGTGCCACTTTATGGCGATCCGAAAGCCAAAGACTCCCTCAAAGTAGTTAACGAGGGATTGAAACAGTTTACCGATAAAGACATTGTTTTCATTGACACTTCAGGTCGTCACAAAGAAGAGCAAGAACTGATCAAAGAAATGAAGGCACTTGAAAAGAGCATAAAACCCGACGAGGTAATGCTTGTGATAGATGGCACAATCGGGCAACAAGCCCTAGTTCAAGCAAAAGCCTTCAACGAAGCCACTCCAATAGGTTCGATCCTTGTGACGAAACTGGATGGTTCAGCACGCGGTGGCGGAGCACTATCGGCGGTTGCGGCTACAGGCGCTCCCATAAAGTTCATCGGTACAGGCGAAAAAGTGGAAGATGTGGAGCCATTTGTCCCGTCAAGGTTCGTGGGTAGACTCTTGGGTATGGGTGATCTGGAGACTCTTCTTGACAAGGTGCGTGAAGCTGAGGTCAAAGTTCCAGGGAAGAAAGCCAAGGCAATACTAAGCGGGAAGTTCACCTTAACCGATATGTACGAACAGTTCGAAGCCGTAAAGGGAATGGGCACGTTCCGCAAACTGCTGAAGATGCTTCCAGGCATGTCCTACAACATACCTGAAGAGATGCTTAACACGGCTGAAGATCGGCTTGAAAAATGGCGTGTAATGATCCAGTCAATGACTCAGCAAGAGAAGGATAATCCCAAAATATTCAATTCTTCAAGGATGAAGAGAGTAGCAAGAGGTTCAGGAACTAGTGAAAAAGAAGTAAAAGAGCTTCTTAAACAGTATGTGATGATGCGTAGGATGCTCAAAACCTTTCGAAGGAAGAAGAAACTGCCTTTCTTCGGAAAGGGCATGCCTGTTGACCTAGGCTGAGTCGAGTTTAAATCAAGGGGAAACATGCTTGGACATTCTGCAAGAAGCGTTGACGATGCTTGAACGGCACCCCCTGTGTGACCATTGTCTAGGAAGGCAATTTGCCCTGCTTGGTCACGGAATTGAGAATGACACTAGAGGAAATGCCATAAAAATGGTTCTGACGCTAAAAGTTCACGCCGCGTTTTCAAAGGATGCCGAAGCAGTTAGAACTCTCAAGACCTTGGCAACCAACGGGTTCTCAGAAATAGCACAAGAGCTACTGAGAAAAGCCAAGAAACGTGTTCGAGTAGGTTTCACTGAGAAAATGTGCTTCCTGTGTGGAGGTAAACTTAGCGACACTGAAAGCTTCACCCAGAAGGCCATCAACGCTCTCGCTCCATATGAGTATCACAATTTCTTGGTTGGCATAGAACTACCCAAAACAGTTGAGGAGCGTGAAGACGAGTTCAAATCAGAGTTCGGAGTAGCCTACGGCGAAAACATGCGTAATGAATTTGGACGCTTGATAGGGAAAAAGGTCGCTGAAGTAATTGGAAAGCCTGTTGACTTTTTGAAACCTGACATAGTCGTGCTCGTAAATCCATACGCTGACACAGTAAACCTTCAAATCAATCCATTATTCATTGCTGGAAGATACAGGAAGCTGGTCAGGGGTATACCTCAATCAAAGTGGTTTTGTTCCAATTGTCGCGGAAGAGGCTGTGAAAAATGTAATTGGACTGGAAAAATGTATCAGGAATCGGTGGAGGAGATCATCGCAAAGCCCTTTCTAGATTTCACGTGCGGTCTAAAATCATCGTTTCACGCCTCTGGAAGAGAAGACATTGATGCTCGAATGCTCGGCACGGGCAGACCGTTCGTACTTGAAATCACTAAACCCCAAAAAAGGTTTGTAGATCTTGAAAAACTTGAAAAGACTACTAACGAATTTGGTAAAGGAAAGGTTCAAGTTTCAAGCTTGCGTTTTGCAGACAAAGACGTCGTAAGACGACTGAAAAAAGGAGAAGCTACCCAGAAAGAATATCGTGTGCTGATAGAGTTTGAAAACACGATTAAAGATAAGGACATGCGGTTACTTGAGAAGAAGCTAATGAATGCATTGATCGCTCAGAAAACGCCCGTTCGTGTGCTTCACAGACGTGCAGACTTGACGCGGGAAAGGTACATATACGGCGTGAATATAAAGAAATTGTCACTTAGAAAAGCTGAGATGAAAATACGTTGCCAAGGAGG
>Ga0209048_10003779_pt1 | contig 14639 bp, 10 predicted proteins | sample FrelakmetCRP12CR_FD_187146 | JGI IMG/M metagenome (GOLD analysis project Ga0209048, IMG submission 187146) | Freshwater lake sediment microbial communities from the University of Notre Dame, USA, for methane emissions studies - CRP12 CR (SPAdes)... | ecosystem: Environmental > Aquatic >... | reverse complement strand
GCACAAATCCCGGCGCGAAGGAAAAGCTGGCGTTTTTTCTGATTTCCGGTATGCTGACCGCGATCCCATGAAAGGAACGTTCATGATCCACTCGTTGGCTTGGCCAGTCCGTCGCTGGACGCTGGTGGCTGCCTGCGTCTTGAACATAACCGCATGCCAGGCGCAGGACCAGACGTCTCCGCCGGAACCGGAAAGGAAATCCATGATCACCATCAAGACCTCCCAGGGAACCATGCAGGCGGAATTGTTCGCGGACAAGGCGCCGGAGACTGTGAAGAATTTTCTGCTGTACGTGAAGGCCGGCCACTACAACGGCACGATTTTTCACCGGGTCATCAAGGGCTTCATGATCCAGGGCGGCGGCTTCACCAAGGACTTTGCCGAGAAGCCGACCCGGGCGCCCATCCGCAACGAGGCGGCCAACGGCCTCAAGAACGTGCGTGGTACGCTGGCCATGGCGCGCACGTCCGACATCCACAGTGCCACCAGCCAGTTTTTCATCAACGTCGTGGATAACGGCTTCCTCGATTACCGCGCGTCCACGCCCGAGGGTTTCGGCTACTGCGTTTTCGGCAAGGTGACCCAGGGCCTGGACGTGGTGGACAAGATCCGCGCCGTCCGCACCGGCAACCACGGCTCGTACCGCGACGTGCCGGTGGAGCCGGTCGAAATCCTGGAAATCACCGTCCAGGCTCCGAAATAGATTTGCGCTTCGGGATGCCGGCGCCATCAGCAGCCCAACGGGTTTCCGGTCCGCAGGACGGTTAGAAGCAGTGAACTCGGCGTCTCCACCCTCCGCCCCCCGGGCGCTCCCCGACTTCTCCGACCTCACACCCGATCGCGTTATCACGCTGGTGGAGCAGGCCCTGGGCTGGCGCAGCAGCAATTTCTGCCGGCCGCTGACCAGCTACATCAACCGCGTCTACGAGGTCGAACGCGAGGATGGCGGCTGGGTCATCGCCAAATTTTACCGGCCCGGCCGCTGGAGCCTGGCCGCGCTGCAGGATGAACAGGAATTTCTGCGCGAACTCAACGAGCAGGAAGTGCCGGTGATCGCCCCCCTGCCCGGCCGCGACGGCGCCACGCTCCAGGAACACGACGGCCTGCGCTTTGCGTTATTTGCCAGGCACGGCGGACGGCCGTTGGACGAGCCCACCCTGGAACAATGGCGGGAACTCGGCCGGCTGCTGGCCCGCGTGCATGCCGTGGGCGCCCGGCATCCGCCCCGCGACCGGTTGGAACTCGATCCGCGCCGGTCCAGCGCCCGGCATCTGGACTTCATTCTGCAGTCGGAGTTCCCCACCCTCCGCCTGCACGACCAGTACGCCGCCAAAGCCCGCGAAATTCTCGACCTGATCGCCCCGCTCTTCGACGGCGTGGAACGCATCCGCATTCACGGCGATGCCCACGGCGCCAACATCCTGCACCGCCCCGGCGAGCCGTTCCGCCTGATTGACTTCGACGACATGGCCCTGGGCCCGGCCGTGCAGGATCTGTGGATGCTGCTGCCCGGCCACCTGCGCGCCTCGCGCGGCGAACTCGATCGCCTGCTGGAAGGTTATGAAACCTTCCGCGACCTTGAGCCGCAGACCCTCCGGTTGATCGAGCCGCTGCGCGCCATGCGCTTCATCCACTTCACCGCCTGGTGCGCCCGGCAGAAGGCCGACGGCGGCTTCGCCCGGCTGGCCCCGGACTGGGGCACCGCGGCCTACTGGACCCAGGAGATCAACGACCTTGAACGGCAGCGGCAGGAAATCCTCGACGCGCTCGCGTGATGCGAATTTCTGTAGGCCGCGTCTCTGACGCGGCGCCATTCTCCACAGCGGGCGCAGCAAGACTGCGCCTCTACAAAGCACGCCGGGTCGGAGACCCGGCCTACCGGCGGCGGACGCGGGCGTCGCACCAGTCCACAAACTGGTCACTGTCCTTGGGGCCGGCGGCGGTGGCGCGCAGCATCAATTTGCCGACCCCGTGAACTTCGATGGTGACTGGTTGCACACCGCCGGCCTTACGGACTTCGCCGCTGCGCCAGAGCTCCCGGCCATCGCCCTCGACGATCAAGATCACGCCGCCGTCCCGGCCGCCGTCGTCCAGGCCGACCATGGCCGTGAATTCGTCAAACAGTCCGTGCAGGTCGAATTCGACCGGCACACCCGCCTTGACGCCCAGACCTGCCGCATACTTCCGCCCGCCGATAACCAGGGGCTTACCGCCCGCCGACACATTGAGGCCGACGCGCTCCAGCCGATTGTTGACGGCCGGGCGCAACGGCTCCAGTTCGCTCAACGCATACTCGGGGCGCGTCAGCCCGTCCAACGAAAAGGTCAGGGTTCCGACCGGATTGGTACTGATGACGCCGTCATCCCAGACGCTGGTGACCTGGACCGCATAGGATTTCCCATAGGCCAGGTTCCGGAGGGGAAAGACCCGCTCCCTGGTGCCGCCCTGGCAGATGCCGTCGAGGGACACCCGGAACGATCCAATGCTGCTGGTGCCCGGCTGGTCCCAGTGTAACGTCACGCGCTCCAGTCCGCTCAACTCGGCTTCGATGGCGCCGGGATGGCTGCAGGGGGAATTGTACCAAGGCGCCGGCGCGAAGGTGACCGTCCAAGCCATCTCCGTGGTGGCCCCGGGCCGGACTTCCACGGTCGCCCAACCCTGATGATTCGAGATCTTCACGGGCCACTTGCCCGCGGTGGCCCTGGTGATCGTGAAGTTTTTGCCGGGCGGATAGACGAACCGCAGCTCATAGGGGTCGTTTTGAATGATGCGGCTCCGGCCCTTGAACGTGTTGGCCGCGACATCGTGCTGGAGGCTCAGCAGGTCGAGCCAGCCCTGAGTCATGTGCCGGCTGGTGGAAATCAGTTGGATGTCCGCGGTGGCGGGCAGCAGCGTGAGCACCTTGCAACTGGTCGGCCCTACCACGGTGCTGTAACCATTGAGATAAACGCCAAGATATTCCTTGTTCCAGAAATCATAGACATGCACCGGCTGGTTGGTGGCCAGACCCAGTTCGTTCCAGTCCAGGCGCATCGGCCGGTTGCGCTGCTCGTCGTAATTGAACAGCCCGACCACATCGTAGCGGCGGCCCAGGTGGTTGACCTTCAGATCCCACACCGGTTTGTGCAGCGCGCTGGGGAACAGGTCCAGCGGCCGGATATCCACGGCCGGGTAAATGCGCCGGTACAATTCAACCCGCTCGTCCGAGAGGTCCATCATCCGGTCGCTGGCCATCAAGGCCTGCCCGGTCAGCCCCTGCAACGTGGCCCACGCCCGCGCCTGCTCGATCGTCAACGGGGCATGCACCATGACGTTGTCCGCATCGCCATACCACACGACGTTATGCAGGAAATAAAAGCCCATGGTCGCATCCAGCGCGATTCTGAAACCCATCCAGCCCGGCACCACGTCGGCGCCGGTGCGCCAGCCGTCCGTGAGGCCGACGCCTTCGAGCGGGATCTCCCAGCAGCCCAGCAGATAGCGCCGGCTGCCGATCGCCTCGTGGATCGTGCGCAGCGTTTTGCGATAGAGCTCCACAGGCTGTTGGGAAGGGTTCTTCATCTGACCCGCCAGCCGCTTGTATTCGTCCACCACGCACGGCTGGCCATCGATCTTGAAGTAGTCATAACCCCAGCGCGTCAGGGTGGTGAAGAGGTCCTTCAGGTAGGACTGGCCCTCGTCGGTGGAGGGATCCACCAGGTAGTTGCCCTCCCAGGTGTCCGAAAGCGAGGTGCCGTCGGGCTTCAGCAGGAAGGCGTTGGGATGCGCTTTGATGACCTGCACGTTGCTCTGGCCGTGCGGGGCAATCCACAGCGCCGGCTTGAGCCCCAGCTTGCGGATGTCGGCCGCCAGGCTCTGCATGCCGTCGGGGAAGCGGTTGTTGATCGTGGTCCAGTCGCGGTTATTGTTGTAGCCGCGGCCGAGCCCCTCCCAGCCATCGTCAATCTGCACGTAGTCCAGCCCGTACGCCTTCAGGTTGTCCGCCAGCCACCGGGCGTTCCGCCGGACCTCGTCCGCGCTGATTTCGTAGAAGTAGAAGTACCACGAACACCAGCCGGACGGCGGCACCGGGAAGCTGGACTTGTCGATCGGCCGGTAATAGGCGATGTGCAGGTTGTCGCGGTAGTAGTGGTCGAGGACGGTGCCGTCTGTCAGACGTACCTGGTCCTGGTCCGGCAGGAAGACGCCCTGCGCCACCGGCGTCTGCACTTCGCCCAGCGTCATGAAGAACAGCTCGGGATTCGCGCCGTCCCGGATGCGGCAGGGCCAGGCACGCTCCCCGCCCGGCGCGGCGGCGCCGGTGAATACGCCGGCTGAGAGCAACAGGGCAAAAACCAGGGTTTGAGTTTTCACGATGATATCTCCGAGCCACTTGAAATACTCGAATAACCCGGCGACAGAGCGCCGGGGCTACAACCCAACGATGTTGGAAGCCCATGATTATGCTGTAGCCGCCCCGCTCTGTCGGGGCGCTCGGACGAGTTATTCAAGAGGCTCCATTTAAGTCTGAGGACACGATCCCGTAGCTGCCGGGCGACCGGGAGATCCCCGACTGGCACGAACAGCAGATCATTCCCGGTATCCGGCGGCGGCTGAGGCCAGCCGCCCTCCATCACAAACGATGCAACCCCTCTGCTGGAGGGCGGTCGGCCGCGACCGCCGTAAGTATCATCACAGCGGCCGGATCCAGACGTTGCGGAACCGCACCGGATTACCGTGGTCCTGGAGATAGAGCGGGCCCTTTGCGACCAGGCCGTTCAGCGGCGCGGCCGTCGTGGACTCTTGGCCTACCGGGATATGATCCTGGATGAGCACGCCGTTCTGTAGCACGGTGAACGAGCCGGGCTGCACCTTGCCGTCCGGCAGCGCCTTGGGCGCGTGGAAGATGATGTCATAGGCCTGCCACTCGCCGGGCTTGCGGCAGACGTTGACCAGCGGCGCGTTGTGTCCGTAGAAGGCGCCGCACTGGCCGTTCGGATAGGTCTTGTTGTTGTAGTTGTCGAGCACCTGAATCTCATAGCGGCCCATGAGGTACACGCCGCTGTTGCCACGCCCCTGGCCTTCGCCTTGCACGACCGAGGGCGAAGCCCATTCCACGTGTAACTGGACGTCGGCAAACTCTTCCTTGGAAAAAAGCCCGCCGCCGGGTGTGGTTTCCATGACGCCGTTTTCCAGCTTCCATTTCGGTTCGGGGCTGCGCTCGCCGCGGAACTTGGACATGTCCTTGCCGTCGAACAGCACGATGGCATCCGACGGCGGACCGCCGACCGGTCCGGGATCAACGACCGCTGGTTCCTGATCTTTGTTTGGCGTATCCGCCGCGGCAGCCGGCCGCACGCAGGCCGCGAGCAGCAAGCCCGCCCAGGCGATGACGTGCAGCCATTTTACCGAGTTCCTTGAGTTCTTCATGGCATGTTTCCTTGTGGGTTGTTGTCCGCCCGATCCACGGACTGCGCTGGATCTCAGCGGACTGGTTTAACGGTCATAATCGGCACTTGGCAGAACGTGAGCGCGGCGATGCCGTTGGCGCCAGTTAATAGGTTATCCGGGTTCCAGGCGCGGTCCTTCAGGTAGGTGACCTTCTGCGCCGTGGAAGGGGCGGACAGTTTGAGCTTGAGCAGATTGCCGGACACGCTGCCCGCGGCGACGTTTTCTTTGGCCCCCTCCAGGTAAAACTGGCTCGCCAGCGCATCCGTCCAGACGACCGGCTGGTCAAATTCGAGAACCAACTCCTCTTTCTTGAAGTTCGTGTAGTAGGCGCGCGTGAGATTCGGCGGCGTGATGGAACCGGTGACGGCCTTGCCGTAGAGGTCCCGTTCCATCAGGGGGCTGATCAGGCGCGCAAATTCCCCCCAGCCGGGCAGCGGATAATGGCAGCCGCCGGGGGGCTTGATGCCCAGCGTGGACATGACGCTCAGGTGGGCATACAGCGCCGGCAGGTCGCGCTGCACCTCCCGCAACATGTCGCTGGCGTCGGTGCCGCCCATGCTGCAGGCGTTGGGCCAGATCTGAAAGACGTAATAGTACTGGAGGTTGGGGAAATCCTCTTTCCAGGCCGCCGACATGTCCACGAAGTACTGCTGGTAGGTTTCCCAGCCATAGCGGCCGGAAGCGCCCGCCGCGCCCTGGTTGTTTTCGCCCTGGTGCCACAGAACCCCGCGGATACCGTGCGTCAGCCGGGCCTGCTGCACGCGCCACAGCATCCGCCCATAAATCGTCGCGACGTCCGTCGGCTCGGCGGGACTGCGCTGGTGCATTTCGATCAGCGTCCCCCCGACGGCGCCGTTGATGATGCAGATCGGGATCTTCTGGCTTTCCACCAACCGCTTGGCGAGTTCCATGCCCCAGTAACCGAGTTGCAGCTTCTCGCCCTGGCGGTCCTTCCAGACCGCGTTGCCCCATAGCTTCATCCGGGCGTTCTGGGGGTCGCCCGCCGTGGTGCCATAGCTGCGAATCCAAGCGCTGTCATAGGGCGGCGCCTGCTCGCCGGTGTCCGTCGCCAAGGCGTTGGACTGCCCGTCAATCAGGTAGGCGTCGCCGCACACCAGGTTGGTCACGGTGTGCAGCACGGTGTCGCGGCCCCCGGCCCGGGAGCCGAACTCCACCTTGTACTTGATGAGACCCGGCTTCAGCCGGACCGCGAAGGCATACGCTTTGTCGGCCGCGAGCTTCCGGCTGTCGTCCTTGTAAAGCTGGGCCCCCGCATAGACCCGTAGGAAGACGGCGTCGGCCGCCTCGTTCAAGGTTCCGTAATAATACAGCGTGCCTTCGTTTTTGTCGTCACGGGCATAGAATTGATTGTCCTCCGGCTTCTCGTCCTTGCCGGGGATGCGCTCCACCCATTTGTCCTTCGCCGGCTCGGTGACCGTGAGCGTGGCCGTGTGAACGATCTCCGCGCCGCCGTTGCTCAGCGCGAGCGTGACGATCAGCGGACCGCTGTTTTGCGCGCGCTTAAGGATCAGTTTCCCGGGCGCCGTTTCCTTGATCACCGCCAGCCCTGCAACCGTCCACGCATATTTCAACTGGCCGGCGCCTTTCGCCTGCATCTGGGCCAGGTTGGCAATCACCGGCACGACTTCGATGGGCTCCCGTCCATTCCACTTGGCCGGCGCTTTCACGGTGAACACCGGCTCCGGGATGTCCTCCCGGATCGTGATCGGGATGTCCCTGGTCTTGGTCTCACGAGCATAGACCGCGCGGAGCTGCAGGACGAGCGCTTTATCGCCCACCACGCGGCCCGCGGGGAATGTGAACGAAAGCCGATCCACAGCGGCAACCGTTTCCCGGCCGTCGCGTTTGAGCACCCAATACACCTTCTGCGCGCCACCCGCCTTGGCGGCAAACGTCATGCTCTGGCCCTCGGCCACAAAAGCCTGCGACGGCAACACCTGGAACGCGCTGCCCGGCGGCACGAGGGCGCCGACCAGCGTTTGCAGGGGCTTCTGGTTCTCGTATTCCAGCTTGATCCAGTCGGCGGACCGGGCCACCTTGGAAATCCGCACTTCATCCAGGTCGCCGATGAAATCGTAGTTGTTGTACCAGCCGCCCAGCCACAGCCGGGCCGGGTTCTTGATGTTCAGCGTCGGCGTCGCGGAGCCGTCCAGCCGGCCATTGATGTAAAGCTTCCCCGTCCCCCGGCCGTACGTGTGCGCGACGTGCAGCCATGCGCCCATGGGCAGCGTGCTGGCTCCCTCGACGTCGGAGAAGTCGCTGTCGATGTGCACGTGCGGCGGGCTGCGGAATTGCATCCGCACCTTGCTGCCTTGATTGCCGCCTTCATTGCCCCAGCCGATGATGGTGGAATTCGGCTGCTCCGCCCGGAACCAGGCTTCGGTGCTGTGCGCGTCGGCCCCCGATGGATAGTTCGTAATCTGTTCCCCGCAGAAAATGCCCTGTCCGCCGCCCAAATGCCGGGCGGGGCCGATCATGCCCGCGGTCGCCGTCGTGCGGACATTGGTGGAATTCAGCGTGCCCACCTCGTCCTGCACCGGCTCGTTCATGTGCCAGACGCTGACGAAGCCGTTGGCCTCATTGAACACAACCGATCCGCTGAATTCGTTGGTGGCGTCGGCCTTGCCCCAGTACATTTTGATCTGCTGGCGTGCCTGGCCCTTGATGGCGGGGATGCGCACCCAGACGCAGGCGGTCCCGTTGGAGGTATCCCAGTCCTCGACTTGGTACGCCAGCGGCTGGCCGGTGCTGTCGGCGAAGCGGACGTCCTCGCCCTGCGCCTTGGCCTGGGAGAAATCGAAATTGTCCTTGGTCAGGCGCACCAGCAACGGGAAGTTTTCCTCCACGGCCGCAGCCGGCAGATTTGCGCCCTCGGGCGTGGTCAGGATGTAGAGCGATCCGGAATGCTGCCAGCCCGGATATTGGGCCGGCGCCGCGGTCAGCAGCGCCAGGAATGACAACAGCCCGAGCCAGGATTTACGCGTCATAGGTGGAAGCCTTCATTTTTGCAGAAACCTTAGAGATTTTGCGCGGCGGTGGCAACAGAATACAATCGCCGCAGCGTGATGGGTCATTGAGGTGGTAGCCTCCCAGCGACCTTTCCCGACCGCGCTGCGCGTGTCGGGATGGAGGCGAAATTCAGGCTCCGGCCACACAAGGTGGCCGGGAGCAAAAAATCGCAGATGCGCCGCAGCTTCTCCTGTGGGCGGGGCATCCTTGCCCCGCGCCCGCGGAAGGACGCCGGCTGCTTTTTTCAGCTTCTGCGGCCTCGCTTAAAAACTGCTTGCGCCACTGCGCCAGCGTTGTACACTCGCATTATTCGGTTGAAACACCTAGCGAACCAATCCGAAAGCATCTCGTAAAGCTGAAGGAGGGGACCATCATGAAGCACACCGTCAAGCTGGCCCGGCATCTATGGCTGGCCGGCATCGTTTTCGGCTTGGCGTCGGCGCAGCTTTTGCGCGCCCAAACGAATGCCGGCGATCGGGACAAGACGCCCGCTCAACCGCCCGTGCAGGGTGACCAGCCGACGAAAGCGCCTGAGCAAGCAAAACCTGCCACAGCGGAGGAATGCGCACCGGCTGCCATCGGGCAAGTCGAGGTGTGCCTCTCCCTCGTCAGCTTCGACCGGAAGGATCTGGAGGCGGTGGCGCGCCAGTCGCCGGGCGCCAGCGTGCGGGCGGTGGATGTGCTCGCGCTGTGGCGTGCGGGCAAAGGGCGGCTGGTGACCTCCAGTACGACGCAATCCACTCTCGGTGAACAAATGACCATCAAAGACGTTTTGGAATGGCGTTACCCGCAAAGTTATGAACCCTTTCTTCCCTCGACGCTCGACAACACCTCGTCCAATTCAACAAGGAAAATAGATACTACGATGCCGATAATTACCTTGGCGCCGGTGGATTTCCAGACTCGTGAGATCGGAATGATATTCATTTGCAACGTCACTTGGGACAACGGCCTTAAAATCTTCGATATGACCATGGTGCCGGAGCTTACAACGAAGGAAGAGCCGGAGGAGCCCATCTATAAGCACGTTTCACCAGCCGGGACGAATATGTTATTCATCTTCCAACCAGCGTTTCAGACCAAAACCGTGACGGTGAAAGCAAGATGTACCGATGGGGAGACCATCGTTTACAACAGCGACGTCTTGAATCAGGGCAATGATGAAATGACCTACCTGCTGATCACCCCGTACCTGATTCATCCTTGACGCGGCCGGCGCTGCCAAGGTCACGTTCGGCCCACAGGACATCTTCACAGGTTGATGGGGTGAGGGGTAGCATGGGACAGATGGCACATGGGTCGCCTGCGTCCCCTGCATCTCATCAACCACGGGGAAGCGCCGCATGAACCCGGGCTTCATCCCGCCACATTCCGGCGGCTGATCAATTCCAACCGCTTCTCCCCGGAGCGGAACGTGTCAACGTTCCGGCGCCCAAAGAAAACAAACAAAACCCGAAGATCCTCCCCGCCGCGCTTCCGGGCAACGCCGGCAGCCCCTGCCCCGTCCTGATTTCCTGGGTTCCAAATAATCCATGCCTGTTTTCCGCGCCACGGCATTAATGGCGCGCGACGGATAGAATGACCAGGACCGTCGCGCCGTAGAGCGCGAGGACCGCCAGCAGGGGGACGTCGGTCAGCAGGATCTGTTCCGGCCGGTCCCCGCGCTCGTGGCGGTACACGAGGTCCAGGTAGCGGAACAGGCCAAAGATGACGAAGGGGACGGTCAGCACCAGGCGGTCGGTGCCGAATTTCGCGACGGTGTCGGGCCACAGGGTGTACAGTGCATAACAGACCAGCGTGGCGGCGGCAATGATGGCGATGAGCTGGTCGAGCAGGCGCGCGTTGTACTGCTGCAAACTGTGGCGCGTCGGGGCGTCGGTCGCCGGATCCACCACGATTTTCTCGTGGCGGCGTTTGCAGAGCGCCAGGAACAGCGCGAGCAGCATGGCGCACAACAGCAGCCAGCGGGAAATGGCCACATGGATCACCACCGCGCCGGCCAGGGCGCGCAGGACGAAACCGGCGGCGATCACGAACAGATCCACCAGGGCCACCCGCTTCAGCCCCAGCGAGTAGGCCAGTTGCAGCACGACATAGCCGCCGGTGACCCAGAACAGATCGCGCGCCAGCCAGCCGCTCCAGCCGAGGCCCGCCGCGAGCAGGGCCGCGGCCAGCGCCAGCGCCGCCGGCACCCCGAGCTCGCCGGCGGCCACGGGCCGGCGCTGCTTGGTGGGATGCGCGCGGTCCAGTTCCCGGTCGCGCACGTCATTGATCAGGTAAATGCCGCTGGACACCAGGCAGAAGGCCAGCATGGCCTGGCACACCGCGCCGAACGCCTGCCAGCCCACCGCCTGCTGGCGGTCGCCTAACGCGAACACGAAGGCGGCGAAGACGATGAGATTCTTCGTCCACTGCTTGACCCGCAGCGCGCGCAACAGCAGCCAGGGCCGGCGCACCGTCATGCCGGACCTCCGGCGGCCGCCACGCTGCGCGGATGCACGGCGCGCGGCCGACGGCGGCCGCGTGCGCGCAGCAGCAACTTCCACACCATCCAGCGCGCCTCGCGGACAATCTGCAGGTTCATTTTAGACTGCCCTTCCCGGCGCTCGACGAACACGATCGGCACCTCGACGATGCGGAAGCCGAACAGCCAGGCCGTGTGGGTCATCTCGATTTGAAAGGAGTAGCCGTTGGAACGGATGGCGTCGAGGTTGATCGTCTCCAGCACGCTGCGGCGGAAGCACTTGAAGCCGCCGGTGGGGTCCAGGATCGGCAGGCCCGTGATCCACCGGGTGTACAGCGCGGCGCTCTTGCTGAGCAACAGTCGGCTCATCGGCCAGTTCATCACGCGGATGCCGCCGATGTACCGCGAACCCAGCACGAGGTCGGCGTTCTGCGCGGCGGCCATCAGGCGCGGCAGGTCGGCGGGATCGTGCGAGAAATCGGCGTCCATCTCGCAGACCAGGGCGTAATCGCGCGCCAGCGCCCACTGGAAACCGGCCAGGTACGCGCGGCCCAGGCCCTGTTTGGCTTCGCGGTGCAGCACATGCACCCGCGCATCCGCGGCGGCCAGACCGTCCAGGATCCGGCCCGTGCCGTCCGGCGAGTTGTCATCCACAAACAAAATATCCACCGCGGCACTGGCGCGCTCCACGGCTTGCACCAGGTTGCGAACGTTGTCTTTTTCGTTGTAGGTGGGCACCACCACCAACGCCGGATTCATGCCTTCACTCTATGCGAACAGTGGAAAAACAGCAAGTCGCGGATTGCCGCCGGCTGTTTCACGGGTATAGTAGGGGCGTTATGGCCATCCACCTCGAGATTCGCACCTATGGCGATCCGGTCCTGCGCGCGCCGGCGCGGCCCGTGGCGGGCGTCACCGCGGAACTCCGGCAGCTCGCTCGGGACATGGTCGCCGCCCTGCGGGCCCGGCAGGGCGTCGGCCTGGCCGCCTGCCAGGTCGGCCGCCGCGAGGCCCTCTGCGTCATCGAGGTGCCCGCCCGGTACGACACCGACGAGACCACCGGGCTGCGCTGGCATCCCGACGTGGAGATGCCCTGGACGCTGTTCAATCCGGTGATCGTCCGCGCGTCGGCGGACGAAGAAACCAGCGAGGAAGGGTGCCTGAGTTTTCCGGACATCGTCGCGCCGATTCTTCGCTCCGTTGAAATCACCCTGCGCTACCTGGATGCGGATGGCCAGCCGCGGGAACGGGTGGTGCGCAAATTCCTGGCGCGCGTGGTGCAGCATGAACTCGATCATCTCGCGGGCAAGCTGCTGGTGGACCGCATGAGTTCCCTGAAGAAAATCGCCCTGCGCGGCCAACTGCGCCGGCTCAAGCAGGAGACCGAGGCCGAACTGGGGCTGGCCTGAACCGTCGGGCGGGCCGGAGCATAGGCCCGCCGGTGTGGTGTGCATGTACAGGACAGGCTGGAACCTGCCGCCTTTTGCCCGTCGCCACCCTGTGGTACCCCGGGCGGGAATTGAACCCGCGACCTCCGGATTAGGAATCCAGCACTCTGTCCATCTGAGCTACCGGGGCAATACGTTCCAAGATAATAGGATCGGTATGATCCGGAACATTGGGCTGGCAATGCCGGGACATATTTGGGGCATTTCTCTGTGACGGCAGGCTTCGCTAAGCTGCCGCCCAAAAGAGGAGCAATCCTGAGCAAGACCTATCGTCGAAAATGGTTCCATCGGGGAGCGATTATACGCCAACGCAAGGACTCTTTTCAAGTCGAGATCAATGCGCACGGCAATCGCTCCCCGCGGGTTAAACTTGATGGGGTTTCAGATTTATAAACTCCGACATGGCAGAAAGGTCCCAGGCACGGTCGAGCCTGTGAACGGGGCCTGGCGGGCTTTCTAGCAGCCTGTCGGACTTTGCATGTAAGTCGTTACTAATCAACTAATACCATTTCTTACGCCGTGTTGATAGTCACGCTGTTATGAATATTCCGGTTCTAAGTCCGACAGGCTGCTCGAGCAAGGCATGAAACTTGCTCCGCTAGAAAGCGCGGAAACGAAAGGGGACGTCGATGAAGATTCTGACCACAAGCATTAAAATGTTGGCGGGGGCTGCGGCCATGGCTGCGGTCGCTTTGATCTATACCCCCGGTCTCCAGGCTGCGTCGGAGACCACAGCCACGCACAAGGCTGAAAAAACCGGGCATGAACGGCATCCGCATATCCGTGCCGCCATACACGAATTACGCGAGGCCCTGCACGAGATGAAGGAAGCCGATCATGACTTTAGCGGTCACCGGGTAGCGGCGATGCAAGCGGCTGAAACCGCCGTGGAGCAACTTCGGTTAGCCTTGGAAGCCGACAAGAAATAAGCGTATACCCTAGCTCGGTAACAGCCCGGCGGAGTTGGGGTTCCCCGGCAGCTCGATCAGGACGGCGACGGAAAGCGGCTCCATGACGCGGCAGATCCACAGAGGCGCTCAGCGTAAAACAGGAAAGTGCGACGTTTTGCGTGTCCGTGGAGCAGTGCTAACGCATGCATTCCGATGAAAGCCGAATATGCAACCTTTGCTACAGCGCGCAGATGATGGCCGCCGGACGGGCTGGCTGATCTTGCTGATCTTCAGCGTGCTCGCCGTCGGCATTGTCACCGCGGGCTACGTCGTCTATCAGAACTTCGAACAACGTTATCGCAGCGAGATGGAGAGCCAACTCTCCGTGATTGCGGAGTTGAAGGTGGATGAGCTGGTGCGATGGCGTAAGGAGCGATTGAGCGATGGCGGCCTGTTTGTCCAGAACCTCACCATCTCCGCCTTGGTGCGTCGTTTTCTCGAAAAACCGGAGGACGCGGAAGCCCGCCGGCTGATTCAAACTTGGATCGAAAAGGTCCAAGCCGCTGATAAGTATGATCGGGTGCGCTTGCTGGATACGCAGGGCGTAACGCGCCTATCCATCCCCGACGACCAGCACCCCCTCTCGGCCACGGTTTATCAGCGCATCCCGGAAGTCCTGCAATCGGGGCAGGAGACCTTTCAGGATTTTTACCGCGATGACCATGACCAGCGCATCTATCTATCGGTGCTGACTCCCCTTCACGATGCCGCAGACACCAACCGTCCGCTGGGCCTTATCGAGCTGCGCATTGATCCGGGAGTCTATCTTTATCCCTTCATCAAACGCTGGCCGACGCCGAGCCGGACCGCCGAGACGCTGCTCGTCCGCCGGGAAGGGGACGCGGCTGTCTACCTGAACCAACTCCGGTTCCAGACGAATACCGCGCTGAACCTCCGCGCGCCATTGAATCTCCGCACACGGCCCGCGGCGCAGGCCGTCTTGGGTCGCGAAGGCATCATGGAAGGCAAAGACTACCGGAACGTGCCGGTGGTGGCGGCGCTGCGCACCATCCCCGATTCGCCGTGGTCGCTGGTTGCCCGCATGGATGCGGCGGAAGTTTATGCGCCGTTACACGAGCGGTTGTGGATGGTGATCATCATGGTTGTCATCCTGCTCTTCGCCACAGAAGCCAGTGTGGTCTTGATCTGGCGGCAGCAGCATGCCCGGCTTTACAAGGAGAAGTATTGGGTCTCCGAAGCCTTGCGTCAGGAACAGATCTTGATGCTCGCCCTGATGCAGAACGTGCCCGCCTACATTTACTTCAAGGACACGGCCAGCCGCTTTCTCCGCATCAATCCGTTCTTGGCCAAGTTCTT
>Ga0209048_10003778_pt1 | contig 14640 bp, 6 predicted proteins | sample FrelakmetCRP12CR_FD_187146 | JGI IMG/M metagenome (GOLD analysis project Ga0209048, IMG submission 187146) | Freshwater lake sediment microbial communities from the University of Notre Dame, USA, for methane emissions studies - CRP12 CR (SPAdes)... | ecosystem: Environmental > Aquatic >... | reverse complement strand
CCCAGTCGGTCTGCCCCAGGTCAGGATCAGGGTGGCGTCTGAGTCCCGGACGTTCATTTCTGTTCTGACCGGGTAACTGGTCGAGTCAGTCTCATTCAGGGGGTATCGGTCAGGAATTGGTCCGTCATCAGCCTTTCGCCCCTTCGGACACCAGCCACCGCAAGGGATATTGAGGGATAAGGCAGCATCCAGGGCCGCTCGGTCTACGCCGGTCTGGCCACCGGAGATAATTTTGAGCGCCCTCGGAATCAAACCCATCGGATCGGATTCTCGTCAGTCAATATTGTCACTTTCATCGAGGCCAATAATAATCCGAAAAGCATTGAATGGCCATAACTATATTAATATCTTTATAAAAATTGATTATTACCATTTGACTACAATGCCCATACCTGATATTTGATAAAGGAAAACAGACAGAAGCCCGGTATTAACGGTACCGACCCTACTCAACCTCAAAAGGACCGACATTTTTCAAGAAGGAGAACTGAAATGGCCATCTGGTTAATCCGGGCTGGACGACATGGGGAATACGAGCAGAAATTCATCCAGGAAAATCGGGTCTACGTTACCTGGGATGATCTGAACGAAAGCCTGGCAAAGCTCAAACATCGGGCTGAGTTGACCGCTCTGATTACCAAACTTTACCCAGATAGAAAGCCCAACACAGTCCGGAATTGGACAGGTCAGGTTTGGCCTTTTGCTCACGAGATGTCGGTAGGCGACCTGGTTGTGGTACCTTTGAAGGCCCAGCCTGCTATTCAGATTGGCGAGATCATCGGAGACTATCAATTTGAACCAGCAGGACCCTCTCCATACTTCCACTGGCGGGCTGTTAAATGGATCGGTGAAGCGGTTCCCCGTTCCCATTTCGGCAAGGATCTGCTCTTTTCCATCGGCGCATTTATGACAATCTGCCGGATCAAACGGAACAATGCCGAATCCCGTTTTGCTGCCATGAGGGCCAACGGATGGAAGCCGGAATCGATTACGTTCAAGCCCAAGCCTCCTGTCCCCACCTCTACTGATGAAGAAACAGAAAATACTGATCTTGAAGAACTCGCCCGAGACCAGATCGCCCAGTTGATAGCGGCCAGGTTTAAGGGCCATGGATTAACCCGCCTTGTGGAGGCCATTCTTAAGGCCCAGAGTTATGTGACCTACCTGAGCCCAGAGGGAGCCGATGGTGGGGCTGACATCCTGGCCGGTGCGGGGCCACTCGGCTTCGGGATTCCTCGGTTATGCGTCGAGGTCAAATCTGGGGATGCTCCTATTGATAGACCGGCGGTGGATAAACTTCTCGGTGCTGTGACCAAATTCGGAGCGCAGGAAGGTTTGTTTGTCTCCTGGAGTGGGTTCAAAAGTAACGTTCAGAAGGAAATGGCCGCCAGCTTCTTCCGTGTGCGTTTATGGTCGCAGAAAGAACTGTTGGAAGCCTTATTTTCACAGTATGACCGCCTGGATGAAGATATCAAGGCCGAGTTACCATTAAAGCGTATCTGGACAGTCGCCGCGCAGGAGGACGAATAATATTTATGGCCATCGGAAACAACAACCAACAAAGGTGATTTTGAATACCTGTTATATGGGGGTGCGTTTAATGCGGAATCAAATTTCATCTCTTGATGCCTTGTCCATCAGAATGGGAACGACATGCAGGATTTCCTGAAAAATATCCTCAATTACTACGCTGCGTTCACTGAAACGCGTTTCTCCAGCAGAAGCACCCTAAAGTATCAGTGGACCAATGACATCTCACTTACCCTGGATGTCTCCTTTTTCCCCGAATTCCGTCGTCTTTGGCTCAACAAAATCAGTTCGGTAGACGCCAGCCCTGTAGAAATCCGGCATCGTCAATATTTGATCTCACTATCAGCCCAATCCTTCCTTGAGCAATTGGAAGGCGAATTCCATGGTGGTCATGACCTGAACGCCCTAAAAGGTTTTATCCGCCAAGAAGCAGAACGAGAGCCCAAGCCTGAACCACCGCCAGAAGAACGGGAAATATTTCGCGAGGGGATCAGGCAGTACAACCTATCTCTTCGCAAAGCCATCGAGGAAATCGTCCGGAATCTTCAAAATGATAAGATTGGGCGGCTTCAGGCGGAGTTCCTGATTCGTCAGTTTCCACCCTTTTCCCTAAATCTTAGGAACCTAACCCAGGAAATCTTCCGCACTCTCCAAGGCTTCGCGCAAACTGCTCGGGACGAGGAGGATTACTTCGAACAGTTGGGCAGGTACCTCCGAGGGCGTGACTACGACCTGGTTCTTTTTGACCTTTACTATCTCTTGATGGGCTTTCGGTCCGCCAGTGACTTTGGAAGCGTGTATCTCTTCTTCGATTCCATCGGCGGGGACCCAAAAGAAAATGGAGAAATCCAGACCGAGTATCCCCTTTTCTTCATCGAGGTCACTTTCGGCAGCGAAGCCGGGGACTCTATCCGGCTTCAGATTCCGAATGATTTCATTTTGATCAATACGCCCGCCCTTAATACTTTTGAATTCGATTCCCCCCTCACTCTGCCACGTGCCTCGTCCTTCAAGGAAGCCGTCTCGATCCTGAAGCAAATGGATTATTACCTGGATGCAGAGTATCAAGTCTCCCGCAAGGAAATAACTCTGAGCGACGGGTTCTATCAATTCGCTGGAAAAGCCAATAATAAGCCACCTGTTCGATACCGTCTCGGTTTCCAGGTTATCCGGGATGAGGACAAGCGGCTACTTGATTACTCCGAATTGATGACAAGGATCGAAAAGGGCATGTCCTCAAAGCTGGGTGACTTTGTTGATACCTACGTTCATAAAAACGTCACCAACACGACTGAAGAAACGGAACGGAATTTCCGGGAACGCTACCCATCTGGCTCTGCCAAGTCATTTATCGCCGACAACCCCTTGCCGTTGAACATTGAACAGAAGAAAATCCTGCTGGCCTTGGCCAATCAAAAGAACCGGGTCATCACGGTGGGAGGCCCTCCCGGGACCGGAAAGTCACATACGATTGCGGCCATTGCCTACTGGGCCAATCAGAACGACCGGTCCGTTGTGATCACCTCCCACAAGCAAGAGGCTCTGGGCGTCGTGGATCGGATGTTGAGCGACAAGTTTCGGGATCTCCATCCCATGGCCAAGCCATCCATGATCCGCTTGACCCGGAGTGTTGATCTTTCGAAGATTTCTTCGCTCAATGAAATAACCAACTCACTCGCGCAACCTGCCATTGATGCCGCCGTTAATAGAGCCTCTTCTTTTTCGGAAGCCGCCGTCAATATAGACAAACACAAGATCGAAGAGAAGATATCCGCCGAGGTCGATGTTGTAATCAAACAGGCCCGGAAATATCCAGACGCGACTCGGGATCTGATGGCATATCTGGCCCTTGAAGAGGAGCTTCTACGGAAAGGGATTCTCGAAGAAAACATAGGTAGACCGGCATGCGCCCTCCATGAAGAAATTTCCTCTCTGGAAGAATTTGTCAAACGGTTTGATTCAAATGCCCGTCGCTTCGATAAATTATCCCTGAATAGCCTGATCGAAATATTCAGGAAACAGCAGGAAATACAAGAAGTCCAGAAGGCCTGTGAAACTGTCAACCGGCTTTCCTTCGCGAAGGATTGGCTCAACCTCGTCACACAGGACCGTGTGGAAGCAATTCCGATCCTGGAACCCATCCTCGATACCCTTTCCGACGTATTTGATAATGAAAAACCTCTTCGGGATCTTCAGGTCATCCCGGTGGAAGAGAAAAAAACCAGCCTGTTTCAGGCGATTTCCACTATCGTCGATTTGAGGACCATCGCCGGCCGTTTAGAAGAAATGGCCAATCTCAAACCCACCAAGCTCCTGATCCTGAAAAATCAGAACTACGAACAGGCAAGATTCCGTATTACGGAGGACTTCCCTGCCTTCGAGGAATATCATCAAAAAAGGAAACGGTCATGGAAAGACCACCAACGGGATGTTGCTGCCGCTCTTGACCGGTTGGCCGCCTTGAAAATGGAGACAGCCTACAACGAGGGCTTCGTGTATAATCTCGGCCGCGAATCCTATGACTTTGGAGTCCTGGCCAAAGCCCGCACCGACCTTGACCATATTCGGTTCAGAGGTCTCATTGAAGGCATCTCCCAGACAGCAAAAAAGGATCGGATGGATCTGACCCTTCGGGAGATCAAAACCGCTCTCGAAGGGATCCGGTCTGCCGGTCAATACTTGGCAGCGGTTGAACAGGTCGAAAACTTCAAGAAGACGACTGGATTGGAGGCACTGGACCATGCCGCCCTGTTCACCCTCCTGGAGGGAATTCAACCAGTCGTCGTGGATCTGAAGCCGGAAATACTGGATGCCCTTCGTACACTCAAGGAATACTACGCCGCACTGCTCAAGAAAGCATCCATCGATTTTGATAACCTCGGCACCCTTTTCCGGCTTGAAAGCCTTCTCGAAGACGAAAAGAAATTGTATGACCTCATCAAACTCAATGCTAAGCTGAGTGGGAATGATGGCACGCTTCTCAGAATTGACGAGCCCTTCCGGGAGCTTTACGTTATCCAGCAGAGAATTACAGAACACCAGAACGACCTGCGCCTAAAAAATCTTCTCCAACACGGAGCGGATGCAGAGCGGATCAAGGCGCGCGTATCCAGTGGGAAGCGTCTCACGACGGATTATGTCAAGCTCCTCCTGTCCAGCTTCGCCTGCATTATTGCCGAACCGGAGGCCCTGTTCCGCTATTTCCCCATGGAAGAAGACCTCATCGATATCCTGATTTTCGACGAGGCTTCCCAGGTGTCCATTGCCCACTCCATATCCCTGATCCTGCGGGCAAAGCAGGTTGTCGTCTTCGGCGACGAATACCAATACGGAGCCGTGGGTGCCGTAACGGTAAGCCGGAAGTACGCCCAAGGTTATTTCCGGAAGATCCTGGATAGCTACAAAACCGAATTCTACGGTCAGGCCACACCGGAACAGGAAGAGAAGATCATCGCCTCCGAGGCGGGCGACACTCTTGAGGAAGAACAGTTCATCCCCGGGGAAATTTCAATGGACGCTGGGCCGGAATGGATTCAGACCTTCGGCATCCGCAACTCGACCCTGAACTTCTGCCGCGCTATCGCCAATTACAGGACAACGTTGACGGAACATTTCCGTTCCTTCAAGGAAATCATTGATTACTCCAACAAGTACTTCTACGAAATTGCCCAGACACCCTTGATCGTGAACCGCATTCGGACGAAGCCCATTAACGACGTACTGCGTTTCATCCTCGTGGAAACTAAGGGACGATCAGGGAAGCACGTCAATCTGGACGAACTGGAGGCGATCCGCCTCGATCTGCAGGGGCGTATCGAACAAGGATACAAGGGAACCATTGGGGTCATTACATCGTTCGACGAACAGCAGCAGAGGGCGGAGAAATACTTCCGGGAGCACCTGAAGGATTATCCCCGCCTGAAAGAGGAACAGAAATTGTCCATATGGTTTGTCGGCGATGTTCAGGGAGAAGAGCGGGATATCGTTTATTACACGTTCGTGGAAGACAATAAGAACAGCGAGGGGGGGCTGAAATCCATCTACCCCATACCCGGGGGAACGGCCGACTCGATTAAAAGCCTCAAGATGCAACGGCTCAACGTCGGTTTCAGTCGGGCCAGGGATACTATGGTCTTCGTCCACAGCATGCCCCTGGAAGACTACATGGACACCCGCCTCGGCGATGCCCTCCAATTCTATTCGACCCTCTTGGAGGACACCAAAAGAAGCGACCACTTCATTGTAGATGAGAAGACCTTCGAATCTCCCAAGGAAAAAGAACTTTACCAGCTTCTTCTCCAAACTGATTTCTTTCTGAAAAACCGTGAGCGGATGCACATCATTCCTCAATTCGACATCGGCCGATACATCGCCCAAGAGTATCAAAAATACATTCCCAAGTACCGGGCTGATTTCCTGGTCACCTTGACTGAGGGCGGCAGGGAAAGCTCCCTAATACTTGAATATGATGGTCTGGAGTACCACACCAAGGACCCATCCGTCGTTCGATCTTTGGGGGACTTCCGGGAGGAGTACCTGGAATACGACGTCCGCCGGCAGCTCGAACTGGAAAGCTACGGATATCGGTTCTTGCGGATCAATAAGTTCAGCTTGGCGCCCTGCAAGAAAGAGCAAACCCGGCTTGATGTTTTGAATGAATTGATCGAGAAGGCTTTTGCTGTATAGCGGCAATATCCTGATGTGTGTTACAAGGAGACCCCATGTCCAGGATAAATCTGACCGAAGATGAACTCATAAAGATCTGGGATGCGGTGAACGACGGGACAGAGCCTCCGCCGGAGCTGGCGGGCAAGCTTTTTCCCTCATTTATGGAAAAGTTGTCTGCCGGTGGCAAATTTGATTTCGAAACCCTGAACCGCATCCGTATCCCGACTCTGGAATACGCCGGTAAGCGGCAAGAAGGGGTTATCCTTGCCGGGGCCGCCCTTCTGGGCCAGTCGGCGCCCCTCCAGATTCTTCGCACCTTTGGCGAACCGGCGAAAGACGGCTGGCGGAACCTGATCGTCCAGGGGGACAACCTCCAGTTCCTCAAGACGGTCTTCCTCAATCAGGACCCCCTAATCAAAGACAAAATCAAGGGCAAGGTCAAACTGATCTACATCGATCCTCCCTTTGCAACGAGATCAGACTTCCAGTCCAAGGACGGCGTCACGAGTTACAGCGACAAGATAGAATCAGCGGAATTTCTGGAAGACCTCCGCGAACGCCTTATCTTCATGCGGGAGACCTTGGCGGAGGATGGGAGTATTTATATACATTTAGATGGGAAAAAAATTCATTATGTTAAGACTCTCGTAGACGAAGTTTTTAATAATACAAACTATAGGAACGATATCAGATGGCGTAGGCAGCCTGTAAGAGGTGCGAAAGCAACAGGTAATCAGTATGCACGAAACTCTGATTCCCTGCTTTTTTACTCTAAGAGTAGTACTCTTTGTTGGAATGGTGCTTACAAACCATATGATGAGAATTTCATAAAAACAAAGTTCCGCCCAGATAAAAATGGGGAATTGTTCCGTGACTGTGATTTGGGAGATTATTCGGAAGAATCCATAAGGAAATTCGATAGCGAAGGTAGAATTTATATAACTTCAAGCGGGAAAAACCGCCTAATCAGATATCTGAAAGAAGAAAAAGGTGAATCACTTGGAGATATATGGATTGATATACCTGAAGTAAATGCGATGGCAGAAGAACGGACCGATTACCCAACCCAAAAACCAGAGGCCCTTTTGGAACGGATCATCCGTGCTTCATCCAACCGTGGCGATCTCGTCATGGACATCTTTGGCGGTTCCGGAACGACTATAGCCGTGGCGGAGAAGCTGGACCGACGTTGGATCACCTGCGACTTCGGGAAGCACGCAATTTATACGATGCAAAAGCGAATTTTAAATGTCTCAAATTCAAAGATATTTGTTTCTAACCACAAAGAGATCAACCAAGATGCACAAAGATGCCAAAAATGTAATAGCGTTACTATAGAAAATGATAAATACAAAAAGTGTAAAGAATGTGGTTCAATTTATAAAAAAGAAATTAAAGAAAAAATTAAGAACTATGGTCTGCCTCCGAAATCCCTGGCCGTCGTCTCAGTGGGGGCTTACGATTTCACACGGGTCATGGAACTGCGGAAAAACAAGGAGGCCTATATCGCCTTTGTCCTGGCCCTCTTCGGAATTCCTCAGGAAAAAATGGATTTCATCGGAAAATATCGCCTTGATGGCATCTATGCTGAAAAAGATGGCGACCCCGTGGAGATCTTCCCCGTGTGGGAGGATGATTACCTCTACAATGTCCGTCTGGACGAAGACTACCTAAAGCAGATCCTCATCCAATCCCGGGGCCGCATCCGGGGAACCTATTGGATCATCGTCCCGGAGACCTGCACCATCGTGGGCGACCTGACGCTGAAAAACCCTGGCGGCGAGCTGGTCTCTTTCAAGCTCTTGAAATTTCCCTATAAGATACTGGAGGAGGTTGCCCGGAATTTCTCCCTGGAGGAACAGCCCAACTCACCCGACAACATCAACAACCTTGTTTCGTCGGTGGGATTCTACTTCCATGACGACGTAGCAATAGAAGCGCATAAATCACCTGGGGGTCTGACACTCAACCGTTTTTCTACCCCTATCGTCAACCGGGAAGGAAAGGCCTATGAGAGACTGGAAGGCCTTTCTCTGGTTCTCATAGATCTGAATTATGACGGGAAAGTGTTCAATCTTAGCAAGGCCGTTTACCGGAAAGAAATCGGGGAGGACGGCTACATCGGTCTGGAAGGCGTCTCGGAGAGGACGGCGGTCATCGCCATCGACCGTCACGGCAATGAATCAAAACCGGTTTATATGATATAGATCATGGCTCGGAAACCCAAAGCCATCAAACTGAATCTTTCGGAGCACACCCTGGATGTCAACGTCCGGAAGTGCAACTATGAGCTGTTCGATTTCCGGGAGGTCGAGGAATACGTTAAGGCCCTGACGGGATCGCGGGCCTATCAGTTTGACGCCATCCGGCGGACGATGATCTATCTTTGGGGTGGAGGATACAATAATCTGCGGCAGTTGGCCACGGAGAACTTTAAACGGAAACAGTCCATCCAGGAGCGGTTTTTCACGGAAGAAAACTTTCTACGGCACCTGCCCCTCCCGGACCGCCTCTCTGGAGTTGTTCATATGGCCACCGGGACGGGTAAGTCCTGGGTCATCTTCGCCATTGCCTACCTTTCCATTGTGATGAAAAAGGCGAAGCGGGTCCTTGTCCTGGGACCGCCCTCCACCATCATCGAGGCGGGCCTTAGAGAGAAGTTTAAACGGTTCATGGAAGACGCGACCCTCCTCGGTAAGTTGCCGCCAAAGTACCGGAATATCCCCGTTACGATCATCGACGAGACGAAGCCGGCGGAAGACTACTCCATAATGATCGAGAACATCAACGCTGTTTACAACAAGGATTTCAACGCCATCGGGGACACGCTTTTCTCTCAGACGGACGAGGTTCTTGTCCTGTCCGACGAAGTACACCACGTTTACAGCCATCTGACCTTCACTGAAACGGAACTGCTGTTCGAGGGTGAAGGCGGTCGGGGCGAGGAAAGAATCGAGCGTCTCTGGATGAAATTCCTCCGGGAGGAGCCGAAAATCAAACGCCATATCGGCTTCACAGGCACCCCCTACAATCAGGATGAATACTTCACGGACATCCTCTTCAACTACTCTATCGCCGATGCCCAGCAGGACCAGATGATCAAAAAGATCAATCCTATTCTGCACACCGAGTCGGATGAGAAAATACGCGCCCTAACCCAGGATCAGGCCTTCGAAATGATCTACAAGACCCACTTGGATAATCAACAGAAATTCGCCTATCCGAAGGGTGGTAAGCCCACGGTCAAACCTATTACCGTCTTCATCGCCCCAAAACAAGGAATGGCCCAGAAGAAGTCTGAAGAATTCATCCAGTTTCTGGCAAAGGAGATCCGGAACGTTTCTTCGGATCAGGGGCTGCCGGCCTCTCATTTTGAAAGCAAGGCCAGAGAGAAGGCGCTTTGTGTATTGAGCAGGCTGGCAAAAGCGGACTACCAGAAACGCCTCGATGAAATTGAAAAACTCGACGAACCAGCGGAATTCCTTTTCGCCGTGAATAAGCTCTCCGAAGGATGGGATGTGGACAACGTCTTCCAAATCGTTCCTATGCAGGAGCGGGTTTTCGAATCAAAGCTCCTGATCTCCCAGGTGCTGGGACGGGGTCTGCGTATTCCACGCAAGGCATCCCATTGGGATATTGTTGGAAATTACCCCATCGTCACGGTGACGAATCACGAAAAGTTCGCCGACCACATCCGGGAACTCGTGGATTCCGTCACCCAGTGCGAGGTGTATCTGACCTCCGCACCGTTGCCGGCGGATGGCGGGTTTGCCCGCGCCGGACATCATTTTAGCCTGATCGATATGGCCTATACGCCGGTCACGTCCCTGGAGGATAGGACGGGCAACGGCGGCAAGATTTCACCCGAGCTGACCTTGAACTTTCAGAAAGAAAAGCTGGGGTACACCGTTACCTATCAGGAAACGGGGGACAAAAAATTTCAGCTTCAGAAAAATTTCTTCACTATTGACGAAGTGGCCTACAACCAGGTCAAGCGGTTCACCCTTCGGGTTTTTGAGAAAAGGCATTTCCAGTTCGGGGAAACCCTGATCGATGGCCGCATTCCGCAGGCGGAGGAAATCCGCCACGTCATCGCCGACGCCCTGGAAAAGGCCGGCATCGCCAGTGAGCGGCTTTCCGAGGAGAACGCCCGTCTGGTAGATCTTTATTTCAGCCAGTATCTGCCTGTGGGCAAGAAACGCCCCCGCAAGGAAAGCCGGCCTGGGAATCTGATCCTCCGGGAGACATCCAGGATGGACCGGAGCAGCACTCGAGCCAGTGAGCTGGATCGGGACGCCGTTGTCCTAATTTCCGAAGATTACGAAGAGGAACTGGGAAAAGAGAACCTCTTTGTCCTGGAATATATCAAGACCATGCGCGGCCGCATGGAAGAAAGACAGTTATCCCTCTTCGATAAGGAAGACCCCTCTATCGGCAAGATGGCTAACCTGATACGCTGCTTTGCCGGTTCCCGTTCCCCTTATGTTGTTAATACATCTGTCTTCAAAACCCCTCAAAACATAGTCCGGCTTTCCTCCCAGGGAGAAACGTTATTCGTCTTCGGTCTTATCGAAAACGCTCGATACCTCGACGCCTGGGTCAAGTCAAGGGATATGGGTTTTTACGCTATCGAGTACGAGTATTTTAGGAAGGGGAAGGATAGAACCAGAGGGAGCTTCAACCCGGATTTCTTTATCCGGATTGATCTGGATCGCTATATCCGTGTTCTACGGGAGGACGGGATCGATTGTACTGGTTTACGCAATCTTCAAGACGATGGCATCGAGAGCATCATCCGGGTGGTGGAAATCAAGTCCGACGATGACGACGATGAAACCACGCCGGCCAAGGAACGATATGCAGCGGAGCATTTCAAGGCCCTCAATGAAAGGCTTCAATCGGGAGAATCAATCCCGGCAGTCAATCCCGGCAGGCAAGAATACGGGATTCCTCTCTACCTCTTTGATCTCCTCACAACTTCGCAATTTGATAAGTGGTTTGAGCTTTTCAGGAATGGTCAGATCTTAAATCAGTACTATTTTAATAAGGAGATCCCATGAAAAAGAACAACCGCCAGCAATATCTAAAAACCTGGTTAGATTACCTCAAAGGAAAAAACCAACTCGACCCGAAAGCCCTGGCCGACTTCCTCGGGAAAACCCTCAAAGGAGCCTTATCTCCAATAACCATGAAGCGGTACACCGCGACCGTTGTCGGGAACCTCTATGAGAATGGGTTTTTGGCTGGGAAGACCGGGAAGAGATTCAGCGAGGAGCCGTTAGAAATCATCCAGGAAATAACCCTCCCGATTCTCGATAAGTGTCTGACCTCGAATTACAAGAAAGTGAAATTTACCGAAGCAGACCAAGTGGCCGAGCCGGTCAAACCGATAACCGAGACACCAGCGGCCAAGAAGCCAAGGAAAACATTAGCCATGAAGAAGGCGGCCCCGAAATCGGTTAAGGCCAAGGCCAAAAAGCCTGCTGGCCTGAAACCAGGTCCTCAGAAGAAGAAAATTGCGGAAAAACCCAAGAAAGAAATAGTCGCTAAACCCCAGAAAACTCCTGGTAAGAAACCCAGACGGAAGCCTGCCGCCAAGAAACCTGGTTTAATTGGCCGGAAAACTGACTTGCTCAAGATGGGTGAAGGAGCCTTCCTCTACTCGCTTGAATTGACTCGACGGCTCGAAGAAAGAGATAGAGAAATCGCCGGGTACCGGAGGATGTTTGAGGCTATCCGGGAAATGTTCAGCCGGGAGATGAATGAGATTGAGGAGTGGTTGAGGGTGGTGTTGGAATAGATCCGTTCAAGTGGCACGATTATAGTTTGAAATAAAAAAGGCAGAGCCAAATGAATGACCCTGCCTTTGAACCGATCTATCACAACATGGTTATTTGCAATTAATAATCCTAACCAAATCTTCTCCCTCAATGGCACTCCCGCTGAGTGTCTTACCCTTCAGAATGCCCTCGGCGTCACCACATTTGAATCCTGCTATCTCTATATAAAAATGGCAGACCAGGTCATCCTTTGAACCGTCTCGACTAACATTTCGTGGCTTACGGTTACAGAAGGCCAGACTTTTTTCATCCCCTGTGGCCCCGAAGGTAAGGGAGTCTTGATCTACCTGACTCGGAGCATCGAAGTATTCAGTGGAGAGAATGGCCACAGGGAGTATTCCGTGCCCCTTGTAGTTAATGGGATTGCGTTTGCTCCAGGGTCTTATGTCGATGGTGACGGGATAGGGGAAGGGGGCGTTTGGATTAGGTACTTTGGATAATGCCCAAATACCTTGCCCCTGATCGATATAATCTCTATCATTCGGCTCCATTTCTGGGAACATCCCCGTTGGTTCTGGGTCCACATATATCCAAAAACTATAGGGGTTTCCGCCTACCCAAGCTGAAGCATATTGTCCGGGGACTCCATTGTCATATATGCCCCATATCCATGGTAAACCATCTTGATAGGCCGTGCCCATTATGCCGCACCAATAGTCGAAATACTCAGGTAACGGTTTTTCCGCCAAAGCATGAAGATGCATTTCTCTCAAGTCAGCGCCTGTTGCTATACTAAATGATGTCCCCTGTAAAGCGGCTTCAACCTCGTTAAAACTTTTGGAGACAAAGGTATCTATATCTAACCAAGTATAACCTTTTGCAGTATCGTAGAAGTATCCGACCCCATTAACGTCTGGCAAATCAACTATAGTCGCATTTGACACCTCAGCCATACCAAACATCAAAAACCCAATCGCTAAGCACACCAAAAGTTTCTTTTTCATAACTTGTCCTTTTCTGATTTAAGGGTTTATTTTAATCAATTTGCGGCATAACAAAAAAGCCAACCCACATCCCTATACGTTTTTCTCATCATTCCTCCTTTTTTTGGCAGTAGTTTTGAATTTTAGATACCGAGTTATCCCAATTTGGCCAATTACAGTCACAATATCCTAAAGAAATGAGGAAAACAATCCCTCAAAAGTAGGGTTTTTGGGTCGCAGGAGATTTTCTTGTTCCCTCGGTTTCTTCCCCACTTATGTCATTTTCTGGAAAGCGGGTCCCCTATCTGAAGTTTTCCTGCAATCATTCAACTAATGGAAATTAAATTATAATGTCAAACAAGAGAGATCCATTAATGTTTTGTAGTTAGACAAAAGTAGTAGGTCTATTACAGGCAAAGTATAGGACTATTTCGTATTTTATCAAATACTGCTATTATGAACCATAGGTCTTATTAAATTCCCAAAATTAAAACAACGTTTATTTTAGGGTCTTAAAACATTTTCCCTCAAAGCCTGAAGATCTTGCTGGTTTGCAACAGAAATCATAACCCTGGAATTGCTCCCTCTGGGCAATCCGCTCCCCGTCAATACACACCTGCCAAATCCACCATTTCCTCCACCATGAACAACTTCTTACGGATGCCGGACCTATAGTAAATTTTCATGCCTCCCGTGAAATAGTTAAAATTCATTATGTTATGATATTTAGGGCAGGCCGGGCGAACGACGCTTCACGGTCCGCCCTGGATGCCGTCCAGAAACTGCGACGCCTCGATCCTGAAGAGGCCGACGAACTTTTCAACCTGATCGTGCCACGCTGAGGTAATTAAAGAAGTGATGAAAGTATTAGGATATCTCCTGGAAGCCTTAGGGGTCTGGATGTTTATCTCGGCATTTCGCGAAGCGAAACGTCGGGATTTTCTTGACGATCACGGGACAGAGGAAGGCAAGAAATATGCAGCAAAGATGAGAGCCGTTGCGGTCGGAAGCCGCATCTTTATCGGTTTTATATTGCTTGCAGTTGGTGTATGGATGTTTGGGGGATTTGGTTGAAAAAATAGTTACAGGTGTCTGTCATCGAATTCAGGGAAAGGCTTGAGTGAAGTAATTCAATATTTCATGAAATCATGAAAGGATGAAAAGCTGAAAACTGATAATAGCCATTATTAATAATAAGGGCAGGGTTGGGAAGACCACCGCCGCCGTCAACCTGGCCGCCGGTATTGCTTTACCGGGCCGCCGGGGGAAGGGGGGAGGATAAACAAGTCCACGGGGCGAACGTCGCACCACGAGACGCACAGGAAGCCAAACGCTGGAATTTAGGGGCTGGGGGGATCACCTTCCGGCCTTATTGATTCCGGGTTATTTTCACCGTGGTAATTGATGGCTGAAAAATAGTACCACGGTAATAACCGTTATTCTGAACGGGGCCGAGGAAGTTGGGAAAATAACCTACTTTAAGAAAAGTGGGGGTAAGGTGGGGGTAAAATTTAAGACGCCGGACAAAAAAGGAAAAGGACTTAAAACCTGTATTGCATTAAGTACCTTATATTGCTGTATTTTTTTGGTGCCTGGGGCCGGAATTGAACCGGCACAGCCACGAGGACCGAGGGATTTTAAGTCCCTTGCGTCTACCTATTCCGCCACCCAGGCACCCA
>Ga0209048_10003777_pt1 | contig 14640 bp, 17 predicted proteins | sample FrelakmetCRP12CR_FD_187146 | JGI IMG/M metagenome (GOLD analysis project Ga0209048, IMG submission 187146) | Freshwater lake sediment microbial communities from the University of Notre Dame, USA, for methane emissions studies - CRP12 CR (SPAdes)... | ecosystem: Environmental > Aquatic >... | reverse complement strand
GGGCGGGCACGGAAGGGCGAGGGCGAAGTTGCTGACGACAAGCGCCAAAACTGCCAGCAGCGCATTTCTCAACGTGGATTTCATGATGGGTCCCTTTGGTCCGAAAGTGATTGACCGGCAGGTCGAAGTGAGCTGCCTCAGCGAAGGAACTCTAAGCAAGGCTCGCGCCAATCCGATAAAACATCATTCAATCAATAGATTATTGCGTCGAGCTTCCGCTATCTGCGAAGGATTGTAAGAATTCTCGACATTGCGGCCACCAGGTATCAGGGCGGGTTCAACCTTCGCTAACCATTTCCCGAATCGCTGTCATCGGGCGCGCCGCATCGGGACGACATGCCTGCAGGGCGACCGCCTTCGGACGCCGTCTGTGGCTGCCCGGGCTTCGTGCCCTGCAACGATGCCACGCCTCGCCGTCGGCGGCGGGCCGAGCGCACGTTGCTCTTGTCAAAGCAGCGGCGGGCGGTTGTAGAAGATGACGACGCTGTCGTCGCCTCCGCCCGCCACGCTCGCCATCGTCGACAGCTGCTTTTGCGTCGCTGCGTTGCCGCGGACCTCCGCGTCGAGGAAACTCAGCGTCCACGTGTAGATATCGTCGGTCGAGGCGACGTCGAACCCGTGCTTCACGCCTGACAGTGCAACCAGCTCGCGGGTCCCGGTGAGGCGCGACATGCCGATCGCCGTCTCGCTGATCGGAGCCGTCGTGTCCGCCGTCCCGCTGATGCCGAGGAACGGCAGAGCGACGCCGTCGAGCCCATGCTCGTCGCGTCCGAACGCCGGCAGAAATGGCTGCCCGAAATACGGAACGTAACCGACTGCCGCCTTTATCCGCGGATCGAACGTCACCTTGCTCCACGACAACCCGGCGGATGAAGTCAGGCCGGCGCCGCCCAGCAGCATCATGGTCTCGCCCCCCATGCTCGCCCCGAAGCCGCCAATCTGTGTCGCGTCGACGTGACCTTGCCATTGCGGATGCGCGAGCAATAGGTTGAGCGCAGCGGATATCGAAAGCGGCCGGAGCGCCTGCAGCGCGGTGAAGTTGCTCAGGTGCGACAGCACGGTAATCGCGTCGCTGAGGTCGTCGATCTTGAGGTCGGAAAACCGTGGGTCGCCGTGAAACGGCGCGACGACAATGTAGCCGTAACTCGCGAAGATGGACAGCGCCGCAATGTAGTCATTGGAGATCGGGCTGCCGCCATAGCCATGCGAAAACGCAAGCACCGGATAACGGGTGGTGGCGTTGGCAAATAGCGGTGCATTCGGCCCGGTCTGCATGTGCGGCACGACTTTGCCAGTAGGCAGGAGATAGTCCGGACGGGGGTTGTCGGTCGTGGTGGGATAGCACGCAAGCACCACGAAGCTGACGTTCCGTAGTGCAAACGTTCCGTAGAGCGTCGAGTCGTTCGGCGCGGTCACCGTGGCGATCAGCGTATTCGCTGGATCGGTCAGCAGATCCGTCGCGTAGCGCGGCGTACCGCTGCCCGACCGCGTGCCCTCCCAATAGTTCGTCACGTCCTCGCCATTACCCACTCGACCGAAATCCTGGCTGACATTGCTGCACGCAACAGCAAAGGGGCCCGGCAGCGGCAACGGCTGTACGACGACGTTGGGCGCCGTGGCGCCAGGCGGGTTGCTGCCACCCCCACCGCCACCACACCCGGCAAGTGCGAGCGCGATCCCCGACAATGCCGCCAACAGTGCGCCCCGCAAGTATCCATTCATTGCCGAATCTCCTGGCCGACGACCATTTCGAGCAGATCGGTGGTTATGCCGCTTGGCGGATTCTGCGGCGTCACAAATTCATCAGGTCCGCATCAGGATGCGGACCGCTGCGGGGTGATTGCATTCGCGCCAGAACCGCTGACTGACACCACCCCATTCATAAAGCTTATCTTATAGCGCAATCCCCCGGGTACGTTGGTGCGCCAACGTACATAGCGGTTACCTCGGCAGGCGGGTTCCGCGCTCGCCGGACCAAGTGGCTGCGGCCGCTGCAGCCACAATTTCGATGCACGATGCGGCGGCTCCGCTGCCTGCGTACCTCCGCAATCTTTGGCGTATGTTGGATGCCGTACAGACTATGCGCATGACTGGGTTCAACGTGTCGCTGCTCGTCGGTACTTGGCACGCGGCGTGCGAGGGTGCATTCGCAATCGGCTTATTTCGAGCAAGAATCCAGATAGGAAAACAGCAATGAAGATCATCTATGCATTGATTGCCTGCACGCTGCTTGCAGTGATGGCAGGTTGCAACACGATCGAAGGCGCAGGCAAGGACGTGAAGGCGACCGGCGCCGCGGTCGAAAAGGCCGCGGACAAAGCGAAGCCCAACTGAAGCGGCGCTGACTCTTGAGCCGCGGCAATCAATCGGCAGGCGCGCGCACGGTGAGGCAAATGCCGGCGCGCACGATGTGGAAGGCTAACTCGCGGCACCGCTGTGCGGCCCGCGACGGCATGTCCCGCGACATCGACGGGGCGGTCTGGCTGCTTGCGAATCGGCGATTGATGGTCGCAAACACACAAGAAGGAATGACATGAGTATCGGCACAATTCTGTTGATCGTTCTGATTCTGATGCTCGTCGGTGCGCTGCCGACATGGGGGCACAGCCGCAGCTGGGGATATGGCCCGAGCGGCATTGTGGGCGTGATCGTCATCGTCCTGATCATATTGCTGTTGATGGGGCGCATCTAGCGCAATGGAGTCATCGTCCACGACGCGGCGTGTCGACAATGCCCGGGCGCGAGCAGGCGCAGTGCATACTGAAAACAGCCTATCGACATGGCAAGTGCGAATGTTGGCGGGGCTCATTGCCGTTGCCGCGGGGTTCGCCGGCAGCGCGATCAGCGGTCGCAGCGTGACGTCAATCGTCACGCCGGCCGACGCGAAGGTGCTGACAAAATGGGCGGGAGACGAACTTTCGCGCCGAGAAGGTGCCGCGCGCCGAGTCACTGAGGGCGCGTTGTCCAGCCCCATCCCGGCCAGAGTACCCGCCCGGGTTGGATTTCACTGTGCCGGTTGCGGTGTGGTCGAATCGGTGCGCCGCACCGATCGGTGGGAAAACGCGAGCGGCGCCTGCTCGGCTGCGGATTTCGATCGCTTTGGAATGACGGGCAATGCGCATGACGGCGGCGAATACGGGGAAGAGTCGACTTTTTCCCACACGGTCGACGGCGTCCCTGCGGGCCGGCGCGGCGCAATGGGGTTGAAGCTCACCTCGAGTTATCGGATCGTCGTCCGCTTTGACGACCGGTCGCGCCGCGAATTCAACGAAAGCGTGGCACGCGCATTGCAACCTGACGAACACGTCCGGGTCATTTCCGACATTACGTAGGCCGCCAATTGATGGCGGTGCCCACACCGCCCTACAGCGGCACTTGCGCAAGTGTGCGTCAACGCACCGACACGTCGGTACACGGTGCATAGACTCCGATCTCGTTTGATGTTCAACAAGGAAATCTCTGATGACCAAGAACCGGTTTTGGGCGCTGCCACTTGCAGTTATCGGCGGCATGGCGGTCGGCGCCGCGATCACGCTGAGCAGGCGAAGCGAGCATCGCCGCGCCAAGAAGGAGCAGCACAAAGAGGACCTGCAAACATGGGAAGACGAGGGTGGCAGCACGGCGCCGCCCGCAACCGTGCCGCATCATTCCTGAGCCTCGCTGTGTCGAGCAAATTCAATCTGGAGCAACGCACCATGAATCACGAACTTCGGAACATGCTGGTGGTCACCGGCATTGCGACGGCCGGTCTCGCGCATGCTGAGGTTTCGTTATATGAGCGCGCTAATTTCGCCGGACGCGAATACACGGTCAATCAGACCGAAGCGAATCTCGATCGCACGGGGTTCAATGATCGCGCCCGTTCGGCGATCGTCAACAGCGGCCGATGGGAAGTTTGCGTCGACGCCGATTTTGCCGGCAATTGCCAGGTTCTGGCGCCGGGGCGATATCCGGACCTTGGTGTCCTGGCGGGGCGCGTGAGTTCGGTTCGCCCGGTGTCGAATAGCGCGGAGGCTCGCAGTCCAGGGGCTGGCTACCAGGCCAGACTCGACGGCTACGGTGCCGCGCGCGCCACCCTCTACGAAGGCAAGAACCTGTCCGGACGGTCGTTCGCGCTTGGTAACGGCGTCATGGCGAGCCTCGACCAGACAGGGTTCAACGACCGCGCGTCGTCGCTGCGCGTGGAGGCCGGCTACTGGGTGTTCTGCAGCGACGCCAACTTCGGCGGGGAATGTCGCACCTTCGGTCCCGGAGAATATGCGAATCTTCCGCCTGGCCTCAACGACACGATCTCGTCGGGGCGACGGATTTCGGAAAATTTCCCGTACCGCCAGAATCCGACCTGGCAGCGATAGATGATTGGTCGATGAGCCAAACGGCGCATCCATGAAAGTGCGCGATGAATAACGGCAACGCCGCATTGACCCAGCCGCCTGTTGGCAGTCGGATTATGGGATCCGAGAAGGCGCCGAAGTCTCCGTGGCGCAGCGGGGTCATGTGCTTTGAGAACTGTGTGCGCTGGTGCACAGACGCTCGCGATAATGCGGAATATTCTCGAGGCAGTTGCAGCAGCAAGAAGCGATAGTGCTCATGATGCGGGAGCGCTCCGAACGCGACACGAAACAATCCGCCTTCATAGTCGAGCCGCTTACGCGGCACACGGGAACAATGATGAACAGATTCAATCTTACCGCAATTGCCGCAGCGTTCTGCCTGGCAGCGAGTGCCGGCGCCGTTGGCGCTGCCATGTCGAAACCCGAATACAAGACTGTCGGCCAAGACATTTCGAACAGGTATGCGTCGGATATAGCCGCCTGCAAGTCGATGGCCGGCAACGCCAAGGATATTTGCACTGAAGAAGCCAAGGGCCGTGAAAAGGTCGCCAAGGCGGAGCTTGAAGCGAATTACGCTCCTTCGGACAAGCACAGCTACGACGTGCGTATTGCCAAGGCGGATGCCGCCTACGCGGTAGCCAAAGAAAAATGCGATGACGTCGCCGGCAACACCAAGGACGTCTGCCTCAAGGAAGCGAAGAGCGCATACGTAGCGGCCAAGGCGGACGCGAAGCTTGCCGACAAGACAGCCGATGCCAACACTACGGCGCGCGCAAAGACTGCGGACGCCAGGGCAACAGCGCGTGAAAAGACCGCTGACGCGCAAAAGGACGCGGCGACTGAGAAGCGTGACGCAGCCTACGCGGTCGCGAAGGAAAAGTGCGATGCGCTTGCCGGCGATGCCAAAGCCAACTGTCTCAAGGACGCAAAGGCGCGCTACGATCAGTACTGAGCAAAGAATGAAGGACGCGCAGGTAACGGATTGTGCGTTCTGCGATGCCAGTTGAATTCGGTGCGAATATCGGACGTACCACCTGATTATCAAGGAAATTACGATGAACCAAGATCAAGTCAAGGGCGCGGCAAAGGACATCTGCGGCAAGATCCAGGAGGAAGCGGGAAAACTGGTGGGCAACAAAGAGCAGCAAGTGAAGGGTCTGATAAACCAGGCTGAAGGCAAAGCCCAGCAACATACCGGCAATCTGGAAGAAGTCGTCAAGAAAGCCGGCAGAGCCTGAATCGCATTGCGCGCGCGTGGTTTTGATGTGAAAACAGCCGCAATTTGCGGCTGTTTTCATTTACGCTGCATGCGCTACTCATTTCACGGCGCCTCGCTTACCCGGTCTCGAAACGCGCGGACGCTTTCGCGCGGCGGTTTTGACAGGGGCGGGAGGGCGCGTGAGCGTCGCGCTGTCGATGACCGCATGCGCCCGCTTGCGCATGGCGTAGTTGATTTCATTCAACGCCTTGCTGACCGACCTCTCAAGCTCTAGTGCCGCCTCGCGCGCGGCTTTGGCAGCAATCGTCGCTTCGCGCATCGCTGAGATCAGGATTGCTTCTGCTGCCCGGGCGAGGGTTTCAGCAGCGACGCGGGTCTCCCTCGACCCGGTTCTAGCGATGTTGCGTACCGCTTTGCCCGTTGCGCGCGCGGCACTCGCCGGCTGCGTCTTGCCGAACCTGACCGCTTCTGCCAGGGCAGTCCACGCTTCTTTCGCCGCGATCTCGGCCTGGTTGGCGCTCCCGCGCACGGCTCCCGCGGCGCGGCCATGCGGGGCGCTTCGCGCAGTCCTTCCTTTGGATTTGCTCCTTTGTTTGGGCGCGGCGGCCTTCCTCACAACCATATTCATACCTCCCGTCTGGCGCTGCTACAAGGATAAAGACATATACTGCAGCCCGCATCGGCTGACTATTTTGACTCGGTTCGGTCAGTTCGCATTGATCACGGTCAAGTGCACGTCAACGAGTCGCACGACGGCATGGCTCCTGGGCGAGATGCTCGTCCGGGTTCTCCGGACGCGCGCTAATCGCCAAGCAACTCGGCAATAGGCTGCATTTGCTTCACATGCTGCGCCACGACCTTGACGATGACGACGATCGGTACGCTGAGCAGCATGCCCCAGATGCCCCAGAGCCAGCCCCAGAACAACAGTGAAATGAACACGGCCGCCGAATTCATGTGGGCGATTCGTCCGGTCATCCAGGTGGCGACAAATGTCCCGACTAGCGTTGCGACCCCCAGCGATGCGCCGGCGACCAGCAGTGTCGTTGGCAACGACTCGAACTGGACGAAGGCCGCCATTCCCGTGGCAATTGCCGTGATCGCTGGGCCCAGGTAGGGAACGATATGCAGTAACCCTGCAGCCACGGCCCAGGCGCCGGCATTGTCGAGGCCGATCCAGCTGAACGCGATCCAGCAAAGTGACCCGACCAGCAGATTGGTCGTCAGCAGCATGAGCATGTACTTCTGGATCGAGCCGTTGATGTCGTCGAGAATTTGTACGGTAATCTTCTTGTTCGACAGCGACGGCCCCGTAAGCCGCACCAGCTTTCGCTTGAAGGTGTCGCCACCAAGCAGAAGGAAGAAGACAAGAAATAGCACCATCGCCGCCTGGCCCAGCGCTCCAAGTGCGCCCATCGAGCTCCCCCACACGACGTCAGTGAGCTTGAACGTCGGTTGATCCACGACGACATGGGCGGCAGCCTTTCGCGGAACTGCAGTGACCTCGGGTGTTTCTGTCGCGGCCTTCTCGACCGCAATTGCGGCGGTCTGCATCTTTTGCATATTGCCGATCTGGCTGAGCCGCATGCGCGCGAGCCCGTCAGCGAACTTGGTCGCTGCAGTGGGCAGCTGCTCGATGATTGTCTGCATTTGGCCGCGCAGCGAATACATACCCAGAACAAGCACTCCGATCATGCTTGCCATCAGGATTACGGTACCCACGATGCGGGGAACCCTGATCGCTTCGAGCCAGGTGACCAGCGGATTAAGCGTGTAGGTGATGATGATACCCAGCAGCAATGGCACCAGGAAGGCCTGCGCCCACGACAAGGCGAAAATCGACGCGAGCGCCGCAAGAATTCCCAGAGCCAGGCCTCGTGCGTCGACGGACATACGCGCCGCTGGAAGCGTGGCGTGCGCATCATCGGCAGCAGGTCCGAGAGGCTCCGCGACAGGTACCGAGGCAACGACGAATGTGGGTGCCCTATCGGCGGGACGCTTCATGGGATAGGGACGAGTGATTCCGATTCAACCAAGGCTGCGGAACGGATCACCGCGCGGGATGTCGGAGAGCAGCCGGTCGAATTCCTTCTTGACCACGGAGTAGCATTCGCAGGTGCGCGTCTTCAGTCCGCGCCGCTCGAGCACTTCAATGTGACCGCGGCGATAGCGAATCAAACCGGCATGCTGCAACCTGCCGGCGGCCTCGGTGATGCCTTCGCGGCGCACGCCGAGCATGCCGGCGATCAATTCCTGCGTCATGATCAACTCACCCGAGGGGACGCGATCCAGGGTCATCAGTAACCAGCGGCAAAGCTGCTGGTCCACGGAATGATGTCGGTTACACACGGCGGTCTGCGTCATCTGCATGATCAGCGCCTGGGTGTAGCACAACAACAGACGCATCGTTACACCGGCGCGATGGAATTCTTCGGACAGCAATCGGCGCTCCAGACGGTAGGCGTGGCCCGCGGTCTGCACCACCGCTGAACTTGGCGTGGTGTCCCCGCCCATGAACAGGGAAATGCCAACGACGCCTTCATTGCCCACTCCCGCGATTTCGCACGATGCGCCAGACTCGATGACGTACTGCAGCGACACGATCGCTGTCGTGGGGAAATAGGCGTGCTGCAACTGTTCGCCGGGTTCGTAGAGGATGTCGCCAAGCGCCATCGGGACCAGTTGCAGATTCCCGGCCAGGCGCGCGAATTCCGCCGCGGGCAGGGCGGCGAGAAGGTGATTTTGATGCGGGTCGTGGGGCGTTGGCATGGCGAATTCTTGGGATGCTGCGTGCTAATTCCTTGTATTGAGTTCGAGCCCGATGCCGCGGTAACCGATGAAGCGGCAGGACTGGCTGAACATCGGCTCCCCGCTGACGTGATAATGTTGTTGCGAGCCGTCGGCATTGGTGCGACTGAAGGCGAAATCCACGAATGGCTGCCGGGCGGCAATCCTGGCCTGCAGTAGCTCCCGCTGTGCCTCGTTCCAGCCTGCCACCTCATTGCCGCTTGTATCTCCCACTAACGCGTCGACCCGGATTCCAAGCATCTCCAAGACCGGGCCGGAAACCTTGGTGAATTTGCCGTTCTCATCCTGCTCCCAGTACCAGTCGGTCGCCAGTTCGGTAAGGCTGCGATAGCGGGCTTCGCTTTCGCGCAGTTCGGCGGTGCGTTCCTGCACTACCTTTTCCAGATACTGGGTGTAGTTCTCCAGTTGCTTGTAGAGCAGCCGCACCTCCAGCATGTTGTGGATACGCGTCTTGACTTCGACCAGATCGAAGGGTTTGCTGATGAAATCTTTGGCGCCGGCTTGCAACGCGCGCAGCTTGTGCCCTGGCTGCGCGGTGATCACCAGGACGGGAAGGTAGCCATCCGTGTCATTGGTCTTGAGGCCTTCCATGACCTGAAATCCATCCATCCTAGGCATCTGCAGGTCGAGCAGGATCAGGTCGTAGTGGTGCTTGCGGTGCAGCGCGCAGACCTCCTCCGGATTCATGGTGGAGGCAATGCAGGCGTAGCCGGCCTCCTGCAGCATGTGTTCGAGCAGGCTGACATTGACCTCCTGATCGTCGACGATGAGGATGCTGGCGTTGAGAATGTCCGACTCGGCAATCATCACTGTTATTCCTTTACGACCGCCCGGCCTGAGGCCGATTGCGAAAAGATCAGCGCGACGTCCAGCGCATCCATGAACTGGCCGACCTTGATGGGTTTGGTGACGTAGCTGAAGAACCCGGCCTCGAGACCCTTCTCGATATCACGCGGCACCGCATTGGCGCTGATCGCGATGATGGGAATGTGCGCCGTTGACGGGTCTGCGCGCAGCATTGTCATGGCTTCGATGCCGCTGATGCCGGGAAGGTTGATGTCCATCAGAATCACCGCCGGCTGATGCGTGCGCGCGAACTCGATGCCAAGATCCCCGTCCGCCGCGCTAAGCAGGCGGAGTTCGGGGCGACGCGCAACGATTTGCTCGACAAGTTCCAGGTTGGCCGGATTGTCTTCCACATAGAGCAGCGTCCGCCGCGGCGTGCCATCGTGCAGCCCAGGTCGCGCCGGCGCCGCATGCTCGGCATCCTGAATCGCCAGCTCGGGCGCAGTCGTCAAGCTCAAGTCGATCCAGAACGTGCTGCCCACCCCGACGACGCTATCCGCCCCAATGGTGCCACCCATCAGTTCGACCAGGCGCTTGGTCACCACCAGGCCGATGCCGGTGCCTTCCTCTCTGCTGGTTTCCTTGCCGAGGCGATTGAACGGCTGGAAAAGCTGCGCAAGCTGTTCCGGCGCCAGTCCCACACCGGTATCCTGGACGCTGATGCGAATGGCGTCCGGCGAACGCAAGCTGCACTCTACGGCGACCTTGCCCGCCGGCTTGTTGTACTTGATGGCGTTGAACAGAAGGTTGATCAGGATTTGTTTGACCCGCGTCCGATCGGCTTTGACGATGTGGGGGATTTCGAAACGCGGAAACGTCATCCCGATGCCGCGCTTCTGCGCCTGCGGTTCGATCATGGCCCGGCATTCCAGCATGACCTCGGCCAGCGAGACGGGCTCCTGCGACAGCGTCAATTTTCCCGACTCGATGAGCGCGAGGTCGAGAATTTCGTTGATCAGCTCCAGCAGGTACCACCCGGCCTTGAGAATCTGGTCGATGTTTCGTTTCTGCGAGGGCGTCGGCGACGGAGAACCGGATTCCAAGAGTTGCGCGAATCCCAGGATGGCATTGAGCGGCGTGCGCAATTCGTGGCTCATGCTGGAGAGAAAGTCCGTCTTGGCCTTATTCGCTTTCTCGGCAGCGGCCATGGCCTCGTTGAGCTCCGATTCGACGCGCTTGCGCACGGAATTGTCGGTGCCGATCAACAGGTATCCAATGAGTTCGCCGTAGTCGTCACGAAGCGCCGTGATCGACACGACCGCCGGAAAGCGGCTGCCATCCTTGCAGATGTAGGTCAATTCATAGATGTCCTCGATCTCGCGCGAGGCTTTGTACGCCAGCGCCTCGAAGCCTGGTGCGATGGTGGTTCTGAGCTCGAGGCTCAAAGCCTGGGCGCGCGCCATCACTTCCTGAGGATCGTGGATATCGCTGGGGTTTATCCGATTGACGACTTCGGACGCCATGTAGCCCAGCATGCGTTCGGCGCCGACGTTAAACAACTGGATGATGCCCTTCTCGTCGGTGGCGATGATCGAGAAATTGGCGCTATTGAGGATCGCGTTCTGCAGTGCGCCCGCTTTGAGCAACGCATTCTGGCGGCGCACTTCGGTCATGCGGCCAGCCTTCCCGGCGTTGTCGGCAGGGGTGAGAACGCCTTCCGTTTCGAGCATGTCTGTTTCCTGGCAATGGCGTGCGGCGACACTGAGGATATGGCCCTGGTCTGGCCGCCAGCCGCCGATCGCGTCCTCTCAAAGTCGGGCAGCCGCATCTCGCCTGGCGAGAGCGGATGATGACGCTATGCGCGAGCGAAATCTGTGCACTAGCGCACATAAGGTGAAGGACCGCGTTCGGCGGCGGGCCGCGCGAATGAGCGCACCAGTGGTGGCTCGATGACCAATTGCTCGCCGGCTGAATCCCTGACGCGCCGCCCGGCGAACTGTTCTACGCTTCGGACCGTCCCAGGACGTGCAAAGGATCGCCACGCGGAATGTCCGAAAGCAGCCGATCGAACTCCGTCTTGACAACCGCGTAGCACTCGCATGCGGCCTTCTCCAATGCCGGTCGGTCGAGCACTTGAATACGACCGCGGCTGTAGCGGATCAGTCCGGCGCGTTGCAGCTTGCCGGCGGCCTCGGTTACGCCTTCGCGGCGCACGCCGAGCATGTTGGCGATCAGTTCCTGGGTCATGCTCAACGAATCCGAAGACAGGCGATCGAGACTAAGCAGAAGCCAGCGGCAGAGTTGCTGCTCGACCGAATGGTGACGGTTGCACACGGCGGTCTGCGCCATCTGCGTGATCAGCGCCTGGGTGTAGCGGAGCAACAGGTGGAGCATGGGCCCGGCGCGGTTGAATTCCTGCTTCAGCAGTTGCGCCTTCAGGCGATAGCCGTAGCCGGCACTCTGCACGACGGCCCGGCTGGGCGTGGTCTCGCCGCCCATGAACAGCGAGATGCCGAGTATTCCCTCGTTGCCGACCACGGCGATTTCGGCCGAAGCACCGTCCGCCAGGACATAGAGCAGCGAAACAATGGAAGTAGTGGGAAAATAGACATGCTGCAGGCGGCCACCGGATTCGTACAGGGCTTCGCCGAGCGGCATCGGAACCAGTTCGAGATGGGGAGACAGGCGATCGAATTCTGCCGCCGGCAGCGCGGCGAGCAGGTGGTTTTGGATCGGGCTATGGGCGCTGGCCATCGGCAGGCTCCGAAGCGAAGTTTCCGGCCGTCCAGTTACCTGAAACGTTCCAGTTCCATGCTCCACACTCAATCTATCACGAACCGACGCTGGTTTGGGTGCCATCCGTGCGCTGACGCACATAGCCGCGCGCGCCTTGCCGCCACCGGCCGCGGTCGCCGTCGCGTCGCCACGCGCCGAAATATCCCTCCCGGCTTTGGGTACGCCACCGCACGGACTATGCACACATCGATCTGTAAGGTGGCAAGCTGTGCGCAGAGCGGGCGGCATATATTTTGCACGCGGATCAAGTCGCGAGGGACGGCAACGTTCGACGCGTCCCTAACATCGTTTCTGACGAAGGAAGAAACCCCATGAAGAAGAGTGCTTTGGCGAACACGCAAGACCTGGTTGGCCGGCGTAACAGCCCGCTGGCGACCCCCACCGACCTGAAGGCGACCGCCACCAAGGACGTATCCGGCGCCATGAACGCCATCCTGGCGGACGTATTCGCTCTCTACATGAAAACCAAGAATTTCCATTGGCACATGAGCGGCCCGCATTTCCGCGACTACCATTTGCTGCTGGACGAGCAGGCGGACCAGATCTTCGCGATGACCGACGCGATCGCCGAGCGCGTGCGCAAGCTGGGTGGGTCCACCCTCAAGTCGATCGGACACATTACCCGTGCGCAGCGAGTCCTGGACAATGACGCGGAGTATGTCGAGCCGCTGGACATGCTTGCCGAGCTGCGTGACGACAACAAGATGCTCGCGGCGCGCATGCGCGAGGCCCACAATGTGTGCAACGAACGCCGTGACATTGCCACTGCCAGCCTGATCGAAGTGTGGATCGACGAAACCGAGCGGCGCACCTGGTTTCTCTTCGAAACCACCCGGCGCGGTGATGCGACCGGCCATTGAGTCAGCGTCAATCAGTCGCCGTGCGCCGCCCTACGGTGTGCCGGCGAATTCTCGATAGGTTTAAAGGCAGACTGTGTCGCCAAAGGCCCGTTGGTCGCGCTCGCAGCAGTGTCTTGAGTTGTGTGCGAAACCGTACAGAATTGATGGCCTTGGAGGAGGAATATTGTTTGCGGTGCTTATTCTCCTCCCGTAAAGGGCATCTGAAGTATCGGGCTCGGCAACGGCAACCCCGTCGCCGGTCCCTTCTTGACCGGGTTCTACGTCGCGTTGGTCGCGACATCGCCGGACCGCGGCTGCGGACGATACTCGCCCGCACGCGTCGCGGCTTGCCGTTCCTGCCCTTGACCCTCTCGTAGCACGAGCCTGCCACCGCCTCGAGCCCGCGCCCGTTCATGATGGCGATGTTGCCGCGGCTGTAGTCGATTGGTTTGCGTCGCTTGAGCGCGTGCGCGGCATTGGTGACCCCGACCCGGCGCACGCCCAGCATGTGACCGAGAAACTCGTGGGTGAGCTGAGACTGGTCCGAGCCCACGCGGTCGCGGGTCATCAGCAGCCACCGTGCGAGGCGTGCCGGGACAACATGAAAGCGGTTGCATGCGGCGGTTTGCGCGATCTGCGCCATCAATGCGTGGGTGTAGAGCAGCACCACGCGTTGCAATGGCGGGCTATTGCGGAATTCTTTGCGAAAGAGCGATGCTTTCATCCGCATCGCGGTGCCTGCGCCCTGCACCAAGGCGCAGACCGGGCTTGCACCGATCCCCAGCGCGTACGCGATGCCGACCATGCCGTGACGGCCCACCATGCCGACTTCGAGGGCGAGGTGGCGATCGACCAGTGACAACAGGGAAACCAGCGAGTCGGTGGGGAAGGAGACCTGCCGGATTGGATCGGCCGGCTCGTAGAGCACCTCTCCGAAGGTCAAGGTGACCGGCTCGAGGTTTGCCCACAGGCGTTGGTGTTCGGCGCGCGGAAGGGCGGCAAGCAGTGCGTTTGCAATTGGCACTCGGTCCGCAACCGTTCTCGGCGTCAGATTCTCCTGGTTGGGCCGCCTCAAATGGGAATCGCGACGGATGGCATACGGAGAAACCGGAATTGGGATCCGGTGTCGCCATGAGCCTCTTCAAGCCAAAGACGCTTGCCAAGCTAAACGACCACCTTTCCCATAGCTTCGGCGCAGGGCCAAAGTTAGCCCAAAGAATTGCCGCCTATGTGCGAGAACGCACAGTGCAACGCGTGGGCAACAGGCAATGTTCCAATGGCGGCCTCGGATTCCCGACTCCGCTATGCGAAAGGAATGCAATCATGCTCTATACCATAGCCGTTGTTCTGCTCATCCTGTGGGCCCTGGGGCTCGTCACCTCTTACACCATGGGCGGTCTCATCCACGCCCTGCTGGTGATTGCCCTCGTCGTTTTTGTGTTCCAGCTCATCAGCGATCGTAGGGCCTCTTAGACCCCAGGGCTACGGCGCGGACTTGGAGCGTCCTTGGCGCTGCCGGATGGGACGTTGTCGATAGCATTGTGTGCGCCAATCTTGGCGTCTCCGCCCGATCAGATAACGGTCGCGATGGTGTTAATGCTGAGTGCGAGCACGGCAATGTTGAAGACGAAAGCCAGCACAGCGTGCATCAACGTCATCCGGCGCATGATTTGCGAGATGACCTGGACGTCGGAGACCTGCGACGTCATGCCCACGACGAACGAGTAGTAGGCGAAATCCATGTAGTCCGGTGCGCCGCCACCCGGGAATGCAAGCCCGCCCGGCCTCGGGGGCCGTAGCTGTTCGTCGCGGTAATAGCGGCGCGCGTAGTGAAACGCGAAGACGGTCTGGATCAACA